>ERZ840517.54-NODE-54-length-173181-cov-21.503061_pt1 | contig 173181 bp, 121 predicted proteins | sample MGYA00519876_ERZ840517 | MGnify/ENA primary metagenome ERZ840517 (study PRJEB31850, sample SAMEA3708882) | human gut metagenome | biome: human gut; feature: human-associated habitat; material: faeces | place: China | collected 2014 ... | reverse complement strand
GCAATTACTATAGTTCTCTGCTGGCAGAAATCGCTATGTTGTGGCTGCAAAATACTTAGTATTCTGACATAATAAGCAATACGTGACAACATGATAATTTTTGATGTGCGAAGTTTGAGCAACTCATAAAAACCATCCATAAACGCAGATTTCTGCGCATCGTACCACGATAGAGAATCTTCCCTATTCATGGTATGATAGATGGAATCTTACAGCACTGACAAAAAGGAGGGAATCATGGAAGACAACGATATTGTAGCGCTTCTTTGGGAACGGCAGGAGCCTGCACTTGCACACTTACAAGATAAATATAGTACATATCTTATGCAGATCACGCGACGTATCATCATTGATGAAGAAGATGCTAAGGAATGTGTCAATGATGTTTGGCTCAAAGTATGGAATTCTATTCCACCCGGCAAGCCCAAGCATTTAGCAGGATATCTGGCAAAAATCGCCCGCAATCTTGCATTGGACAAATACCGTCAGCACAATGCCGCGAAACGAGGAGGGGGACACTTGGAGGCTAGTCTTGAAGAATTGGAAGAATGTATTTCCGGTTCTAACGAAATTGAGGAAAAGATTAACATAGAGCATCTAAAAACCGTGATCCAACAGTTTTTGGAACGCTCACCGAAAAAGAAACGAATCATTTTTTTACAGCGTTACTTTTATATGTTAGATACTGCCGAAATCGCATATATGATGCAAATGAAAGAAACCAGTATACGCTCTATCCTTTCACGAATGCGAAAGGAATTAAAAAGCGTTTTAGAAGAAGGAGGGATCTGGGTATGATGAGAGAGCAAGACCATAACCGCAAATCAGAACTGTTATTGCAGGCAATTGGCGAGCTGCCGGATGAGATGATCGCACAGGCAGCACCACAAAACTTACCGCTTACGAAGCATCGAGGCGCAAAATTGTTGCGTCCACAAATGTTTCCCGCTGCTGCAATGGTAGGTATTGGTGTCGGTCTATGCCTGTTGGCACATCATTATACGTCTCAAAATAATGGTGATCCAAACGCAACAAATTCATCAGAATATGCATATACCAACACATCTCCAAATCCAGACAATAATAATGCTTCCGGGGCTGCTACAAACGAGATGGAGGACAATTCGAACTCCATAGCAAATCTAGCCTCCTCTCTAGGTCTGCAGGTGATCGCCTACGCAAAAGAAAACGAAGGCAGCAAGGAATACGGTTGCTATAGCAGCCCTACAAAAGCACCATCGGACGAAACTGATGATGAGGGTACAGCTAAGAAATCTCGTTCAAAAGGCGACACAGAAACTCCTACAGAAAACTCTCGTTCGAAAAGCAATACAGAAATACAGCCAGGGAACTCTCGCTCTAAAAGTAATACAGAAACACAGTTAGGGAACTCTGATGCAGAAGATGCGCAGCAATCACAGACGGAACCTTTAGAGGATTACAAGAAAGTCACCTTGAAAGCGGAAAATCCATGCCTTCTTGGTGAATATTCTCCTTACATGAGTTCCGTTCCGGCTATGCCATTTTCGTTTGAATTGTCTTCTTCTGCCGAAAACATCCGCATTGAAGTTGCAGCCGATTCACATGGCAGCATACAGCTTTGGGGCAAGAATTCATCCGAAGGCAGCCTAACTATGACAAAAGAAGCGAAAAAACTTTCCTGCAAACCCGGTGACATTATTTACTGGGCACCAAAGTCTTTCAAACCTGGCAAAAGCCGTTTAACCGTGCGCTTATACAAAGGCAACGAGCTGCTCGGAACACAGGCTATACAGATCACTTGCGACAAGAATTATAAATACCGTGCAAAATTACTGTCCACGGATACAGCCTTTGCCACACCAAAAATGGATGCCAAATGGTATTCAACCAACGAAGCTGCCATTCAAAAACGACTTGCATCGTACCCGGCATCATACTCATCTGCGAACGCTGCTGCCAAAAAACAGGTTCTTATGATTCCAACCATAAACAGTTCTGCCAAGCAAGCACAAACTGCGACTGCGATATTGAACGAATTTGTTTCACGTTTTCAAAAATGTAAAAAAAAGCAGCTTTCCTATAAGCAAGCATTAGTGATCTTGCAGTTTACGGTAGAAGGTGATGCGATTTATGATTATATTCTAAATAAGGATGGCGTCCTGTATATCTACGAAGATACGAGCCGCGATGCATATGCCGGCGGTAATACCAGTCGCTTCATACGCACAGCTACTGTGCGCAAAACAGTACAGAACAAGGAGGACAACCAGCTTATTACTTATGAATTTGGTCCCGCCGATAACAATTGCAGCATCACTCTGAATAGCAGCAAACAATAAATACAAAATATAACATCACACCACTTAATCGCATACCCATAAAAGGTTCTGTACCTCACTGCGCAGCAACATAAGCAGAAAAGCACCCTCTGAGCGGACGTAAATCCAACGATCCGTCCCCAGAGGGTGCTTTTTATCAAACTCGCAAATTCGCTCTTTCAAAGCTTTTCCGTTTGTTTCACAAACTTACTTGCTCGTTAACGAGCCCAGAAAAACAAATGTCTGCTTCGCAGCCGCTTGTTTTTCTCTGAGGCTCATCATATCACAAATTCGCTATGCTACCTTCTTACTTTTAAGCCATTTCTTATACGCTTTTTTCTTGCTCTTTGGCACCTTGATCACAACCTTTTTCGCAATACCAGCAAAGGACTTCTTCGTAACTTTCTTAAGTTTCTTCGAAGTGATCTGTACTTTTTTCAGCTTCTTACACTTGCTAAAGGCGTTGGCGCCAATCTTTGTAACATTCTTACCGATAACAACGATCTGCAGTTTCTTCTTGTCACGCAAAGCTCCTGATGCAACTTCTGTTACCTTATAGGTTTTACCCTTGTATTTGATCGTTGCAGGAACGGTCACTTTCTTGACATCCTTTTTGATACCGGTCATCTTGACAGTATTTGCGGATAATTGCTTATAACGAACATTTCCCACTTGGATAATTTCTGTCTTCTCCTGCGGCAATGGAACTACCTTCCCCGGCGTCTTTGTCGGCGCTGGCGTTGGTTTCACGGCTGTGCCATCCTGAACAACCACGCGGCATACCTTTGCTTTGTCCATTCCATTCATAGTTACCAAAATATAAGCTGTACCTGCTTTTTTCGCATGGATCAGACCACCGCCGAGAAGCTCAACGATATCATCGTCACTGGATGTCCAGTAAAAGGATGCATAGACTTCGTTTCGATCCGGTTTCAGGTTCAATTTCTTCTCCTGTCCCACTTTCAGTACAATATCATTTTGATCCAAAGTGAAATCTGTCGCAGTGTATGCTTCCTCATTCTCAAAATATTCTGAAATTGGAATAACATGGACAACCAATTTGGCAGAGACACCATTTCCTGCCGAAATGGTAATCGTTGCCGTTCCTGCTTTGACTGCCATCCAATCACGTGAGTCTGGCTCTATATAATCAGAATCTTCATGATCTGATTCTTGTAACCGCACAACAGTATTGTCTGAACTCGTCAACGTAACATTCGCTGTGTTGGCATTATACGGTGCTACACCATAGTTAATATGGAATTCATGCCACTCCGGTACATAAATCTCTGACCGCTCCAACGCAATCTTAGTTGGCTTTACTAACTTACTCTCATCTTCCCACTGTGCTGTTAGAGTGGTATCCTCTGTAAAGATGTCTCCCTTTTGCTGTCTGACACTGAAATCATCTTTATCATAGTACCAACCGGTAAAAATATATCCCTCTTTGGTTGGTGCGCTCGGAATATCGTTTTCCTTTGTCGATGTTGTGGTGACTTTCTTGTAAACTTCACCATCCACCATGTAAGTCAGTGTAACCGGCTTTGGTGCAATAGCGTCCAGATTATTATCAATCCAGTCAACACGATCTGCGATCCAAGTTTTCAAACGCTGAATTTCCTGTGCATAGCTCAACTTTCCTGTTGCGCTGTTATAGTTATCGTCATACCCGCCGTCACTAAAATCGTTAAATCCCCATTTATTGAAATTGTTATCTGCGGATACCGCAAGTTCCTGTGCATACCGGTCCAAAATTCCACCGTCAGCAATGGCATCCTCCAATGCTCCTGCTAGCGTTACCCAATACTCTTTTACCTGCTGTGCAAACTCCGGATCTTCCATCAAGCGGTTAAACCATGTTCTCTGAGTAACAAATCCGCTATAGGAATCTTCCTCTTCGCTATAGTCATTGGAAGACCAGGCTACATAATCAAAGTCCCACAACGGTCCCCAATATAGCTTACCCTTGGCATCCGCTGTGTCCTGTTTTTTGTACAGATAGGTGCTCGTGGAAATAAATGCATCTCCATTCATAGAGACCTCCTGCATCCAATAATAGGCAATTGCTGACTTCACATCCATTAAGTCTTGATACGATGTTCCATCCTCATTTTTGAAGTCATCTCCATAAATTGCATCCTCTGTCTTCTTCATGTAATTCTCGATATAAGCCTTTGCCTGTGACTGACACGCTCCCGTTTCCGGAGATTCGATCAAATACGAATTATACGTTGTTTTGATCACGTTGTCTGTCTCTTCGTTTGGTTCCATGGATAACAGATAACCACCACTGACATCGGCACCTTTATCTGCCTTTTCAAGATCATTTTCATCCACACGATTCTCATCCAAACGAATCTGTTCGCACAGCAAATAGCTGCCTAAATACTCATGATTCATAATGACGTCAACCGGTACACATTCCGGTGTATATTCCATGCCAAGCTTACGTCCCAAATAATAGGTCAGGCGATTACGTACCAAACTATTATCATAATAATTTGCTAACAATACCCAATGCTTATTTTTACCCATGCCAAACAAATCCGCTTTCTTATCCAGCTTGATCTTATATGGCTTCTTTGAGACAGTCCAAGTTGAATTGCCACGGCCGCGTATATATTCCATATCGTAGCTGCCAGCCGTCTTCTTCGCTGCTGCCTCCGGATCCTTGCCATACTCTGCTGCATAGCCTTCCGGTACATCGATATTCATCTTGCCATAGCATTCCGTATTATGTGAACTATCACCGTTCATCTCACTAATGCTTCCCAAAGACTCATCAATATCAAAAGATACGGTCGGAATACTTTCCTGCACGAACTGGATGGAACGCAGCAGTACGCTTGTCTTTTTGTCTGCTGCCGTTGTCTCATCCTGAAGCTGAACACGTACCGTATGTTTACCGGTCAGTTTCTCTTTCTCTGCAAATTCATAGCTGTAAACTTTGGTCCTTGTCCAATTGTCTGCTTTTGGCTGATTTGGAATTCGTACTCTCACAGTTGGTGTAACAGCATCATCCAAATACACTTCCATATAGGTCTTTGTCGCTTTCTTAGCCAATGCATCGATCTGGATACGCTGCACCTTGTCTGTGCCAAAATCCAATGTGTTCTTTAATGTAATAGCCGCTCCGGATACCACCTTATTCTTGCCGGTGAGTAACAAGTTGTCGGCTGCTGTTTCAGTGTCAAATGTAATCCCCTCTGTTGTACAAGAAAGCCCCCCCTCCTCATACAGTTCTGCAAACTTCTGTGCCTTAAAATCCGCTGATATCGTTTTCAATGCTGTTTTCGAAACCGATTTCTTATTTGTGTCCCTCTCTGCTGTCTGATTAACTTGCCTTCCTATGCGGGTTTCAGCTTTTGCTCCTACCGTACCAGGAACCAAGCTAAAAATCATGGCTGCAGAAAGTACTAAGCTTGTCAATCGTTTGTGACGCTTCTTAAATTTCTCCATATGCTTCCTCCGTTTCTTAATAATATACACTCAAGATTCTGAGAGTACATAATGCAGTGCTGATATCCTATGCCGGTTATTTTGAACAGGACTCTTCCCCCTTCGTAAACCAGCGTCACCCATCAGGCGACAAAACATGTTAGCACTATTTTTTCTACGTTTACATTGTAACACAACCCCAAATTCTAATAAATGACATTTTTATTACAATGACATATTTTTGCCACATTTTTGTCAAATTGCAACGCATTTGTCATTTCAAAAATTGTCATGCATCTCTTGTTCTGCTATACTTGAGATAATACGCGTTGAGGGAGGGCGTATCACGGAAAAGCATTTACAGAGAGCAAGAGAAAGGATTGAAAATTTTTATGAAATTAGAAAAGTTAAACAAAAAAGCATTATACTGCATGTATTTGGTCACCTCTATCGTTTGTGTGGTCATTGCCGCCGTTCTGGGCGTCATTGTCTTCTTTACCAGAACTGAAGCTTTCACTTCCAATAAAACAGTCATTGGATGGGTTACTATCATCTGCGCCATCATTATGATACTCGAGATCATTGAAACGATCGTATCCCCACTTTTTCGCTACCAGCGTTATGCTTACGGATTGACCGATGAAGAAGTACAGATTAAGGAAGGCTACCTCTTCTTAACACATACGATTGTGCCGATCAGCCGCCTTCATAAAATCGAAATTTCTTCCGGTCCGCTTGACCGCCTGTTTGGCCTTGCCAAAGTTGAAATCACTACTGCCGGCGGAGACGTAACGATCAAATTTCTTGAAAAAGATAAAGCAGAACATATTGCTGACAGCTTGAAACAGCGCATTAACGAAATCGTAGAGGAGGAACGTGCTAATGGACAATAAGTTTCGAAATCACCCGTCTCTAATGTTAGAGCAGCTTGGTGTATTCGGTGTCATTATTATCACATTTTTAATATCCTCCTTGGATGATCTTGACGAAATACTGGGCGATATCAAAAATTCTGATAGCACCACACTGCTTATCATCATATTAGTAATCCTTGCCGTGATACTATTTCGACTGGCAGTTAACACCATTGTTTGGTATAAGACTTGGATCACGGTAGATGAAACCAGTATCACGATTACGAAAAATACCATTTTTCGTTCTGTAAATACGATTGGTCTGCGCAATATTTCCAATATCAACATCGAGCGTAATCTATTGGAACGCATTCTCGGCACCAGTACGGTTAAGATCGATACCGAAAGCCGAAGTACCGCCGATACTACAGACGTCACCATTCTGCTTCGCAAAGACAAAGCCGAGGCACTTAGAGAGAGACTCTTAGCGGGGGCAACCGCTGCCAAACATACGCAAACTATAGCTGCCAACGAACAGCTTGATGGAACCGCAGGGGCTGCTGCTTCTGTCCCAAATAGCGAACAGACAAGCGATCCTACTTCTGTCCCAAACGACGGTCAGATAAGTGATCCTACTTCTGTCCCAAATAACGATCAGATAAGCAGAGCCACTTCCGTCCAAAATAATGGGCAGATGAGTACTGTTTCTTCTGTCCCAAATAACGGACAAGTAACCTCAGCAAATGCTGCTCCAAACAGCAGACAAGTATTATCCGAAGTAGCTTACAATACCAAACAAGTGCTTACCCACTGTGTTTACAGTGCTTCTATTATAAGTCTGCTCGTATGCCTTGCCGCTCTGATCGCCATTATTGCTTTTTTCTTAAAAATGGTTGTTTTCGGCGATCACAGCATCGGTTCCTTGATCCAAATGATCCCAACTGCATTAGGTGGAATCGTTGTCATTGGCTCCTTTGTCTATGCAGCACTGCGTAGTCTGATCGGTGATTTCTTCCGCTATTACAGTTTCCGGATCAAACGTATGCCGGATCATCTGCATATGGAATTTGGTCTGTTCAAACGCACCAGCTATGAAATCCCAATCAAACGCATCAGTTCGATCATCGTACAGCGTCCGGTATTTAGCCGTATTTCAAAGCGATGCTTTGTCGATATTATAAATATCGGTATGGGCGATGAAAAAGAAGAAAACACGCGTTTACTGCTCTCTATCCCAGAGAAACACTTACCGGAATTACTGCATCGTCTGCTTCCGGAATTCGATGCTTATTTCACCGAAAGTGATACCGCACCAATCCGTCCGCCGAAAGCGATCTGGTGGAAAAAGATCATTGGTTCTGCCAAACTGCTTGTATTTTTAGCAATTGGGTGGACTCTTATGATTACAGTCTTTGGCGTAACCGGTCTACCGGCAGTCCTGGGCTGTATCGGCTCTTTTGTGCTAGCAATGTTGATATATCTGATCGGCTGTTATGGCACTTACAAAGCCAACAAATTGCAGCTTCGTGAGAATTACATTGCAATAACAAATGGAATGTTTGCATCCTCTACACAATTTATTGATTATCACAAAATACAATATATGGAATTGCAGCAGACTCCGGTAGAACGCCTGCTGCATCTCCAGCACGGGATCGTCTATATCCTCGCCGGAGCGATGAATAGCTTTACCAGCATTCCATGCTTTGCAAAGGAACAGATTGATCCTATCGTACAGCTCTTCTTGGAAGATAGCTGCAACCGCAGAAAAAAATCGTAGTAACGCTAACTTCACATACCAAACCTTACTGACAGCCTACATATTGCTTATTATGTCAGTAATAAGCAATATATGGCTGGATAGTAGTTGAGAAATACGAAGTTAGAATAGAAAATTAAAAGCCGTGGATACAGAAAGGAGAGGTTACCTTGGAATATACTCACGTTGTACATGAATTTGCCCCTGTATACGATGCAGATTCTACCGTATTGATCTTAGGATCCTTTCCATCGGTAAAATCAAGAGAACAGCAATTTTATTACGGGCATCCGCGCAACCGCTTTTGGAAAGTGATCGCTGAATTATGCAATGAGCCTGCCCCGGAAAGTATCGCGGATAAAAAGATTCTATTGCACAGACACCATATCGCACTCTGGGACGTAATCGCCGAGTGCGATATCAAGGGGTCTAGTGACAGTTCTATTCGGAATGTGATCCCCAATGATATTCCTAAGATCATAGCCCTCTCTTCCATAACCGCTGTCTATGCCAATGGACGCAAAGCATACGACCTATACCAAAAATATGTGTATGATAATACGGGGCTGTCAATCGCACTACTACCATCGACCAGCCCCGCTAATGCAGCCTGCTCTTTTACACAGTTACTAAATACTTGGAACCGTATCCTAAACTAATCTAACTTTTCTTTCTCATAAGCAACACATTTATCATATCCTGCCTGTTTCACCTCACGGTACATCTTCTGTATACATGACTCAAATTCTTGATCGTCTTTGGCAAATATAGCATTCCAAGTCCCATCTTGAATCACTTTGCAAACTTTACGCAGGCACGACGGATACTCTTTTGTCTCGCCAAAGTCTACATCCAGATCCGGATAAATCGTATAGTTCCCTCTATTTTCCAAATACTCTGTAATCTCTTTGGCATTTTGATCCTTCTGCCACTGCGACAGAACCGTCTTATTATTGGCAGCCGCAAATTCCTGTTGTCTGCTCTCCGCTTCCGAAGACCAGCCGGAAATATCAAATGTTTCTCCACTGTCCGGATTGATATCAGACGCATAATACGGCGTATAATTTGCCGGACAACCATCCAGAAACATGATTCCATTGTACATCGCATACTTGGAATCTTTGCTTTGAAGTTCTACCGTGGCATCTTCTGCTGTCTTCTTGCCAAGATCGGTAAGATGTGGTTTTCCGTCTTTATCATAATACCAGCACAACCCTTCCGGTCCATGTAAGTTTTCCATGTAGCCAAGTGGGGATGCCAGATAAGCAGCAACCTTTTGCGCCAGTTTCAAATGTTTGGACGACCGATTAACCCCCAGACACCAACTCGCCTTACCGTCTGTCGTCGATGGGGAATATGCTGCCAGAACAGCAGATTTTGGGACAACCGGATACATCGGCCGCTCCTGTGCCGTTTCTTTCCATTTAGTATCATATTCACTGTTTCGATTGATTCCATCGATCAGACATAATACTTTGCCGGACTTTTTATCTGCCTCATAAGTATCCATATCCTTTGTCCGGGATTTCGGATCGAGCAGACCTTTTCGATAACATTGATTCCACTGTTTCAATATCTTCTGATATAAATTGGTATCCTCCGATCCATGCACAGCCGTCAAAAGATCCTGTACTTTGCCATCCGCACCGCGAACCATAAACTTACCTTCCCGAGAGTAGCCATAATATCCACTCAGCAACAGACTGACCGGCATACTGATCGTTTCATCCTTCTCATTATAAGACATCATACTCATTGCATAATCATTGCCGGATTTCTGCTTCATCTTGACCAAAACATCAAGCAGATCCTCAAAAGTATTGATCTCCGGGGAACCACACTCTTTGTACAAGTCGTAGCGCAGATCCCATGTATAGGCAAAGTTTTCATGATAATTTTGGCTGACGTTACGTGTATAATAATAACTGCCATCCGAAAGCTTCGCTAATTGATCATTCGTCAATCCATCAAACAGACTGAACTTCCCATCCTGCCGCATATCAATGAATAAATCATATGTTCCATCCGTATAGTTGATCTTCTCCGGGTCCGGCACCTCATAGACCACTTTCACGCCAAAGCGCTGCTCCAGCAGTTTGCCATACCATCCTGCATCTTCCCCGCTAAAATCACCGCTATGCGCAATATATAACGTCACAAGGTCTTTCTTGGCCGCCTGTTGGTCTTTCTCTTTGGAAGGTGTAATACCTTTTCCATTGGTCAAAAATACCGCAGCAACAAAGACGGCTAACACTGCCACAAGGATACCTATATATTTTTTGGTATTTTTGCTGGTTAATACATTTCGTACACGATGCTTGGTCGTATGTGCCCCAAATGCCAACTGTCCCGGTGCATTCAACCGATTCTTCTTAGCAAACCAGAGCAGGCTCTCTGAATACTGCGCCCTCTGCTCTCTGCTGCAGTCACGAAGTACATATTCGTCACAACTCATCTCCATATCACGTTCCATCATAACAAAGGCGATCCACACCAATGGATGGAACCAATAGATTGCTGTCAGCAGTGCCGCTGCACATTTTATCAAATAATCTTTACGGGTTATGTGATATTTTTCATGTGCTACAATATACTGTCTGCGATCCTCCTCCAAATGATATGGTATATATACTGCTGGGTGCAGGTAACCAAACACAAATGGGCTCGCAATCCCTTCACATTCATATACCTGATCCTCTACCGAAACCGCACGGCTTAGATATTTTTTGGTGCGCAGTGCACCCAATAACATATACAATAATCCTGCAACTACACCGATAATCCATACCTCTAAAATATACGGAGCCCATTTTGCAAAGTCCCATTTTCCGGACAGCACATCGGTCACCTGTTTCCATCCTGCCTGTATACTGCTCCCTACCGAAAGCTTAGCATCTGTTTTCTTCACGGAAGAAGCTGCCGTAGTACCGGCAGAAGTTTTCGAATCACTTTCCTTCCCTGCAGAGCTTTTAACATTATCTGTGGCAGAGCTTTTTGCATGATTCCCTACGGAACTCTTTGTATGATCTCCGACAGAATTCTTGGATGTATTCCCCTCTGCCTTGATCATCTCCGAAAGCTCTCCCGTTTCACACTGCACAGTATCTGTGGCACGTTTGACATTCGGTGCTGTCTGTGTATTTCCCGACACTTGCTGCCGGTCTGCCACCGTTGTATTCTGCTCATCATCTGATGTAGCTGCAACACTTTCTGACTGCGCTGTCGAGATCTGTTTGGCAACCTCGCTGCCATTTGGCACTACATTGTACAAACTGATCGGCGATGCGATCTGTACCGGAAGCACCAGCGATAACGCCACTACAAACCATAAATAATAAGAATACTTTGCCGGGAATTTACGCAAAAGCAGCCTTCTGATCAACAATACTGCCACGATCACGATCGCCGTACGATAACTCGCATCCCATAACCAAAATAATACATTCTCCATACGCATCTCAACTCCTTTCTCAAACCCGTAGGCTTACTGCTCTTTCCGATAGCGGTCGATCATTTCCTGAATCTCTTTTGCTTCGTTGTCGGAAATATTACGTTCCCCTAGAAAAGCCGCAATAAAACGTGGTAAAGAACCCGAAAACGTTCGATCCACAAAATAGGCACTCTCATCTGACTGCACACGTTCCTGTGGGATCAACACCGATACGATTGCATGTTCATTTTGTATATATCCCTTTTGACATAACTTGCGAATCGTCGTATAGGTCGTCGATTTCTTCCACCCCAGTCTCTCCTCGCACAGCTTGACCAGTTCCCCCGAATTGATCGGCGCTTCCTGCCAAACCACTTGCATAAAACGATAGTCACTATCACATAACTTCAAGTATTCCATACCATACCCCTTTCTGCTGTATCTAAAAAATGATCACTACAGCCATTGTCTTCAGCAACTTGGTTTATAATTATAAACCTGTTATAATAAGTTTATAGTTATAAACCAGATTTGTCAACGCTTTTCTTGCATTCTTTTTTTACAATTTCTTTGGCACTTTTGACGGTTCTATTGATTGTGACGGCAATCTGGTTTATTATGATAGACAGAACATTTTGAAAAGGATACGTGATACATATGAGTAATTATATTGAAACTGCATTCATGCAGCAGCGAACAGATTTCATGAAAACATTGCCGGATCGCCGTAAGCGCTTTTCCATCCCTGACGACGTGGACATGTATCTTGATATCGAATATGTGAACGATCAGAACGAAACACACCGATTGGATGTTTTTCGACCTTCTGAATCGCCGGACAAAGAGCTTCCGATCATTTTCAATGTGCATGGCGGCGGCCTGATCATGGGATGCAAAGAGTTCAACCGTTACTTTTGTGCCAGATTATGCAAACTTGGCTATGTCGTGTTTAGCATTGAATACCGTCTCGTCCCGGAATATACCTTCTATCATCAGTGCACGGATTTCTTTCAGGCGCTGCGGTATGTTCAAGACTACGGTAATCTTTATTATGGTAAAACTGACGAGATCTATGGTGTCGGAGACAGCGGGGGAGCCATGTTATTAACCTACTGTGCTGCCATGCAGAACAACACCGAAATGGCTGCTGCCGCGCAAGTGTCTGTATGCCCTGCACCACTTCAGGCACTGGGTCTGATCAGCGGTATGTTTTACACCAACCGCTTTGACCAGATTGGTTTGTCTTTACCAAAATATTTATATGGCACGGATTATAAACAAAGTGATTTTGCACCGTATGTGAATCCAACCTATCAGAAATTAGTACAAGCACTGCCGCCTTGTCTGCTGGTAACAAGTAAGAACGATAATTTACATCATTACACCACGAAGTTTGAGAAGGCATTGACAAAATACAATATGCCACACCGCCTGCTTGACTTTCCAAAAAACAAACAACTTACACACGCTTTTAGTGTATTTGAACCTTTCCTGCCGGAAAGTACGCAGACGATTCAGGCAATTGCAGAGTATTTTGCCGAAATACATGAGCAGTGAATCGCAAAATGACAATATATGAAAGAATTATGAGGTTAACGATTATGAATTATGACGAAAACATTTTTAAGGAAAAGGCGAACCGCAAAGCACGCAAGATATGGCTGATCTTTGCGCTATTATTATCGGCTAATTACGGCAGTGACGTTGCTAACGGCCTTCAAAAAGCAGATTACTATATCATCTTTTTGATCCTGTGCTGGCTGCCGATCATCCTTGGCGAGATATTACTACGTGTCAAAGGGTTTACAACGGATATTTATAAGTATGATCTGGTGATCGGCTATGGTATCTTTTATACTTTTGTTGTAAGTACCACCGCTTCTCCCATCGCCTTTACTTATATCCTGCCGGTGACGAGCCTGCTGGTTCTCTACAAAAACAGGCGTTTCATGATAAATTGCGGCATTGCGAATTCCATCATTATTATCGGCAGTGCTGTATATCGTTACATGAACGGGTTTAATTCGGCTACAAATGTAAAAGACTATCAATTACAATTATCCTGTATTATTTTATGTTATATCTGCTATGTCATGTCCATCAAGCACTTGAATGAATCCGATGGTGCCATGACAGACAGTATCAAAGCGGATCTAAACCGTGTTATTACAACAGTAGAACAGGTGAAACAGGCAAGTAACTCCATTATGGATGGCGTCACGGTCGTTCGAGAACTTGCTTCAGAAAACACACACGGAGCCGGGGTCGTTGCACGAAGCATGCAGCAAGTCAATGAAAATAATCTTCACCTGACAGACACAACGGCTTCTTCCAATGAAATGACCGCCAAGATCAAGGCTCAGGTCAATCATGTTGCTTATTTGATCGAGAAAATGGTTCTGCTGACTGCCACTTCCGGCAAGCACACCGAAGTAAGTTCCAAAGATCTTGACAGCCTCGTTGACACAACGAACAATATGGCTGCACTATCACAGGAAATCGAAATGACTTTGCAAGACTTCAAAAACGATTTTGCGATGGTAAAAGAGGAAACCGGAACGATCGAGGATATTTCCAGCCAAACTAACCTATTGGCATTAAACGCATCGATCGAGGCCGCCCGCGCCGGAGAAGCCGGTAAGGGATTTGCCGTTGTCGCAGAACAGATCCGTACCCTCAGCACCGGTACAAAAGCTTCCTCCAGCAAGATCAGTCAGTCTTTGATGCATCTGGAAGAAACCTCTACCAAGATGATGCACACGATGGAAGAAACGTTATCATTGATCCGCATGACTCTCGACAAGGTAACAACCGCTGGTGCCAGCATTTCCAAAATATCCGAAGATACCGCACAATTGGAAGAGAATATTCAGATCATTGATACGGCAATGAAAGATGTGGAACAATCCAATATCCAATTAGTCGACAACATGGATCAGGTATCCTCGATCATGACGGAAATGTCAAAACATATTTCCGATTCCAATGAGATCAGTCATCGTATGCTGAGCAAATATGATGAATCCGCCAATAATATCAATTCAATCGAAACGGTCGTTGAATCTTTGATGTGTGAGCTTGGTATTGGTGGTTTTATGGGCGTTGAGGACTTACAGCCGGGCATGAAATTCACAGTGACTTTGGAGGATTCTTCAAATTATCATGGCGATATAGTAGAACGCACCGAAAATACACTGACTGTTTCCTTGGGCAATTTCCCGCCGATCACTAAAACGACAGAATGCGAATTACAAGTGACCGTCGGCAATGTATTGTATCATTGGAAGCGTGCATTGATCACGAAAGATTCGCAGATCATTATCGAGTCCCGACCTAAGATCAATAACCGCCGCAAATATCCTCGTGCAGATCTTTCCAACACCTGCAGCATCACCATTGCTGACACGACGGCAGATAACAGTCTGCCATTACCAATCGATGCCACGATGGATAACATCAGCGCCAATGGATTTGCTTTTCTGACGAAGGATCCATTCTTTGCAGATCACAAGGGGGCAGACATCCATATTACGATCCATGATTTTGATCTGCCAAATCATAATGAATTGACCGGACATGTCATCCGATGCTCGAATAACGAAGGAATGTATACCGTCGGCTGTCAAATGCCGGAGGACGATTTCTTCATTCGCGATTACGTCAAACAGCTATTAGCAGAACAGTCTGATGACATAACACAAGTTGTCAGTGCGGAATAAATGCTATCCGGCGATAATGATAAACACGTTAGATATAATAATGCGCAAATAACCAAAAAGGGAACAACAAGACGATATCCGCCTTGTTGTTCCCTTGATATCCAATGATTTCATATCAAATGGTGTAAGATCCAGTCTTCGTAATTTTTTGCAATTGGTAAGTTTAAGCTTCTTCATACTTACCACATAATTACTTTTGCTTTAATCTTCTTTGCTACTGCACGTATCCACTTTTTGTCAGAACTGCGTAACTTCTTGTTAATAATAATCCGGCGCGGTGTATATTGTTTCATGACAAATTTATAACCATTGGCCAATTGCCGTTTCTTCATTGCGCTGCTCAACCGTTTCCACGCAGATATATCCACAGTCTTTACTTGATTTATATTGTATCCACCTAAGTAATGCTCATAAGTAAAAATCCCACTTTCTTCAGCATTTGTTATTGGGTCAGAGCTAAAGCGTTTATCTTGTATTTTATACTCATATCTCCAATCCGCTTTTTTTACTTTCGGATAAACCACTTTACCAATATTACTATTATAAATCGATAAATAGAGCAGATTTTTATTGCCCTTAAAATCTAAAGATTTCGCCTTGGTTCCCCTTATCGTAACTGCATATAACTTAGGACATTTTTTGACTGACAATTTTTTCACTTTACCGCCTCGGTACTGCAGGTGTTTCAAGCTTTTACTCTTGAGTGATAAATCTGTCGTTCCGCGATTTATAATACCAAGTTCTTCAATCTTTGTACACTTGTTGATATTACACTTGGTCGTACAATTACCAACATAAAGTTTTTTTAATTTTGTCAATCCTGATACATCTATAGACTTTATTTTAGTCCCATATAAATGTAATTCCTGCAAAGTTTTAACTCTTACATGTTTTTTGGGATTTTTAAGCCGCACTGTCTTAATAGAACCAGCGCCACTTCCATATACCTCTTTTAACTTTTTCATCATCGATAAATCAAGTGTAGTAAATTTTGTCTTTTTATAGACTTCCCGATATTTCGTGTAAAACTGCTGTCTGTCTCCCACATATAACGTTTCTAATGTATTTTTCAATGGGCTAACATCCAGTTTCTTCAACGGACAATTAATGATAGAAAGTGTGGTCAGTGTTTTGTTGGATACTTCTTTCAAATTCAAAGATGTAATATAACAATTTGATATTGACAAACTAACAATCCCGGTATTCTTCAAAGGTAGTAACGTTAATTTTTTGATCGGACAATTGTCAATATCTAACACATTCAATTTTGTTTTGCGAAGAGGTGCCATATCCAATTTACTAATTTTAGTTTTTTCAATTTCCAATCGATGTATTGTTATTCCCGACAAAAAGGATAAATTCATGTCTGTTACCTTTTTACCACTAATGAATAACGTTTCAATGTCTTGAAAGCCATCTAACGTACCAGATTTTCCAACATTTGTATCATACAAATAAATGTACTTCGCCTTCGGAAAACATTTTCCTAAAGAATAACTTTTTGTCGAGATATTTCCAGTGATATCTATTTCTTTAATGTTTGGCGCATACATTTTGCATACTACTTCTCCAGTTTTTAATATTTCATTTTCAAAAGAAATATCTAACGCTTCTAATGTATTAGATTCTCCACTAAGTTCAATTGATTTAGTTCCAAAAGAAACAATCGACAATTGCTTTACATGAGGAAAACATTGGAATAAATTAGATGCTTTATAATTCCAATATATTTCCTTTCCATTGACCTTACAGCCCAATTGCAGTCGAACTTTGGTGATTTTTGGGAAATTCTGCATTCCTGTAAAATCTATTAAATGGCTTCCATCTACCCCATATGCAGCTGCCGTATACCAATCCCATAATGCATAATCAACTATATTTCTTTCCTCATCAGACAAAACACCATCTTTATTGACGTCTTGTTCTTGTGCAAATTTGCGTACACATGAATCCGGAAATGTTGCTTCATCTATAGTTACTGTTGATGCATTTGCATGAATTTCCGGTAGATACAAAATTCCCAATGTAATTATCATACATGCCAATATTTTTTTAGTTTATTCATAAGATCTCCTCCCATTCTACCATCATAGCACTAAATTTCTTTGTTACATTTCCAGTACACCATACATTTCTGCTTGCGTCAACGACCTTGGGGCAATCTTAATAATTCTTAAGAATTTGGACATACTCGTCATTCTTGCGACAAAGCATCTCGTAGGATACTGCCATGTCAGATAACTTTCCAAAGCAGTCACCATCCACCACATAAAAACGATCCACGGCGTAATGGTTGCCTTTGTCACAGGATAATATCTGATTTTTGGCATTCAACAATAACGGTTCTGTACTTGGATATTCTTCCCTTGAGATTCCATTCAGAAACACATATTGTTCTTTCGGATTTTTCTGAAGTAATTCCGCGATCGCACTATCTACTTCCTCTAATCCCGCAGCAGATACACGCTGTCCATCATTTATAAATCGAACACAAGCGCATCCCTTGGTGTTCTCTGGAAACACATACCGCGCAGACCCTCTCATATCCACTTTATTCGCACTAATATTCCAATAATAGATTGATTTTTCAGAAACAATAATCGTTTGCTGTCCATAGAAAGCAGGTAGATTTTCATCATCTACAGCACAATCCAAGAACCCTATAAATTTTTCATGTTCATCTTCATATCCTTTCGCATCACGAATAATATTATTGATTGCTGTTTCTAAGGCAGTGGGTGACTTAGAATGTATTTTTGATGCATGTAGAACATAAGACTCTTCCTGTGCCGGAATCTCGGTTGTCTCAAATTCTGTCGAAGTATATGCGGAAGGATTATTTGTTTTCTGCTTTTCCTGCTTTGCTTCAGAACAGCCGCCTAATAGAATCATACAGAAGGATAGTGATAATATAAATACGATTTTTTTCTTCATAGAACGTCTCCCCCTAAATCTGTCATTCATCTTGTTCCACTCAATTAGCTATTCTCTATTCATCTATATAATCATATTACCATATTCTTTTCAAAAACCGTCATCTTTCTGTATGCATTTTTATATACTCAAACTTCGCACTTCAAAAGATTCTGTCAGGTCACATATTGCTTATTATGTCAAAGCATGATAAGTGTTTTGCAGCCACAATAGCCTTTTGCCTGCACAAAACAGGCAAAAGGCTATTTCCTTATTAACAATTTCTTATGAGTTTTTAGAGGATCTGATTAGCCCGCAAATGGGATAACTGCTCCATCATATTTGTCTTCGATAAACTTCTTAATCTCATCAGATTTTAATACCTTTACCAAAGCTTTGATCGCATCGCTGTTCTCATTACCTTCCTTGACACCAATGATATTTACATAAGTCTTAGCAGCCTCAGAATCGGACTTCTCATATGCTAAAGCATCTTTACCAACGCTGTATCCTGCCTCTAATGCATAGTTACCGTTTAATACTACATAAGCAACCTCACCTTTTACTTTGGATACCTGTGCTGCTTCAAGCTCCTGGAATTTTATTTTCTTAGGATTGTCTTTAATGTCGTTGATGGTTGCTGTCAGGCTTGCACCGTCTTTAAGAGTCAATAAACCATTATCCTGCAAAAGTAATAATGCTCTCGCTTCGTTTGTTGTATCGTTTGGAATTGCAATGGTATCACCCTCTGCAACATCTTCGAGCTTTGTCTTAGTTCCGCCGTAAATTCCAAATGGCTCATAGTGAATGTCGCCGGCATCAACGATATGAGTACCATTCTCTTTGTTAAACTGCTCCATGTATGGCTTATGTTCTACATAGTTGGCATCAAATTCGCCACTCTCTACTACGTTATTTGGCTGTACATAATCATCAAATACTGTAACTTTCAGATCATATCCCTGTTTCTTTAAGGTCTTAGCGGCCTCTGCCAAAATCTCGGAATGTGGTGTCTGTGATGCAGCTACTGTAATTGTTTTGCTATCTGCTTTGTTATCGTCTTTCTTTGCATTACCGCAGCCTGTTACCAAACCTGCTGCCAATGTCAACGCTAATGTCAATGCTACTACTTTCTTCTTCATAATTAATTTTCCTCCAATTCTTTTTGTGTTCCAATCTTTCAATACGAAAGCTGGTATTTATTTTCTTCGATCAAGCTTTGCAGAGATCAACATTCCAATTCCCTGCAAAATTTGAACAAGGACAATCAAAATAACGATCGTTACGATCATGATATCCGGCTGATAACGATAATAACCATACCGAATTGCAATATTTCCCAGACCGCCGCCTCCGACAGCACCTGCCATCGCAGAGTATCCTAGGATCGTACCAAGTGCGATCGTCACACCGACGATCAAGGATGTTCTTGCTTCTACGAGCAATACTTTCCAAATGATCGTAAAGATGCCGGCGCCCATGCTCTGAGCAGCCTCGATCACGCCATGATCTACTTCCTTGAGCGATGATTCCACCATACGTCCAATAAAAGGAGCGGCAGCGATAACCAGTGGTACGACTGTAGCCGAAGACCCATAAGACTGCCCCACGATAAATCTGGTAAGCGGGATCACCAATATCAACAAAATAATAAACGGTATACTTCGCAGTACATTCGAAATCACATCCAGCACACGATATACAACCGGCTGTGGTCTGATTCCGGTTTTGTCGGTAACCGCAAGAGCGATTCCCAGTGGAAGCCCAAGCACATATCCCATAAAGGTTGACGCTAAGGTCATGTACAGCGTTTCCCAAATACCATTAATGATCATCTCCTGAACAACTGCATCAAAGTGAAACATCTGCTTCCACCTCCTTTACCGTCAGCTTACAATCACGTAAATATGTGATCATCTGCTTTGCAATATCTTCATCCTCCGGCAACTGCAAGATCATTTCTCCGGTTGCAATGCCGTTGATATCCTTGGTATCGGCATGCAATATATTAACCGGTGTCTTGTATCGAAGGATCATATTACCGATAACCGGTTCAAACGATGAATTTTCGCTAAAGACGATTCGCACCAGATGCTTTCCTTCCATCTTTGGAACACTGGTATCTTCACCAAAAATCATCTTCTTAGCGGCCGCAGATTCCGGATTGGCAAATATCTTGGAAACACTTCCCGTCTCCACCAAATGTCCCTTTTCTAAGATTGCAACTTTATTACATATCTTTTGTACCACGGACATTTCATGGGTGATCAGCACGATCGTGATACCGTAATCATGGTTGATCTGCTGCAACAATTCCAAGATAGACTGTGTCGTCTGCGGATCCAAAGCACTCGTTGCCTCGTCGCAAAGCAGGATATCCGGATTATTCGCTAATGCTCTGGCAATTGCCACACGCTGCTTCTGTCCACCGGACAATTGTCCCGGATATGCTTTTGCTTTATCAGCAAGTCCCACGATCTGAAGCAATTCCACAGCTCTCTTCTTTGCCTGTTTCTTGCTTACTCCGGCGATCACAAGCGGAAAACAAATATTGTCCAACACGTTCTTCTGCATCAACAGATTAAAATGCTGAAAGATCATTGCAATCTTCTGTCTCTCTTTGCGAAGCTGTCTGCCTTTCAAAGTCGATAAATCTTTGCCATGAATCTTGACAACACCGGCGGTGGGTTTCTCTAAGTAATTAAGACATCGTACTAATGTACTCTTACCCGCACCGGACATACCGATAATTCCATAAATATCTCCACTTGCAATTTCCAAATTAATCTGGTCGAGTGCTTTGACTTGATTACCAAAATCTTTCTCCACACCCTCAACCGTGATCAATGCATCCATGGAAGTATCACCTCCTACGATTCTTTTCCTTGTTTTCATATCATTTATATATGAATTGTATGTTATAATATAGCAGTCTCATCCATTTGTCAAGAACTTTTTTCATTTTTTTACTCAAACTTTCCATAACAAAAATTATTACCCGAACCACATATTGCTTATTATGTCAAAGGCTACTAAGTCTTTTGCAACCACTACATGGCGATTTCTGCCGTCAGAGAACTAAGATAATTGCCGCAGAACGCAGAGTTTTTGTGATTTCTTATTTTTCAAAAAAGGAGCCTACACACGAATACATTCGTGCATAGGCTCCTTATTCAAATACCATTACAGTTCGTTATCAAGTTGCCGGATGCAGACAATTGTTCAATAAATATTCCACATCATCTGCTGTTACTGCCAGCAGTTTATCCGGTGCATCGCTCAGCTCCAACACCATGACAAACCGCTCCCCGCAGTCATTAAAGGTAATACGTTTCAACACATTCTCTTCCTTATATCCTACGTACTTACTCTTGTTGATCTCGATCAGCTTATCATTCAATATGCCAAATCCATAGATCACTAACATGGTAGAAAACTGAAAGGTCAAACGCTTTGCAAAGTCTGTATTGATATTAAACACAGCCTGCATCTCGGTAATACCACCACGATCTGTCATTGCGGTACCCGGTATGGTACGAAACTTGCCGGGCGTAAAATAATCAGATAACTTTACCAGTTCCAGATCATTTACTTTCTCTGTTGTCATTACACTCCCCTCCTTTATCTGGGATTCATCTCTGTAAGAGATGACTTATTTCTTCGTTGTCTTATAGAAAAAAGTATAAGCGAGACCATCTGTATAATAACCTGTCAGAGATGGATCGATCAAGTCCTGATTGGATGGGCTGAATAATGGGCAGATAACCGTATCTTCGGATACTAAAATCTTTTCTGCTTCCATCAACTGTTTCTGACGGCTTGCCTCATCTAGGTTCTTGTCAGATTCCTGAATCAGTTTATCATACTTCGCATTGCTCCACTTCACATCATTCTGTGCATTGCCGGTCTGGTACATCTTGAGCCAGCTGGTCGGATCATTGTAATCAGCGTACCACTGCATTCTTGCCATCTGCAGCTTACCGTTACGACGCTCATCAACGTATACTTCATATTCCATTGCCTCTAATTTTACATCTACTCCCAGTTTCTTCCACTGTGCCTGCAATACCTGTGCTACGTTTGCCTCATAACTCATTGCCGGATAAGTATATGTGATCGTTGGAAGGCCCTTGCCATCTTTGTAACCGGCCTCTGCCAAAAGCTCTTTTGCCTTTGCGAGATCTTCATCTAACAGATCTCCCTGTGCTTCGCCCCATTTCTTGCCATCGGCTTTGCTCTTGTAATTCTTGCCAACGAAACTGGTACCCGGCTCGCAAGCCGTACCAACGACTGCTGCAATATCTTTACGATTCAATGCCAGCGAAAATGCCTGACGTACTTTAACATCTTCAAATGGTTTTTCATTAATATTGAATAAGATATAGTTTGTCTGTGGAACCTCTCGGATCGACAAGTCATCTTTGCCTTCATAAGATTCTGCGATCTCACTAGGTGCACCCTGCAGGATGTTGATCTCACCTGTCTGATATGCCGATGCTTTTGCCTGATCGTCATCCATAAACTTATCCGTAATCTTTAATACATTGGTGCTCTTTGCATCACGGTAATATTTATTCTTCTCAAAAGATACGTGATCTCCGTCCACATGCTCAGACAAATGATATGGTCCATTACCTAAGTTCTGTTCCGGATTCATATCCCAATCCTTATTATCATCTGTTGCATATTTGCAATTAGATGGCATATAAGTAGGCAGTTTACAAAGATCTAAGAAGTAAGAACATGGCTCTTCTAATGTAAACTTAATCGTCTTGTCGTCGATACACTCGATGCCGACATCTTTGAAGTCGCATTTTCCATTAAAGCACTTCTCTGCATTCTTAATAACGAACAAGAAGTCCACATACCAAGAACCATTGTCCGGCTCTAGCGCTCTCTTCATCGTATTTTCGAAGTCAGCACTTGTAACATCCGATCCATCGGACCACTTCTCATCGTCTCTAATATAGAAAGTATACTCTGTCGCATCATCATTGACATCCCAATGATCTGCTGCCGCAGGTACGATCTTTCCTTCCTTATCATAACTTACAAAACCTTCGTAACAGTTCGTCTGTACACTGAAGTACTCGTATGCAGCAGCTCCTGCAGGGTCATACTCACCACTTTCCGGCTGTACCGCATTGATCAGTTCTGCAATTTCTCCTTTGTCATTGGTACTTGTTGCACTGTTTCCTCCACCACAGCCGGTAAGACTCCCTATCACCATTGCCGCTGTAAGTAGTGCCGCCATAATTTTCTTTGTCTTTCTCATATGCGTTCCCTCCTTGTGTCTCAAACATTGTGTCAGTTGCATTCCCATTTACCCTAATCCATTCGCAGACAATGCACTTCGCACTATCTGACGCATGAGCGATGTTTCTAAAACATACTCATTATATCTAAAAGATCCTTAAAGATCTTTTAAGCAATAATTTGTTCAACAGTTTTGCCAACTGCCTTATACTGTGCCAAATTTTTTGGCGAATATAAGTTGCAGGCAACCTGTCTGTTATCATACATATATGTGTCCGGTTTTTTGGACTTACATTCCTCGGTTGCGTACTTACATCTTCCCGCAAACGGACATCCTTTTGGCGGATTGATCGGACTTGGTACCTCGCCCTCCAGGATGATTCGTTTCTTTTCTTTGGCCATCTTTGGATCAGCAATCGGTGCTGCGGAAATAAGTGCTCTCGTATACGGATGCAATGGTTTCTTGTAAACATCATCGGATGATCCAAGCTCTACCATATTTCCCAAATACATAACACCGATTTTATGGCTGATATGATGTACCATTTCCAGATCATGGGCAATGAAAAGATAGCTAAATCCTTTTTCACGCTGCAGCTTTTCAAGCAAGTTGATAACCTGTGCCTGAATTGATACATCCAACGCTGAGATCGGCTCATCACAAACGATAAACTCCGGACGAAGTGCTAATGTTCTGGCAATGCCGATACGCTGTCTCTGTCCACCGGAAAACTCATGTGGATATCGTCTGATGTGATCCGGTTTTAATCCAACTGTCTCGATCAACTCCTGTACGATAACTTTACGTTCGTGTGCGGTACCCATATTGTGAATGATCATTGGCTCTTCAATAATCTCTCCAACGGTAAATCTTGGATTTAAGGATGCATAAGGATCCTGAAAGATCATCTGCATCTTTTTGCGATAAGGAAACATTTTACGGTTACTAAGTCCGGTAATGTCAACTCCATCAAAAATAATCTGACCACTCGTTGGTTCATGTACCTTTAGGATCGTACGTCCCATGGAACTTTTACCGCAGCCGGATTCTCCGACAATACCGAGTGTCTCGCCACGTTCCAGCTTAAAAGAAACTCCATTCACCGCATGTACTTTTTGGCCATGTGCTGCGGGAAAGTGCTTTGTTAAATTTTTTACCTCTAATAATGGTGTTGGTTCGTTACTCATGTGCATCCTCTCCCTTCATCACTTCCTGCCAGCGCTCCTTGCAGTGAAGCCAGCATTTGCATTTATGTGTCTCGCCAAATTCTGTCACAAGCGGTGTTGCCTTTGTACAGATTTCCATTGCCTCGCTGCATCGGGAAGCAAACGGACACTGATCACCAAGTTTTAACAGATCCGGCGGTGTACCGGGAATTGGCTTGAGTGGTTCTCTATGATCTGCATTGGAATTAGCAATACTATTTAACAGGCCTTTTGTATAAGGATGTTTTGGATCATAAAAGATTTCATCCGTCGTTCCTTCTTCCATAATATTACCACCATACATAATACTGATACGGTCACATAAGGAAGCAACTACGCCAAGATCATGTGTTATGATAATAACACCGGCATCACTTTCCTCGGTAATCTTGCGAAGCAGATCCAAAATCTGCGCCTGCACGGTTACGTCCAATGCTGTGGTCGGCTCATCCGCCACGATCAGCTTCGGATTACAGGCCAGTGCGATTGCAATAATAATACGCTGTCTCATACCACCGGAAAACTCAAACGGATACTGTTTCAATCTGGATTCCGGTGCCGGAATACCTACCATTTTCATCAGTTCTATGGCACGCTCTCTAGCTTCCTGCTTGCTGCATTTATCATGTGCCCGTATCCCCTCTGTCATCTGCTTTTCGATCGTTACGATCGGATTTAAGTATGACATAGGATCCTGAAAGATCATGCTGATGTCGTTACCCCGAATCGCGTTCATCTTCTTTTCATATTCTTTTTTCTCTTTCTTTGTCTTATATTTAACCGGAGAAATGTCTTCCCCGTCGAAGATCATTTCTCCGGCGGTTACGGTACCATTCGGTGCCAGTAGTCCCATCAGTGAAAGCATTCCCACACTCTTACCTGAACCGGACTCTCCTACGATTCCAAGGACTTCTCCTTTGTCAACGGTATAATCTATTCCCCGCAGTGCCTTTACTACGCCCTGCTCTGTCTGAAACTCTGTCTCTAATCCTCTGATCTCTAACAAACTCATATCCATCACCATGCCTTTCTCTCGTTTTTCTTCGCCGTCCAATGCTGTCCAAAATCTCGGACACGTTATATACTGTCCAACATATAGGACACCAGACAAATTGCTTAACGTTTTCTCTTAGGATCCAACGCCTTTTCTAATCCCTCACCAACGAAGTTGAACGAGAAGATCGTGATACAAATTGCAATCATTGGATATACCGTCTGCATCGGATATGTCATGATCAACTGTCTTGCATCCTGTGCTAAAGTACCCCAGCTTGCCATCGGTGCGGAAATGCCGACACCTAAGAAACTCAGCCAAGCCTCGGTAAAGATTGCCTGCGGCACCATCAAAGTTACCGTAACAATGATCTGTCCCATCGTATTGATCAGCAAATGTTTGATCAGGATACGACTTGGGCTTGCACCTAACACAAACGCTGCCATCGTAAATTCCTGTTCTTTCAAACTCTTGACCTGCTGCCTTACGATACGCGCCATATCGATCCAACAGGTGATCGATATACCAAGCATGATACTAATCACGCTTGCCCCAAAGATCAACATGATCAATACAATGTAAAGCATTGCCGGTACCGAATAAATAATATCTACGATTCGCATCATGACCATGTCGACCTTACCACCAACATATCCTGCGATACCACCATAGATCGTACCGACGATCAGATTGATCACGGCTGCCAAACAACCAACTGCTAAGCTGATCCTTGCACCGAATAAGATTCGTACAAAAATGTCTCTTCCCATTCGATCAGTACCAAACCAATGATCCATGCTGGGACTTGCATTTCTCAGTGACATATTCTGTTCGGCATAAGAATATTTACACATCATCGGTCCGAAAATCGCCATCAATACAACAATGATCAAAATGATCGCCCCGGCTACAGCTCTCTTATTTCCGGTAAAATCATGCCATACCGACTGAAGGAACGTTCTGCTCTCTACAGCAATAAACTCGTCGTTTTTTTCATCATCATCTAATTTACGAAATAATTTTGTTTCCATGGCATCCATACGCGTTCCCTCCTTTACAATGTTTTGCGGACTCTAGGATCAACGACCGCACAGATCAGATCGGATAACAAGTTACATATAATAATGATCGCACCGATAAAGATCGTAATTCCCATAACCACCGTATAATCATGGTTGGTGATCGCTGATACGAATTCTTTACCAATACCCGGTATTGTGTAGATCTGTTCGATAACGACGCTACCTGTTAATAAGAATGCAATCATCGGTCCCATATAGGTAATGACCGGAAGCATCGCATTTTTAAGAATGTGCCGGAACAATAATGTCCGTTTGCTGATTCCCTTCGCCTTTGCCATCGTTATGTAATCCTGCTTAACAACTTCTTCATAACTATTCTGTGTCTGTCTGGCAACTGCTGAGATCGGATACAATCCCTGGGCGATAGCCGGAAGCACATAATGCATTGGTGTTGTAAGACCAAGCACAGGGAACATCTTCAGTTCTACACCGAATATAATAAGAAGAAGCAATGCTACGATAAGGTTTGGAACACTGACACCAAAGGTCAATGCCGATAGCCAAACACCTTTTACTGCGTTACTCTTCGCTCGTGCCATCAGGATTCCCGAACTGACACCAACCACTAATACTAATACAAAAGTTACAATACCAAGCTGCAACGTTGGCATCATTGTCTGTGCGATGATCTCATTTACGGATTTACCAACCTTCTTATAAGAGGTTCCCATATCGCCATGCAGCAAGTTCTTACAATATATAATGAACTGTTCTACCGGCGGTTTGTCTAATCCATAAGTTGCTTCCATCTTTTTCAATACATCACCGGATATATTTTTGGATTGTAACGGACTTCCCGGCATAACCTTGGTCATTGCGAATGTGATCGCGATCAATACGAATAAGGTTAATATACCGAGCAGCACACGCTTTATTATGTATTTGACCATATACATCCACTCCTTTCTTTTGCAAAAAGAAAACGGCAAAGGGACTTTTTTGTCAGCGCCTTTGCCGTTATGATCTTACTATTAAATTTTTGCTTTGCATCTCTCACACAAGCACATTTTTATCATTTATCCAAAGCGGTGTCAACAAAAACTGACGTTTTTTGTAATTTTTACAAACAAACTTGTTCAGATTCCAAATTTTACGTATTTTTTTCAAATGGATTGACTTTTTTACGAACTTCTCTTATTCTTTCCCATATGATTTGCTATTGACTGAATTAATATGTTAATCAATCCAATATAATATACATTTGGATTTCACGAAAATGTATCCGCTGCTCATGCAAGTGGATATAAGGAATGGAGGCTTATTATGAAAGTTGTAGTTATCCCGGAGCCGGTGCTTCAGCCGGACATTACAAAAGAAGATATGGACTTAAAGTGGAACCTGTTAAAAGAATTACCGGAAGTCGATGAGCTGGTAATCAAGCATTTTGACGGCTATCCCAGCAATGAAGAACTTCATCCCGTCATCGCAGATGCCGACGCTGCTATCGGCGTGTGGGTCAACGGCAGCAATATAAATGAAGAATTCTTAAGCAAACATCCTAATCTCAAATATGTTGCAACACTTGGTCATGGTTTTGGCGAATTTGATGTTCCTATGACAAAGGAAAAGGGGATGGTGATCACCAACACCATCTATGGTGCACAGACTATTGCGGAATATGCATGGGCACTTCTTATGGAAGTATGTCATCACGTGGATCTTCATTCCAAAGATGTCAAACGTGTTGATTGGGCACATGCCACCAAAGAAGATTATGAAACCTTTGGTCGTGTATTGACACCGCAGATTGAATTGTACGGTAAAACGTGTGGTATCTTTGGTCTGGGAGCGATTGGTTTTGCCTTTGCCAAGATGGCGCAGGGATTTGGCATGCGTGTGATCAGCTACTCCCGCCACAAAAAGACAGATCCGAAATATGACTTTATTGAGCAGGTTGATTTCGATACGCTGTTAGCGGAAAGTGATGTTATTTCCATTCATGCACCACTAACACCTTCCACAGAGGATACGTTTGATGCTGATGCCTTTGCCAAGATGAAGGATGGTACGATCCTGATCAATACAGCACGCGGTGGCTTGATCGTCGAGGAAGCTTTGGTCGATGCTCTGCAATCCGGCAAAGTATACGGCGCCGGTTTGGACGTAATACGGGATGAACCTCCAAAGGGAGACAACCCTCTGCTGCATCAGGACAATGCTGCAATTACAGCTCATATTGCATGGCTTACCCGCGCGTCACGCTTACGTGCTATTGATATTGCCATTGATAATTTTAAGGCATATCTACGGGGAGAACCTGTATCCGTGATCAATAAATAAATACCCTTATCACAAAGCATATAAACAGCTAACAGGGGATGTGGCATAAATGCCACATCCCCTGTTAAAGTTATACACTTTTTAGTTATCAACTCATGTTTACAAGCTCATGAATTATGCTTCTGCTGTCTCTTCTGCAGCAGCTTCCTCTTCATCCTCTACAGTATCATTCCGACCTGCTACAACGCTTACAACCGGTGCATCCAAACTCGTCTGAATATCAACCTTTCCGTCCTTTGCAATCGCAAGATCGCCGACAGTAAGTACATCTCCAATGTGCATACCAGTGCAGTCAATCTCAATCTTCTCAACCAGATTTTCTGGTGTGGCTTTATATGCGATCTCCTCCAGATGCTGCTCCAAAATACCTTCTGGGACTTTCTCCTTATTATGCAAAATTACCTCTGCAACAGAATGTACTTTTTCACCTTTGACCAAAGCCTGAAAATCCATTTCCAAAATCTGATGATCCAGCGCATTAAAATCTAACTCTTTGATCAATACATCATAAGTCGTGCCTTCCAGCTCTAAGTACAACTGACTTCCTTTCATGCACTCTCTCTGAATACGATCAGCTTCGCCCTTTTCAATCTGCAACGGTATTGAGCCTTCAAATTCCTTGCCAAACAGATTGCCTGTCACATAGCCCTCTCTTCTGAGTTTCTTTGCCTTAGTTTCCATGTTTCTTCTTTGTACTTTTAAAGTAGTCATTTGTCTGTTCCTCCATTCATACAAATCGATAACATAGGGAAGTTTGCGGAATGTCGATATTAAATTGGCGTTTCGTTTCTCATGTTATGTTTTTTAGTTGCAACTATGGTTTAGCACTTTTTTTCGATTTTGTCAAATCTGACCGAGTAAATTCTCTCATATTCTCTCGTACAGCATGCCACAGCCAAACATAATTTACTTCATTTTCCTCTTGGTTGACTGTTTTCTCATTTTTTGATTTCCAGCTTGCCTTTCTCGCCCTCTTGGTTGACTGTTTTCTCAATTTTTTAATTTCCAGCTTGCCTTTCTCGCCCTCTTGGTTGACTGTTTTTTCAATTTTTTGATTTCCAGCTTGTCTTTCTCGCCTAACTGGTTGACTGTTTTTTCAATTTTTTGATTTCCAGCTTGCTTTTCTCGCCCTCTTGGTTGACTGTTTTCTCGATTTTTTGATTTCCAGCTTGCTTTTCTCGCCCTCTTGGTTGACTGTTTTTTCAATTTTTTGATTTCCAGCTTGTCTTTCTCGCCTAATTGGTTGACTGTTTTCTTCATTTTTCAATTTATGGCTTGCATATTTGACTTTTCACATATAATGATCTCTACAAATAAAAAGCACCCTCCAGAAAGACTAAATCCAAAGATTCATCTTCCAAAAAAGGTGCTTTTTAACTAACAAAGAACTGCTGTTCCGTTATTTTTTTATTCTTAAGATACTATTATTGTATTACTTTGTCCGGCTGCAAAATGTGTAGTATTCTTTGACATAAAAAACAATCTATGAAGCGCATAGTAGTCTGCGTTATTAAATAACTGCACCGCGTTTCCATTTGCCGCTCTTTAATCGCCATGCATTGCAGACGCATCTTGCAAACCAGTCGATCGTCATGGCGATCCAAACGCCCCAGACGCCAAGTCCCATTGGCTGCATCAATCCACCGATCACATAGGCCAAACCAATTCTAAATACCCACATAATGATAATGGAGCTGACCATGACAAACTTGACATCACCTGCCGCACGCAAAATTGATGGTAATGTCCACGCTGCCGGCCACATCACCATACAGCAGGCACTATGATACCAGATTAAAATACGTGCTAAGTGATCTGCCTCCGCAGACAGATTGTACCAGCTTGCAATTGTTGGTGTCATAAAGATGATGACGATATTCAATCCCCATAACATCACATATGCCCATTTCATTAACTTCCAAGAATACTCTTTCACCGACTGATAGTCGCCTGCCCCAACACACTGGCCGACAACAGTTGTGAGCGCTAATCCCATTGCCGCAGCCGGAATTGTAGCTAACAGCTCGATCGTACTTCCGGTCGCATTGGCTGCGATCGCCGCCGTCCCGTAACTGGTGATCAAGCTCTGTGTAAACAGTTTGCCGATCTGGAACATACCATTATCAATACCACTCGGAATACCAATCCTTAATATTTTGCCTATAATCTGACCGTCCCAGCCAAATCGAAAATACTTGTCGATATGAAGATCGTATTTTTCATTGCGCAGAATAAATACAACAACGATACCTGCTACCACGCGCGAGATCAGAGTACCGTATCCAACACCCGCAATCCCCATATTATAACCAAATACGAAGATTGCATTAAATAAAATATTCAAACCATTCATAATCGCAGATACAAACAAGGATATTGATGCCTTTCCCATTGATCGAAGCAAAGAAGATGCACCGTCATATACCGCAATAAAAGGAAAAGAGAAACCCGTAATAAAGAAATAAGTAACGGCCTGATCCATAACGGCCTGCTCAACTTTTCCATAAATTAATGTTAAAATCGCACGGTCAAATACGATACACACTGCCGATATGACAACGGATACGATCAGGCAGATCAGTACAAGCTGATTCGCAACAATCTGACCAGTCTTTTTCTTCTTGGCACCTAACGCCTGTGCCGCTACTACTGCGCCACCGGTTGCTAGTGCATTAAATATGTAGATCAACAAATTGCTGATCGTATTGACAAGGGATACACCGGATACTGCGGTATCCCCGGCACCCGACACCATGATCATGTCAGCCATGCCTACAGTAACTGCTAAAACTTGTTCAATAACTAATGGCAAAACTAATGCAATCAGATATTTTTTGTCAAACTGAACTCGTGCTGTCGTCTCTTGCATATTCATTCCTCCATTCTTAAGAAATGTACTCTCGGAGTCTTCTCAAAACGAGTTATTTCGGCTGCATTTTTATGAAACGATTCCGAAACTACATATATCTTGTGTTCTGATAATTGCTAATTGTAAGTAGGCACTCATAAAAAGTCAAATGTTTTGGAAAAAATGCCAAAAAAATGTAAATATTGAAAAAAAAATGGATTTTTTTTGTAATTTTTACATTGCTTTTCTATCTTAATCGTATTAGAATGCAGGGCATAGCAGTCATAAGCAAATCAAAGCATGACCTCACACAGAACACGTTGACCCAGAATTTATGACTAAAAAGGAGTGTTGATTATGCAGAAATATGTAGAATTACTTAGAGAGCCAATGCAGGTAAAACCGGAAAGTTTACGAGCAGCCCGCCAGAAGAGCAGCTCTACACCACCTCATGTGTACCGTCTCAATTATAACGAAAGTCCTTATGGTTTGGGACCGGCATCACAGGCCGCATTAGAGGAAGCAATAAAAACTCCTTATGTGTATCCGGATTGGTTCTCTGTAGAACTTAAAACGAATCTTGCCGAATTGTATGGCCTTAAATTTGAAAATATCGCCGTTGGTCCCGGATCCAGTGCAATGATCAATATGCTTGGAGAACTTTTCATTAATCCAGGTGATGAATTCGTATTTGGTGATCCAAGTTATGAGGCATTTCGTGATGTTGCCAATGATTATGGTGCCGTTCCGGTCGCTGTTCCTTTGGATGATGATATGAACTATGACTTAGACGCTATGTTGGCAGCTATTACTGACAAAACGAAGATCTTAGTTGTCGTAAATCCTAACAATCCAACCGGAACTTTCATCGACTCTGCTAAGCTGGAGGCATTCATCCGTAAGGTTCCAAAGCATGTCATTACTGTAATTGATGAAGCATATATGGAATTTGTCGATGACCCAAATAGTTACAGTATGATGAAGCTGATCAAAGAAGAAATCGATCAACCACTCATTATCATGAGAACATTTTCTAAGATCTACGGTATGGCAGGACTTCGCGTCGGCTATGTGATCACAAGTCCGGATATGACAGATCATTTCGGTAAATCCAGCAATGCCTGGAATGTAAGCTTCATCGGTCAGAAAACTGCTGCTGCAGCTACGAAGGACCAGGAGCATGTCTCTATGGTACACGACATCAATGCAAAGGAGCGTGAGAAAGTCGCTAAGACTCTCTGCGATCTGGGCTGCCGCGTTTATGATTCACAGGCTAATTTCATACTGTTTAAGGCTCCAATCGATACAATGGAAGTTTATACCAAATTGGAAGAGCAGGATGTGTTGATCGGTGTTCACGTAGGCATGAACCGTGTCAGCCTTGGTAAACCGGAAATGAACGAAAAATTCTTAAAAATCATGAAAGAAATTCTCAAATAAAACTTAAAAACAATTGACATTATAAAAGCAGCTGGCAAGGTATAAAATCATATCTTGCCAGCTGCTTTTAAATCTTTCGTAAAAGAAGCTTTGCCGTTCAGCTTATCTTTGATGGTTATATAATCACACCGTTCAGCTAAGTCAATCGTTCAACGTCATTACATTATGCAGTAAATAACAGCGAATGATCAATGCCATCTCTTCTGCCGTAGCAAAATCCGGCAGTCCCAGTAACTGTTCTGCTTTGCGAATGCGATAGCGCACTGTATTACTATGCTGAAACAACTCCTCCGACGTCTTTGCAAAATCACCATTATTTTTGACATAAGAAATAACGGTTTCCAATAAATTGACATCATGAGATGCATCATACTTTTGCAAAATGGATACGCTTTCCTCTACCTCATGGTATAGCATCGGATTATTTACAAGCGACATAACATATTTGTAAATTCCGATCTGGGAATACGCTGTATCCGTCTGCTCGAAAAACTGTCCGACGATATTTGCATTTTTTGATTTAATGATAGCCTCATTCAAGCGATCTAATGGCAAAATTTCATCACAAATACCAATATGATACGACTCAGGTAAAAAACCCGCCTCTACCAATATATCATTAATATGATGCAGCATATTCTGATAATCCTCCGGTATATTATCTTCCTGATAAGAACAGATCAGCATAATGCCATGCCCCATCTTTACAAAAGAATAATCGTGTACTTTTGTGTCACGATACTGACGGTACATTAACTTGTCAAAATATGTATGGATCTTCAAGTTGTTCGACATATCCCTCGATGTAATATTGGCCGTAATAATACTCGGATGAAAGTGCGGATTGATCTCCAATGCAATTTTTTCTACGGTAGACGGTTTATGTTTTTCGTTCACAATAGAATTTAATTTTTCCTCTGCAATAACATACTGCGCACGCGTCTTCATCGACTCATTGATACATATGATCAGATCTTCCATAAATTGCTCATAAAAAGAAAACAACGGTACATGATACAATTTCGCTAACTTGATAATATCTTCCGGCAGTTCCCGATCCGGCTGAATCTTAATTGCAATACCGGATACCTGCTTTTGGATCAAGGTACGGAGTGTCCCATTGACCAATTCCGGATCAGAATCAGCAAAGAAATAGGATAACAGTACAAAATATCCATAACCATATCCTTCATAATCGATCCGGCTGCTCTCATACTCCAAAATAACCGTCGCATTCACTAAATTATTAAGGTATTTTTCCCCACATATTATCTTAAAGTCCTTAAATAGGGACAGTTCCAAAATCTCGCTAATCTGAATCATAACTATCCTCCACGCCTATACAATCTTATACTTCCAATCATTAGGCATATCTGTGCATTGCGAATCATATTCGCATTTTGTCCGCCTTGGTGTCATTTTGAAAATATTATACCTTGGGTTAATATGCTTTGCAATGCCGAAATACTAACATAGAGATGATCGCCGTCAATCCTTCTGCGATCCAAAACGCATGCCATACTCCCGTCGCTCCTATTGCGTAACTCAACAACATCGCTGCCGGAATGATGATCACAATATAACGGCACAACGAGATTACTAACGATTGCATTCCTTTCCCTAATCCTTCTAATGCTCCGGAGGCTGTCACAGAGATCGCAGATGTTAGAAAGCCTGCACTGATCAATCGAAGTGCCGTTTCTCCAACACGGATCGTCTCCGGAGTATGCGTAAACAGTCCCATTAAAGTTGCCGGGATCGTCATGCAGATCACCGTTCCACCTAACATGATCAAACCATTCATTACAAGAACAAGTTCAAAGATCTTTTTCACACGCTTGTGTTCTCCCGCACCGTAATTATAACCGATCAGCGGACGCATCCCTTGGATAATGCCATTCGCCGGCAGATATAAAAATGTCTGCAGCTTATAATAGATCCCAAGTACTAAAATATAGGCTTCGGAATACACTGCCAAAATTGCATTCAGTGCAGAGATCAACACGGAAGACAACGCCATATTTAAGGTCGCAGGAATGCCGATCGCGTACAACTTTCCAACCATATGTTTATCCGGCCGTAAATAACTTCTTCTCACATGTACCGACAATGGCCGTATTTTACAGATTACGAAATAAACGCACAGCGTTAATACCTGTCCGATCCCGGTAGCAAGCGCAGCACCTCTGATCCCCATTTTCGGAAAAAATCCCAGTCCAAAAATCAGGACAGGATCTAATGCAATATTGGTGCAGCAGCCGATCAGCAAACTGATCATCGTCACCTTCATACGCCCTACCGCCTGAAAGATCTTCTCAAATGCCATGCTGAGCGAGACGACCAAAGCAAAAGAAAATGCAATATCGGAATACTGTATTCCTAAAGCTGCAACCGCTTCTGATCTGGTAAATAAACGCAAAAAAAACGGCATGATCTCAATACTAACTATGGTCAAAAGCACACCGTGCACTGCCGATAAAAGCAGTCCCTGCGTCGTTGCCATATCTGCTTTTTCATAATCCTTTGCACCCAAATAAAAACTGATAACCGCATTCATTCCAACGCCAAAACCAATACCGGCAGCATTGATAAAATTCTGTACCGGAAATACGAGTGATAGTGCCGTCATTGCATCTTCACTGATCTTAGCGACAAAATAACTATCCACAATATTATATAAAGAATTGACAAGCATCGATATCACCATGGGAAATGCCATCGATACCAACAATGAAAATACCGGTTTCTCTTTCATAAATGTTTCATTCATAACAAAATGAGTCCTTTCTGTTATAAAGAGTAACGCTCACAGCGCCTGACTCATTATAACAGAAGGACTCCTAAAAATCATCTGTTTCTAAGGTATCTTCTCAAATTTTACCGTATCATGATACGAAATTCACAACATTATTTCGTCTTTGCCGAAACGACACCGGACCACTTACCAATATTTTTTCCTTTTTTACTGACAGCGCAAATCTTAAAATAATATCTCTTAGATTTTTTCAATTTCTTAATGGTCTTTTTGGCGCTTGTCACCTTGATAACCTTCGTTCCCTTTACAGCTTTGAGTTTTCCGTTCTTTATCTTTGACAGTTTCTTTTTACTTGTACTGTACGCAATACGATAGGTCACATTTTTCTGACTCTTCCAGCGAAGTGATAATGCCTTTTTCAGCTTCTTCACTTTGATCTTCGTAACCTTCTTCGGAGCTTTAGCAGTTTGTTTTGTGCCCGGATTTTTCCCGGCATTATTTATGCTGCCACCGTTATTACCGGTATTATTGTTTCCAGTATTTCCAGTGTTATTTCCGGTATTGTTTCCAGTATTACTGCCACTATTATTTCCACCGTTGTTATCATCTTCTTTCGGCGGATTCAAAATTGCTTCATCCTCATCGACCGGATCAGCTGCAGGCTCTCCGTCTGTCACCACCGGATCAACTTTTTCATAAGAAACCTGATCCATATCAAATGACTGATCCCTGTACTCCTTACCAACAGTCATGCTGTCATCCGTATTGCTGACAGGTACCAATGTGTAACGATAGTCATACACTTTATTGTTTTTCACCAGGTATGGATCCAACGTATCAAATCCACAAGACGCATTACCCGTTCCGCTAACTGCAGCATCGACAGTGACAAACGTTTTGGTAAGTGGCTTTAACTCATTAACATGTTTTGCTTTGTCGAGCTGCTCCGTCATAAAATGCAAAGCAGATGCATTGACATCCTCATTGCCACAGATCAACATTCCGGTTCCATTTGTTTCATTGTCAAGACGGATCCATTTCACACCTGTCAGATTGCCACAATCCTGAGGCCTTGCAAATGGATAGAACATCTTATTAACCGTAGAAGTATATGCCCCTACCCTCGTATAAGTCTGTCTGTCACAGTAACTTTCATCATCACCATTTCCATACCAAGAGACATTTTCTGTCCCTTTCGCAAGCGACAATCGTGTTCCAACTTTAATAAACTTTTTGACTTTTGTTTTCGTAAAGTCGAGTTTCATACGTACCGTTACCGCCCCAGTATCTTCGATCAAATAACTCATTTCTATCGTTCCCGGAGTCTTTGTTTTGCTGTCCAACAGATAGGAAGAATTCCATTTCGTGGTGAGCATATAATTACCATCTGCACTCTTTCCCACCGTTGGTTCCCCATCTAATGTCAGATAACTTATTATATCCTTGAAATGAGAAGAATCATTGTCAAGCTTTGCTCTGGAAATATTAGGCTTCGGGCCTTCCTTCATGAGCAATTGGTCTTTGTAATAATAGGACTCCAGTAATCCCGTATCCAAATTCAATTTGAACCGAAAGTCTTTGCCGGATACTATAAAATAATGGCTCTGCTTCTTGATCTGCACATTCTTTCCATTCAAAGTATGTGCCACTTTTGTACTTTTAGCATCAATGGTGAATTGCGCATATGCAACTTCGTAACCTGCCTTCGCCCAGTCTGAATCTTCTTTTGTCTTTACATGAATATTAAGATAATAATCTGCACCAGACTTAAGCTGTTCCGGCATCACATAAGGAACCGTGATCTTTTTCTCCTCTTTCGGAAGAACTTCATCATTCAGTGTTCCCTGTGAAATGATCCGGTCATTTTCCTGCAATTCCCATGTCACATCATACTCGGACAATTTTGCAGAAATACTTTCGTTGCTTACCGTTAATTCATTATTTGTCAACTTATCCTGATCGGATTTAAACCAAAAGCTCTGGTATTGATATTTCACTTCCTTCAACTCCGGCTGTGGGTCGCGATCTGCAGACACAAGACCATTTTGGCAGAAGTTTTCGTCTCCACCGGTGTCGCCCCAGTCACCACCGTATCCCAGGAAGTATCCATCTAACTGATTCAAACCGCTCTGATGAGCATCTTTACTGCTATAATAATTCCAATCTTTTTCTCCGATCTTGACTTTTCTGGACTGATCTACCCAATCCCAAATAAAGCCTCCAAGCATACTATCATATTTGCGGATAACATCCCAATAATCGCTTAAATTGCCGACCGCATTACCCATTGCATGATCATACTCATTCAGCAAGAACGGCATTTGACTCTTACTTGTACCATAACCGATAATGCTGTCCGGTGTATAATACATATGACTTATCATATCAATTGCCGTAGAGCCTTTGTCTCCACCACTCATACCTTCATAGTGAAGCATTCTGCTATCGTCGCGATCCTTAAAATACTGCACCATATGTGCAAATGCGCCGTTAGCATAATTACCATCTCTTTGTGTCCATCCTTGAGAGCTTTCGTTACCAATAGACCAAAACAAGTTGCTTGTCGTATTCTTAAATCTTTCGTACGAAGCAGTCTGTCTTGTCATTGCAGCCTTTTCAAGTGTTGCTATTGCATCCTCATCTGTGATCAATGCATGCGATTCATTATTCGATTCGCACATTAGATACAGTCCATATTTATCGCATAGATAATACATATAATCATCATTTGGATAATGCGATGTACGGATTGCATTGATATTATTCTGTTTCATCAACATAATATCTTTTTCATACACCTTTTTGGAAATATATTTGCCGGTTTCCGGATCGGTGTCATGTCGATTCACGCCTTTAATAAGAAGTCGTTTCCCATTTAATTTAACGGTATCATAATGGTCGGTTGCATTGTTATACTTTCCATCATTTGTCACTTTTGTCGATGTAAAAGTCAACTTACGAAATCCTACATTTTGACTCACACTTTCGTAATGAAGTTTGGAGCTTTTATCATACAAAGATAATACCATTGTATACAGGTTTGGATGATCACTGTCCCAAAGTTTTGGATCTGTAATCTGCATCTGCAGTGACGTCTCCGTCTGTTTACCGGATGCGATTGCTGCAATATCTTCCTGCGTTGTAGCACATAAATTTCCCTGATCATCATACAAATTAAGCTGCGCGGCCATGTTCGATGATTCTGTTGCAGAATCATTGATCGTCTGCATTTTTACTTTAAGATCAGCTGTAGAATAATCGTCTGACAAATCTGTCGCTAATGTATAGTCCTGTACATGCACTGTAGGTGTACTTGTCAAATATACATCGCGGAAGATTCCGCCATCATAGATCATGTCTTGATCTTCCATCCATGTTCCATCGCAGAACTTATATACCTTTACGGCAAGTACATTCTCCTTACCCGGATCATTCAATGCATCTGTAATATCAAATGTGTGTGGATCATAACTATCCTCACTATAACCGATTTCCTTTCCATTAATATATAGATAATATGCCGACTCTACTCCACCTAAAGTAATATAAACCTTTCCATTCTTTTGCAGCATAGAATCTTTCACCGTGAAAGTTTTACGATAAAGACCCACGGGATTTTTCTTCGTTGGTGCCAATGGAAACTCTGTACTTTCTTCAAATGGCATCGCTGAATTCGTATAGATTGAGTGATCGAATCCATAGCTTGTCCAGCTGGCCGGAAGAGTGACCTTTTTCCAGCCATCTTTCGCATCCATCTTATAGTTCGTATTTTGGAATGCACCGGCTGCTTCTGCTTTTGCCGGATTATCAAATACGGTCAGATCCCAGTCCTGTCCCTCTCCGGTAAGTAACTGGTAATACGACGACTTGTCTCTTGCATAATCTTTGGCACCGGCATATGCAGATGCAATATCTGCATACGGAACCAAATTAGAACTATCCGGCAATGTATTCACCGAAGTAATATCTAAATTATTATCCTCTCCTGTCCATTCTCTGCCGGTAAGAGATTTCCTCGTAATCTTAGCTGCCGTAGAATCCGGCAGTTTTCCGTAATCAAATGCCTCACTCTTAAACTCTGTATCCGCCGCCTTTGCCTTATGTGGTAATGCAATCGACAATTGTGTCGGTAAACTGCTAAGCATCAGCGATATTGCAAGTACACCGGTGCCTATTCGCTTTCCCCATATTTTTTTCATCCGAATCCTCCATTCTGACATACATCATCTTATATATCTGCAAACGCCCGACTAAATAGCCGGGCTTGTTTGCAATTTATTTCTATTTTCGTGTTACACTATACTACCTTGATCGTTACCTTCGCTTGTTTCTTTCCAATCTTAATTTTCAGAACACTTTTGCCTTTCTTAACACCTTTTACTTTAATCGTACAAGTCTTTTTCCCTAAGGTTTTCTTCAGTACTTTAGCCTTGTTTTTTCCAGATAATTTTACACTCTTGATCTTATCTGTTGTTTTCGTATTTTTGAGTGCTGTTGTCAGCTTAAATGTTACTTTCTTGGTTTTTCCTTTTTTGATCACAACTGTTTTTTTCGTTGCTTTGATCTTCTTTACAACATTTGCTTTATTTGTTTTTTTAGAAATTGGAATAACCTTTTTGCTGTTGGTGTCAGGTGTTGCCGTTGGTGTTGCTGTATTCCCAGGTGTCGGTGCAGGTGTTTCTTGTGGTGTTGTCGGAACCGGAGTCGGTGTAACATCAACAATTGGTACTACCGGAGCTGCCTTCACCTCATCGGATGCGCTATATGCATAGCATGCCTTAAAGTTTACATGAATCTTCTTTACATTTGCGATGTCTTCCTGCTTTGCCTCTCCCAGTTGGAATACAAGCTGGATAGACGCCGCACTAATATCAGCACTTGAAATCGTCTTTCCAATTCCATCGGTCTCACTAGCAAAATCAAGTATTGCTTCATAAGTACCACTCTGGTCAATGGTTACCCCTGTTGGCTTACCAGATGCCCATCCTCCGATACCTGTTGCCCAAGTAAGCGGATATGCTTTATCCAGATCATAATTTGTAATGTCAAACACTACTTTTACTTTCGCAGTATCATCCGGTAACTGTGCATCGTCCAAAATATTTTTTTCTCCATCAAATTTTGAAAATAATTTAACCCAATGCTTTCCATTGTCTTTTTCATAGCTGCTTAACTCCTCTTCGTCAGATACCCTCGCCAGATCAAAACTGGTTTCGTGAACTGTTCCATCCTCACTCTGTGCAAACGGAAGCTGTGTTTCTGACGCATGCACAGTCTTTACCACAGTAGCTGCCGGTATCGTCAGTGCTACAGCAAGCAGACCTGCCAAAATCATTTTGTGTGTTTTTTGTAATCTCATATTTTTTCCTCCTTTTAGCGGCTGAATTTTTTATAACCGCTTTTCTTTAATTTTTTCAGGTTCGCTCTTCGCACTGCTGCAGTCGAACCTTTTAATTTAATTTTGTGTTTACATCCTTTGTACGCATTCTGGGACACCTTTGTTAATTTTCCTTTTACAACAAATGTCTTGAGCTTTTTCGCTTTTTGGAATGCATACTTTCCTATCTCTTTCACATTTTTTCCAAGAGTAACTTTGGAAGCCTTAATGCCCTGACACGCCTTCGTTCCAATTGCCGTAACACGATATTGATATGCTCCAATCGTGATCTTGTCCGGTATAACCAAAGCAGCCGCTTTTTTGTACTTTTTGTTCAAACCGGACAACTTAACAGTTCCGGCTTTTTTCATTGTTGCCGCCTTAGTCACTTGATAAACTCCAATATTCTTATTGACCTTCGTTCCCTTTTTCGGGCTGTTCGGACGATCCGCCTTCGGCGTTTGCTGCGGAGCTGCTGTAGGTTTTACGGTTGGCTGCACAGACGGTGTCTGTGTCGGTTTAACGTTTGGACGTTTCGTTGGCTGAACATCCGGTTCTTTTTGTGCATGTTTAGCGCCTAAGATGCCAACCATATCTACCGCCATTGTTCCATCTAATACCTCTACAGTTACTACATGCTTTCCATAAACAAGATCTGTTACTGCAACTGTCATATTCATATTAGCTGATTTTTGTGTTTCTTGTTTCGCATGCTGATTTCCATCGACGGTCATCTGCACAGTACAGGTCTTTTTCATCTCTCCTAAGATTTCTAATCCTGTTCCGGTAAAGGTATACGTAAGAGTTGCTCCATTGTCCGTATTTTTGGACACACTTCGCTGATATACATACATTCCCTGACCGTTCGTGTGCAGCCATTTGTCATTGTATTCAAGTTTTGTGTTTTTCTGTGCGGACAGATCATATTGTTCCATATTATCTAACAATTCCGTACAATACGGTACATAACCGTCCAGCTTTTTGACCTCCAGATTGTCAAACTGTGTATATACATTGGAACTTCCTAACGCTATTCGTCCTGCAGTGATAGGCTGTTCATCTGTATAACTGCCAACCAGCATATAATTGACATATGCGTTAATCGTATTGCCTTTTCCTTCCAGCGTGATCGTATTCCACTGATTTGCTCCTGCATCAAACTGTGTTTTGGCATCACAGGTACCGGTCACAACTTTTTTGGCTTTACGATACAATTCCCATTTACCATCCGGATATAATTTGAATGTGTAACCGCTTGCAGATGTAATATTATGAGAACCACCCATTTCTCGTATTGCTACAGCCGCATAATTTTTAACATCTTCCCGTTCAAATAAGACATCCACAGAGGCTTTGTAATTTGTCCAGCGAAAATCTCCAATCAAGGTTACCGGAGCACCGGAATTCCAGCTGCCGCCCACACCGGTCTCTGTAATATCTGTCTGCTGACGCAGTACATGTTCACCAGACTGCGTCTTATATACTTCAAAGGCACCATTCATGGTATGCGTATAACGTGCCATTGCACCGGTATCACCACCACGAGACTGGATATAATCCTCCGTCTCACCGGTAAAACCACCTTTGCCATCAAGCACCGGAACCTTCTTCCCAGCATACTCAAAATCATCTGCATAAAGATAATCGCTCTCGACGTCCTGTTTACTTCCGGTACGATCCGTATCCAATACCGTTCTTTCACCTTCGACAGGAAGAGTCTTCGTATGCTCTTCATCGTCTGCAACTTGCAGCGTAGTTACTGTCACAGCAGAATATGGTTTAACCTTTACCGTATAGACTCCATTATCATCTGCTTTCGCTGTACCGATGCATTTCATATAATTTTCATTAAAAGCACCATCATCTGCCGCACGTGTTTCCCATATTTCCAAATTCTGATCTTCAGCAAGCTTCATATTCTTGGTTTGAATCTTATATTCCATTGGATATTCACTATCATTAACGATCATTGTCGAGAAATTGTCCTTGGCAGGAGATGCCAGTGTCATATAATTCTCTCCGCCGTTACGTCCATTTACCGGATTCGTTCCATCTGCAGTACATTTGCTTGCCTGCGGCACAGCACGCCAGATTCCCACTGTATTATCCTCATTTTCCCATCCGGTTACCGCGAATTTGCTTATATGTGCAAGCATGAGTAATCCGGCATCATAGTGGATCCAGCCTGACCACGGATCACGCGCACTCACTAATTCCTTGAAAGAAAACTGTGCGCCCTCATAAAATGATCCAATTGCCGGCTGATAGATTACATGTGATCTTCTGGACTGTACAAAACCTTTGATAAATGTATTTGCCATTTCCAGCGCACTGCCGGTTCCTCCAAGACCTGTTCCTTCTGTCGTTGGATCTTTTACATTATTAGCAGGGCGAAATGCTGAATTAGAAAATGCAGCCTGTGCCTCACTATTCCAAACCTCTTTATCTTTGGTCTGTGCAAGCCATTTCATTCCGCCATTGGAATCATCCCAAGGACTGTAATGGTATCCAACAACGTCTACCGAATTATAAAAATCACTGTCCGATTTCATGGACTCCACAACGCTATCAGACGCTGTTCCGGCTTCATCCGAAACAACTAATTTAATCTTATGATACAACGCAAGTGCTTTCTCATCCGGAATCGTTTCTTTGGTTTCTGCCGCGATCCATTTTGCAAATTTTTTGGTAAACGCTACATCACTGTCCACATCCCATTTTTCATTGATATTTGGATTAATATAATCGACCATATAACCGTACTTTTCGTACGCGTCTAAAATTGTCTCTTTATACCATTGATAAATCTTTTCATCCGTTCCTGCCCACACCGGAGCTTCCCAGCGCAATATACTCACTTTGATTTTAGGATTGATCTTCCTAGCATCAGCAGCTAACTGCCATCCCGGATTGCGCAACACATTTGCCTTCTCTTTTTCTGTTCTCTTCGTGCAAGATTCCGGTCCTGTTGATGTGTTACGATCATTTCCCATTTCCAATTTTACATGATTCATGATCGGATAATTGCCACCAAACAAATACTGCATAAGCTCCGCATATGCCTTTGGCTGCTCTGCCTTATAATCCATAAGCAGATCACTGGTAGAATTACCGCTAAGCATACCAAAGCCTTTATAGGTAAGACCATTCACATTATTTACGGCGATATCATTTCCATCCAAAACAACATTGCCCATTTTCGTTTCGGGCTGTGAAACATCCTGTTTCCCCGTTTCAGACTTCGCAGCCGCATAAGCTTTCTGCGTCGATGCACTGATTGACTGCACTGGCAATCCATTCATCGTAAGTGCGCATGCCAAAACAATGGCACCTATTCGGTTTCCCCATTTTTTTCTCATACCTTGCTCCTTCCGTATAAAATGTTATACTTACTACTCACAAGGTATTATAATTGTCATCCTTAATTCTTTACAATCTGAAATATTTTGCAAACCCTTAAAATATTAGTACATAGGTGGTGCTTACTACATACTTTTTATCCTTTGTTATTCTCTCTTGTATCGTTCAAACATACCTTTTTATCCTATGTGATTATGACTATTTCTATATTCTCTCGGAGAGATTCCCTCATATTTTTTGAACACAATTCCAAAATAATTAGCATCCTTATACCCGACCCTCTTTCCAATTTGTGCGATTGGTGCATTTGTGTCCAGTAATGCAACTTTTGCACTGCTAATACGTTTCATCGCCAAATACTCCATCGGTCTCATGCCAATTTTGTCATGGAATACCCGACAAAAATGCTGGGTAGATATCCCACAAACAGATGCCAACGTCTGCAAACTAATATCATCTCTATAATTCTTTTCCATATACATTATGGCATTATCAACCACTGTTCCTGTGCGATTTTCCTGTTGTACGATCAATAATTTATGCATAAGCAAAATGTATTGATAAACTAACATTGAGCAGTGTCCTGCACCATCTCCCGGTTCTCTTGCAGCAGCCGCAATCTGCTCATAAAGCTTTTTGACTTCTGTAATATCATTGATCGTTTTTACAACATAACGTCCAAACCCTAAGCGTGCCATCATAGCATCCAAAGAATCTCCACGAAAAACCACCCAGTATGTCCTCCAGTCACCATCAATTGGATAATATGTATGCGGCTCACCGGAAGCCACATAAAAAATACTGCCTTTACCGGCTGTGTATTCCTTATCACCAACAATTATTTTTCCTTTGCCCGACATTGTAAATAATATTTGATGAGATATTAATCCTTCCTCTCGATGCGTGTGAAATTCCGGATCTGATATCCCTATTCCGGTCAAATAAACCGGATAACATTCCTGTATTCCAATAACCGGGTAATTCGCCTGAAACATAATAACCTTCTCCTCTCCTATTCATCTGCTTTCATTGTCATTTATTTTTCTCTGAGAGTTATCATTATTATACATGAATAAGTATATATTTGCACCGACAAAAAAATCCTATCTTCCCTTTTATCAGGCAATTATATGCCACCATTCTAATACGAATGGAAAAAGAAAAATAGGATTTTTGATTTTAATTTATGATACACTACATTTTGTAATACGATGTTTCAGCAAAACCCATGGATCATATAATACACATAAAAGCTTGTTTAAATTATGCTTCCTCACCATGATCGCTGTCAGCCAGCGCAGCTGTGATGATTGCCATCGAATATACCTCTGATGCATTGCAACCACGTGACAGATCATTAACCGGTGCATTCAGTCCAAGCAAAATCGGACCATACGCATCAAAATTACCCATACGCTGTGCAATCTTATAACCGATATTTCCGGCACTGATATCTGGGAAAATAAAGGTATTCGCATGACCGGCTACTGTAGACTCCGGACACTTCGTGCGTGCCACACGAGGAGATACTGCTGCATCAAACTGAAGCTCTCCATCGATTGGGAGATCCGGATACTTCTCCTTGGTCTTCTGTGCTGCATTTCGCATCTTATCTACTGCCTCGCCCTTACCGGATCCGTGTGTGGAATAGCTAAGGAATGCTATCTTAGGATCTACATCAAAGATACGGGCACATTTCGCTGTTTCTCCTGCGATCTCGACCAGATCGTCTTCCGTAGGATTAATATTGATCGCACAATCGCCCATAGCAAGCACTTCATTATCACCGGTAGCACTTGGACGAACAAGAATAAAACAGGAAGAAACCAGATTATTTCCAGGTTTTGTCTTGATCAACTGCAAAGCAGGACGAACAGTATCTGCTGTTGAATATGTTGCACCACCAAGCAGTGCATCTGCAAATCCCATCTTTACCAACATTGTTCCAAAATAGTTAGCCTGCTTCAGTACTTCTCTTGCCTGATCCGGTGTGACACCTTTCTTCTTACGAAGCTCACAATATAACTCCACCATTTCATCTATCTTGTCAAACTTCTCCGGATCAATGATCTCTGCACCGCGAATATTAAATCCACTTTCCTCTGCAGCGTCCGCGATACGTTTCTCATCACCGATCAAAATAGGGTGCAGGAAATAGCTTGCAAGTAATCGTGAAGATGCCTCCAAAATACGTGGATCTTCACCCTCTGTAAATACGATCTTCTTAGGATTCTTCTTTAAGATTCCTATTAACTGTCCAAAACCGAACACATCATCATCTCCATTCTTTCGTTTCACTTAATAATATTATAATGGGAGAATTTCTCATAATTCCTTAAATTCACCATGCCCATTGTCTAACATTATGAGGGCGATGTCAAGGGATTTTCTCAAACAATTTTGATCTTTATTTGAGACTTTTTATTATTATACGTGTATACATAAATACGCACTGTCCCTCGTCTTTTTGCCTTGATTTTTCCGGCACTATTTACCGTTGCTATCCTCTTATTGGATGACACAAAACGCAGTTTATAACTCGCACTCCCCTTGCTTAATATTGTCCTTGTCTGTAATGCTTTTCGTTTTTTTATTTTTGCCTTTTGAGCGGTAATCTTTATTTTCTTAGGCGCCTTTTTTACTGTGACACGTATGGTCTTTTTCTTGCCGTCTACCGTCTGAATAACGATTTTCGCCGTCCCTCTTTTACACCCTTTAACCACGCCATTATTCGTTACCTTGGCAACTTTCGTATTTGAGCTGGTCCACTTAACTGCTGCCTGCACCGAACCGCCGGTAACAGTCACCGGAAGAGTGATCTTCTCACCTTTTCCGATCGTATATTTGGCTTTTGCCTTAATCTTGGTCTGATAGCGGCCACCGGCATTTGGTGAAACCGTCCATTTCGGCTGTTCTGTCGCATCCGAAGGTGCTGCTGTCGATGTCGGTGTGCTTGACGTCGATGGTTTTGCTGTCGGTGCCGGCGCGCTTGACGTCGATGGTTTTGCTGTCGGTGTCGGTGTGCTTGATGTCGATGGTTTTGTTGTCGGCAGCACCGCAGGTGCTACCGTAGGTGTTGCTGTAGGCGTTAGTGTTGCCACCGGTTCGTCAGCAGGGTTGCCAAATACTTTGATGCAGGCATTATTCAGATCATATTGCACATCATCTACAGATATCGCCGTATTGTCATACCACTTAGCATCTTCCGCGAAATAAGTATAACTCTGTCCCGCTGAGGCACTATAACAGTGTCCATTCTGCGGATCATTTTGTCCCTCTAGCGGAACGCAGGCAGAATCATCTACGGTCGCATATGTAATAACCACCGAAAACTTCTCGCCATCTGCAACGCGAACCTCTTTCGGAAGCTGTACCGTATGATAGCCTGTTTTGGCAAAGATGCCACTCACACTCGCTTCTTTGATCTGCGTTCCGTTGGTTGGATCTTTCCCTGATACAGAACGATAAATATCTACTGTATATGGCTGATCCTCCTGTACCGTATAAAAAGCAACTGCCTGTAACTGCTGTGATCCATCTGCTGTAAACACATTGGCCGTCTTCACTTCTTCTGGTGAACGAAGCGAATTGTTCCAACCATTGCCATCATATTGAAAGATGGTCTGGTAGGTATCTGCCGAAACACCTTCAAATGTGTAATATTCACAAAGTGATGGATCATAATAGGATACCCAGAAATACCCATTTTCATCTTTGGAGTAATTGGTACCGTAGCTATTTGCAATCAGCCACGCCCCAGATTCCGGAGCGTCCTCACGAAAATCATTAAAATCATCATCCCAACCGACAATTGTGACACAATGATTCGCCTGATCAGGTCCCACCATGTAAGCATAACTGGCGTACACACCATTCGTCTCTTTGTAATATCGATTGGACGGATTATAATACAACGCCACATCCATTGCCCCATGCGTCAATATTGCTTCCTTGATCTCATTTCTTGATGTGATATCGCTTGCCAGATATGGATCATAACATTCGGAGTCTGTCAACTGAATCAACGACTGTGTACGCAGCGAGGATGCCGCATTTTTCATGACAGATGCCATATTAGAAGCCGTATCAAAGGGAGCCTCACTCTCTGCCACAGCCCCCCATTTGTTTGCTAAGACAGCCTGTGCAACATCTGCATTTCCACCTTTATTATAACTTGCTCTATCAGAAACATAGTCACGCGACATATGATCACCATACAATGGACTGGTCGTATCATCCAGGGCATGATAGGCGTACCATGCCAAGTGATTTTCGGACAGATCCGCAGTATCTTTGGTTAAGATCCCCTTCATCAGACAATCAGATTCCAACGCTTTTAATGCTCCAAACGCCCAACAGGCACCTGTATCCTGCTGATTGCGTATTGGCGTTTCCTGCTCTGTTCCACGCGGATCATAGCTCACTGGAAGTGCCCTGGAGCGTTTATTCTTAGCCGCAGCAGACGATGTATACCTAGATAACGTATTGCCTGTATCATCCTGCAGCGAATAGGAAATATGGCCCGCCGTATTTTCCTTGTATACTTTATGATATAGCTCTGCTTGATTGGCCGATTCGGTTATATCTGCTACAGAGCTCTGTGCGGTGTCAGCTGTCATCGCATCTGCCGCCCGGCGATCCCAATTCCCCACCCCAGGCACAGCAAGCGCAATTGCTACTAACACCGCAATTCTTTGTTTCTTTTTCATATGCCACCTTCCTTCCATTCTGATCACATACGTAATTTCATAATAATTGCGCATGATATAATGAGCACTGCGTGCTCATTATATCATGCAAACACGAAAACTATCCCTTATTACTTCTATTATAACATGAAAATCTGTTTAAATTATGTCTCTTCTCATTTTTGGACCCATTTCGCATTCTTGTAACCATATTTATTTTACATAGGCAAATAATTATTTTACTAAAACTTCCCATACCGAAAGTTACTATAAGAACCACATATTGCTTATTATGTCACAAAACTAATTGCGGCAAAGCAATTGCTATAGTTTCTTGATGGCAGGACTCATATATATAGCGGCTGCAAAATATAATTAGCCCATCGACATAATAAGCAATATGCGATCGTGTGAGATATTGAGGCGTGGGAAGTTTGAATTTTTGGATTTTGAAAATATTTATTTGTTTTTTTTGAAAAAAAGTGTTGACAAACGCAAATTAAAACACTATAATAGTTTTTGTTCGTTATGCGGAAGTGCTGGAATTGGCAGACAGGCTAGACTAAGGATCTAGTGTTGGCAACGACGTGAGGGTTCAAGTCCCTTCTTCCGCATTAGATCAAAAGAGAAGTCATATATGACTTCTCTTTTTTTGGTATTGCAATTCTTACAGAGCAAAACGCTGGTTTTGCTCTGTTTTTAGGTATAGGAAAATGCTTTTTTTATTCATCTTACAACCGGTACCCCAAGGCTCTCACTGCATCCAGATCGCCTTCTACGGACGTTCCCATGACCGTCAGCAAATCTCCCGTGATCGCCGCATTGCAACCGGATCGAAAACACCGAAGACCTGTATCCTCCAGGTAATCTCTCCCCGCCGCCAGACGTATCATCTGATTTGGTAAAATATACTTAAAAACACCAATAATGCGTCGAACTTCTTCTTCCGTTAATACCTTATTATGTCCCATCGGTGTGCCCTCTACCGGGTCTAACAGATTGATTGGAACGGTGTCCGGTGCAATCTCGCGCAGTGTAAAGGCAAGATCCAATCGATCCGCCATAGACTCTCCAATCCCAAAAAGGCCCCCACTGCATAAGGATAATCCAGCCTCTTTTGCTGCTTTCAGCGTCGCAATTTTGTCATCATACGTATGGCTTCCACATACTTTAGCAAAATGTGTACGTGAAGTTTCCAGGTTATTATGGATCCGTACTACTCCCGCTTCCTTTAATCGCATAAACTGATCTTTATTCATCAATCCACCGGATACACAAGGTCGAAGAGCAGTGTCCTTTCGTATCACACGAACTGTTTCACACAAGGCATCTACTTCACGTTCGCTAAGATGATGCCCGGATGCCACCAAACAATAATGTCGGATTCCCTGTGCGCTACGCTTTTTGGCATCCTTCAGGATCTCTTCAGTTCCACGAAGCGGATAACTCTTCACTGTCGCTTTAGAGCAACTCGCCTGCGAACAAAATTTACAATCCTCGGAACATCGCCCCCCTTTTATGCTGATCACACTGCACATATCAAATTCGTCTTGCTGTCTTTCCTGACGGATACGGTCAGCCCCCTGTGCCAACTCTTCAATATCTATCTGCGTCAACCACTCTGCCTCTTGTCGATTAATCTCTTCACCTTGCAATACCTTATCTGTAAGATCTTGTAACTTTGCGTCCATACTCTTTTGTATCCTCCTTAATAGTAAGGAAACCTATCTGAAATTTATCTATTCCAAATAGGTTTCCTGCTTATTCCATAACCACTTATCCTTGGTCCGCCCACGCTGACATTACATGAATAAATCTCAGATAAATGCTATGATTCGCTATTTTACAGTGACCTTGATTTCTTTGTATACACCATTCTGTGCATATACCCATATCTTACATTTTCCTTTTTTCACTGCCTTGATCTTGCCGGATCCGGTTACCTTGGCAACCTTCACATTACTGGATTCATACGCAAGTTTTCTATGTTTCATAATCTTTTTCTTCTTGTCTGCACGAATCTCTACCGCTTTGATCTTAGCAGTCTTTCTTGCTTTCAAAGTAATCTTAGTTCTCTTTTTCTTGTTGCCCAATTTTTTAATGCTGACCGCTTTCGCCATACCACGTTTTCCACCTTTGGTGACGGAATGAATTGTCGGTGCAGCGGCAATTGTTACTTTATGACCGTTGAATAATTTGTATGCAACAACCATGTATTTGTAATATTTGCCTTTCTTGCGCTTCTTCTGTGTCCACGTTGTCTTATTCTTACCTTTTATGGTCTTAGTCAGTTTATAGCGGTATTTCTTACCACCATGGTTACACTGGTTACTATAGATCAAATAACCGTCAGCGCCACTCTGCTTAACCCATTTTAACATAATGCTGTTCTTGGAAGACTTATTGGCTCTCGCTTTTAATCTGCTAAAGTCAGAGCCCTTAATGTCTTTATCATCCTTGAGTTTCTTTACAGCAGTATCGGTAATTCTAAGGGTGTCCATAGAAGTTCCGGTCTTCTCAGCATAATCCTTAATCTTTTCAGCCGTTGCCCTATCTACGCCGAGTTCCTTTGCAATATCATCCGCAGAAATTCCGCTTCCCGGTTTTGCTGTTGTACCCGGTTTCTTTGTTGGCTTCGGTGTTGCCGCCTTCTTTGGCAATGTTACTTTTACAATTGCTGACAATTGCTTACCTGTCTTCTTATCGGTTGCATACACCTTGACGAAAACACTATCGGTCGATTTTGCACGAATCTTCTCATTCAACACTGCAAGATCCTCTGCATCGATCGTCACGTTCTCTACGCTGGAGCCATCATTGTATTTTACTACCACTTCTGCAAGTTTCTTAAAGGCAGTTTCATCAATAGATTCCGTGCCTGCTGCTACTGCGAAATCATTAGCAGTCAGATTGACATCCGGTACAGTTGTTTCACTGCTGGTCGTATCAGCCGAACCATCATCTTTTACAGTGACGGTTACTTTGTTCACCTTACCTTTGTATGTGTATACTAATTCATAGCTGCCCTTCGCCGCCTGAATTGCTGATGCATCCACAGTGATCGCCGCATCTTTGAATGGAATGAATTTTCCATCATCAGTTGCAATCGCATTTCCTAATTTCTTTAGCATATCGGCAACATCGGTCTGATCCTGCTTCAGTACGATCGTCTTTGCCTGCTCTACTGTAATGCAGAAATCATTTGCTCCGAGTGTAATATTACCTGTAGATGTATCATATCGACGATTCTGAACGACAGTTGCTGTTACTTTTTTAACAATGGTTCCTGACTTGTCTGTGAACGTGAGCGGTAATGTTCCCGGCTCTGTCATTCTGTTTATCGCATCCAATGACTCCTGTGTCAGTACAACACCCTCTCCATTGTCAGTAACCCCATTTTTATCCGTGTATTTTGACAAAGCAGCGCAGATCACATCAGCTGCAGTAAGTTTTCCAATGTCATCTAACGAGAAGATACAATCAGATGCATTTACCTCGCCCTGTGCCGGAACATTGCTTATCACAACATCCGTTGTAACCGGCACATCTTTGTAGGTAAAGGTTGCTTTGTATCCGTCACCATCTTTGACCAACTTCGGTCCGGTAATGTCACTCGGATCAACAAGCGCACCATTATCTGTTGCGGCCGGATCTGCATTCTTGCGGATCAGGTCTTTTAACTCATCTTCTGTCAAAGAACTGATATCCTTATAATCCAGTGTAACATTGTCTGCTCCGATCGTAATCTGATCTGTTCCCTTTGTCTCGCTGTATTTTACATCAACGACCGTTGCTTTCGCAGTCACAGAACCGGTTTCATATTTACCGTTTTCGTATGTAAATGCAATAGTACCACTGTTACCTGCCACTATCTTTGCAAGATCATCCGGATTTGCTGTTATTTTATCAAAAGGATCTGCGACTGTTGTTCCCTCACGGGTTACGCCAATCTTAGCGTAATCCTTGGCCGCAGCCTCACCTGTCAGTGCTGCAGCTGTCTCTTTCGTCAGCATGAAATCTTCTGCTGTCATTGAAACAACCGGCTTACGAATAGACACATTAATGTCTGCTGTAAAACCATCTTCTGTCGTAACTGTCACGCTATAGTTACCTGTCGGACCATTCATCAGACGTTTATTAATAATGTCCAACTTTTTACTGTCTACAGTAAGTTTCGCATCCGGTATCACATTGCCTGCAGCGTCTTTTGCTTCAGCATTTGACTTAGTAAGCAGGCCTTCTGCCGTGAGTGCTGCATCACCAACCACCAGTTCAACCTTATCTGAGGTGATTTCTGTTACTTTGCCGGAATCTACAACTGTTACTGTGATTGCTACATCAGTACCATTGCAAGTATAAGTTACTGAATAAGTTCCTTTCGGAGTTTCGCTCGTAATGGTTGCTGATCCGGATTTCACAGTGATCTGCGATGCGTCTGCTTTACTGCCGTCTTTGACAGCAATTACACCGGAATCACTCTTGATCTTCGCAGCGATTGCTTCCGTTGTTCCTAATGCTTTTAACTGATCTGTCGTATATGTCACATTATTCGCACCGATTGTTGTTTTTGATGCTGCATTTGTTTCTTTATTTTTCACAACAAACGCCGTGATCGGATCGGATGTTGTGGTTTTACCATTTGCATCGGTATAGGTAAAGGTAAGATCCTTGGAGCCGCCGGCCTTAACCTGTTTCAGTTCATTATATGCCGTAGAGTCCATAGCATCCGCATCATTGAAATCAAATGCGGTTCCCTCATCAATACCACGAACATTTGCTTTGCTCTTAATTATATCTTTATTCGCATAAAGCAGTTCATCTTCCGTGATAATAAAATCGTTAGCATCAATTGTGACGTTGCGGTCACGAACTGTTACTGTAACATCGCAGGTCTTTCCATTCGATGATACTTTAACCGTATAATCTCCCGCCGGACCATTTTTGATCTTATCATTCAATGTTGCAAGATCAGTGTCATCTACATCAATCGTTGCACCCGGGATCACAGTACCGGAAGCGTTCTTCACCTGCGCATTTGACTTTGTGATAAGATCTGCTTCGGTAAGATTTCCGCTTCCTCTTACCACCTCAAAATTATCAGCAGTCACTTTTGCTACGGGATTAGAATCCGTAACCGTTACGTTGATCGTTGTATCCACGCCGTTATAGGTATATGTTATTTTATAGGTGCCTGCTGTCGACGCCTTGTTTACTTCGCTGCTCTTCTGTGTAATATCAGCAGAAGCTGCTGCCTTACCATCTTTTACTGCAACCGGTACTGCCTTAGAACGGATCAGTTCTGCAACTTTGTCCTCATCGACACAGGCAGCCAGATCATCCGTTGTAACGGAAACATTATTGGCACCGATCGTTGTCGTATTATTGGTACTTGTGGACCCTGTATTAGCAACATCAGTAATATAAACCGTTGTATCCTTCGTTACCACATCAGCTGCACCGGTATCATATTTATAAGAGAATGTCAGCTTATTAGAAGTTCCCGCCTCTGCTGACTTAACCGTTGTAAGCTGATCACTGTCCACTGTAATATTCGAGCTGGACGCATCTGCCGTTGTACCATTATAGCTTCCCTTAGTATTCGCAAGATTCTTAACTGTCGCTTCTGTCAGCTTGTTCGCCTGTTCTTTACTAAGTACCAGATTATCTGCATTCAGTCTCGGTTTACTCTTTTGAATGACCACAAGTTCTGTCGTACTTGGTGTTGTCATTTTGTTGTCAGCATCTTCTTTGCCACTCTCACCGCTCGTAGCATATGGACTGTACTCAATAATGTAACCTTTGATTCCCCACATAGAACGTGAAACATTGTTTGGATGATAATCATTCCAGTTTGCCTTCTCAAAACCATATTCTAATGCATACTCCTGATAATATGCAGAAGTACCGCCACCACTATAGCTGTTATTCGGCTCATTATTATTCCAGTCGGCGTACTGGCCATCACATACCGAACCGCCATATACATTACCGGACTCACCCGTCTCATAAAATGTCGTTCCTGCCTCCGGACCGCATAACCAAGACCATTTACGCACGATCTTATTGCTATCATCCAATGGTTTTAACGCCTCATCGGTAATCTCATCCGAATCCAGTACAAATCCATCGTAACCATCTCTTGGAAGCAATGTTCTGGCTCCACCGATCCAAGCTTGCAGATTGCCACCCAGAGAGCTATACAAATATTTCTCCTCGTTCTCACTGGTGATCGTTGCAAGATAACCTTTTAATCCTTCAAAGACAGACTTCTTCGCCTCTTTGTAGGCCGTTGCCCATGTCGATGTGTTGTCTCCGCTTGGGAACTCTACATATTTATAAAAATGTAATTTACCATCAATTGCCATAGCCGTTGATTTACCATCCGGCAGACTGCAGGAGTTGGCGACAACGGAAATCGTCTGCTTAACTGTCTGATCAGTCGTTCCCGTATAAAAAACAACCTGCCTCAAAAAGTTTTTGATCTGCTCATCTGTAATATCACTTCCGATCACAGTCATAGAGCTAAGCTCTTCGTCGCCGGACAAGCTAGACGTATACTCACCAGTTTTGGTCAAACCATTCATCCTATCAGACGTACTGCTCATGTTACCAAGATCGATCTTTTTCGGAAGTTTGAAGTATCCTCCATTGTCTACCGAGATACAAAAAATCTTCTGATCACTCTTAAAACTAACTGTTACATCAGAAAACGTATAGGCCTGACCATCTGCCGACCATGTCTCCTCACCAAGTTCAATCTTATCTTCCGCTGCTGCAGCAGCTACGAATTGAACATTGGACGGCATCATACTGACTACCATAACAAGTGCCAGTAACAATGCCATAACTTGCTTTGTTTTTTTCATTCCATTCCCCATCCTTTCTGTGAATCTGATCGTGAGTCCATATCTTTAGAAACCTCGTATTGTATTTCGGACACAGACACACCATTTATTATATTACCAAGCAGATAATTCATTCAATTCTCAAAATCTTACAAATTTTTTATGTAGTTTTTGCTTTATATAGTACATTTTTCTATAATGCTGCCTAAACCTAATATGCAGTCTCAATTACATAAAAAAACGGAAAGATTTTCCAACTAAAAAAAGACTGTACAATCCTGCCCACTAAACCATGGTAAACTTTTAATTCTTTCAGTTGACATACACATTCAAATGTTTTATACTACTCTTTGTTGCGCGGTTGTAAACCGTCATAATAATACATTTACATTGGAGGAAACAAATGAATCAGGAAACAAAAACAAACAAAACCGGTTTTACTACAAAGTCCATTACAATGATGGCATTATTTGCAGCTATTTTATGTATTTCTGCTTATATCAGCATCCCATTGCCGATCCCTGGTAGTCCTCATATTACATTGTTAAACTTTGTTATTATCGTCATCGCATTGCTGTTCCCACTCAGTCAATCTTTCATCACGATATTAGTGTGGATGGCTCTTGGCGCTATCGGCCTTCCGGTATTTATTGGCGGTGGTTCCGGCATTGGATATTTGACAAATATTTTCGGTGGATACACATTCTCTTTCTTAGTGATCGCCATTGTACTTCCACTGATCCGCGGCAAAAAATACAATCGAATCCTATACACAGTTGCTGCTATTGTCGGCGTTGTATTGATCGATATCATCGGAATGCTCTTTTGGAAGGTTAATGCCGGCCTTTCTTGGAAAGTTGCTTTCTTATCCGGATTTGTCGCATTCATTCCTTTAGATCTTGTCAAAGCAGTTATTGCTGCCCAGATCATTCCTGCTTTCCGCAAAGTGATGCAAAGCGCAGAATAAGGTTACAGTCCATTTTTACACCAAAAAGGCACTGTTCGAACGTGATCCACGTTGGAACAGTGCCTTTTCTAATTACTCTCACTAAAACTTCCCATACCGAAAGCTACTGCAAGAACCACATATTGCTTATTATGTCAGCAACAAATAAACTATTTTGCAGCCAGTAGACTAACTTGTTCTGCCGGCAGCGAACTAAGATAATTGCCGCAGAACGCAGAGTTTTTTTGTGATTTCTTATTTTGTTACGTCTCTGATGAATACATGCCCGAAGGGATGTCTGAGATGTCCCGGTTTAGCAAGGTATCATCCATTTTTGGCCGGGACGCTTTCGCTACGATGCGCTACGTCACGTTACCTAATGTCTCTGAAATACGAGACATAAGTAACGACGAGCGCAAAGTCCCTTGCAAAAATGATGAATACCTTGCTTCCGGGACTTCGAGTTTCCGAAGGGCATGTAGATCAATCATCAGAGACAACAAAATCTAGAAATCACCAAAAACGAAAAAGCGGCTAGGCAATTACTATAGTTCTCTGCCAGCAGAAGCCGCTATATTGTGGCTGCAAAACACTTAGCATTCTTTGACATAATAAGCAATATGTGGATGTCTGAGATAATGAGGTGTGGGAAGTTTGAAACTCTAAAACATTAAATGCGATATCCATAAATATTTTTGCGAATATCTAACATTTCAGCATCGGTTGCTGTGATCATATCAGCACAACGCTTCAATCGCATTTCGATCTCTTTACGGTAGTTCTCATCCATGTCATCTTTCTTATATCGAAGCTGATGATCTAAACTTGCCCAATAATCCATTGCGATCGTTCGTATCTGTACTTCCACACGCATCGGCCGCATCTTATCTGCAAAGAATACCGGAATCTCTACGATCAGATGCAAGCTGCGGTATCCATTTGGCTTTGGATGCTCAATGTAGTCCTTTTGGCTGATCAATGTGATATCCGTCTGTGACGTAAGCATCTCTGATATTGTGTAAATATCATCCACAAACGAACAGATAACACGCACACCGGCAACGTCATTGATATTCCCTTTGATGGAATCCACCGATACGGGAAGTCCTTTCTTACGTAATTTCTTAGCTAAACTTACCGGTTTTTTGATACGCGACTTAATGCTGTGGATCGGATTGCGCTGATAACGTGATTTAAGATCATCATTAAGCACTTCCAGCTTGGTCTGCACCTCGCGGATCGCACAGGAATACATCATCATCACCTGTGAAAAATGCTCCTCCTTCTCTATCATATCCCGATCCTCAGGATCAAGCAGTCTTTCTAAATAATGTTTTTCTGAACCATTCATTCGTGTTCCTCCATCCCCAATAAATTATCCTTCTTCGTGATGTGCCTCCGTCATAAATTTTTCAATAACTTTGACAATACCATCATCATCGTTACTATCTGTAACATAGTCTGCCTGCTCTTTGATCCGATCGGAAGCGTTCCCCATTGCGACTCCCATACCGGCATAGCGTAACATCGGCAGATCATTGTTACTGTCTCCTACACACATAACACGTTCTTTGGTAATATCCATATATTTCACTAACTTATCAACCGCAACACCTTTATCTGTATATTTTGGCAGAAGTTCTACATAGTATGGATCTGAGCGAAATACATTCAACACTGAACCAAACTTTCGCTGTAAAATGCGTTCTACTTCTTTCATCTTGTCCGGTTCTCCCGAAACAAAGATCTTGTTGATCGGAAAACTAAGCTCTTTTACGAACTGATCTGTCTCGCGGATCGTAACACAAGATGCATCCGCATCTGCTGCAACATAGTCTGTCACGCCACCAGCTACGATAATCTCTTTGGCACTGTCACGGTAAGCCATGATAGCCACCTGCAATTTAGCAGCCTCCTCGTATACCGGAGCGATCAGATCTGCCGGCAATGTCTGATTGTAAATGCATTCCCCTGTTTTACAGTTGATCACAGTAGTACCATTATATGCAATCACATAGCCACCGTACTCTTCCAGAGAGATAGCAGAAGCTGTCTGGCGAATTCCCGCAATGGATCTTCCGGATGCGATAGCGATCGTCTTGCCGCGCTTCTGCGCTTCGATCAACGCATTCTTGGTTGCATCAGAAATCTCGCGATGAGAATTATGCAGCGTACCATCGACATCCAGCACAAGTAAGTCAAAGCGGTCACCTTCCGGTTCCTCAATACCCTGTACTTTACGATAGATCTTCATAAATTCTTTACCGGTGATCGTCTCATGCTCGATCAAAAATGCGGCGAGCTGATCCAGTGCATCACGATTGCCATCCAACAATTCTTTAGCCTTTTGGTGACATTCACTCAATATCTTCATGACTTCAAGATCTATCTCTGCTTCTGTTGCATCACCACAATTTAACACCGTTCTGCCATCCAGATATTTGTTCTGCACACTCTCCAAACCGATCAATCCAAATTTATCAGACATACCGTACTGTGTTACCATTGCTCTGGCAAGAGAGGTTGCCTTTTCAATATCATTGGAAGCTCCTGTCGTTACAGAATCAAACACTAATTCTTCCGCAGCCCTGCCTCCAAATAATGTTGTGATCCGAGTGAGTATCTCTGCTTTGCTCATCAGATATTTCTCTTCTTCCGGAACCTGCATGACATATCCAAGAGATCCCATCGTACGTGGCACGATGGTAATCTTTTGAACCGGCTCCGCATTTTTCTGCAGTGCAGTCACTAGCGCATGCCCTACCTCGTGATATGCAACGATCCGTTTCTCCTCTTTGCCTAAAATGCGGTCTTTCTTCTCCTTACCGGCAATAACGACTTCCACTGCCTCAAACAAATCTTTCTGATTGACTGCTCTTCTTCCGGAACGCACAGCCATAATAGCAGCCTCATTGATCATATTAGCAAGATCCGCACCAACGGCTCCACTGGTCGCAAGAGCAATTTCCTCAAAGTCAACAGACTCATCCATTAATACATCCTTGGCATGCACACGTAAAATATCAACTCGGCCCTTAAGATCCGGCTTTTCTACGATAATACGTCGATCAAAACGTCCCGGTCTGAGTAATGCCTTATCAAGCACTTCCGGTCGGTTTGTCGCGCCTAAGATGACAAGGCCTTTCGAACTGTCAAATCCATCCATCTCGGATAACAGCTGATTTAGCGTCTGCTCGCGCTCGTCGTTGCTGCCTCCATACTGACTGTCACGGCTCTTACCGATGGCATCGATCTCATCAATGAAAATAATACATGGTGCCATCTGCTGTGCCTGCTTAAACAGATCACGCACTCGCGATGCACCTACACCGACGAACATCTCTACGAAATCAGATCCGGAAAGAGAGAAAAACGGAACTTTTGCTTCGCCAGCCACCGCCTTTGCAAGCAGTGTCTTACCGGTTCCCGGAGGTCCGACTAACAATGCTCCCTTCGGCAGTTTAGCACCAATCTCCGTATATTTCTTCGGATTATGCAGGAAGTCGACCAGCTCGTTCAACGAATCCATTGCCTCTTCCTGACCGGCTACATCGCGAAATGTTACACCGGTTTCTTTCTGAACATACATCTTCGCCGTACTCTTACCAACACCCATAATACCGCCGGAATTTTTAGAAATAACACGGGACATAAAGATCAGTCCGACCCATAGCAATAAAAATGGCAATACAGTCGATACCAGCATGTAGACCATACTATTGGAACTGTCTGACTTTTTGGTGAACTTTACATTTGCCTTTTCTAATCGCTGTACCAATGTAATATCCATACTGATCAGGCCGGTATGATAGGTGATCTGATACAGACTATTTGACTGTTTCTTCGGAACGATCTTGATCTGATCAGAAGTGAGTGTCACAGATTCAACCTGTCCATCATCCAGCAACTGCAAAAACTGGTCATAGCTGATCTCTTTATCTCTTGCCTTTTCTACCTGACGATTCATCAAGGAAAACACAAGAAAAATGCCAAGTGCAACGATCAGACAAAGCACCATGCTTTTACGGTTCTGTCCGCGTCCAAAATTATTTCCCATATTATTGTTATTTTGGTTTCTATTTTGATTTGATATATTGTTGTCCAAATAATTTGTCCTCCTCATATCCTGTAAACTATTTCTATTATAAGTCTAGTCTGCCCAAAAAGCAATATTTCACAATATTAAGAAAGTCTGAAATTTCTATGTATTTCTTGGAAATTTTCCATGAATTTTCTTTCCTTTTTGTGCAAAAATATATTGAACAAACCCAATCATATAGAGTATAATAGAAAAATATTGGTTTATTTATTGACAACAATGTTCTGACACAAAGGAGGATACACAAATGGCAGTCAAATATGTCTTCGTCACTGGTGGTGTTGTGTCCGGTCTCGGCAAAGGAATTACAGCCGCATCTCTGGGCAGACTTTTGAAAATGCGTGGTTATAGTGTGACCATGCAGAAATTCGACCCTTATATCAATATCGATCCCGGTACTATGAATCCGGTACAGCACGGTGAAGTGTTCGTTACGGATGATGGTGCAGAGACTGACTTGGATCTTGGCCACTACGAACGTTTCATTGACGAAAATCTGACCAAACAATCCAACGTAACAACCGGAAAAGTATATTGGTCCGTTCTCTCGAAAGAACGTCGCGGTGACTTTGGCGGCGGAACTGTTCAGGTTATCCCACATATTACAAATGAGATCAAGAGCCGTTTCTACCGTAACGATGGCTGTAAAGATACACAGATTGCAATCATTGAAGTCGGCGGCACTGTCGGCGATATCGAAAGCCAGCCTTTCTTAGAGTCGATCCGTCAGTTTCAGCATGATGTTGGACGTGAAAATGCTATCTTGATCCATGTGACACTCATCCCATACCTGGGTGCTTCCGGTGAAATGAAAACCAAGCCAACACAGGCAAGCGTTAAGGAGCTGCAGGGAATGGGTATTCAGCCGGACATCATCGTATGCCGTACAGAGCGTCCTCTCGAGCCGGGCATCAAAGATAAAATCGCACTGTTTTGTAATGTTCCGACCGATCACGTAATGCAGAATTTAGATGTAGAGACTCTATATGAAGCACCTTTGGCAATGGAAAAGGAGCATCTCGCTGATGTTGCCTGCAAATGCTTAAAGTTAGACTGCAAAACACCGGACATGGAAGAGTGGCAGACAATGGTTCATACCCTCAAAAATCTTGAGAAAGATGTTACTGTTGCTCTCGTCGGCAAATACACTTCTCTGCACGATGCATATATCAGTGTTGTAGAAGCTCTCAAGCATGGCGGACTTGCGCACAAAAGCAATGTAACGATCAAATGGATTCCATCTGAAGACTTAAATGAAGAAAATGCTGATGAACTCCTTCATGATGTATCCGGTATATTAGTACCTGGCGGCTTTGGTGACCGCGGCATTGATGGAAAGATCACAGCGATCCGGTATGCAAGAGAACACGGTATTCCATTCTTAGGTCTTTGTTTGGGAATGCAGCTTGCCATCGTTGAATTTGCAAGACACGTCTGTGGTTTCAATGATGCGCATAGTATTGAACTGGATCCTCAGACAACACATCCTGTGATCCATTTAATGCCGGAACAGGACGGCATTGAAGATATCGGCGGCACGTTACGTCTCGGTTCCTACCCTTGTGTACTGGACAAGGATTCCAAAGCTTATGAGCTGTACGGTGAGGAAACCATCCACGAAAGACATCGTCACCGTTACGAAGTAAATAACTACTACCGCGAAGATTTACAGAAATTCGGCATGAAGCTTTCCGGCCTGTCTCCGGACGGACGCATCGTAGAAATGTGTGAGCTTCCATCACATCCGTGGTTTGTAGCAACACAGGCTCACCCTGAATTTAAGTCCAGACCAAACCGTCCACATCCATTGTTTAAGGGATTTGTCGGTGCTGCTTTGAACTATCAGGACAGCCATCAGTAATATACTCCCTATATAGACGATATATCCAAAAAGGAGCTACGCACTAATTGCTTAGTGCAGAAGCTCCTTTTTTATGGTATAAAGAAATTTGCGTTAATAATTAGACCACACCTTTGCCTTGTCGGCATACGCCTCCATCTGTGGATGCTCATATTTTTCCATCTGCAGATCACGGTTGGAATTGCGGAATACATAAAAGCTGCCATCAATAAATAGTCCGCGGCACCAATAATCTGCACGACCTTTGGATGTTGAGCGAAGAACCTGAGTTACAGATTCATCTGCAGTATAATGCAATAGCGGATACTGCAAGCCTTCCGCATTATACGTTGCAAATCCCAAGTAAAATCCTTTCTCCGTCTTCTGCACTAAGATTTTTGTATGGTCTGCTAATGCGCTGGAATCATGCTGCCGCAAACCATAACTTGCAACCTGTTTGATGTCAGATCCCTCCGTTGCCCAAAAAACCGTCATATCCAGTTCTCCGGTTGTTGTCTTCCCGAGTGAAAAGATCATCGATGGATCCGATGGGAACAAATGCAGATAATGAACCTCATCGGCTAATTTGATCTGTGCGAGGACCTGTGGATCTGCTTCTGCTGCCATTGATACCTGTATCATTTTACGGTCATCATTTACCACCAAATATAATGTCTTGTTCAGGAAACGTGCACACTGCACCGTTTCTCCTTTGCATATTTCAGAACTTGTTCCAATCTCCTGCAGCGAATCATCCAGTGCATATACACTGACATTACGGGAACTCTCTTCTTCTCCGCAGAGCATTTTGAGCTGTCCCGTATAATGTGCAAGTAATTTCCAGTTAAAAGGTACCTCTGCCTTTTTCCATTTCCACTCTGACTTATAATGATGCACCGACATACACAGCCACAAATGTCCACCCTGCTCTTTAACCGCAAATCCCTCTCCTACAATTCCTTTGACAATATGGGTCGCTGTTGCTTTCACTGTCCCCTCTGAATCCACAACAAACTTGGTGATTCCGGTGCGTTCTGTCTCATCAAACCGCTTCGCAACGGTTCGGCAAAGCACATATACATTTTTGCCGGACATGTATACTTTCATCGCTGTTCCTGCTAACGCCTTATGACCGACCGGCTCTAACTGCGTATGATCTGCCATGCGGTAACTGCAGACAAGCGTATACCCCGGCTGATACAGATCCCTCTGCCAATATACATCCTTAACCGCCAGCTTTTTGTCATTAATTTGCGGATCTTCAATGCTGATAACACCATCGGCATCGGTATATGGTTGCATCACAGAGGCAATGATCAACTTCTCTCCGGATACGCGTGTGCAAAGATTTTGACCGCTTTGCCGAAGCATCTTGCCAGCCTGTGGTTTCTGAGGATCCGATACATCGATCGGTATCACATAGGTCTGTGCTCTCGTATTCTTCACATATAGCAAGCTCTTTCCACACCACATCAGACCATCTTCATAGCTAGCACTTTCATCGCCGTACAGATCATCTTCACTACTGGCATTCTGATATGGATCATTAATTTTAAGGGATACTTTGCCAACTTCCTCGCAGATACCATTCTTCTCTCGAAGAATGTACAGTTGATCCGTCGCACCCTCTTGATCCGTAGCATTGCTCCTTATATAGGAGCCATCGTTATAATAAAGCACATAGATTAAACCATCCTTCGTCAGGATCTGATCCATCTCTGCCTCATCTGCATTTTCTGTGTTGGTCGTACTATCCTGTGTGACCAGTTCCGGCCAATCTTCCTGCGTAGAACCCGGCTCTCTGTCTAATACCCCTTCACTGACAGAGGATGCTGCCGACTGCATTAAACTTCCCAGCGAACAGTTATATGCCATTGGCAAAGGATCTGACTTAAACGGATCCTCATAAAATTCATAGCGTGATACCACCTTTTGCTGTGCTTTGATCACACGCCTAAAACTTTTTTCAATCTGCTTATAACCGGATGCTGTCTGAAGGGATCCTTCCGCTCTCCAAGCAAGTAAAAAGAGCACGCCCGCATATAACATCTGAATAACGATTGCAAGTATGACTGCGATCAATACATAGCGCAGGATCTTCCTCCATCTTCCTCCCTCCGGCTGCTGATCCTCCTCATATAGGGACATATTCTTTTTTAATGTAGTTTCCATTAGATTATTTTCGCATCTCATAATCTTCTCCTCCCTTCAAGCTTTCTGCTTTCGCTATATATATTACCGGAAAGGAGACAAAAACCGCCTTATATATATCCTAAACATTGTGCGTTGGTACCATAAAAAATATCATCGCGTCCGCCCAGCATTTTGCAGAGTTCTTCTATTCGCTCCCAATTGTTGTTTACATCAAACTCATAGCTATGTCCCCACACATAAAACAACATTGGTTCATCTGGTTTTGCAGCCAGAAACTGTTCTGCCAGCTCAAACAACTTATCATCGTTATGATGACAGGTTGCATTAAGCCTCATCGGATCCTGCGGCAAAGCAAATCCATGCGTACTCTCTACCGTCCTTCCGTAACGAATACCAATATCTTTCAAATACGAAACGACCGGATCCGGTACATCACCATAAGCGTAAGCCATGCCAACCGGGTATTTTCCATATAGTTTCTCAATGTTACGGGCATCCTGCAAATATTCCTGCGAATAATCTTCCGGTTTGATACCGGAGGGCGATGCATGTGTCAAGCCGTGCAAAGCGATCTCATGTCCCTCATATAATTTTGCCAGTCCCTCCTGCTCCATGCGGGCAATCTTTATCCCCTCGATCTCAAAATTACTCTCTGGAGACTGAATTCCCGTATTCAGATTAAAGGTTGCTTTCATACCATATTTATTAAATATCTCCACCAAGCGCTCATCCTGATAAATACCATCATCATAACTAAACGTTAACATTTTCTTACACATACTCATCCGTCCTTCCTTGTGCTTTATTCTTTCCTCTATTTATTTCCAAAGTGCGATCAATGTCCGGAACAGCTTCTGCGGATCGATCGGTTTGACCAGATGTGCATTCATTTCTACCGCCTTACTGCGCTGCACATCTACATCAAACACGTTGGCTGTCAGTGCTATGATCGGGATTAATCTTGCATCCGGCCGCTCCAGCATACGTATCTTCTTACTTGCTTCAATGCCATCCATGACCGGCATCTGTATATCCATTAGGATTGCATCATAGCTATATGGAGCACTTGCTGCATACAACTCAACCGCCTCTTTGCCGTTTTTGGCCCGTTCCACCTGTATTTGCTTGCTCTCCAGCAATCTGGTCACGATCTTGGCGTTTAAGTCATGATCTTCAACAAGCAGTATTCGATGATCCCAAAGCAATTCCTCTTGTATTGCACATTTTTCTGCCGATTGTTCCTCCTCTGCTTCTTCCGCAAGCTGAAATGGCATCGTTACAAAAAACTCTGTTCCCACACCCAGCTTACTGGAGCATCGTATTGTTCCACCCATCAGTTCAACCAGGTTCTTTACGATTGATAACCCTAGTCCCGTTCCAATGTTAAAGGTATTGGTATCATTTTCTTCCTGTGCAAAGATTTCAAACATATGCTCTTGAAATTCCTCACTCATTCCGGTTCCTGTATCCTTAACTTGAATAGTCACTAAGTATTTGTCGCCAATGATTTCACGCTCTATTGCACGAAAATATACTGTACCACCGGGTGGTGTAAACTTGATCGCATTTGACAGCAGGTTGCTAAATATTCGCTGTATACGCACCGGATCTGCATACACGGTATGAATATTTTCACCCGGTTCAAATACAAGATTGATTCCTTTGTCGGCACATGTAACTCCAAATATCTGCCGCATATCCTGTATGATATGCTGGATATCGATCTTCTTGAGATGCAATTCCAGTTTACCGGATGCTAACCGGTTGGTATCCAAAATGTCGTTAACCAGATTCAGCATAAAATGACCGGAAGATATAATGTCGTCCAAATATTCCTGTACCATATCCGGAACTTCATCTCCGAAAAGCTTCGCAAGCTCTGCCGCCCCAATAATTCCATTCAGAGGAGTTCTAAGATCATGACTCATGCTTGACAGGAACTCATCTCTGGCATGACTGGCACGATTGGCAATTTCCAAGGCCCGCTGCAACTCTGCATTTTGCTTTTCCTGTTCGGACATGATATCTGTAACATCTCTCTGCACCATCACAATGACGCTCTCATCATTTTCCAAAAAGAAAGCAAAAATACGCTTAGTACGTACACCAAGTTCCTCATCCTGTGCGTGATACATAAAATCCCAACTGAGTCCGTGTTGGATCCGGGCATGTATTACTTCCCACGACATCTGCGCATTGATGATTTCTCTTTCCTCCGGAATGACCAGATTGATCAACTGTTCTTGCAGTTTCTCCACCTTTTTCTTACCCTCAAACGAAGCATCTACCTGATAACATTCATACCGAGTAAAGATCTGACTGTCATTCGCTGCCGTATTCCAATATGCGATGAAGTCGATCATCGAATCAACTACCTGCCCACGAACAAGTTCTTTTATGACATTACGATCTACATCCTGCAGCGATACAAAGCCATATATATCTTCCCCCTCGCGTGCCGTCATATCTAAAACAATCTTCATCCACAGCGTTTTTCCCGAAAGACGTTTACTACGAAAGGTATAGGATACCTGCCTCTGCCCGCTTTCAAATAAGTGGATCAGATTATTTCGATGAAAAATACGGGTAAATTCCTTTTTTTGCTCTTCATCGGTAATATGGTCGATCATAACACCAAACGGATCATTCTCCTTCCCATGAATCAACACAAATTCTCCGGCATAATCTAATACTTTCCATGCCGTAATATTGATTCGAATAACCGATGTCATATTATTAAAAAGGAGTTGATGATACATATTCTCCTGACTAAAACGCTTTTCCTCTTCCTTTTCTTTCGTAATGTCTAATGCCGTAGCTGCGATCATCGTCGGTGCTCCCTGCTCATTACGATCTGCAACCGTATAGTTTTGCTTAGACCATATCCAGTCACCTCGCATCGGACGTCGTATTTCCATCTCTAGGGAGATCGAATCCTGCTTGCCCGTCATAAGCAGCTTCTCCAACCGGATTAATTCTGCCCGACCGGACTCGGTCATCAACCTACGTGGTTGTCCCACTTGTCGCCGTGCTACCGCAGGCACTCCAAAATCTTGCTGCATTTTAGAGTTATAAGTGACCGTATTAGCTTCAATATCATACAAAGCATAATAAACACCACACTGATCCATCGCTGTCCGCATCGTTTTAATGTTGTGCTGCAGCTTTTCCTTCATGCGCATACGTGACGTCACATCTTGATATAATGCATAGATGATCGTTTCACCATCTGACCGATACTGAAACTGAAAATTAGATTGAAACCAGACATACTGTTTCAACTTCCGTCTATAAAACCGTGCCTTGATTTCTAATGTATCCCTTTTATCAATAATTGCCCGGTCAAAACTGCTGTAAAGGTTCTCTCTATCATCCGGATGTATCTGCAGCAGCTCTTTACAAGTACTTGTCTGAACATCTTCTTCTGTCACCCCAAGTATGTCACGCATTTTAGCGTTGAGCGCTACCGTACGCAGACATTTCCCATCATGTCTAAATATTCCGATACAGCCCGGCATCCACTCAAACAACTCGCCCTTCCAATCTATCATAAATGTTTCTATCCTCCTCCCTGACATCTTCTCTTTATTATACCTGTACTTTTCGTTATCGCCAACCTATTCCCCCATAATTTTCTATGAAATCAAAAAAAGCAAAGCCAGCGCTTTGCTTTACAAGAATTGCTATAGCAATTCTTGGCATTATCACACTACGCAACAGCATTTTCCTATGAAAGTAAAAAAGCAAAGCCCCTCTTCCCTGCCATCATAGATCCATAACAGGAAAATGGGGATTTGCCTTTGTTGTATAACTTCGAATTGCTCTATTTACGTCAATTACAGTCTCTTTAAGAGCTCTTCTCTCTCTGCCTCATAACCTGGCTTACCAAGCAATGCGAACATATTTCTCTTATAGCTCTCAACACCCGGCTGGTTAAATGGATTTACACCAAGGATATATCCACTTACACCGCAGGCGAACTCATAGAAGTAGAATAACTGACCCAAATAATATTCATTCTGTGCCGGAACCTTTACGCTCAAGTTTGGTACACCGCCATCAACGTGTGCCAACTGTGTTCCCTTCATCGCACTCTTGTTGATGAAGTCAAGGTTCTTGCCAGCCAAATAGTTTAATCCATCAAGATCAACCGGCTCTTCCTGAATCGTTACATCTAATGTCGGCTCTTCTAATTCCATAACTGTCTCAAACATGATACGGCTTCCGTCCTGAATGAACTGTCCCATGGAATGCAGATCTGTTGTCAAATCAACTGCTGCCGGGAAAATACCTTTCTGATCTTTACCTTCGCTCTCTCCGTAAAGCTGTTTCCACCACTCAGCTACATAGTGGAATGCAGGCTCATAGTTGCAAAGGATCTCCACAGATTTCCCCTTGCGTAATAAGATATTACGGATCGCAGCATACTTCATAGAATCATTGTCTGCGAAATCTTTGTCCAAGCAAAGTTCGCGCATGGATGCTGCACCTTCCATCAACTTAGCAATGTCTGCACCACTAACAGCAATTGGAAGTAAACCAACTGCGGTAAGTACGGAGAAACGTCCTCCGACATCATCCGGTACAACAAAGCTCTCATAACCTTCTTCTGTAGCAAGGTTCTTCAACGCACCTTTCTGCTTGTCCGTTGTTGCATATATTCTCTTAGCAGCTTCCTCTTTACCATATTTCTTCTCTAACATTTCCTTGAAAATACGGAATGCAACAGCAGGCTCCGTCGTAGTACCGGACTTGCTGATAATATTTACGGAAAAGTCACGATCACCGATCACGTCGATCAACTGTGACAGATATGTGCCGCTCAAATTGTTACCACAGTAATAAATCTCTGGTGTTTTACGAATTTCTTTGGACACATTGTTATAAAATCCATGTCTCAAGAACTCAATTGCTGCTCTTGCTCCCAAATAAGAACCGCCGATACCGATTACCAAAAGCACTTCTGAATCAGACTGAATCTTCTCAGCAGCTTTCTGGATACGTGCGAATTCTTCCTTATCATAATCAATCGGAAGGTCAATCCATCCTAAGAAATCACTTCCTGCTCCTTCTTTGCTAAGTAATAATTCTTTTGCGTCGTTTGTAATTTTCTCCATTGATTTGATCTCGTCTGCAGAAATTACGTTCTCTGTCAGAGAGTAATCAAAAGTAACCTTGTTTGCCATGGTTTCCTCCTATCCTTCCTTGTTGCAATCTCTATACTCGGTCTATCCTTTGCGGGATTCCTCAGCCACAAAGCATGAATCCTGGTTGGTTGTATTCAACCTTATATATTCTAATCAATTCCTGCCTGTAAATCAAGTGTTAATTTCTTTCCTGTTCCAGATTTCCAAACTTCGTCAAGTTCGCTAACCATGCCAGTTTCACCGATCCTGTCGGACCACTACGCTGTTTTGCGATAATGACCTCTGCCACACCTTTTTCCTCGCTGTCCGGGTTATAATATTCGTCACGATACAAAAACATAACCATATCGGCATCCTGCTCGATCGCTCCGGACTCACGCAGATCAGAAAGCATCGGTTTCTTGTCCGGACGCTGCTCAACTGCACGTGATAACTGTGATAAAGCGATCACCGGAACGTTTAATTCTCGCGCCATAACTTTGAGAGAACGGGAGATTTCCGAAATTTCCTGCTGTCTGTTCTCGCCTTTGCGCTTTCCACTGCCCGACATCAACTGCAGGTAATCGATAATAACCAGATCTAATCCCTGCTCGATCTTTAACTTACGGCATTTGGAACGAAGCTCTGTCGCCGTGATTCCTGATGTGTCGTCAATCACAAGATGTGAATTACCAATTCGCCGGACACTGCCCACCAGTCTGTCCCAGTCCTCGTCTTCCAGATTACCGGTTCTTATCTTTTGAGAGTCAACATGAGAATTCATCGAAAGCATTCGTTTCACAAGCTGCTCCTTACTCATTTCCAAGCTAAACATCGCAATCGTACTCTCGCTATGCAATGCAATATATTCTGCCAGGTTCAGTACAAACGCTGTCTTACCCATAGCCGGACGTGCTGCGATCAAAATCAGATCGGACTTTTGCAGACCCGCTGTCTTGTAATCCAAATCCCGAAATCCGGTCTCCAATCCGGTAATATGCCCTTTCTGTTTCGCCGCCTGCTCAATACTATCTAAGGTACGCAAAACAACATCTCGAATCGGTTCAAACTCACTGCCGGTACGCTGCTGCATCACCTGAAAGATATTTTTTTCAGTCGCATCCAAAATATCTTCTAACGGTTCTTTGTCCATATAACAAGTACTGGCAATCCTCTCAGCTGTCTGTATCAGCCTTCTAAGCATCGCTTTTTCTTTGACGATCGTGGCATAATACTTCACATTTGCAGAAATCGGCACACTATTTAGCAAACTGCCAATGTATTCGACACTGCACAGTTCCGGCGGAGCTTCTTTTTCACGAAGCTTGTTTTGCAGAGTGATCAGATCTGTACCAATCCCACCGCGAAACAGATCAAGCAATGCCTCAAAAAGTATGCCATATTGCCCCTGATAGAAATCTTCTGCTGTCAGCATCTCTGAACATACCAAAATGGCATCCCGGTCCATGATCATCGAGCCGATCACCGCTCTCTCCGCCTCAATATTATGCGGCGGAATCCGTTTGATCACTGCTTCTTCCATCTACGTTTCTCCTTTTGTGCGGTTATACCTCTTTGACGATTACCTTTAACTCGCCCGTTACCTTAGGATGCAATTTGATCGGAAGTGTAAAGATGCCCGGACTTTTGATCGGATCCTGCAGCACCATCTTCTTTTTGTCCAATTCATACCCAAGCTGCTCTTTAGCTGCAACTGCCAATTCTTTGGTCGATACCGACCCAAAGCTTCTTCCACCGGAGCCGGTCCTAATGGATACGGTGATCGATTTTTCTTTCATCTCCTCCGCAAATGCTTTCGCTGCCTCTAATTTTTCCTTTGCCAGCTTCGCCTCATGCTGTTTCTGCAATTTCAGGTCATTTTTATTCTTTGCGGTAGCCTCTATACCAAGATTTTTCTTCAACAAGAAATTTCTTGCGTATCCTTCATTAACTTTAACCAGTTCACCCTTTTTCCCCAATGATTTTACATCTTCTAATAAAATTACTTCCATGTCTTTATCCCCCGTTTCCGTCTATTTTCCAAAAATGTCAACACCACTACATATGCCTCTGTCCGCATCTCGTTGCCAATCATCGCAGCTAAGCCGGATTTCTATTGGCGATCATCGCGGCTAGTCTGCATCTCCATTAGCGATCATTGCATCGATCAATGCACGGATCTGTGCTTTTGCACTCTCCACATCCAGTCCCGGAATCTGCGCACCGGCCATATTAATATGACCTCCTCCGCCGAGTTTTTCCATCATTAGCTGCACATTCAGCTCATCGATAGACCTTGCGCTTACAAATACTTTGCCGTTGTATTTTGTCAATACAAATGATGCCTTTACCTGTTCGATATTCAACAGGGAATTGGCAATCTTTGCACCAAGCACTGTCGGCGTCTCCACCCCACGAGACTCACTTTCTGTGATCGCATAGTGGTCCAGATACAATTCCGTATTCTGAATGGCCTCTGCTTGTATTTTGTACTCATTGATATCCTCACGAAACATCTTGCGGATACGCACAGAATCGGCACCATTCCGTTTCAGATAGGCCATTGCCTCAAACGTGCGCACACCTGTCTTGTCCGTGAAATAATTCGTATCGATCATTACACCGGCATACAACGCTTCTGCCTCGGCGGCACGCAGCTTCAATCCGCCGCCAATATACTGACAGATCTCTGCCACCATTTCACTCGCTGACGATGCATATGGTTCAATATAAAACAATACGGCTTTTGCAATCGCATCACCGGCCTGTCTGTGATGATCAATCACCACAATAGACTGCGCCAATTCAATAAGCTCAGGACACTCTGTATGTTCTCCCTTGTTGACATCGACAATAACTAACAACGTAGTCTCATCCACAAGCCTGACCGCCTCTTCGCCACTTACAAGCATATCGTCATCATAATCGTTCGTATAAAAGCGTTCTTTTAACGGGCGTACCGAAGCATTCACCTCATCAACAACAATATGTGCCTTGCGGTTTAATGCCTTAGCAATACGGTAAATGCCGACCGAAGCTCCAAACGAATCCGCGTCTCCGATGGAATGCCCCATGACGACAACACGCTCTTTTCCTTCGATCAACTCTCGCAAAGCATGCGCTTTGACACGAGCCTTAACGCGGGTATTGCGCTCAATCTGAACACGTTTGCCCCCATAGAATTGTTCCTGATCACCGTTTTTGATCACCGCCTGATCACCGCCACGCCCAAGCGCAAGATCAATAGCTGCACGCGCCCATTCATAGCGTTCGTTAAATGTTCCCTTACCGACACCGATACCGATCGAGATCGTTGCTGTCTGCTCATTTCCAATATTGATATTTCGTATCTCTTCCAAAACAGAAAAACGATCATTCATCAATTCCTGTAAATATTTCTGCTTAAAGACAAACAGGAATTTGTCCTTTTCTATTTTTTTACATATAGCATCGATCGCCTGCATTGTTTTATTGATCTTACGGTCGATCAGTGCCGTCATCAGAGACTGGCGTACTTCATCAATACTGTCTAACATCTCATCAAAATTATCGATGTAAAGAAGGCCTACGATAAGATTCTCTTCCTCTCGCCGCTCTTCCAATTCGATCATTTCCGTCTCATCGTACAGAAACATTGCGATCAACTGCTTTGTTTCCAACAGCTGATCCATTGGCATGATCTGATCATCCACGTTGAATCCATCATCTGACACTAACGAAAGTACCACCCGATAATATTTATCTCCAGCGTGTATGTGTATTACTTTCCTGCCACCGTCCACCGGAAGACTATTCTCCGAAATCTCCGGAAATACATTGGCAATATTGCGTCTGGCTGCTTTTTTATTGACTGCTACGCGTACAAACTCATCATTGCCCCAAAGCAGTTGCCCCTCTTCGCTCAATACCGCAAATGGAACACTGAGTTCTTTCATCGTCTGCATCTGCATCTGACCATACGTGCTGGCAAAATGGATCAAATCCCGCCGCATCTTCTTGTGACCGCCGTAGCGAATGATCAATGCACATAAAAAGAATGCAAGAAAATAACACGTTCCTATGATACCTGCTTTACGGTCTGCAACATATAGTTGCATCACCATAGGCAATAAGAGAATGCTCAACCACAATGGCCAGCCAAGATGAAGCCGCAGTCTACCTCGCAGCTTGAAACCTCTTTTCATATATCTCCTTTCTTGCCGCAAATGATCTTGTCATTCTAGGCAAAACGAAACATTTCCCTAATTTATATAGTATACCATCATATGCCACGATACGTCAAATTGCTCCATAAAGACCAAGACCAGCGTTTTCCAGTTTTTTAATAAATCACGCAAACTTCCCATACCGGAAGTTATTATCCGAACCACATATTGCTTATTATGTCAATGACTATATTGCATTTTGCAGTCACCAAAGAGTGCTTTCTGCCATCCGAGAACTATAGTAATTGCCTTGCCGCATTTTCGTTTTTGGTGATTTCTAAATTTTGTTGTCTCTGATGATTGATTTACATGCCCTTCGGAAACTCGAAGTCCCGGAAGCAAGGTATTCATCATTTTTGAAAGGGACTTTGCGCTCGTCGTTACTTATGTCTCGTATTTCAGAGACATTAAGTAACGTGACGTAGCGCATCGTAGCGAAAGCGTCCCGTCCAAAAATGGATGATACCTTGCTAAACCGGGACGACTCAAACAATCCTTCGGGCATGTATTCATCAGAGACTTAACAAAATAAGAAATCACGCAAAAAAGTTGCGTCCTGCGGCAATTATCTTAGTTCTAGGATGACAGAACAATTTAGTTTGTCGACTGCAAAATATTTTATTTATTGTCGACATAATAAGCAATATGTTGTTCTTACAGCAACTTCCGGTATGGGAAGTTTTAGTAAAATAAAAAGCAAGGAGTCAAATACATTTTCGACTCCTTGCTTCCTCATATAAATAAACAGTATTAGATCACATAATCCGATCCGACCTCTTCCTGCCACTCTAACAGATCTTCTAAAGTCACTTTGTCTACAACCGATTTAATGGATTCATCCAACATTTTCCACAACTTCAAGGTGGCGCACATCTCCTGTCTCGGACAATCATTTTCCCCATATTCGAGACAACCGACCGGTGCAAGACTGCCCTCGGTCAGTCGCAAGATCATCCCTACAGTGTAGTCTTTCGGCTTGCGGATCAATTGATATCCGCCCTGCGGTCCACGTATAGAGCGGACGTATCCTGCCTTATTCAGAACCGATACGATCTGTTCCAAATACTTATCTGAGATCTCCTGTCGCGCAGCAACATCCTTAATACGCACCGGCCCCGCTGCGTCATGCATTGCAATATCAAGCATCAGCCGCAATGCGTATCTTCCTTTCGTTGAAATTTTCATAATCGCTTAGTCCTCCGCCGGCTCTTCATCGTTAATATCATTCTTTGGTTTCTTTAACCCTTCGATCTTAATATGATTCTTCTCAGCATAATCCCACAGCGCTGCATGAATTGCTTCTTCTGCCAACAAGGAGCAGTGTACCTTTACCGGTGGAAGTCCATCTAATGCTTCCATAACTGCCACATTCGTTACTTCCAAAGCTTCCTGTACCGTCTTGCCGATAACCATCTCCGTCGCCATACTGCTTGTTGCAACTGCTGCACCACAGCCAAATGTCTTAAACTTACAGTCACGAATCACCTGGTTTTCATCAATATCAAGATACATACGCATAATATCGCCACATTTGGCATTACCAACAGTTCCTACACCGCTGGCATCTTCGATCTCACCCACATTTCTAGGATTACTGAAATGATCCATTACCTTTTCACTATACATATCGTTTATCCTCCATCTTGTTCTATTCTTATTGCTGACTCTTCAAATAATCGGTATACAATGGTGACATGCTTCGAAGTCTGTCCACATTTGCTTTCACCTGCTCAATGACAAAATCTACATCTTCTTCGGTTGTCTCCTCGGATAAGGTCAATCGCAGAGAACCATGTGCTTTCTCGTGCGGCAGCCCTATCGCCAATAATACATGAGACGGATCCAAAGAACCCGAAGTACATGCAGATCCGCTAGAGCCGCAGATTCCTTTCTGATCCAACAGGATCAGCATAGACTCACCCTCAATAAATTCAAATCCAACATTTACATTGTTAGGAAGACGATTCGTACGGTGTCCATTCAGTCTGGAATTCGGAATTGCAGTAAGACCCTCAATCAGGCGATCTCTCAACTTCGTCTCATAGGCACTTCGTTCTGCCATTGTCTCTTTAGCGATCTCCGTTGCTTTACCAAAGCCAACAATTCCCGGAACATTATGTGTGCCGGCACGGCGATTTCTCTCCTGTGCCCCACCATGAATAAATGGTCCAATCTTAACAGAATTGCGCAAATACATAATACCGATTCCCTTTGGCCCGTTAATCTTATGTCCACTGGCACTCAACATATCAATATGATACTCGTCCACATTGATTGGAACATGTCCATAAGCCTGTACTGCATCGGTATGGAAAATAATGTCATGCTCTTTAGCAATCTCACCGATCTCCTTGATCGGCTGAATGGTACCAATCTCATTGTTTGCAAACATAACCGAGATCATGATCGTTGTCGGGCGAATAGCTGCTTTCAGCTCATCCAGCTTGATCACTCCATCCTCATCTACTCCAACGTAAGTCACCTCAAAACCATTCTTTTCCAAATATTCACATGTATGCAGGATTGCATGATGCTCTATCGCAGAAGTAATAATATGATTTCCTTTTTCTTTCTTCGCAAAAGCTGTCGCTTTCAGCGCCCAGTTATCAGACTCACTTCCACCACCTGTAAAATAAATCTCATTAGCATTGGCACCCAAAAAGTCAGCCACTGTTTGTCTGGCATCCTCTACAGCCTTCTTACTCTTACCTGCGAAACTATATATACTGGATGGATTGCCATATTCCTCAGAAAAATAAGGCATCATTGCCTCCAACACCTGCGGATGTACCTTCGTTGTTGCCGCATTATCCAAATAAATCAATTTGCTCATGTCTATCTCTTCCTTTCTATGATATCGTAATGGTCTACTTTTCACACTATGCACCTATGCATACTATGAAATGATAACAGAGCAGTCTCTTAATTTTTCTGTTTCCATTAGATAATTTACACTACTTGACTAGGAAATGCAAGTCATATCGTAAGAAACAACTAACTTTTTGTGATAACAATATGTTATGCATCCTCCTCAATATGATCGCGTCCCTGTGCAATGATCGTACTAACATGTCCATCTGCCAGAGAATAAAAAATGGATTTGCCTTCTCTGCGGCTTTTGACCAATTTATTTTGCTTGAGAATGCGCAATTGATGAGAGATCGCCGACTGCGTCATATTAAGCACTCTCGCCAGATCACACACACATACTTCCGCCGAAGAAAGCACAAACAGGATCCGTATGCGGGTGGAATCCCCAAACACCTTGAACAGCTCTGCCAGATCATACAATTCTGTCTCCTCCGGCATTGTCTGTTCCACGATCCGCAGCAAGTCCTCATGCACTTCCACTGTCTCGCAGCATACCGGTTCTTTATCTAAATCTTTCTGCATAGTCTCACCTATTCTTTCTGTCAATATCCATGTTTATTTTATAGTTTCAAAAAAGCGGTGTCAATATTCCCTCCTATTGACACCACTTTACCATATCTGACCCAAACAAATTATAACGGCAACTTTGGATGCACGAAGTTTGAGTTATAACTTCTTCACAAACAGAGCACGGATCGCATTCAATACGGCTAATACCATAACCCCGACATCCGCAAAGATTGCAAACCACATATTAGCAATTCCAATCGCTCCCAAAAGCAGACACAGCAGCTTAATGCCGATTGCAAAGTAAATATTCTCATAAACAATGCGGATACATTTACGTGCAATGCGGATTGCCTTGGAAATCTTTAAGGGATCATCATCCATCAAAACCACATCTGCCGCTTCAATCGCTGCATCGGAGCCGAGTGCTCCCATAGCAATACCAATATCCGCCCTCGACAGCACCGGTGCGTCATTAATACCATCACCGACAAAAGCAAGTTTTGATTTAGCAGGCTGTTTGTCTAACAGTGCCTCTAACTGTGTCACTTTGTCTCCCGGCAGCAATTCACTGTGAACCTCAGAAATGCGAAGTTCCTCTGCTATCTGTGCTGCTACGCGGCTGTCATCCCCTGTCAGCATAACTGTATGCGCGATACCGGCACGATGAAGCGCCTCAATTGCCTTTTTTGCATTTGGCTTGAGCACATCTGCGATCAGTATATGTCCGCTATACTCCCCATCAATAGCAACATGAACGACCGTCCCTACTTTGTGGCATTCCTGACACGCTACACCGATCTTCCTCATCAATTTGCTATTGCCAACTGCGATCTTTTTGCCGTCAACAACAGCAATAATGCCATTGCCGCCAATTTCTTCTACGTCTGTCACTCTGCTCTGATCGATCTTGCCCTGATATGCCTTACACAAACTCTTACTGATCGGATGCGTTGAATGGCACTCTGCGTGTGCAGCATATTCCAACAATTTCTGTTCTTCCAGCTTACTGTGGTGTACGCCGATCACTTCAAAGACGCCCTGTGTCATTGTACCGGTCTTATCAAACACCACACACTTCACACCGGCTAACGTCTCTAAATAATTAGATCCCTTTACAAGTACACCTTCGTGGCTTGCTCCGCCCAGTCCCGCGAAGAAACTTAACGGGATACTGATAACCAATGCACACGGACAACTGATAACCAAGAATGTCAACGCGCGGTAGATCCAATCTCCAAAGCTCGGATCCAACCCCATCGCAAACATTCTCACAAGTGGCGGCAAAACAGCAAGCGCCAACGCACCATAGCATACCGCCGGTGTATAATATTTCGCAAATTTTGTAATAAAATTCTCAGATCTCGATTTCTTGGAACTGGAATTTTCCACCAGATCCAAAATCTTAGATACGGTTGACTCACCAAATTCTTTCGTAGTGCGGATATGAAGCAGTCCGGTCATATTAATGCAGCCGCTGATGACTTCATCACCCTCTTGCACCTCTCTTGGCTTACTCTCTCCGGTCAATGCACTCGTATTTAAGGATGCCTTTCCCTGTTCTACAACACCATCGATCGGTACTTTTTCTCCCGGCTGGACTACGATCACCGTGCCGATCTCAACTTCGTCCGGATCTACCTGTGTGATCTCTCCATCCACCTCAATATTCGCATAATCCGGACGAATATCCATCAATTCGCTGATATTGCGGCGGCTTTTGCCAACTGCATAACTCTGAAAAAGTTCACCGATCTGGTAAAACAGCATAACAGCGGTTCCCTCAACATAGTCTCCGAGCAAAATTGCTCCGACCGTAGCCACTGCCATTAAAAAATTTTCATCAAAGACCTGACGATTTAAGATGCCCTTAAACGCTTTTCTTAATATATCATATCCGATCATCAGATACGGGATCATAAATAGTACAAACCGTATCACACCTTTTGACGGGACAACCGGTATTACAGATAACGCGATCATCAATACTGCTGCCACGATAATTCGGATCAATACTTTTTTTTGTTTTTTATTCATTACAATCTCTCCTCACTCTACAGAAAGATCTCGCAGTCATCCTCTACCTTTTTGCAATTCTTAAGCACATCCGGCATAACACTCTTAGGATCACAGCCATCTTCAAATTCTACGATCATCTTTAAGGTCATAAAGTTCACAGTCGCATCCTTTACTCCTGCTGTGTTCTTAGCAGCTTCCTCCATCTTTGCTGCACAGTTTGCGCAATCCACATCAATCTTATACGTCTTTTTCATAATAAAAACTCCTTTCTTTCTCTACCTGCATCTCTTGACGTGCAGGCATCTCCTTTCCAAGTATTCCTCTACTTGTTTGTTTGATTGTTTATATTAACATATGAATAATCATTCATACGTTTCCTTTATTATAACAAAAAAGAAACCACTGTCAAGTGGTTTCTTATAATTTATGATTACAGTGTCACAAACCAAATACACTTCTATCTGCAAATACTGAATTACTTACTCAAACTTTCCATGCCGAAAGTTACCGTCCGAATCACACATTGCCTATAATGCCAATGGTGTGATCATTGTTTGCCTCCGCTATAAAGAAGTCTCATATTCAGATCAAATTTCGTCTGCTTTCCATCGATCGACAACTCGCCATACGGATACGGATCAAGATCCGGGAATTTGTTGACTGTTGGCAGCATATGATATTCTGAGCCGATATGTTTCATTCGAAGCAGATATCCCTCTTCCGTAACCTTCTTTTTGCCCGTTACATAAATTCGAAGCTGTCGTTTTTCTGTCAGATTGCATGGCGCAATTTTCCCCCGATACAGGTACTTACCATCCTCCCTGGAAATAAGGGAAACTTCATACTCTTCTTTCGTAGAACTAAGGTCTACCCCATCCAGCCCAAAAGAGATCACCAATATATTCCATTGATCCTTGGTTGCATACTGCCCCTTCTGTAAGGTCTGCTCCACAAGTTTCGGCGTTTTATTCGTAACATAACTTACCGGTACGGCATCCGGAAAATTACGACTTTGATAATACCGTTTATCCAATATTCGCTGATGAGAGCGAAGCAGCGGAATTTGGATCAGTATCGTTGCACCCAGGCACAGGACACCAACACTAACTGCAGCTTTCTTTCTAGTCAACTTAGCAAAAACAATACGATCTCCGCTCTCTTCTGCTTTTGCTGAGGCGTAACGGCCTCCCTCTGCCATCAACATAAGATAAACGCCCATAAAACATATATTATATTTGCGGTTTGCCTCCCACAAAATAAAGAACATCACAGCCCCCAGGAACGTCAGCGTAAACAAAAACATTTCTTCGCAGTCCCGCCGCCTGATCTGTCGTATCACACAGAATAATAAAAATGCGAAAATACAAACACGAAACGCCTGTGTATAGATCACTGCCGCACCACAATCTTTTCCCATCACATACTCATACAGTACCGGAAAATCACTTGCATACGAAGCTTTTGGCAATGAATCATCATCGCCCATCGCCCAAACACGGAGCATCTTCGTTCCCATCTGACGGACCACGCCGATCACGCCCAACTGATGCAATCGCCCCTTCGCACGCGTAATGTCCGCACGTGTTTTCATATCTTTTGTTGGAAAACTCTCCGTATATGCCTCATCTTCTCTGGCATATCCGCCATAGCTTTTCTGGTTCAGCCCCATCATCAGCCAGTGCGTCACCGGAAAACTGCCTGTCACCTGATCAGAATTCACATGGCGATCAACCAGCTTGCCGCACGCTGTAAATGTAACGGCAAAAACCGCCACTACAAGAACAGCCTTAACGATCGTATTTCTCCTGCCAGAAGCTTTATGGAGCAGATTCCACTTGGGGTTCACATATCTTCTATCCCCACTTTTTACAAAGATCGGATCTTTAAAAAATTGCACTGCCGCAAATAAGATCATCGCCAGGATCGGCAAGATCGTCGTAGGCCGAATCCAGTAACCGACCGCCATCATCAAACCGAGTAATATACATTTGATAATGTTTTTCACCGTCAGATTCTCATGGCGCAGCCATAACGCCAGATACAACACCGCCATAACAAACGGAAAAGAGATCGTGTTGGTATATACTGTTGTCAGCCATACATAAATCGTCGGGCAAAGCAAAAAGAGTAATAACACCCAATTTGCAAATCCTATACCTCGCAATCTCTTTGCGGTTCGATACGTAATATAAATACCTATATCCACACAGAAGATATTCAGCACAATATTCGGAATAACAACATGCGTGATGCCGATTCGAAATAATAATTTATAATAGTAATAGAAAAATACCAGCATGAAATGATTGTTAGAATACCGCTGAAAATATTCATCCTTCGTATTCATCTGTCCATGCTGCGTTTTTACCATCTGCAACGCTTCATTCTGAACGCGTGCCGGGTCGCTGATTGACATCGGATGCGATACGAATACCAAAAATCCAATCTGTAACAAAATGATTGAAAGAAACAGAATCACTGTCGCTTTCTGGCCGGTGCCCTGCATTTTGCGGTACAACATCACCAAAAGTACCCCCAGCGCAACCGCCAACAGTATCACTGCCACATTACCTAACGCATAGTTGCCACCGGAAAGATACTCCTTATATCCGTACATACATACCATCGACATCGCCAATAATATTCCGGCGATCACCGCAGTAAAATACAGACTGAATCGATAAAAAAACTGCATTAACTTGTGCATACCCTCTCAATCCCTCCATTTGTCCCTGCTGTTCTCTCAACATCTATGGTATCCGGTCCCTCTAACCGAAATGATATGCACAAAAGTGCTCTGAGAACTCACATTTTTTTATTGTTGTAATATTTTACCACGAAACTTATGCGTAAATTATTACAAATTTCTTAATATTTCAAGGACATAGTTCCAAGTTCTCTCTACACTGCCGACATCCATCGTTTCTTTCGGCGTGTGAATATCTTTCATATCAGGACCAAAAGAAACACAATCCAGTCCCGGAAGCTGTCCGGCGAACAGTCCGCATTCCACTCCTGCGTGCAATGCCTGCACGATCGGTTTTCTGCCATACTGCTTTTCAAAGATTTCAATCATTTTGTCTCGTAACGGCGACTGTTCTCTATATTCCCAAGCAGGATATTCTCCTATACAGGTGACCGTTCCACCAAGACGTTTTACCAGGCAAGAAATCTGTTCCACTAAATATTCTTTCTGTGTTTCCACACTGCTGCGCACGGAATAGGAAAGACACACTTCTTGCGCATCTGTCATCATAATGCCGAGATTCAGCGAAGTCTGCACTAATCCTTCCACTGCAAAGCTCATATTTTGAATACCGTTCGGCAGATTCATTAACGCTGTCACAATTCGCTCTGTTGTCTCTCTGTCCATCGGATCACATGTTATGTCCTGTGATGCCCGATCGATCGTCACTGTAATCTCTGCATCTGTATGACAATATTCTTTGCGGTAGATCTCCTGAAGTGCTTTCACCTTTGCCGACGCTACAGTGACATCCCCATTTTTCACTGCCAGAACAGCATGCGCCTCACGTGGGATCGCATTATCTTTCTTACCGCCCTCTATCGACACGATCTTATATTCACAATCCTGTGCAAGCTCATACAATGCTCTTCCCAGCATAATATTTGCATTTGCCCTTCCTTTATCGATCTCTACGCCGGAATGTCCGCCCAATAATCCGGTAACTGTAAGCTGCATATAAGAAACATCTGTTACGCTGTCACGCTTCACCGGCAAATGTGCCTTTGCCGTCAATCCTCCTGCACAGCTTACTAACAAATATCCCTCATCCTCCGAATCCATATTTAACATCGTACGCGCTTTCAGCGGTGACATATCCAGTGCTGCTGCACCAAGCATACCGATCTCTTCGTCTACGGTAAACACTACTTCCAACGGCGGATGTGGAATGTCTGTCGATTCCAGTATTGCTAAAGCATATGCTACCGCAATACCATCATCCCCGCCCAAAGTCGTACCACGGGCACTGATCACATTGTCTTCCAATTGCAGATCCAATCCCTGTGTCTGCATGTCAATACCGCAGTCAGCTTCCTTTTCACACACCATGTCCATATGTCCCTGCAGCATAACCGGCGCATGATCTTCATACCCCTGCGAACCATTTTTCCAGATAATGACATTATTAGCATCGTCCTGCTGTACGCGCAGTCCGTGCTCTTTTGCAAAATTCACACAATAATCGCTAATCTCTTTTGTATTAGTCGAACCGTGTGGGATCTGACAGATCTCCTCAAAATAATAAAACACTCTGTTGGGCTCTAGTTTGGATAAAATTCCCATGTTGTCTCTCCTCTCTTCCTATGTGCCACCTTCATTTCAAAAGGTGCAAATGTCTTTCCATCCTGCAGACAGACAGTCTGCATTGTGTTATTAAACCAAAAACGCCATTCCTGCTTGGTGCCAACTCTGGTTGTCACTTCCATACCTAATGGCAGATTTTCATCATATTCCAATTGACGCCGCTTTGCAAGTGTCTTCGCCAAAGAAATGTAAGATGCACGGTCTAATACTGTCCCCAGATAGTATGCTTCACCGGTTCCATATTCATTCCTGGTCACCACAGGCGTTCCCCGGTAAAAAGCTTCTCTGCTGCCCTCCTGCGCCTGATACACAGCTAACACCTCTGCCGTATCTGCCTTCAACAGATCACACCACTGCGTTGCACAAGGCTTCACCGGCTCCCCTTGCCACTGCACCTTCCGTGTCTGCTCAAAGCTTTGCCGTAACTCGTCATCCTGTATGCAAACATCCTGTATCACCGTTCCAATGACATCATATTCTTCCACATGCACTCCTACCAGCTCTCGGTACACGGTCGGCAATAAATCCATCTGACATTTATTGTACATATCTTTCACACCACAACGGTTGGTCAACACAACAGTGCCACCTTCTGCCACAAACTGATATAACTGCTGTACCACTATTTCATTGGTGATCTGCAGCGTAGGTGCCAACACAATATCATAGCCTGATAAATCCGCTTTCTCATCAATGATATCCACATTCATTCCGATCGCAGCAAAGGCATCATGCAGGCTTTTGAGCTGTTCCAAATAATACATCCCCTCTGCCTGATGCTGCAATTTGAACGCATACTCCTGATCGGAACCATACAAAACCGCTACGCTGCTGATGATCTCAGACTCTCTAACTTCTTCTAACTGCCCTGCCCTGCGGCATAAATGTTCAAACTCTTTATACCGTCTTCCCGGCATGTTACTGTGATCCAACAGACCATGCCAATACATCTCTGCACCGGAGCATGCAGTCCGAAAGCGAAACTGTATCACCGTATCTGCGCCATGAGCAAATGCCTGCAGGGAATATCCCTCTAACATACCCGGATATAATGTCGGTGTCATTGGCATCCAGCTTCCCATAGCACCACTAAGCTGTTCCATGATCCAGAAGTTTTGGCGTTTGATGCCACGCATCAGATCCAAATGAAACGCATGCGAATATAATGTCTGTCGGTCTTTTGGCAATGTAAGCGCCGGATAATTATCGTAAGACACAATGTCCAACGTCTCAAACATATCATAAAAGTCAGGCATATTTTCACAAAGCCAGTTATTGGTCGTGATCAGCGCATCTGGTGCGAGCTCACGAATGATCTGCTCCTGAAATCGCACATAATCCACCGTGCTTTCCGATGCATAACGGTTATAGTCCAGTGTCAATGAGGGGTTCTGCCATTGCAGCACGGCAGCTGTCGGAGGTTCTATCTCCTCAAAGCAGCTGTATTCCCCACTCCACACCGCATTTCCATAAGCACGGTTTACGGCATCGATCGTATGGTATTTTCCCTGAACATATTTCCGAAAACGGCTGACACATTCCGGACATCGGCAATGATTAGCCTCTAACTCATTATCGATCTGATATCCAATGACATTCGGATTATCACAATAACGTCCTACCATTCTGCTGATGATCTTATCACAAAAATCGCGATAACGAAGATTACTCATGCAACGGTGTCCGCGCACCCCGATCGGTATTTTATTGCCGTCACGCCCCACCTGTATCACTTCCGGATAACGATGAAACATCCACTGTGGCGGTGTGCATGTCGGCGTGCAGAGCACAATATCCATGCCACGCTCTGTAAACACCTGCACTGCTCTATCTAACCAGCCAAATTCATACACACCTTCCTCCGGCTCCAGACGACTCCAGGCAAACTCTGCCATTCGCACCACCGACACCCCTGCATCCTGCATACGATCTGCATCCTGTTCCCACACTTCTTCCGGCCAGTGCTCCGGATAATAATCTACTCCAATCCTCATAGAACTCCTGCCTTTCTCCTTCTTTTTTTAACTCAAACTTCGCACATTCAAAGCTGCCATCAAGAAACTATAGCAATTGCCTTGCCGCATTTTCTTTTTTGATAGTACGAAATGAGTTATCCTGTTGTTAATTTAGAAAAGACGCCATGTCTAAACATGACGTCTTTTGATTTTTGTACTGATCATTTGCACTGTAACAGCACCACAGTCTCCAAACAGTCACCTTCCCATTTGTCAGATAAAGACTTACCAGTGACGATCGTAGATCCTCTACATCTTGGAAAGTTCTGCTTCTTTCTGCAGCAAGCTTTGCTTCTCTGCAGCAACACTCTGCTCTAACTGCTTCATCTTCCCCATATTCTCAGTGATCTCATGCTTTAACTTATCGGTATCACCAACAAGGTCATGCAGCTTTCGATTCCATTCATCCGCAACCTGCTGTCTTTCAGCCTCTAAGTTCTGTCCGACATCACGGTATTTATTGATAAACGACATATTATATTCAATGGTGTCTCGAATCGTCTTCTTACGACCAAGTGCAAATCCGGAAGCATCCTTCAACTCATCTTCCAGCTTCTTATTCTCAACTTCCATTTCTTCAATACGCATATTATTCTCACGAATGCGCTGATCTACAGCACCAACTGCCGCCTCTCCGCGTGCAACGAGTTTCTTACGATCCTCTTCGAAATTGCCCTTACTGGACTCTAACTGTTTCTGCGCATATTCAACAACAGCTTTCGCATCATTATAATTCTTAACCATTAAATTGATCTGTGCACGAATCTCGTTGATCTCATCTTCAACCTGCTTGCGCGCCTGATTCTTGCGCTCTTCCTCAGCCGCTTTAAGTACGGATGGCAGCTTCCGATAAACATCTTCCCACTGTTCGTGCTTTCTGGAGCAACGACGTGAGATACGATATTCGACTGCTCCGATATTATCAAACTCAACACGCAGATTCGTAAGTTCCGCGTAACAGTCTCTCTCCAGATCAAGAACAGACTTCATGACATCCTCAGGAACACCCTTACCATCCAATTCATCAATATGATCATATAGATCTTCCAAGATCTCTTCCAGATCGCCACCAAAATCTTCCTGTTTGTCGGCAATCTTATCGCGCATCTCCTTGATCTTAGGATCCGAAAATCCTGTAAAACGTACGGTTGACAGTTCCTTCTTAAATTCCTCCAAATACTGCGTCCAACCGTCCGCTACTTTCTGTAACTTCGGCTTAACATCATCTGCATAGGAACTAAACTCTGCAGGCAATGCTGCTGCAGGAGTTGCCGCTGCTACTGCCACAGGGCTTGCCGCCGTTGTCTGCATCGGTTCTGCAACAGGATCCATCGCACCACTGTCAGATACTGCCGTCTCCACAATAGATGCAACCTGTGTTGTATCTGAAGATTCGATCTCCTCATGCTGTGCTGTAGATGGAGCCTCCATCGGTGCCGGTGCCGGTGCTTCTGCAGGCACAGGAGTTTCCTCTTCCTCTGCTCTCTTCACCTCATTACCATGCTCATCCACCTCAACCACATTGATCGCAACAGACTTCGGATCTGTTCCATTGTATCCAACAAGCATCTCTACCAGCTCACGGACTTTCTTCTTCGCATCCGGAATCCCCGTATATACACGTGTTTCCATCGAAACCGTGATACCATCTACATTACGATTCAGCGCCAACAAATGCCATTTAAACAAATAGAGAAATGTCATTCCTGTCATATCTTCATTCTGTAAAAACTCGCGGATCTCTTCTCCTAAATCTTCCAGCTTGACACGGAACATCGTGTTCTTCTCTATATATACCATCAAATTGACTAATTCCGGCGCAAGCGTATCCATTTTATCAAAGATTCCCGGAAAGTCCCTCATTGCAGTCGTATTAGCCTGCATTCCTTTCACTTGGTGATACGTACCATCGTAATACAGTTCTCCCGGCTTAAAGAAAAAGACACCGCCATCTAACAGTACTTGTGCTGCTAAAATGCCGTCAATCTTTCCGTTTTTACCTATAAGATCCATACAACGCGCCTCCCTTACTGCCTAATCTTTTTTCTTCGTCTTCTCTATCTTTACCAATCTATCTCAAATAACATATCGTCCATCCGGCACAAAAAATGAGCTTTGAACGAATGGTATATTACCGACAGGTTACCTTTTCTATTATACTTTTCTTTTTATATTCTGTCACCTGTTTTTTGGAATTAATATGTAAACAATTTATGAACAAACAGTAAACGCCCCCTATTTGTGGGGATCTTCCGCACAATACACAACATGGTGTGTTTCCTTGGATTTTGTCAAATTCGTAAAAAATGAACAAACATCTAAAATTTTATCATTGCCCCACTTAACATACTATGTTATACTGATATCGAAAATGTTTAAGTAAGGAGGTTGCAATGCTATGGCATCCATCAAAGATATTGCAAAATTGTGTGGTGTATCCGTTGCCACTGTGAGCAAAGCACTCAATGACAAGGCTGATATCAGCGAGGACACAAAACAGCACATAAAACAAGTCGCAAAACAGATGGGCTACGTACCACAGTATTACGCCCGCGCGATCCGAACCAACAAAAGTTACAACATCGGTGTCCTTTTTATGGACGATGCAAATTGTGGATTGACGCACGATTATTTTTCTTCAATATTGAACAGTTTCAAGGTGACTGCCGAGGCGAAGGGCTATGATATTACCTTCATCAACAGCAACCAGCCTCACGATAAGCACAAAACCTATTTAGAGCACTGCCGTTACCGTGGTTTGGACGGCGTCATGATTGCTTGTATTGACTTTGATAATCAGGACGTTGAAGCCCTGATCAACAGCGATATCCCGGTCGTTACCGTTGACCGTACGTATCCGGATACTAACACAATGTCGGTGTTGTCTGATAATGCCAGTGGCATGAAAGAACTCGTTGAATATATCATTTCGCAGGGACACAAGCGAATCGCTTATCTTTCCGGTGAAACTTCTGCCGTGACCAGTGAACGTGTAACCAGTTATCAGAATGTCATGCTGGAACACGGTCTGGATATTCCGCCAGAATACCACATTAGCACAGAATACCGCAACCTGACTGCTGCGCGCCAATATACACGTCAGCTTCTTTCTCTACCGACTCCGCCATCCTGTATTATTTACCAGGATGACTATTCAGCTGTCGGTGGCATGGAAACGATCCGCGATATGGGATTATCCATTCCGGAAGATGTTTCCGTTGCCGGTTATGATGATATTTTCATTGCAAGCCAGCTGCGCCCAAGACTTACAACGGTACATCAGGATACCGAAGTTATCGGACGGATCGCAGCTGAAAAATTGATCTCTCTGATCGAGCACAAACGCGGCTGTTCCTATAAACCGGTCATCGTTGACTCCTGTTTAGAAAAAGGTGAATCTGTGAAACCTTACACAGAGTAACTAAAACTTAGGATCAGATCAGTGCCTCAATACTCATTCGAAAATCTTTCGAAAGATCATAAGTAGTTCCTTTATCTGTCATAACGACTGGTCTGGAGAGCAGGGATTTGTTTAATAAGACAACCTTTCCCTGCTCCCCGTTTGATAGTAATACTTCTGTGTTAACATAAGCTTCTATCGTTCTTTCCATAAACAAATACAATACTCCCGGTTCATATGCATCTTTATCCTGTTCCAAGATTCCAATAACCTTAAAAGGACAGATTCCTTTGCGATAACAACGATTTGACGTCATTGCATCATATACATCTGCAACAGCAACAATTGACGAAAAATATTCTATACCCGATCCCATCAATCCATATGGATAGCCGGTTCCTCCAAAACGCTCATGATGCTGCAATGCCGCCAATTTGACACGACGATCCAAATTTTTATCTTTTAACATTTCATATCCGTATTGCGGATGTTTCTTGACAATCTCATATTCCTGCCCAGTCAACTTTCCCGGTTTGGTTATGATATCATTCGGCACACGCAGCTTACCAATATCATGAAGCAGTCCACAGGTCACCAATACCTTTAAGTCTTTCTCATTCATGCGAAGCCAATTGCCGATCACGTTACAGATCAGTGCCACATTCATTGAATGCGTATACGTCATGTCATCATAGCCACGCATACACTGCAGCATGTCCAACAGATGCAGTGGATTACGTGTCTTTTTGAGCAGTGCATCCACATCACCCAACATACTGTCTACCAGACCATCTGTACTCTTGGTCACAATATCATTTAAGGACTGCCTAAAACCACCTACACAATCAGTAAACTCTGACTCAAATACGCGAAATTCCTCTGATTGCTGAACTCGTTCAAAATAGGTCGGACCTGCTAATTGCTCTACAGCAGCAGATACCGTGTCCGTCTCTCCTTCCGGCAGCACCTGCGCAGACACGCCTTCCACTGTCTCTACAACATTTGACTGTTTCGAATTGACCGTCCCTGACGTATTCTCGGACTCCTCCTGAACATATACTTTTACCGCTTTTACAGCATAGTATTTTAATTTTTCGATAATCTCTTCCGTCAAAACCGTATTACTTTGGATAACCAAATGATTGGTATATGTATACGCTGCCTCCGAAGAAACCATGCCCGGCTTCAAATTAGCCGTTAATAATTTTTTGATCTTCATCTACATACCCTCTTATCTGTTAAAAACAAACACCACAACATAGCTCCAGCGCAATAGCGTCCCTGTCACGATCATTACGATCTGCAGCAGGGTATCAAACCATTTATGTCGAACACGCTGCCTGCCTGTTGTTGGATTTTCTTCTATCATGCTGATCTGCACTGTATTGCGCCGGATCAGCCGGAAATACATCCAAACAACCAAAAACCATAATAAAAACAACGCCACCCCGGCAAGCTGAGCCGCGCCGTCTCTGGGCAGATCATATGATCCGTCGCTTCGTGTCTTTCCTGTCATCAAACGAAAGGCATAATACAGATAATCTAATGACGCAAATCCCCATATTATACTCACCACGGAAAACATAATACGTTTCCATAATTTCATTCCACCCATGACGCTCCTCCATCTCTCATGCTGTGAATCATTTCGTTCTCAATTATTTCTATTATACCTTGCCTTTTACACATTTGGCAACTGTGATCTTTTTTCTCATTTCACATACAAGATCCTCATAGCTACTATGCAGATGAGTTTGGCTTCCCTCTGTAATTATTACCCGTTTCACCTGTCAGATATAAAAAAGCAAAGCCAGCGCTTTGCTTTGCAAGAATTGCTAAAGCAATTCTTGGTGGCATAACACCACACTATGAGCAGTTTCCTATAAAGTAACATAGGGCTGCCACAAGTTTCTTATCGCTTGTGGCAGCCCCTCATCTGCCGTACAAATAGCTTAACACGGCTCCTGTATTATTTTACGATCGGAGCAAAACGAATGCGAACCTCCGGCAATGCCTTTAATTCCGCATAATAATTTGTCATCCAATCCTCGCCCTGTGATGGATTATTCTCACCGGATGCCGGTGGCGCAAATATTTTCAAACTCATATCTGCTTCACTCTCCAAAGGCTTCTTAAAGAATGCACTCATCATATCGATGCACTTCACACCCGGAGCCTTGTAGAACCAGTGTCCATTCAATTCCATCATCAAGTTCATGTCAATTGTCTGTTCATCAAAATATACTTCACAGAATACCGGATTTTTCTCGAAGTGCAAAGGAACTGCAATACCCTCTGCATCCTCAGAACCACCCCAGCGAAGTGTAGCCGGAAGTGTGATCTCACTTCCTTCGTCCATGGACGGACTAAAGAAATCCTCATGGATAATCTCACGATACGTATTCAAAATTGGCTGTTCGATACCAACATTCGCATTGTTAGGATCCTCGATCTCCAAGCCCAGACGTCCTCTATCGCGCATCTGATATAACGTGAATCCTGACAGCCATTTCTCCTTGTCCGCTTTCAGCATCTCACAAAACTCTTTCAGCATGTCTGCCTGATCATAGGCACCAGTTACGTCTCCATCAGCGTTAAACTCAGACAATACCATCGGCTTCTTAATACCATTATTAACATACGTGTAACGCTCATAGCTCTTCTTTGCTAAGTTGTAGATCTTGTCTACCGTATGACGCGCAAACGTATCTCCTCCCTCTTCTGCAACATCATATGGCCATCCCCAATGAAGTGCCATATAACGGTCAACGGACACAATATCTGCTGCACGGGAAGCCTCTGCGAAGATGTCTTCCATTTCCATCTTCTCATCCTCTAACTCCTTACAGCCATCCAGACAAATGATCGTCTTAACGTTTGGAGCTTCACGATGAATGATCTCGCAGCAATGTGTAAAGAATGCTGCAACCTCCTCATAAGAAGCACGTTTATTAAAGGAGAACCAGTTACCGGTCGCCTCATGGTTGATACGAAGCAATACACGTCCAAACGTGCGAAGATCCTTTGCGATTGCAATAATATGATCATCGGTAAGCTTTGGATCAATTGTCATCGTAAGCAGCACATCCTGTCCATGTTTACGGACATCTCTCATATAAGTAAACGGCTCATCATCTAATGTTCCATTCAAACCACCCTTATAGGTGAAATAATCATCGTATGGAAAATCCCATGCGAACTGTACAGACGGATCTGCATGCACAACACTGGCACGTCCCGGCCACTTATCGTCATTTGGATAATAGCAGTACATCAGATTGACAGCTCTATGTGGGCGTCCCAGTTTCTGCAGGATGTAATCCTGATCCACATATTCTCCACGCTCACTGCCATCGCCCAGATCAACGGCACACTCTGCCGGTCCCATATGCAATGCCTTAACTTTCAACTCTTCACTCATTATATTCCTCCGTTCCGCAGAAATATCCTCTGCTATGTTTTACATATTTAGGAGCACAAAACGCTCAGCTTAAAATAGTATAACAGAAATCCCCCTCAAAAATCTACCGGCAATTTCGGCATCTTATACCCTAAAAATCTCTGATATGCTCTTCGCTGCGTATTTTACCTTCCTCAAGCTCGGCCAAAAGCTCGGCACGTTTGCTCCCTACCATAAACTGCTGGTTGTATTTTTGATAGATCTCGCAAGGATTGTCCTGCAAAAATGCCATTGAATCGCCACCCATCGTTAATTCTGTGACGAAAACAACCATTTCCTGCCCTTCCGGAAATGCATTTTCCATAAAAGAAAAGGCATTCTCCAATTCCTCTAATGCTGCATCTTCCTCTCGGATCAGTTGTTCCTGCTTTTGATCAAACTCCGGTTTTTGCGCGGCAAACGTTTTTGCTGCTTCCTCACTGCCAGCCTCTGCCTCCTGCTGCATTTGCTTCAGTGATGCATACCACGCATCCATTGTCTTTTTGTAATCTGCCACCTTCGCAAAATGCCTGTTAAGCCCCGACAGCAACAGATTGACAACGCTCAACCGCTCGTCAAACGATGCATTTTGCAGCCGTTGATATACTGCGACATCTTCTTTTCCCTGTAAAATATCTTCAATGCCATAATCATCTTCATACTTGCGATACAGATCCAAGTAGACCGCCACATCCTTTGCCACTTCCGGATGTTGTATAAATTCGCTGATCAAATCTTCATCCACCGGCTGTCCCAGCGTTTCGTACACTTGGATCAGCGTGCTCAGATCCTCCCAGCCACGCGCTGTCACAAAAAGCATTCCATCCACATCCGTTTGTACACGATAAAAATTCTGCGGGCGCAGTTCCAAATAACTTAGGATTCCGCTGTGAATCCTTTGCCTGCGGGCATATTCTTTCCACGCCGGATAATCCGGCTCGACCATGATGCGTCGTACACGATCAAGTGTCACCATATCAAAATCCCGGACGGATTTATTGTACTCCGGCGGATTTCCGGCTGCCACAATGATCCAGCCCTCCGGGATCGCCTGATTACCGAACGTCTTACACTGCAAAAATTGCAGCATCGTCGGTGCAAGCGTTTCGGACACGCAATTGATCTCATCGATAAAAAGTATGCCCTCCTTCTTTCCCTTTTCTATCTTCTCATATACACTGGCAATGATCTCACTCATCGTATATTCTGTCACAGAATATGTCTGCTCTCCGTAAGTCTTCTCACGAATAAATGGGAGCCCGACTGCACTTTGTCTGGTGTGATGAGTGATCGTGTACGATACCAGCCCAATTCCACACTCATTTGCCACCTGTTCCATGATCTGCGTCTTGCCGATACCCGGTGCTCCCAGAAGCAATAGCGGGCGCTGTCGGATCACCGGGATCATATACTCACCGTTGTCCCTTTTCTCTAAATACGCACGAACTGTGCGGATCACTTCGTTTTTTGCCTGTTTAATATTCATAATAAATTACTTTCCTTCCATGATTTCTTCGTGATCAATGCGGATCCGCATCGCCCACGGTGGCACTGCCTCTTCCTCATAATCCTGCGCAAAGATAAACGCCGTCTTATATTCCGGTCGTTTTGCCGGATATATTCCCTTGCCGTCCGTAAAGTACAAAAGCCCTTGCAAATGGCGGATCTGCCCGGATTGCATCAACTGATCCACGTAGCGAAAAGCAGGCCGAAAATCCGTACTCCCACCTTCTGTCAAGGTAAACCGCTGCAGCGTCTGTGCCAGCTCCTCTTTACTGGTAACGACATCATCCTGCCTAACCTTATCATCACATTGCAAAATATGAATCCTGCATTTGCCGGAAAGCTCAACACTTTCCAGCAGCAGATCTGCGGTAAGCTGTAAAAACTTTTTTACCAATTCGCCATTTGTAGAATAACTGGTATCAATAACAACGACAAACGTCTCTACCTGTAATGTCTCCTTAGTTTCCATCGGCTCGATCAACGGCAGATTGCCATATATGCGTAACCCATAGGTATAATAACTAAGATCAAATTCTTCGGGGTCTATCTGCAGCGTCTCCCGAAGCGATGCAAATTTACGCAAAAAATCCCGATAACTGCGCCGTTGCTGCAACACACGGATCTGTTTCAGCATCAATCTTTCTTCATCGCCATCGTTTCTGCCCTGCCGTTCCATCTGCATCTGTGTCTGTCGTGCCAATTTGTCCCATTTCGGCGGAATCTGCACAGGAATGGCCTGCTCCGGCTGTGGTCGTGGCCAAAACGCATGCGTATCCGTATAAAATTCTTTGCTAAGTTCCGCCAGATCGAATTCATACCACAAACGGATCTGTTCATAAATAATTGCCGCTGATAATGCCTGTCCCACGGACTCCAGCCGTTTATATACTTTTCTACGGAGCAGACCGGTAATGCGCTGTACACTCGTCTGCTCCATATGATCGATTAAATACTCGATCATAATATCACACGCCAGATCCCAATCCGCTGCATTTCTGCTGCCCTGCAGCCACGGATGACAAAAGATCAAATGCAGGATCATATGAAGATAACAGCGGTTTAAATACACCGGATTTTTAGGATACACGCGCAGCAAATGATCCGCAGAATAAAACAGATGATCGCCTTCCGTTCCCAACGTATCAATGCCCTCTTTGGGCTGATAGCTCAATGCCGACAATGCAACATCCATATAGCGGAAGTCCATATACAATTCGTGACGGATCAGACGTAATATCTTTTCTGCCATATACTGCTCCCACTCTGTCTGCGTTACCGCCTGCGAACGCTGCCTTTTCTCATTCGACTGTTCTATATTGGTCATAACTTCCCAATTCCTTTCAAAATGCGTAGCGTTCCCTACGCCTGTTACGCCCGTACTGATAATTCCATTCCATAAGCCGGGAAGCTCCCTCTGACCACTGATCTTCTAACGCTTTCTGCGTGGCATGTTCCAAGGCGTTTCCCGTCAGATAACGATGCTCGCACAAATAATGCAATGGTTCCAATTGTTTCCGATCAATGTAATGCAGCGCCAGCACCTCTGCCTCTTGATGAAGCTGCTCCTCATAACGTTTCCTCGCATCTTCCTGTACACCGATCGGCGTCTGTAACCGTAAATATGCCATCTTCGCGATCGTAAGCGGCGATTCTTCTGCAATCACCTTCGGATAGATCGCATCATATCCGGCAAGCTGTACAATACCATCCTGAAATTGCTGTCTTGCCCGAAATCCTTCTCCGGTAATATTACGCCCAAAAATATGCGCCGGCGCAATTTCATCATAACTCTCCGTATATTCCGGATACAATAACGACGCTGTCTCCTCCCCCGCAAAATCAACCTGTATCTCCCATGGAATGCGTGACAAAACTGCTTTCACACCGGTTTTGCCACGTATATCTGCCCGAACTCTAAGCTGCTTCAGGCTGCGACAATTCATAAATACATCACTGCCAATAGTTTCCAGCGCACTGCCAAATTCTATCACAGATAATTTCCTACAGTTGTAGAATGCAAGTTCTTCTATTTCTACAACTGTGTCCGGCAAGACAACCTGTAGGACTTCATTACCCGCTATCTCCCCCAAATAAGCAGCGGCAGGCTGTGCCACTTCCCTTGTATCAATCAGCACTCCATCTCTAGTACCAGGCTGCGCTTCAACCATACGCTCATACTGTTTCTCGCAATAGAGTTCTAATGACTCCTGCCACTTCGTTTCGCGAATCCCCTCCAAGCCGTCTAGTTTATTGGATGCCGAGAAACAGTATGCTCCAATCGCATATACAGGCATGCCCTCTATTTTCTGTGGCACAGTCAGACAGCCATTGGTGCCATAAACCCGGTATATCTTTGCCCCATCAGAGGTCTTTTTCCACAATAGTCGAATCATCGCTCTGTCATCCTCCTCTATTACGTCAAAACCCCCCTGCACATCCCTCTAACGAGGTCTATACAGAGAGGTCTTTCTTGATTGATAGAAAATTGCTGTTGTATAGCGAGACAAAGGCAAAGCGCTGGCTTTGCTTTTGTGTGTATCCTGCATACAGTGGCAATCAGTCAATCGCTTCTAATGCCTGTTTCAGATCTGCGATCAGATCTGCTTTATCTTCCAAACCACATGAAATACGAACCAAGCCGGCAGGTACACCTGCTGCCTCTAATTGTTCATCTGTCATCTGACGATGTGTCGAAGTCGCCGGGTTCAAGCAGCAGGTTCTTGCATCTGCTACATGTGTCTCGATCGCCGCCAACTTCAGATTCTTCATAAACTTCTCAGCCGCAGCACGTCCACCCTTTAATTCGAATGAAACGACACCACATCCGCCATTCGGCAGATATTTCTGTGCTAATGTATAGTAACGATCTGTTGGCAGACCGGAATAATTAACATAAGATACCTGTGGCTGTTCCTGTAAAAATTCTGCTACAGCCTGTCCATTCTCAACGTGTCGAGGCATACGAACATGAAGAGATTCTAATCCTAAATTCAAGAGGAATGCATGCTGTGGAGACTGAATGCATCCAAAATCACGCATCAACTGTGCTGTACATTTTGTAATAAATGCCCCCTCTTTGCCAAACTTTTCCGCATAAGTAATACCATGATAAGATTCATCCGGTGTGCAAAGTCCCGGGAACTTATCCGCATGTGCCATCCAGTCAAACTTACCGGAATCAACGATCGCACCACCAACTGCTGCTCCGTGTCCATCCATATATTTTGTCGTAGAGTGCGTCACAATATCTGCCCCCCACTCGATCGGCCGGCAATTCACCGGCGTTGGGAATGTATTATCCACGATCAACGGCACACCATGCGCGTGCGCAGCCTTCGCAAACTTTTCAATATCCAATACCGTCAATGCAGGATTAGCAATCGTCTCGCCAAAAACCGCACGCGTATTATCCTGAAATGCTGCATTTAACTCTTCTTCTGTACAATCCGGGGATACAAATGTAACAGTAATACCCATCTTTGCCATGGTGACCTGTATCAAATTAAATGTACCACCATAGATTGATGAAGATGCCACAATATGACTGCCGCACTCACAAATATTAAACAAAGCAAAAAAATTGGCGGCCTGACCGGAAGAAGTCAGCATTGCTGCCGTACCACCCTCCATTGCTGCAATCTTAGCTGCTACATGATCGTTGGTTGGATTCTGCAAACGTGTGTAAAAATATCCGCTTGCTTCCAGATCAAATAATTTCCCCATATCCTCACTGGTGTCATACTTAAATGTAGTAGACTGCACGATCGGGATCTGACGCGGTTCGCCATTACCCGGAGTATATCCTGCCTGTACACACTTTGTTCCCATTGTATATTCGTTCATCATATCTCTCCTTAATTAATCAATTGTAAAATAATCCTTAAACTGATCTTGCGTCATCGGTTTTGCTGACACAACCGGAAGTGCCATCAATCGCTGAAACAACTTTGTTTTCTCCCCACGGTTACCGCTGCATTCAAAATGAACATGTCCAAGCTCTTCTTTCGTTGCCAGTAACTTGATCTCGCGTAACCGCCGCTGCATTTCCTTTGCCGTGCCAATTGCGCCATCATACAGATCCACATGTTCTCCAACCATCTCCAAGATCGTATCCTGTACGAATGGATAGTGGGTGCATCCGAGAACAATTCCATCCAACGGTCTTTCTTTGATCCCCTCAAAAAGTTCATGCAGATAAATATAAACTTCTTCGCCGTCAAAATCTCCTCTCTCGATGAATTCCATCAAGCCGGGACATGGCACCGGGATGATATTTGCCTGATCTTCATATTTATGCATCAGTTTATTGAATTTTTGCTGCTTCAACGTCATCGGTGTTGCCATCACAAGTATATTGCCGCCCGGGTGTTCTTTTACTGCCGGCTTGATCGCAGGTTCTATGCCAACAATCGGAATATCTGAATACATTTCCCGAAGCTCTTTGATCGCACAGCTGGTCGCCGTATTGCAGGCAACAACAATCGCCTTGCAGCCCTGATCGAGCAGCCGGCTAACATGCTTGATCGTCAGATCTCTTACCTCTTCGACAGTCCTTGTACCATATGGTGCATTTGCACAATCCCCATAATATAAGAATTGCTCTGCAGGCATCAAATAACGCATCTGTCGCAAAACACTGACACCGCCCAAACCGGAATCAAACACTCCGATCGGCGTGTTAAATATTGCTTCGACCATACTTTCCCTACATTCCTTTCCTACATACTCCTGATCACCCGTTTATTTTGAATCGGATCAATCTTTATCAATAATTTCTTTGTAAAATCCGGAGTAATCCTTGCGTCCCTCTTTCATTGCGGCAATTGCTGCACGTGGATGCTGATTCAAATGACCTGTCAACAGATATGGAATATCAAATCCCCATTCAACTCCCTGCTCTTTTAATGGAACAATATTCTGCTCGATGAATTTAATGATCGGGAAAAGCTTGTACTTTGGATTTTTCAAAAATCCAAGCAATAATTCCATGCAGCAGTTTCCTGCTCCACGTCCCATTCCGCTCATCGTTGCATCCAAATAAGACACACCTCTTGCACAGGACTCGATCGTATTTGCAAAAGCAAGCTGCTGATTGTTATGTGCGTGCATTCCTATGTATTTGCCGTACTTCTCGCCCACTTCCATATACTGATCCGAAATAGTGCGGATCTGCTCCGGGAACAGTGAACCAAAACTGTCCACGATGTAAATGCCATCAACACAAGATTTACCAAGCATTTCTAACGCTTTATTAATGTCGGACTCTTTCGCATTGGAAATCGCCATGATATTACAAGTCGTTTCGTACCCTTTGCGGTGTGCATCTTCGATCATATCGATCGCCGCCGGCATTGTATTCACATAAGTTGCCACACGGATAAGATCTACCGGACTGTCGCTGCGGTCATGAATATCTTCTTTATAATTGCAGCGTCCTACATCTGCCATAATGGAAATCTTCAGATCGGTGTCATTATCACCAACGACTTCGCGAATCTTGTCATCCTCAGCAAACTTCCATGGGCCATAAGCATCCACGTCAAACATCTCTTTATCAGCGCGATAACCAAACTCCATATAGTCTACGCCTGCTTTTACATTTGCCTCGTACAGATTATGGATAAATTCATCTGTAAAATAAAAATCATTTACCAAACCACCATCACGAATTGTTGCGTCCAACACTTTAATGTCCGGACGAAAAGATAATAAATCACCCTTCTGTGCCACTTTTTCTTCCTCCAAATATTTCGTATATTTCTTCCGGTTCCACTTGTCCACACTTTCTGCCGCACGATCTTCCATGTGTATTCGATCCGAACGGTTCTTAAGATTGGACAAAAAAATATACCCAAAATGCCGGTTCCTGAATTTTGAGTCCTAGCGATCAGCTAGGTGGGCAACCGCATATGAAATGCAATCTTCCTCTGCAATGAAGGCATGACATTCTTTCATATATATAGGAATCCCATTCATAAAGTGTAGGTTCAAAATATCAGAAGTTGTCGTACATTCCAGGTACTATAAGTATATACAATTTTCTTGAAAAATACAACTGTCAAATGAATTTACTCATATTCTTCCAGCGAAGTCAGCTCCATAAACGTAAAGGTAAAGGTCGTACCTTCTCCCGGCACACTCTGCACCTCAACGTCACCTCCATGACGTAATATGATCTGCTTAGCGATCATTAGTCCAAGCCCGGTTCCTTTGTCATTTTGTGTCAGCTTTGATTTATAAAACTTTTCAAAAATATATGGCAGCTCTTCCGGTGCGATCCCAATGCCCTGATCAGCAATCTTTGCCTTGATCTGACCGTCCTGGCTGACAAGTGTCAGGCGTACTTTGCCCCCTCGTTCAGAAAACTTAACGGCATTGTCTAACACGATCAAAAACATTTGCCGTAATCTTCCATAATCACCCTCGATCATAAATGGCTGCTCCTCCGGTATATCAACCACAAAATGAATCTCTTTGTCCTCGCCGATCACGCGTGCACTACGCATTACGTCTGCAAAGATCTGTGCCAAGCTGACAGGTTCTTTGTCCATCTGAAAATCCGGATTCTGCATTTTAGAGAGTAAAAACAGATCCTGCACCAGACGTTCCATCCCCTGACACTCTAATAAGATCCGGTCATATACGCCGCGGACATCTTCCTCCCCCGAAAGCACATCATCGTGAAGCATTTCCGCATATCCGCGCACTACTGTGATCGGTGTCCGCAATTCATGAGAAACATTTGCAAAAAAGTCTCTTCTTACCTGCTCTAAATTCGCACGTTCCTGCTCCGATTTTGTCAAGCGCTCTGCAAGAACATCTAATTGCTCCTCCAACTGTGATAACTGCCTGCTGTGACTGTACTTCTCAACCGGAGAATAATCGCCTCCCGCAATTCTTCGGATCGTCTTACCGATCTTATTGATCGGCAGAGACAGATATTTTGTAAAGATCAAAGCGATCAAATACGAAATAACTACCGCTACCACTGCACTGAGAGAAATCAGATATTTCCCCTCTCTTAGTCCCATCGTCTGGCGGTCGATCATAGAAACCATCATAACCGCTCCGATCACCTGATCGGTTTTGTAATCGTGCACCGGGATCGCCACACGAAGGATCATCATACCATATGCTTTATCATAGCTTGATGACGCTCCTGTCTGTCCCCCAAACGCCTGGCGAAGCACCGCATACATTTCATCGGTCAGATTGTCATCGTTCATTTCTGCATTCGTAAAATCATCTTTCAAGGCATTTTTCGCCTTATGATTGCTGAGGATCCATACATCTGTGTTCTCTGCACTCTCAAGCTCATCAATATAAACGGAATATTTTTCATACTGTCCGACATTCTTCTTGTACTGAAACTTGGACACACGACGTGCTATCTTTTTGCCCTGTTTGGTCAAAAGTTCCGTGTAGGAGCGCGTGTAATTGCGCTGATATAAATAATTAAAGATTGCCCCGGTCAACAGCAGCGAAACAGCAAGCACCACAACAAAAGACAGATAAATGCGTACAGATATATCATTTCTGCCAAGCTTGGAATCATTCCATTTTTGTCTGATCTTATGCAGCCCTTTCATGTCTTACTGTCCTCCGGCAATCTCTAGCTTGTAGCCGACGCCCCAGATCGTCTTGATCGTCCAATCCGGATGCGGCACAGAATCAAGTTTCGCACGCAGTCTTTTGATATGCGAATCTACCGTGCGGCTGTCTCCGTAATAATCGTAGCCCCATAAACTGTCAAGCAGATTATCTCTGGTAAATACTTTGCCCGGTGTACTTGCTAACGTCCACATGGTTTCAATTTCTTTTTTCGTCATTGGGATCTTTTTGCCATCAATGCAAAATGTATATTCATCTAAATTCACTTCCATATTGCTGACACGTAAGATCTGTCCGGACTGCGTCTCCACACTCTGACGGCTTATCCGACGAAGCACCGCACGCAGTCTCGCCATAACCTCACTCGGGCTAAACGGTTTCACAATATAATCATCTGCACCAATGTCTAATCCCATGATCTTATCATAGTCTTCGCCTCGTGCCGTAATTAAAATGATCGGTACGGCGGATTCCTGTCGGATCGTGCGGCACACCTCATAGCCATCCTTCCCCGGCATCATCACATCCAGCAGTATGGCCGCCGGATGATATGTGTGAAACAGCTCTTCCGTCTGAATGCCATCTGTGGCGATCAACGCTCCATAACCTTCTTTTTTGACATATTTTTCTAAAATATCCGTAATATCTTTATTATCATCTGCAATCAATATGTATTCCATGAGTTCCTCCTTCGTCGAATCTGACCACTTCCTGTAATAAGTATAATAGTATTTGAAAAAGATGGCAAATATTTGACACCTTTCTGCCATTATCTTATTCTATGATAAATGCGAACCTGATATAGGTGGGAAATGATAATACATGCTATTTGTGTTGATACACACCGGACACGAATTGTCTTATGCATGGAACACGTGTGTAGAAATGAGGATAATTATGAACTATAGAAAACAAATAAAACTGGCGCTGATCGCACTGGTCTTGATCTTGTGCACACAAGGTAAACCGGCCGCCGCTAAGGCACCGAAGATCCCCGTCGTTGCAACTGAGATCAACGGCAAACAGGCTTTAGATGCCTCTGGCGCTTTACAGCGTTCCAAAAAACCGGGAACAAAGAAAAATTTTCAAAAAAAAATATTTATCGGCGACTCCTCCAGTCTCACGTTACTAGACGATCTGGATGGATATGAAACGACATTTAAAAGTTCCAATCCTTCCATTCTCAAGGTGACAAAAGTATCCGAAAATACTTGCGATTACTATGGTATGGCAGCCGGTAAAGCAACCATTCAGATCCGCATCCGATCAACGTCAGGACTTTTCTTTATGAATCGTCCAACCACACTGAAAGCCAAGGTATCTGTATCACCACATGCTGTCAGCATCAAATTTAAGCATTCCAAATATAAGATAACAGAATCCAAGACGAGGAAAGTGCGGATTACGCTTCGTCCAAGCATTACGAAGGAAAAACCGGTATACACCGTACTCAATACACGTATCGCTACTATTAATAAAAAGGGTGTCCTTCGAGGAAAAAGACCCGGAACGACTTACGTAACCGCAACACTTGCGAATGGGGTTCGCGCTAAATGCAAAATCGTTGTCAAAAGTGCAGACAAATAACCCGTCGAAAATAATTCATGGATCAGAATGGCAGATGCAGCCATCCTACACTGCGTTTTGCCTCCCGCTCTTTCTTGCGGGATCTGATCGTTGTAACCTGCGGCAGCTCTTCGGTGGCTGCCGCTTCTTTTGCCGCCGGACGCATTTCAATTAATATTTTTTCTAATATTTCTATTTGTTTTTGTTGTAACTCTTCCTTTTCCCGCATCAAATAATCCATTTGCTTACTCACCTTTTCTGTTACAGCCTCTGCGATCCGCTCTTCAGATTGTTGCGTCTGCTGTTCCACAACACTTGTGATCATATCACGCATCATCTGCTCAAACTGCTGCAATTTTTGTTCTTTGCTGATGCTGCTCACCGGTTCCGCCACTTCCATTGCTGACGGCAGCGGAGTCACCTGCCCCATTCTTACATGCTTTGGCGATCGATCTTCTTCCATTTGCACCTTTTGATTTAACTCTTCACGCAGATGATACAATTCCTGCGGCGTCATCGCCTCGACTCGTCTTCGATCCGGCAAAAGCAGCTTAATAGCACGAAGTTGAAAGCCCTGCTCTTTCCAATCTCTGATCTTATGCAAAATATGAATGTCCTGCTCTCTATAGTATCGATGTCCCTGCCCATTACGTGGAATCGCTAACCCAAGTTCATCCTCCCAATAACGCAGTACATGTGCCTCCACACCAACCTGTCTCGCCGCATCTGAAATGCCAAATCTCTTTTCCATTGTGTCATCCTCCATTTCTAGAAATACTCTTCCATAATTTCTCCGAGCAGCGTTAGTTTTTCTTCTGCTCTTTGCTCTTTCTGCCCACGTATGCCTTTCTCCAACCAAGCCGGTGCCGAAGTCTGCTTGCACATATCCCCCTCCGGCCAAGTCGGTGCTGAAGTCTGCTTGCATGCATGTCCATGTTCATTCTGCCATTCCTCATGAACCGCATATTCCATACCGTCCTGCCATCTCCCGGCAATCGACCAGACAGCTTCCTTTTCCTGTTCTGTTTCCTCATTACCGGCAGCTAATGCAAGCGTTTGCTGCTCTGTTTCCTCATTACCGGCAGCTAATGCAAGCGTTTGCTGCTCCGGCTCCTCGAAATAAGCTTGTTGATATTTTGCCTGCTCTTCCGGATACAAATATTGATTTTCCAATCGTGGCTGCAAACTGTTTTCCAAATAATCCAACAAATAAATACGGATCATTTTTTTATGTGCATGCACCTGCATCAATAATTCGCCTCCAAAAATAAGTGCTAATATGATAACGGTGTAGATACAATACATACCGTAAATTTGAAGTGATGTCTGAATATATATCCCATAAATCGTACACACCCCAAAATACATTCCCACAAACCATGCCCCATACAGTCCAACATTTTCCCAAGTAGATAATCGTATTTGATATGCCCGGTATTCTAACAGGTACCTGTCCACAAAACCGCCCACATCTTTTGCCGGAATATGTAGTTCGTAACACACTTGAAATTTTTTGATCAAATTGCGGATCCACGGATTTTTCGTCCCGGCAATTTTAGAACACTCCTCTAACAGATCGTTCATAACATGACCCGCTATACTTTGCAGGAGCAGTGTGATAATCCCTGCACCGAGCATTATCATTAGTAAGCTGTAATTTGCATATAATTGCTGCATCTGCCTCTCCACCTTCCGTTAATTTCATGGCTTTTGTTTCCTGCAGTTTCATCATACTATGTCCTATCCTGTGAAAACAGTGCCCATCGAATATCATTTTACGCCCTTGTTCGACGTTTTCTTTTTTGTTACAATATACATCTGTAACTCATACTTCATATGCACAAAGGTATTGACAAACCACCTTTTGTGCGTTTGGCAAAGTGCGAACACACGGTAACTTAGCAAATTTGGAAAGGAATGTAAGATTACTATGCACGATACAACTTTGGATCACCTTTTTGCAAAATATAATTACGGTGTTGTCGAAACGGATTGCCCATTTCTCGACATCTATCTCCATACAAAGGATCCTGTCTGCACCCCTGTAGTCGTGATCATCGACGCAGAGGCTGCCGCCGCTGTCAAAGCTGCAGATACACGATACGAAGAAAAAGACCGTATCCGGGCGGGAGAGCCATACACACTGAACGCCGAAAATATAGCGATGATCTCTGACCAACTTCAGCAAATGCTAATAGATAACACTTTTGACAACTGTGAATATCTCTATATTTTGATGACGGAAGATGATTCTCTCGGCAGAAAATTATTTCCGGATCGCAAGAACTATTGGCAGATCATTCCATCGCAGGGCATATTACAGGCCTATGAAGACGTAGATACTTTATTTTCCCCTTTGCAGAAAGACTTAGAGCAATTCCTGCAGGAGGGACCGGAACGAACTTCTGACCTTCGATCCGTTCTGCCTGCCATGCGCAGCATTTTTGTAACACTCTTACTGGTTGCTGTCAACATCCTGCTTTTTGTATATGGAGATCTGATCCCAGGCAAAAGAGACGCTCTGTTTTCTATGGGAGCACTAAGCGCAGAACTCGTCTTTGACAAGCAGGAATGGTATCGATTATTTACTTCGATGTTCCTACATATATCCGGAGAACATATTTTTAACAATATGATCACTTTGATCTTTATCGGTGCTTACTTGGAACGACGTTTAGGTCATATCCGTTATCTGATCCTTTATCTGGTCAGCGGTCTTCTTGCAGGCTGCACCTCAATCGTTTATAATGTTGTTATACATTCCGCAAGTACCTCGGTGGGTGCTTCCGGTGCGATCTACGGTCTTATGGGTGCTTTAATCCTTGCATTGATTTTTCATCATGACCGTCAAGAATCCCCGGATCTGCGTCAGATCATTTTTATGATCTTTTGGATTGTTTACGGAAGTTTTGCAATACCAAATGTCGATTTCGCAGCACATATCGGTGGTTTGATCAGCGGATTTGCTATGTACACTTTATTGACTCTGTCCAAAGAGAAAGGAATATAGACTCATGACGAAAGTTAATATTTATTATGGTGGCAGAGGATTGATCGAAGATCCTACCATCTATGTTATGGACAAAATAACAGAAGTATTGAACGAGCTCAACGTTGTCGTTCGACGCTACAATCTATACGAAGATAAAAAAGGCATCTCCGTTTTACCGAAAACGCTCAAAGAAGCGGATGCCGTTATTCTAGCTGCCTCTGTAGAATGGTTTAGCTATGGAGGGTTGTTACAGCAGTTTTTGGATGCCTGCTGGTTGTACGGTGACAAAGAAACCATTCAATCTCTATGCATGATGCCCGTCGTTCTATCGACCACCTATGGGGAGAAAGAGGCCTCCCTACAGCTTACAAAAGCTTGGGAACTGCTTGGTGGCAAACCTTGCGATGGCATTGAGGCATATATAACAGATCCGGAAGATTTCAAAGCTAATGATGGGTATACTACATTTGTAGAGAAAAGAGTGGAGCTATTTTACCGCACCTTTACCGGCAAGCTGGAGACATTGCCTTCCAGTAATTCCCTGTCACCGGACACATTATCGCGTCCGTTAAGCATTGATTTGACACCACAGGAAAGTGAACAGTTGTCGGAATATGTTTCTAATGACCAATACGTGCAGAAGCAAAAAGAAGACATTCAGGAATTGTCTGAAATTTTCCGCACATTACTAGGGGATGATGAAGATCCTATGTCAAGCTCCGACCCCTATATCCGTGCATTTTCATCACATTTCCACGGTATTCCGGACATTTCCGTACGGTTTACCCTTGAGATCACAGATGAAGACCGCTGTCTTTATATCACGGCTGACGGTGATATTTTACATTGTACCTACAAGCAGCCGAAAAATTTCGAACCACACGTGACTATGAAGCTCAAAGCGGAGTTGCTGACACAGATCATACACGGCGAAACTACATTACAAAGTGCTTTTCGTACCGGCAATGTGATTGCCAAAGGTGATTTCAAGATCCTGCGCAGCTTCGATGAACTTTTCCGCTTCGAATAGACAAACACAAACTTTGCACGGATCAACCAACTCGAAAACACATATTGCTCATTATGTCAGCAATAAATAAAATATTTTGCAGCCGATAAACTAAATTGTTCTGTCATCCGAGAACTAAGATAATTGCCGTAGAACGCAACGTTTTTACGTGATTTCTTATTTTGTTAAGTCTCTGATGAATACATGCCTAAAGGAGTGTCTGAGATGTCCCGGTTTAGCAAGGTATCATCAATTTTTGGACGGGACGCTTTCGCTACGATGCGCTACGTCACGTTACTTAATGAGCAATATGTGGTCAAGTAGCCACTCCGTGCAAAGTTTGAAATTCAAATAGTATTAGTGCCGCTGTAAGGACGGCAGAATGGAGGAATATTATGGAGAAACATATTGACAAGGATTGTATTTTTTGCAAATTGGCAAATGGAGAGATTCCGACAACATCGATTTACGAAGATGAGGATTTCAATGTAATCATGGATCTTGGGCCTGCTTCCCGCGGTCATTCCATCATCCTTCCTAAAACGCACGCTGCAAATCTCTATGAGCTGCCAGATGATTATTGCAGCAAGATTATGGGAGTTGCCAAGAAATGTGCTGCTGCCATGAAGAAAAGCTTAAACTGCGATGGCCTAAATGTTTTGCAGAATAATGGTGAGGCCGCTGGTCAAACAGTATTTCATCTGCATGTACATTTGATTCCTCGTTATAAAGATGATCAGGTAAATATTACTTGGAAACCCGGTGAACCGGAAGAAGATATGGGTGAGATCGCAGAACAGATCAAAAAAGGATTCGAATAATCCGACAAAACATGAGGTAATCCAATGCCTTACGATAGCATCATATTACATAACCGTATTTAAGGATAACAACAAACACCCCCGGCAGACAAAAACGTCTGCCGGGGGTGTTACATTATAGTCAGTTCAGTCTAGGACATATTAATTTCTATATCGAGTCGATAAATCTTATGTTGTAAAAAACATTCTCACATCCTAGAAATCTTCACCCCGGTTAATTCTGCTCCCAGAAAAGTATTCGGAATTAAATATATCAACGCCCTCGGGTAGAAATAATCTGTAGAATAATCAGAATATTCCACGTAATCCTCATCTTTGTTGGCCCACTCCTCCGTTGACCAGTCTTTTAATACGACATACTTGCCGTTTTTGCGTTCCCACATTTCTCCTTCCGGTCCATACGTCCAATTCATAATCCCTTCATCTGAAGCTGAATACAGCAAAAGATCCATCGCCTTGTTCTTGTTGTTGGATTCCGACAAAACGGATACGCAATCAAGTTTTCTTCCTTTATCATCAAATGATTTTAGGTTGACCGGGAAACCGTAAATTCCTTTTTTCCCTGTTTTTTTATAAGTATATTTCTTGATATATTGAAAAGCATTTTTATAGCGCTTATATATCTTAGGATTTTTCTTTAAGGTCGGTTCCAGATCTAATAATTCTCCTGCCTTAACAGCATCATAATAAGACACCTCTCCCATAAAAAATAAATATATATCCATATCGCTATCTCGCTCCTCAAAATATGATGGCTGAACATAATGCACTTCAACCCCCAGTTTTTCTGCCAGCAAGTCTCCATACCATCCTTTTTGTCTTCCCGGTAATCCATATGGCAACAAGTTTGTCTTTAATGCAACAAGATTATTGTTATCCGGTTCTCGGTCAGGCAAACTCCTTCTGTACTGTTCCGCTTCATCATAAGTAAGCTTCGATTGATCAATCTTTACATTCTTCTTTTTGACAACCGTCCGCTGGTCCACTCCCTTTGCCAACACACAAATAAGAACTCCGATCACTATCATGCCTACTGGGCATATGATTTTTTTCACAAAAAACACCTCCTCAACATATTAGCATACCCTATCATAAACGCCATAATTACTTGGAAAATCTCTGGACAAAGTCATTTCGTATATCGGTTTTCCCATTAACGTTGTTCCAAAACTCAATAATTCAAATGCATCCGATTCCATATGACCGCTCTTTAATCAAGCGAGTATCATATATACAATGTTATCATTTTTCCGCACAAAGTACAACATCAAAAAAATTTTAATCATTTTTTGTATAATTTGCACAACTAAATCAGCACAGTATCGTATATTTTCACTATCCCTTGTATAACGACATCTCACACCATTAACAACCATGACGGAGGCATGATGCAAAGTAGCTCTCACTCTATCATCTTCCCATCTTCGATCTTTATCACTCTGCCGCATTGCTCCGCTACAGCCAAATCATGGGTAACAATAACAATTGTTTTTCCCTGTTTGTTCAGATCAATAAATACTTTCATAATTTCTTTTGTTGTCTCCGTATCCAGCGCTCCTGTTGGCTCATCTGCCAAGATCAACGCAGGTTCATTTGCAATCGCTCTAGCAATTGCAACGCGCTGCTTCTGACCCCCGGAAAGATTACTCACAGGCTTATCGACAAAATCTTGCATCTGCACCATTTCAAGCATTTTGCGCGCGATTTCTTTCCTGTCTTTTTTCCGTTTTTTCTTACCTCTTGCTGCAAAATCCAACGGAATCATGACATTATCCAATGCCGTAAATTCTTCTATTAACGCAAAGTCCTGCATTACCATGCCAATCTTCTCATTACGAATTGCCGCCATCTTTCTTTCAGAAATTTTGCCAATTGTCATGTCATCAATACGATACTCTCCCGAATCGTATCCATCAATACAAGCAAGTATATGTAATAAGGTGGATTTTCCAGCTCCTGAGGTTCCAATAATGGCAACCATTTCTCCATCCTCTATCGTCAGCGATATTCCGTGGAGTGCCTCAAAAGCGTTACTCTTTCCTTTGTTATAGGTCTTTACAATATTATCAAGTTGAACCATTTTATTCTACCTCCCTTAAAATGTCCTCTGCCGATTTCTTCCCAATTAACAGAAAAGACAGCAAAATACTAAATACAACAAAAAGCACCATCATAGCGAAACACCCCAACAACTGCCATTTTCCTAAAGAAAAGACCATTCGATCTAACGCACCAATTTTCTCGCAAATAGCAATACATAACATGGTAAATAAAAATATCCCCATTTGCATCATAATCACGCTTTCCACATGAATCAACACGCATCTTTTCCAAGTGAAACCCATCATATAATAAATGGAATAATTGTGCATGTTTTGTCGTATCATAATAACGGTACTGCTAATGATAGACATCAACGTAAGAATGATCATCGCAATCAAAATAGGAATTAACATATTCATCTGATTCATAATATATTCCATACTGTTTTCCCGCATTTCTGCGGATGTATGACGAAATTCATATCTTCCATTCACTGCAAGATATTTTGAATTATAATCTTTTTCCTTCTGTGTAATTCCTTTCTCATATTGTATAAAACATGGGCCTGAAATGATATATGGCCATATACAGGTTTCACCCTCTATTAAATTTTCTTGTTCCGTTTTCGCATGGATCTTATTATTATGTTCAATGTCTCTCTTGGATACAAAGACAATTGCCCTTTCCTCTTCATCCCTGTTAAACGGATAATAATAATCTCTGAAATCAGAATATTCTCCATAATGCATCGTACGCATAATCGGACTGGCTCCATCTGCAAGAATTCCCACTATCTTAGCCTGAACCGGTTGTGATAACTTGTATTCTCTCGAATCTTTTACCACATCAGAAGTTGTCAAAGTTATAACCTCTCCCACTTTATGAGTGTCATCTTTTTGCGCCAACACGATCTCGATCACATCCGTATCTGCATCCTCTGTTCTAAGCCAGCGTCCTGATTCTATCTCAGGAGTATATGCTGCGATCAACTCATCATCATAACCAATAACCGGAGACCATGTTCCCAATTCTTCCTTTTTATTGTCAATGTCAAATGTCATCTGTACATCATAGGAGCTTACCATATGTGCTTTTTTTAAGCTTTTTTCTACATCAGAAGATTCTGTAAACGGAAGATACCGCTGCCCGTTTCTGCCTAGCAGATCATTTATATGCATATTCAAACCATCGCCCTGAAAGAAGCATTCCAACGGCTTATATTTTTCATACCTCGATGTAATTGCAGAGATAATGCTGACGAGCATGATGAACACAATTACTATTTGGAAAAAAATCAGCACCGTCATAAGTTTATTTTTTTTCTGTTCAAACATTGCATATTTCAATTTCATCGGGCCCCTCCTTTCACATCTAACTCTTTGTCTGTTTTTAATGCATATATGATCATAAAAAGTAATATTAACAAAGACAGTATAAAATAAATAGCAAATAAAACCATATAAACATAACTGCTATAGCTATTACTCATATAGTCATAATATTTTGATACTTTTTTCAAAATTACATGCTCAAACAACAAAACACCGATAACATAAGCTGGTACCGTCAAAACCACACATTCTCCCAAATACAATAATACTACTCTCGCAAAACTCATTCCGCAAATCCGGTAAACCATAAGTGACTGTTTTCTGCTGGAAAGAATATAACGATACAAAATCGCAAAATTTATTGCCGAGACAATGGTAATAAAAATCGTCACCATAATAATCGTATTATAAAGATACACTGCATCATCATCCGGAAGATTTGCCGGCTCAACTACTGCCCTGTCTCCCAAAATTTTATTTGTTTTTTCTACTACAAGATTGTACTGTTCCTGTCGAATTGGTTTCTTAAAATGGAATACTAATCTCTGGTGAAAAAGAGTTGTATCCTCTAAAGAGGTGACCGGTATAGTAGGTCTATCAACATCAATAATGCCATAGGCAATAATTTTATAATCCTTCCCCTGAATATGCAGCGTATTTTTATCGACTGCCATCCGACTACTGACAGGAGATGACATCGTATTCCAATGAAGATAATCCCAACAAATAGCAACTTTCTCCCCGTTCCGATATTCTTTGTCTGTAAAATACCTCCCACTTTCCAGCATGGCGTTATTCTCTATTTCTTTTTCATATTCATCACTATTAATAATCGTCCCATCCTTCACCGAAAAGTTCATACGAAACGGTAATTGATCTACGATCGCTGTTGCTTCAATATATTTCAATTTATCTGTAAAAGAATTATTAAATTCAGCCACATATTTCTTTAACAAATTCATTGTTATATAATTGTCTACAGAATCAACCGGTTTGAAATAATTTTCATCATCATTTAATTCCTTATCGGATTCTTCATCAAAATCCCCTTGCAAACTCAATGCAATTTCTCTCTCATCTGACAGATCATATTCTTTCTTTAACTGATAGTTCTGATATAATCCATACGAAAAATGAATCATAATACAAGAACAAATGACAGAAAAAACCGTCAAAATAAATATGAGTTTTTTATGTTTAAAAAAGTTCTTTATGTTGCACCAAATATATTTCATGGAGTACCCCCTACAAAAAAGCAACGCCAGCGCTTTGCTTTGCAAGAATTGCTAAAGCAATTCTTGGTGGCATAACACCACGTTGTGAAGTAAAATAGATAGGGAGTATCATTTTTATACAAATGACACTCCCTATCCATCTAAAGTATAATGTGTTTGCTACTGTTCCACCATTATAATCAAAGTCCCCAGACGCAGCTTGACCCCTGTTTACAATGCAATAGATGTCGGTTATCGAGCATACAATTTGCACATTTTGCGAAGCATCTTAATCTTTTTCCCATCAAAGGCTCCCGGCTGCATACGCCAGCGCCAATTGGTTCCTACTGTGGACGGTTCATTCATTCTTGCCGTATCGTCCAATTCCAAAATATCCTGCATCTGGAATATAACAGTATCCGCAATGCTTGCGTACGCTGCACGCAACATCGCCTTTGGAATCTGTGAAACCCGCTTAATATGAAGATAATTCATCATAAATTTTAATTCTTTGTCCGATTTGTTTCCATAATAACCAAGCAATGTCTGATTATCATGCGTACCACCATATACGAGACAATTCGTGTTCTTATATTGATGTGGCAGATACTCATTAGAAGCATCTCCATCAAACGCAAACTCTAAAATCTTCATCCCCGGCCAACCGGTTTCATTGATCAAGGCACGAACCTTATCACTGACAATTCCAAGATCTTCTGCAATAATATCCGAACCTTTCGTTGCCTTACGAATCACTTTCGTCAAATGTCTGCCCGGTCCCTTGCGCCACTCACCTTCTACAGCAGTAGGACAAGAAGCAGGTATTGACCAGTAATTAACAATACCAATAAAATGATCAATACGAATCACATCATACAAGGCTGCATTGGCTTTCATTCGCTGATACCACCATGCATAATGATCTCTTTTCATTCGTTTCCAACGATATAATGGGTTACCCCAGCGCTGTCCATCCTCCGAAAAACAATCCGGCGGTACCCCTGCAACGTGAATCGGTTTCTTACGCTCATCCAGCTCAAACAGATCCGAATGTGTCCATACATCTGCACTGTCCATGGCAACGTATAACGGAATATCTCCAATAATACGGATGCTTTTGCTATTAGCATACCGTTTCAACCGACTCCATTGCATGAAAAACTGATACTGACAAAACTTCCAAAAATCAATTTCTTCTGCCAGCAGATCTTCAAATTTGCGGAGGGTTTCTTTGTGACGGAATTTCAGACCATCCTCCCACAACGACCACTCCTGTCCATGAAAGTGAAATTTAAGTGCCATATAAAAACTATAGTCTTCCAGCCAATAGCTGCTCTTCGCCAAAAATGCCTGATAATCTTCCTGCATTTTATGATCACTTCGCGCATATGCCTTATGTAATACCTCAAAACGAGCCTCGTATAACGCTGCATAATCTACCTCTGATGCATCGTCTCCCCAATACTGCTCCTCAATCTCCTCCGAAAGAAGAAGCCCATCCTCTTTCAACGTGTCAAGATCAATAAAATAAGGGTTTCCCGCAAATGCTGAAAATGACTGGTAGGGACTATCACCAAAGCTTGTCGGTCCTACCGGAAGCACTTGCCAATAGCTCTGCTTTGCCTCTGCCAACTGATCAACGAAGGCATACGCCTCTGCTCCTAATGTTCCAATTCCATACGGTGACGGCAGGCTGCTGATTGGCAGTAAAATCCCCGCTCCACGTTTCTTTTTCATATTTTCCCTCCATAGGTACTGCCCTCTCCGAAGGATACTTCATTAAGTGTACCTTTTCCATAGGTTAATCCGGCATAAAGCTGCTGTGAATGCTCCATAACCGGTCCTGAATGATCCTCTTTGGCAACTTGTTCAAAGCTCTCCATCAATCCACGGATCACTTCACACGCCGCATCTAAATGAATCGGTCTGCGTTGTACCAAAGTTGCGATCAACTGTTCGTTGACATAACGATACAACTGTCGTAATTGCAGCGCAATTTCATAACGAAAGTCCAGACTTCCGAGAAGTTCTTGTAAATATCCCTGCGCTTTGCGGATCTGTTTTTCCCCCGCATCCGTATTTCCCGCCTGATATTGTTTGTTACCCTCTTGTATTTCATCCAGCAAAAGTTCATATATAATAACGACTAATTCTGTCCGGTTTGCCTGTGCAACCCGTGCGGTATACTCCTTAATCTGTTCCTTCGTCATGCTTAACCTCCATGCCCATACTTGATCGACACATTACAATTAATCTCAGCATATCTACCTAATCCTGTCCACGCACCAATCTTGGCATATCTATCTGATCCTGTCCACGCACCAATCTTGGCATATCTACCTGATCCTGTCCACACACCAATCTTGGCAATTCTGCGATACCTATAATTAGCTCTGCAGCAAACTCATAATCTGCTGTGGACGGTTATTGGCTTGTGACAGCATTGATGTTGCTGCCTGTGATAATACATTGTTGGATGTATATTCTGTCATTTCAGAAGCCATATCTGTGTCCATAATTCTGGACATTGCATCCGTAAGATTCTCTTCACTTACATCCAAACTCTCTCTTGTTGCATCCAAACGGTTCTGATATGCACCAAGCGTGGATCTTGCTGCAGAAATCTTATCAATAGCATCATCCAACACTTTGAGAAGCTCCGTAGCACCTTCCTGTGTACATGCGTTAATCTGATTAACACCTTCTTTATTGCGTAAGAACAGGCTTTGGCAAGATACTTCCTTAAAGTCCATCTCCAACGTCTGATGCTCGTTGGCACCAATCTGAAGCACCATATAGCCGGCATCTTCTACGCGAACAATACCACTATCACCCGCTTTGGCATCCGTAACATCGATCTGCATTTCAAATCCATCATTTCCAATGATCACAATACCGGCACCATTTGCTTTATAGCTAAAACCATCGGCCGGGGTAAACTGTGTTCCCAAGGTGATCTTTGCATCTTTGCCGTAAATAACCGTCTCATCATTGGCACCGGCAGAGCGTACTGAAATCTTCTGGTTTGCACCGGTTGCACGTGTCGTCAGTGTCAGTGATCCATCCGGACCGGAAACATCAATATTCATGGCGTCACACATATCTATAATCTTCTTTCTAACACTGGTATCATCGTACTCATCCGTAATCTCCAAACTATACCCATTAATACTGATCGTAGATGGGATCGTATAGTCAAGCTGTGCTTTTGCAGCTTCCGGCATAGCATCGATCGTGATCTCATAATCATTTCTTGGTACATCCATAGACGCCGAAATTGCATGAATGGATAACGTATTCGTCATTACGGTACGTGATGCGGAACCATCAAGCAGTCCCTTACCATTAAACTGGGTTGTGTCCGCAATACGATCAACCTCGTCCATCAGCTCATCAACCTCATCCTGCACGGCCTTACGGTCTTCCAAAGCAAGCGTACCATTGGCTGCCTGTACACCCAATTCACGGATTCTCTGCAAAATATTCTCAATCTCTGACATCGCACCCTCTGCCGTCTGAATGATCGAATCTCCATCAGCAGAATTGCGGGACGCCTGATCCAACGCACGGATCTGGGTTCGCATCTTATTCGAAATCGCCATACCTGCAGAATCATCTGCTGCTTTGTTGATCTTATAGCCTGTACTTAATCTTTCCAAACTGGCCGAAACTTTATTGTCAACCTTTTTCAAACTGACATTTGTAAGCTGCGCTGAAATATTGTGGTTAATTCTCATTGTAATCCTCCATTCTCTGTTGCTACTACCTCTGAAATATACTGTACCAGCACTTTTGCTGTCTGATACAGAGCTTTTGTATCAACTGCATGATCGTTCTCCGATGCAGCAGAATAATCATTCTGCGCACGAAAATCCATTCCATAAGAGATCGTTTTCACCGGACACACATTCTGCTCCAAAGTTTCCTGCAAGGCTCCTGCCTGCTGCTTCAATTTCTCGTATCCGGCTCTGTCATCACAGAGTACCAGTCCCTTAAGACTGCCCCCGGAAATCTGCATCTCCATAGAAATGCGATACGGCTGCCAAATGGTTACCTGTACCTTGCCCGCCTGTTCTTCATCCTCACGGAATGTAAGATTCATCTGCGTAACACCGTCTGCCGTTTGAATCGGTACTGCATAACTGCGATTATTTCTAAGTCCCTGCTGTAACCGCATCAAACCACGCGTTGCTCTGATCTCTTGAAATTCACTATATGTAATATCGGCACGCTGCTTTGTTTTCTCAAGAATATTTTCCAAAAAATGATCTATTCCGGCACAATATTCTGCAAGTGCTGCCTCATCTTCCTCACCATCTGCAATGGCTTCCATAACATCCTTTAATCCATCCGTTAGTTCCGTCAAATTACGTCTACGCTCTGCAAACGTCTCTTTCTCGGATGACGCCTCACTTGCAGCCACTCCCTGCGGAACCACATGATCCATGGCATTCTCCAAAACCGCTGCATTGGCTGTCTCCGATGCCAACTGTCCAACCACATCCTGCTCCGACTGTGACTCTCTAGCAAGTTCCAGTACTGTATCTAAAGCGGTCTCTCCATCCAGTAATCTCAGCGCCGCCTGCATATTGCCAACTGTGTCCGGCAGCCCTGCCTCCTCCAAAAATCCATCTGCTTTCTGTGACTGTTTCGCCATATCTCTTAGTTCCCCGGCACGCTCCTCATAATAAGCTGTCATGATCTGATCCGTGATCGTCTGATTGCCGGCTGCCGCCTGAATAATATTTTCAGTGTCATCCACAGTATGATCCATCCCCTGTGCATTTCTGGAACGAACCGCCGTCAGCAAATTAGACAGATCCATCTGCTGACCGGATTGAACCACCGCACCAACCGCCGCATGATCTTCTTTCTGCACTTGATGCAACAGACGATAAATTCCAATATAACTTTGTCTTTCTTCCGCAGTAATACCGTTCGTCTTATCTAATCGCCACAAAAACTTACTGTAACTTTCCTCTTCCTGCGCCGCAGTCATTCCACGATCGGCAAGCATTTCATTCAATTCCGTTACGGTATGTTCTAATGGATTAATACCATCTCGAATCATTCCAAGTACCGTGGCAGGTTTCATCCGGTCGATCAAAGTATTCACTTCTGCATCCCAATCTTTGATCTGCGCAATACTCTCCTCTGTGATTTCCATGCGGTTGTAACCAAGAATGCGTACTGCTCTTTCATTCTCCGGTGTGCTCTCCAGCCCCATCTCCTGCAGCATAGTCGGAATACCTGCAAACGCTTTCTTAATACTATCTCCCAGATCCGTGCGCACCTGTGTACCAACCGCCTCATAATCCTGTTGATACTGCCATGCGCTCTTGGTCGCACTGATCGCAGCTCCATGCAGTTCCCGCACCGTCATTAATTCATGCTGGCGCAGACTACTGCCCAAAAGTTCCGCCGGAGCTTCGGCAATCTCACGCACTGCCGTTACGGCATCCTGCATCGCATGAATCTGTGCGTCTTCTGTAACTGCCGCCTCGCCCGTCTGATCCGTCCGATAATAACTCATCTCTATTTCCCGCAAACGATCCACAAGTTCAGCCAAGCTCTCTGTCTCCACAGATATCCCCTGCGCACGCATAGACATCACCGCCGGGATTGTCATTTTTAATCGTATTTCCTCAAGTTGTCGCCAAGCTGTAACCTGCGGCAAAGGCATGACTTCTGCCGTCTCCTGTCCCGACAGTTCGCCAGCCATTACGGTTGTTTCCTGTCCAACTTTACGGTCAGATGTATTTACTGCTTCTTGTCCAACTTTACGGTCAGATACATTCATTGCTCCCTGTCCCGTTTTGCGGTCAGAGGGCACTCCTGCGCTCTGTCCTACTTCACGGCCAGATGATGTTCCTGCGGTCTGTCCCACTTCATGATCAGAAGCGCCTTGCTCTGTCTGATGTGCGTCAAGATAATCCTGCAGCACCGGATCTGCCTTTTCTGTTGTTACCTGTTCCACATCCTGCGCCGTGATCTCTTTTACCTGCTGTATCAAATCCCCGGCAAGCCAAATTCCTTTGTCCCCCGGAACTGTCTGCTCTGCCGGCAATCCCATTGCCATCGTCTGCACGATCTGCTGCAGCGTTATCTCCAAACAGGTACTCTGCTGCATCTGATCTAACATCTCTAATGTCTGTATATTCTCAGCCGTGATCGGCAGTTCATTCGCAAACAGCCACTTTGCCATCGCTTGATCCGAAGCTCCCCCTCGTCCGATCTGCTGCAAGAGATGTTCGATCTGTGGTGCATACGCCGCCATATCTTTCTCAGTGATCGATGCGTTGTCAACTGCCGTACTACCGGAATGCATTCCTTGATATACCGCTTCTATCGTCGGCTGGGTTCCATTTTGTATGACGTAAACTTTCGCCGCATCTGTCATTTCATTGATCGACATACTCATCTGCAGCGTTCCCGCTACCTTATCCACAAATTCTTTGGTTGCAGGCAGATTTGCTTCCTGCAGTGCGTCACGGATCTGTGCCTCGCTCTTTTGCGCCAAAAATCCCTGCTGCTGCATTTTTTCCAAATCGTTCGCCAACTGCTCGCGAAGTTCTTTATTTTCTTCCATCCGGTCTGCTTTCCACTCACGCTCCTCACGGATGCGCTTAACGGCGCGCTCCAAACTGGATTTTTGGTATTCTTCCAAAGCACTATCCTCATCCTCAAGTGCGGCACAATCCTCTCCGGTCACAACCTTAAGATTGCGACTGGCAGCATTATCATTTTGCACACGATCCGCTGCGATCTCCGTTGCCTGTCTACCCGTATAATTCTCCGAACCGGACTCACGAAGTCCCTGTAGCTGTGGCATCATAAAATCAGTCTGAACGGCTTTACTACGAATCCCCAAATAACCCGCATCAGCAATTGCCGCATTATTTTTCCCGACGTTATAGTACTTAGAGGATGCCTCCGTCGTTCCGGATCCCGCATCTCCCTGTAACATGATATCATTTATATTCATTAGCTACCTCTCTTTATCAGTGCCGAAAGATCATGAAATCCTTATTAAAGAAATTCAAACCTTTTTGGCACCTGAATCCTATAAAGTAAAAAAAGAGTGCCAAACATGAACTTTGACACTCACATTCTATAAATATATTCGACCAAAAGGGCTAATTTCTTTACCCTATAAATTCAGTCTGTTTAACGTCATGCCCTCTATGAGCTCCCCCTTGTTGAAGCAGCTCGCTCAGACCTTCTTCGCCGTTTCAAACGCTTTCTGATAACTCAATACTTTCTTTATGTAAGAACGACACTGTGATGGTATACCGCCCACACGCCGTACCGTTCCACTTCCGGCATTATACGCCGCCAGCGCTAACTTTACATCTCCGTTATATTCCTTTAACTTGCTGGCGATGCACTTCGCTCCACCCATAATATTTTGCTCCGGATCAAAGGGATCCTCTACGCCAAGTCCACGCGCCGTATCCGGCATCAACTGCATAACGCCCATTGCCCCCGAACTAGACACATCCCTCTCATTGAAATTAGATTCTGCTTTGGCAATTGCCTTAAGCAAACTTTCGGATACTCTGTATTTTTTGGCTGCTTTCTTAAAATAGCTGTCATAAGGCGTTGTCTTCATAGACGATGCTGATGTCGTTTTCTTAGTGCTTGTACTTCCGGTTGACACCGTACGATTCGTTTTCTGACTCTGACCGGTCGACGTCCCAGACGCAGATGAGGTTGTTCTGGAACTTCCCGTGCGGTCTAACTTTGACGTGTCCGCAGAATAGTCCAGATGTTTCACCGCACTCGTCTTCGTAGACTTCGTACGTCCCTGTGCTTTCAGCATATCGTCAAAACTGGTAATAGAACTCCTGCGGCCAGCTTCACCCGCATGCGTCTTCAACGGTTTGATCGGCAAAGTCTGCACTTTCCCATCCGTAATATTATTCGCCGTCATATACCTCTCCTTTCTGCAAACATCTCCTGCAATGTCATATCCAACTTCCCCTGTCTCGGATTCGCCACAGACACTTCCGAAAGCGTGACAGCCATCTCTGCTGCAGCTTGATTTACAACTTTTTCCTCAGGCTCTATTGGCACAATCTGCTGTAATCTCGGCTCTCTGGCATTCGATACCACCGCCCTCACATTAGCAGGCGACTTCACATTCATCTCGCAAAAGTCTATCTTCTTTGGCGACAGTGGCTTCGCATTCGCTCCACAAGTCTCAATCTCTCTCGGTGACAATGGCTTCGCATTCGCTCCACAAGTCTCAATCTCTCTCGGTGACAGTGGCTTCGCATTCACTCCACAAGTCTCAATCTCTCTCGGTGACAACGGCTTCGCATTCACTCCACAAGTCTCAATCTCTCTCGGTGACAACGGTTTCGCATTCGCTCCATAGGTTTCAACCTCACGAACGGCTATCGTTTTCCCCTGTATCACGTTCATCGAATGCACCCCCTCGCCATCGTCTCATTTTGCTTTTTATTTTAACAACTTGTCCGGTTTAAATCAATACTTTCCCGTTTCTTCCAATAATGCTGTGGAAAGAGATCGGCAATGACACATATTTCTCACAATTCCATTGGTGATTCGATCAGTTCCTCACATTTTTAGCCGGTTCCATGTTCACCCTGCGTCCCTTGATCTTACTGTGATTCATTGCTTCTAATACAGCAGCCGCATATTCCTGCGGAACCTCTACAAACGAAAAATTATCGTACATATCGATTGTTCCTACGAGAGCACCTTCCATTCCGCTCTCCCCGGCAACCGCACCCAAAATATCACCAATGCGTACACGATCTTTTTTGCCGATATTCATAAACATACGCACCATACCCGGCTCTGCACCGGTATCTCCAAACTCTTCTTTTGGAAGCGTCTGTGTGCTTGTCTCTCCTAACTGCATTGCCAGCAAAGCTGCTGCCATTTCCGTTGCCGAATAATCACTGCCATCCAAATATTCCTCTAACAGATCCATCATTCTGCCCAAACCATCTGTAGCGATCAACTCTCCTGCCTGCTCCAACAGTTTCTCCACTTTAATGGCAGCCACATCATTCACCGAAGGGATCGGCTGTCTGCGGATCTTTGTCTTGCAATATCTCTGAATATCTTTTAGTTTGTATATTTCCTTGCCAACGACCAGCGTAAATGCTCTTCCTTCACGTCCGGCACGTCCCGTTCTTCCAATACGATGCACATAGTACTCATCGTCCTGTGGAACATCATAATTAAAAACCGCTTCCACATCATCAACATCAATACCACGCGCCGCCACGTCTGTGGCAACCAAAATATCGGTACGTCCATTGCGAAAGCCATTCATCACGCGGTCTCTCTGGCTCTGCTTCATATCACCATGCAGTCCCTCTGCAAAATATCCTCTACCCTTTAAGTCTGCAACTAACTCATCCACTTTTCGCTTCGTATTGCAAAAAACCAATGACAAACTTGGATCATACATGTCCAATAATCGGGATAGCACTTCATTCTTTTTGCGCGGATTAACTTCATAATAATACTGTTCGATTTTTGGGACAGTAAGTTCTTTCTGAATCACTTTCACAATCTCAGGTTCATGCAGATAACGCTTCGCAATTTCCAAGATTGGCTTTGGCATTGTTGCAGAAAAAAGCATCGTTTGACGCTCCTCTGGCAGTTGTCCCAAAATAGTTTCTATATCCTCTCGAAATCCCATATTTAACATTTCATCCGCTTCATCCAAAACCACAATATCTACCGTTTGTGGTTTTAGCGTATGACGGCGCAAATGATCCATCACTCGTCCCGGTGTACCAATCACGATCTGTACACCACCTTTTAAGGAACGGATCTGTTTGCTGATCTCCTGTCCTCCGTATATCGGAAGCACTTTGATCCCATGCAAAAACTTTGCTAATTTGCGAATTTCATTGGCGGACTGAATTGCAAGTTCTCGCGTTGGGCACAAGACGATTGCCTGCAAATTTTTGTCTTTCGGATTGATCCGCTGCAACATCGGTATTCCAAACGATGCTGTCTTACCCGTTCCGGTACGCGCTTGTCCGATCATATCCTTTCCCTCTACCGCAATCGGTATCGACTGCGCCTGAATCGGACTTGGCTGCTCAAAACCCATTTCCGCAATTGCACGCATTATTCTTGTATCCAAACACATTTCTTCAAACGTCATTTATATCTCCATTTCTAATCTGCTTTATTTTGCAGCACAGTTCCCCTGCAAAATCTTTCGCTGTATTAATGCAACTTTCCTATTATAGCAGATTCTCGGAGCATGAGCAACATCGGCACTGCATTAGATGTTGGCTCTGGCAAAAGATCTCTGATACCAAAAGTGGGCAGCTATCCAAGTTTTGATAGCTGCCCCTATGGATCTCTCTCTATTGATGGCCGGCGCACTGTTTATGATCTGGCAATGGGCCTTCGATGGATTTATGACTAGAATGCCTCCTTGCCAACTTCAACGTCATCGAACGAACCGTCTAAGACAATGCCATCCTTTTTGATCGCACCACGAAATGCCTGTGTGCCAATCTTTTTGACAGTTCCACCACAAACAAATTTCTCTAATTTATGACACTTATAGAAAGCTTGTGCATCGATCGTGTCAATGTTTCCTTTGACTTCAAATTTCTTACAATGCCAGTTATGCATAAACACGCCGCTTCCAATGGTTGTAAGATTACCAAGTGCCGTTACTTTCTTTAATTTGGTATTTCTAAAAGCATTGCGTGTAATGACTTTCACATTTTTATCCAATGTCAGTGTAGATTTTTTATAATCTTTGCTCACACCATACACCGTCTTGCCATCTCCGCTGTAAATCACATTGTCACGGACTTTATAATTTTTATTTCCCGCAGGAATTCGAATATCAAAGCAATCCGTTGACTTGTTATCCGGCAGCAAAAATCCATTTTCATCACAGTAGTTGACAGGATTGATCTGTCCCGCAAATCCGGTTCCAAGCGTAATCTTTTTTAAGCAAAGACATTTATAAAAAGTGCTGTAACCGGCATATTTTAAGGAATCCGGCAATTGAATCTCTTTTAGATTCGTACCGGCAAACGTACCTAACAGAGCAATTTCTTTCAAATACTTTGCAGATCCATCCGGCTCGCTCACGAGATCTTTTTCATCATTTATGACATCTTCGTCCCCTTCATCAGAGACTTCTCCTGCATCAGCCGGCGCACCAACATCATAATAAGATAGCTTTGCTTTGACTCCGTCAAAGTCACTTAATTTTTTCACGTTCACAGCCTGCGCTAAATTAATGTCACTAAGCTTACTGTCACCATAAAACGCTCCGGCACCGATATCTGTAATTCCTGTTGGCAATACGACTTTCTTTAAGAATGGATTGCGCGAAAATGCGAGTGCTTCCACTTTGGTTACAGACTTCGGTATACGATATGACTGTTCTGTCTTTTCAACCGGATAATAGACAAGTGTTTTTTTATCCTTGGTAAAAAGTACATTATTTTCTGTCATATAATATGGATTCTTACTGTCTACCGTTATCGTTAAATTTTCATTGAACGTATCTGACGTATCCGTGGCACCAAGTCCCCAAAATGCACCACCTTCAATATATCGTACATTGCGTGGCAGATGAATCGTGCGGATATAAGCTGCATCTGTCGTTGGCGCAAATGTATTTGCATTAATTCTTTCTAGAGAGTCCGGTAAAGAAAGCTTAATTTCCTCAGCATCTTCGTCCTTGGAAACATTTCCAAATAAATTACTCACCGCTAATGCAGTAATTCCTTCTTCAATCTTAATCTCTTTTACCGAACAGGTTATTCTTTCCTTGACTTCATATGGTTCTGCAAGTCCCTCGATCTTTTGCTTGGAAGTGTCTGAATCCACAGCGCGATCCACAGCACCGGAACCACTAATTGTCAATACTTTCGTACCTGTATTGTACGACCATTCTGCATTGTCCCCACATTTGCCCGAAATCGTCCGTGGCTCGTCATCGACGGAAGCATAATACTGGAACGGTGTACTGGTCGGCGTTGCCTGTGCTTCCTTTGCCTGTTTCGTTGATGTCGTGTCAGTAGATTTTTGTGCGCAGCCGGAAAGCCCTACGATCATTGGTACGGCCAACAAACATACTGCTGCCTTTCTCGTTAATTTTGCCCCTGTTTTTTTCACACTAACCCCCTCCTTCGTATAAATATCTTACGCTGTTATTTTTACTCTTATCCGTAAAAACAACCTTGTTCTTAACTGTATAAATCCGTTCCTTAAATTACTTGAAATCAGCATACCCTATACACAAAATTTTGTCAATAAAACCACAAAAAATCACGCTGCACAACTGCGATTTCCTATAAGGATTAGGGTGTCAATAAGAAAAAAAGGACTGTCTATCCACGAAATAACATTGCGAATAGAACAGTCCTTTTATACTTTTTGATTCTTTCAAAAGCCACATATTTATGCGTACTTTCGCGCTTCATCGTAAGCACAGGTCATACATACTATTTACTGTTTCAAACTTCCCATACCTCATTATCTCACACAACCACATATTACTTATTATGTCAGTAAAATTATGTCTATTTTGCAGCCGGTAAAGTAAATTATCCTGCCATCAACAAACTAAGACAATTGCAGCAGAACGCAGAGTTTTTACGTGATTTCTTATTTTGTTAAGTCTCTGATGAATACATGCCTAGAGGAATGTTTGAGATGTCCCGGTTTAGCAAGGTATCATCAATTTTTGGACGGGACGCTTTCGCTACGATGCGCTACGTCACGTTACTTAATGTCTCTGAAGTACGAGACATAAGTAACGACGAGCGCAAAGTCCCTTTCAAAAATGATGAATACCTTGCTTCCGGGACTTCGAGTTCCCGAAAGGCATGTAAATCAATCATCAGAGACAACAAAATCTAGAAATCACTGTGAAAACTAATTGCGGCAAAGCAATTGCTATAGTTTCTTGATGGCAGGACTCACTATATAGTGACTGCAAAATATAATTAGACCATCAACATAATAAGCAATATGTGATTCGGGCAATAACTTCCGGTATAGGAAGTTTTAGTTACTGTATATACAATGCGTCATCCTTAACATCCAGCACGATCTCCTCGCCCATATGCACATCGCCACGAAGAATCTTTTTAGCTAACAGTGTCTCTACATTCTTCTGCAAGTACCGTTTCAACGGACGTGCACCGAAGGATGGATCATATGCCTGCTCTGTAACAAACGCTTTGGCAGCATCTGTCAAAGATACATGCAATTCTTTTTCTGCTAAACGTTCATTCAGCTCTGCAAGCAAAATATCGATAATACCCGTAATATCCTGCGGACGAAGCGGCTTAAAGAGGATTGTTTCATCCAAACGATTCAAAAATTCCGGACGGAAAGAAGCGTGCAGTTGATCCAGTACCGCTTTACGTGCTTCTTCGCTGATCTCTCCATTTTCATCAATGCCTTCCAACAAATATGAGGAACCAATGTTAGAAGTTAATATCAATATTGTATTTTTGAAATCAACGGTACGACCCTGTGAATCGGTAATTCGGCCATCGTCCAACACTTGCAATAATACATTAAACACATCCGGATGTGCTTTTTCAATCTCATCAAACAGTACAACAGAATACGGTTTACGGCGTACTGCTTCGGTGAGCTGTCCACCTTCTTCATATCCAACATATCCCGGAGGCGCTCCTATCAGACGAGCCACGGAATGTTTCTCCATATATTCACTCATGTCGATACGAACCATATTCGTCTCGTCGTCAAACAAATATGCCGCCAAGCTCTTAGCAAGTTCCGTTTTACCAACACCTGTCGGTCCTAAGAACAAGAAAGAACCAATTGGTTTCGTAGGATCTTTGATACCTGCCCTAGAACGTAAGATTGCTTCTGCAACCAAACGGACGCCCTCTTCCTGTCCAATGACACGTTTGTGCAGTTCATCCTCCAAATGCAGTGTTTTTTCACGTTCGCCTTCCGTAAGTTTGGCGATTGGAATTCCTGTCCAGCGAGAAATAATTTTGGCAATCTCTTCCTCGGTAACACATTCCTGCACCAAAGTACGATCTTCTGCTTTTGCCTTTTCTTCTGCTGCCTCAAGCTGTCGCTCTAACTCTGGCAATTGTCCATACTGGATCTCCGCAGCACGGTTCAGATCATAGTTGCGCTTTGCCGTTTCAATCTCTGTACGAAGCGCATCTCTCTGCTCTTTCAACTTATTTACCGTATCAACAGATGCCTTTTCGCTATCCCACTTTGCTTTCTTGGCATTGAAATCATCGCGAAGTTCTGCCATTTCTTTTTGCAGTTCTTCCAAACGTTCCACAGACAAATGATCGGTCTCTTTCTTAAGTGCTGCCTCCTCAATTTCCATCTGCATAATACGTCTGCGCTCTTCATCGAGTTCTGCCGGCATACTATTTAACTCTGTCTTGATCATGGCACAGGCCTCATCGATCAAGTCGATCGCCTTATCAGGCAGGAAACGATCCGAAATATATCGGTTGGACAACGTTGCGGCTGCCACCAGCGAAGAATCCGTAATCTTGACACCATGGAATACTTCATAGCGTTCTTTCAGGCCACGCAGTATTGAAATTGTATCTTCTACTGTTGGTTCATTGACCATAACCGGCTGGAAACGACGTTCCAATGCCGGATCTTTTTCAATATACATACGATACTCATCCAATGTCGTAGCACCAATACAATGTAATTCACCTCTGGCAAGCATTGGTTTGAGCATATTGCCTGCATCCATAGCGCCATCGGTCTTGCCGGCACCGACAATCGTATGCAGCTCATCAATAAACAGAATGATCTGTCCTTCACTCTTCTTCACTTCTTCAAGAACCGCTTTCAAACGCTCCTCGAATTCGCCACGGTATTTCGCACCCGCTACCAAGGCACCCATATCCAACGCAAAGATCTTCTTGTCTTTGAGTCCTTCCGGCACATCTCCGCGAACAATACGCTGTGCCAAGCCCTCAACAGCGGCAGTCTTACCAACACCGGGTTCACCGATCAAGACCGGATTATTTTTCGTCTTACGTGAAAGAATACGCACAACATTACGAATTTCCGCATCTCGTCCGATCACCGGGTCCAGCTTGCCATCTTTGGCACGTTCTACCAGATCTGTACCATATTTTTCCAACGTATCATACGTTGATTCCGGATTGTCACTGGTAACCCTCTGATTACCACGCACCTCAGAAAGCACCTGCAAAAATCGTTCTCGATCAATCTGACACTGCTTAAACAACTGCTTGATCTCTTTGCTCGGATGCGCTAATACACTCAAAAACAGATGCTCTACGGAAACATATTCATCTCCCATCCGTTTTGCTTCATCTTCCGCATAAATCAATGCTTCATTTAAATATTTGTCAATCCGAAGATCGCCGCCGACAACCTTTGGACGTTTTTGTAAAAGTCCTTCTATCTGCGCCTGAAATGCTTCCGGTGCAATTCCCATTTTCTCGATCAGTTTGCGGATCAAGCTATCATCTACTGTCATCATAGCGGATAGCATATGCTCCTGACCGATTTCCTGGTGACCATGATCCATGGCGATTTTCTCACAGCCTTGTACTACTTCCTGTGATTTTTGTGTAAATTTACTGATATTCATACAATCACCAATCCTTTCTGTCTCAAACAAATCCATATGCCTACATAGCCTGCTAATGCTGAACTATGTAGTATACTATCTGACTATTTTGGTCCCTCTGATGATTGTTATATCACTTTTATTAGCACTCGTCAAGAGTGAGTGCTAATTTTTTATCATTTTCTTTTTGACATGTCCTGCAAGCATACAAAATACATAGATCACAACCGCTATCAGCACGATCTTACCAATTGGCCATACATAAAGTACACCACCGGATCTTGATGCCAGACCACCATCCTGTGCCATGATCTGCGTGATGGCATAATGACTTACCATGTAACCACAGGCGATACCCGCCAAAATGCCTGCCAGACAACTGATCCCATTTTCCAAAAATATCATACGCTGCAACTGTCCTCTGGTCATCCCTGCCACACGGAACAGATAGATTTCCTGCCTGCGTGTCGATAAGTTTGCCATCGTAACATTATAGATCTGCATTAAGCAGATCAACAGCAAAAATCCTCCCACTGCCAAGCCGCATGTCCGCACGAGATCAAGTGTATTTTGTATCTCTCCATATATATCGGAATAAGTAATGTCATCATATCCGGTTTCATACAGTGTCGCCCAATGATAATTTGCATCTGTATATTTTTGATTGCATTTTTTGACATATGCATTGATCTCATCCGTCGGAAAGCGCAGATGTCTGTTTACACCTACACCGAGGCTAAGCCTTCCATAGCTTCTCCCATCTAATTCCGTCATATTCTCATAAGAGGCACTCGGAATAAAGTATTGAAACAATGATTGGTCTGCCATCATAATGCCGACATGACTTGGTACGTAGCTTGTCATCCAAGATGAGTTATATGTATCTTCCTTTATGATTGCCTGTATCTTAAAATGCTCTACGCTGCCCGCATCGATTTTGCATTGTTCCATAAGACTTCGCAGAGAAAAATAACTGTAATACGTTTGAGACCATAACTGCGTCTTCTGATACTTCGAAATGTCGTATCCCTTTTTTCGGACAAGAGCAGTAACCTTATCCCAGTATTTTTTTATGATCTTAGGATCTGCTTTTTCATCCGGTTCTTGCTGCTTTTTGTCCATCGCCTGCTTGACTGCTCTGATATCTTTGGTCACCTGTGCGTCTGCTTCTCTACTGATCACCTCTATGCTGTCGCCAACCTTATAGTCTGTCAATCGTTTGTCTGTTGCCGTCGCATCACCATTACTCGTATTTATATTGTATTCGTAATCACACAATACTACTCCATGCTCGCGAACCAGCTTATCGTAATCAATACTTCCCGCAACTAATTGTCTTTTCAAATGATCCAAATGCTTTTTATCATATCCGGCTACAGACAAAAAGGTTCTGCTCGTATCCAAATCTTTGTAGTGTGCCATAACATTGAGATTACTCAACGCAAAATCACTCTGTAAATATACCCCTGCATTTTTCACACTTTTTAACTTCCGTAACTCTTCGCTCCGATCTTTCAGCTCCGATAATGTGCTCGTTCCTTCCGAAACCAGTGCTTCCGAATATTCCTGATGCGACCCCTGCAAGCTGTTTTCAAACGTCGCATAGGTACTGTCAATACTTGTAAATACAATAGCAAACAGCATCATACTCACAGTCACTCCAACAAAAAGATAAAACTGCCCTCCCGGGCTTCTAGACATACTGCGCATGGCATATTCCCATTCTGCACCAAAAATACGTCCCATAAAGCGACTGCACCAATGGTTTTTGTGCTTCACCTGGCGTGTTTTTGATGTATTTGTTATGCCATAGCTGCCCCCTTGCAATACACGAGTCACCGACTGTTTGGAGGCCTGTCTTGCTGGCTCCAGCAATGCTAACATTGTCACTCCGATACATAATAAACCACTGAGAAGTACAGCGCTCAGACGAAAATGGATCACTAATGGGACATTAAGATCCATCTGCGCGTTGAGCATTCCCTCTCCCAGTTTCAAAATACCGAAGCCAACACCTGTCCCAAAAACGGTACTGATGAGTGTCAACAAAATCCCCTCAACACTGAGCATACAATATAACTGTCCACTGCTCATCCCGGCGCAGCGAAAGGCTCCATACTCCTTCATTCGTTCAAAAACAGGAAGCATCATGGTATTGCGGATCACAAGCATGGCAAATAGCGCAAATACAGCTCCCACCATCGCAAAAATTGCTTTTTCGGCTGCCACCGTCAGAGAATCATCAGCGCTGCCCTGACCTAAATGCACTTGTATATCAGGATCGACCTGTACCTGATAGCCCAACTTTTTTTCAATGAATTTCGCTGACTGATTGAGATTCGAATTATCTTTAACTTTCACATACAGCTCATATTGTTCGTCTGCCGGTACGCTGTTGTCCGAAGACACATTTTCCTCTGTATCATTTGCTGCATCGCTGTCATCGGCGGCTACATCTTCCTCTGTATCATTTGCTGCATCGCCGCTTTCATCGACAGCATCTTCCTCTGACACTGCCTCGGTGCTCGGCAATTTATATAAATACGTCCGCTCTACTTCAGGAAGTGCCGCAGCCTTTTTCTCCATTTCCTGAAACTTTTGCAGCGTCCACATATCCTTGTCCGTAATCGAATCCTGTCCCACTGCAAATTCATTAATAGTAAGTTCGCAGCCTTTTCGCTCTTTCATCGCCGCATAATATGGATAATCCAGCAGCTCCATCCCCAAAGTAATGCTGCAAAAACATAAGACCACCGCGATCATGATCGCGATCAACGAATACAATGTCTGAAGCGGATGTTTCAAGCGATAGCGGATCGCCAACATTGCATAATATCTGAACTTATTCATCGCTCTCACCCTGTCCTTTCACATCGGAGGACAAGGCATGTTTGACTTTGACGTCCGATAAGATCACGCCATCCGACAAGGTGATGACACGATCCGCCATTGCCGCAATCGTCGGATCATGTGTTACAACAAGCAGTGTTAAGGAAAATTCACGGATCGCCTGTTTCAATAAACTCATCACTTCCAAACCATTCTGATGATCCAAATTGCCGGTCGGTTCATCCGCAAACAAAAGGCTGGGATGTGCAGCAAGCGCACGCCCGATCGCCACGCGCTGTTTTTGTCCACCGGACAGTTCCTGCGGCAAATGTTTCTCACGACCTTCTAATCCAAGAACATGTATTAATCGCTGCAAATACTCCTCATCCATACGTCTGCCATCCAACCGTACCGGCATTTGTATATTTTCCGCTACATTGAGGATTGGCACAAGGTTATATTCCTGAAATACAAAGCCAATCTGTCTACGTCGAAATACCGCTTTCTGTTTCTCTTTTAGCTTTAAGATATCTTCTCCCTCAAAAAACACCTCTCCCTCCTGCGGCTCGTCCATCGTACCAAGCAAATGCAGCAAAGTAGATTTGCCAGAGCCGCTGGCACCGGTCACCGCGATAAACTCCCCCTTATCCACGGCAAAACTCACGTGGTCCAATGCTACCAATGCATTCTCTTTTTTTCCATAGATCCTGGTTAGATTTTTTACTTCCAAAAATGCCATTTTTCCGCTCCCTTTCTCCCTTTCCGCTCCCAGACAACTCCTTTCGCAGTCCCCCAATGCAGTTTCATTATAGCAATCTGACCTTACATTTCCGTGAATTTCTATCTTACAATTTTGTAAGATTCAATACAATTTCAAAGCTTGTATAACTTGGCTTGTTCGTACTGCTCTCTACCACAAGGGAGCCTCCCTGTTTCTCGATGATCTCTTTGGCAAGTGCCAGTCCGATGCCGACTCCTTCTGTCGATGCATCAGACGGATGTACACGGTAAAAGCGATTAAAAATCTTTGGTAATTCTTCTGCAGCGATCCCTGCACCATGATCCGTAATCTTTACGATAACTGCCATCTCCGAAGCAGACCAGGTTACTTCAATTTTTCCGTGTGATTCACTATACTCTCCGGCATTTTTCAAAAGATTATCAAGCGCTTCTAACGTCCATTCACGGTCACAACAGATAGACACCTCCGGATCTCCGGACAACACAACATTTAAATCTTTATCTATATAATTTGCGCAGACAGACTGCACACATTCCTGCAACAGAATGTTCAGATTCACCGGTTGTTTTTGCAGCGTTAACATACCGGATTCGAGTCTTGTCAATTTAAGCAATCCAATGACCAGACGGTGTATCCGGATCGATTGCTTTTGTGCCTGATGCACCATATCAATAACAGCCGTGTCATCAGACTGTTGTGTAAACTTTTGCTCAAAAATATCCAAAAAAACCTGCAATGATGCAAGCGGTGTTTTGATCTGATGTGATATATCTGTCATCATTTTTTTGAGATATTGCTGTTCCTTTCGGCTCGATATTTCTCTCTGTCCCAAAATGCGTACACTCTCTAGTATGTGATGCTCTAATCGTCCGACCGCACCTTCCTGTTTACTAGATGATAATTTTTCATTCCAAACTTCTATAGACGTCTTTGCGCGATCCGGTTTAACACTATCTTCTAATATTTCCGCAAACACATCGCTTGCCTTATCAATTTTATGGCATATGTTTCCTACATACCAAATACTGTACCCCCAAAGTACAAGCATACAGACAAATGCCATGATATATTTCATATGCGTCATTGCCATATCCCAACCAAGCATTGGCAATACCAAATATATCCCATAACACAAAAGCGCAGTCAGCAGACATAATCCGAGTGATATACAAACATATTGTTTTACTATTTTTTCCTGCATAAACTTATTCCTCTCTCATTCTATAGCCCACACCACGAATCGTCGCAATACATGATTTTTCCTGATACAGATCAATTTTCTGACGCAGCCTGCGCATATAAACGGACAACGTGTTGTCATCTACAAAGGCCTCGTCCACAGACCATAACTGCTCCATCAATTGTTCACGGGTCAATATTTGGCCTCGATGATCGTAAAGTGTCTGAAACAGACGATATTCACTAAGCGTTAATGTGATTGGAACACCTTCCCGGTATACCTGCATATTTTTTTCATCTAAATAAAAGATTGGTTTCTTTTTTCTGTCCATATTTTCGGATAGCTTGTGCATCTTCTTGCTGTCTACACTGTCGGACAAATAATATGTTATCTTGTCATCCGCAGTTTCGGTCAGATTCGATATGTTTTTCTGATATTTTCTGGTATTTGCATATATCCGCGCGATCAATTCCTTCGTGCGAAATGGTTTGGTAATATAGTCATCTGCATACTGTAAGCCATGCACAACATTCCCCTCATCCTCTAATGCCGTCAAAAAGATGACCGGAATATCCGGTTGTTCTCCTTTTAACCATTCACACAACGAAAACCCGTCTCCATCCGGAAGCATGACATCCAACAGAACAAGATCGATCTTTTGATCTGTCCCACATACTTTCCTCGTCTGTGCACAATCTGTCGTATGTATAACCTGCATCCCCTCGCTCTCTAAAGCATATGTTGTTCCCATTGCCAATGCAGTATCATCCTCTACCAATAGAATTATCACAATATGTCCCCTTTCCGCATTGATCTCTCAATCATTGTTATAACATATCATAACATATTGTCCTATTTTGTTTCAATGAATGTTGTTCTCTACAAGCACTCCCTTTCCCCATAACATGCAAGAACCGACATATATGTAGGAATTATTCAGAAATGCATTATACATTTTCATTATCCTACTGCATATGTCGGTTTCTTAATCTAAAAGGTTATTTTGAAAGCATAATCTACGAAGTCTCCGCAATTACATACGAAAACTTTCTCTTGTTACCGATAACTTCTAAGCAAAAAGTTTACCAATCCGTTTTGCCATACTTTTTCTTCATGTGTACCGTTCGGATACATATACCAAATATGATCCACCTTGTTCTCTTCCAATGTTTTATGATAGTTATAAGGATTATCTCCTATTGTTGTGTCTGCTGTCCCACTACAAAGGAGTACGGTTTCCGGCACATTTTTCCAACCATTCGTATTTAATATACTTTGATCCAATGTCGGTGCGGCTGAAAAAGATCCAATATAATTAAAATGATCTTTAATGGCAAATCCTAAATGTAATGCCTCCATGCCTCCCATAGACAGACCACATACTCCGGTATCTTTTCTGTCGGATGACACGGCAAAGTTTTCAAGGATATATGGCTCTAGATCCTGTAAAAACTCCTGTTCAAACATGGTGAATGCACCAATATTCTCCGGTCCCAGCGTATTTGACGACACTCCATCTTTTGGAACAACACTTGGTATAACAGCTACAAATGGTGCAACCTCACCTCTGCAAATCATATTGCTTAATATATTTTTTAAGGACATGCCAACCCACTGTCCTCTCTCACAGCCAATTCCGTGAATCATGTATAATACCGGATATTTTTTGCTGCTATCATACTGTGGTGGCAAATACACATATGCTTCGCGTTCTGCTCCAACAACTTTGGATGGATACGTAATGCTTTCAATCGTTCCAAGCACCGTTCCTTTCTGTTTCCTTGTATAGTCTTTCATATTTAATGCAAAATATTTATTATAATCTTCTTCTGATCCGCTGACCTTCCCGGTCTGCCACCCCTCATCCGGAACAGGTGTCGGCTTCACTGTCGGTAATGGTATCGGTGTTGGCGTTGGATTAACCGTTGCTGTTGGTACAATCGTCGGCTTTTGAGACACTACCGGTACTTTTGATGCAATTGGACGCATTGTATAAGTCGGTTTCTTAGTACTCTTTATTTTTGCTCTCTTTTTGTTCGGCTTAACCGTCACTCTGCAAGTATATTTTTTCTTTCCGATACGTGCAACAATCTTTGCTGATCCCTTTTTCTTCGCTGTAACAATCCCTTTTTTATTAACAATAGCAACTTTTTTATTTTTACTGATCCATTTCACTTTCTTTTTTGTATTTTTTACTTTTAGTGCTCGTTTTTGACCAATCGCGAGTGTCATTTTCTTATGATTGATCGTTATTTTTTTTGCTTTTGCAGCCGCTTGCCCAGATGCTCCGGCAAGCAATAATGTGACGGTTACAGCAATTGCTGTCACTTGTAAACTTCTTTTATTATTTTTCAGCATTTTCATTCCCTCCTTTAATCGTAATTGACTTATTGCTCTTCCTATGTTACCATTTTCGCAACTGGTATTCCATGATTTATAGCGACGCAAACATATATAATAGCGACTTTTAAGGAGTAGTTTATGAAACAAACATATTTTATAACCAATTTACAATCTCTTCCACACGTTACATTGTCCGGATCAGTTTCTGTTCCTGCTCCTAACAAGCATTTTCGCCGCACCCCATCTGACTGGATTCTATATTTCATCACAAATGGCAGTATGCTTTTGCAGGAAGAAGATACTATTTACCACTTAAGTGCCGGACAGACCCTGCTATTATGTCCTGATAAATGCCACTTTGGTGTCCAAAGTAATTCTCCGGTAAGTTATTACTATATTCATTTTCAATGGAACCCACAAAAAGAACTGTTGCTGTCCGAAGAAGAAGTTTATCACCAATTTCTTTCAATGCATAGTGAACTTAATGCTTCCCCATTACAGTACAAACCATGCGAACAAATACTTATTCCAAAGAATGCAACACTTTCAGGAGCTTCTTATTATGAAATCCTTAATGAAATTATATCTGCCACAAACAATGCAGTACCGGGTAGCCCTTATCATCAAAGCATGATAAATTGCAATTTTGCAATGCTGCTGTTAAAAATATGTCGTGCACATATTAATGCGTTATTTCCACCAAATAACATTGGCACATTTTCCGCGCTCCCATTACTTTCTTATCTGAAAAGTAATTACAAAACAAAAATCACAAGTGTCCTTTTAGAAAAACAATTTCATCATAATTTTGATTACATGAACCGTAAATTTAAGGAAGTAACTGGTGAGACTATTTTTGCTTTCCTTGAAAAATACCGCATTGAGCAGGCCAAAATCTTACTATCCAGCAAACAGTTTACTGTAACGCAGATTGCTGATCAATTGGGTTTTTGTAATGGTTTTTATTTTAGTAAAGTTTTCAAAAAAAACGAGGGTATATCACCACGCGAATATCAAGCCAACCTAAATAATCCTCAATAAAAAAGCAAAGCCAGCGCTTTGCTTTGCAAGAATTGCTAAAGCAATTCTTGGCGATGTCACGCTACATAACAGCAATTTCCTATCAAATAAAAAAGCAAAGCCAGCGCTTTGCTTTGGCTTCCCCCTACGTTACGAGCATTTTCCTATCAATTAAAAAGAGGCTCCGATACATCTTTTTCTGCTTTCCTTAATATTGAAAACAGTTGCAAGAGTTCTCGGAGCCTCTAATGTAAGGGCTTCCTTTATCTGTAACAATTATATCTTAATAATTGCACACTGTGCTCATTATTTTATCACGATATCTGTGATCGCTGGTACGTTGCTGCCTCCACCAACACCACAATTTAATGTGATTGTTTTACCATTTGCCCAATTGCCATCCCAGCCTGGATTGCTTACGCGGTAACGATTATTGCCAAGGCTCTCACAAGTACCGCTCCACATAGAAGTAATCTCGCGGTCTAAGGTAAACTCTACCGTCCATCCATCGGTATAGCTGACACCTGTATTGTTGGTAAGCGTGATCTCTGCAATTCCGCCACTGCCCCAATTACTGGTAAGTTTTACCGAGCCTGTTACTTTGCTGTCCCCGGAAGGCTCTGTGGTTGGTGCTGCTGTCGGTGCCACTGTTGGTGCCACTGTCGGTGCTACTGTCGGTGTTGCTGTTGGTGCTACCGTCGGTACTACTGTTGGTGCTACCGTTGGTGTTGCTGTCGGTGCTACCGTTGGCGTTACGGTTGGCTGTGGAGTCTCTCCACCTACTTTAGAAAGTGTAAGACTTACGATCTTGCCACCGTTCCAAGCAGACAAGCACAAATAGGTAACCTTTGATGTGCTCTTAATGTTCATGGTTGCCTTTAATTCTTTGACTGTATATGTCTTCGTTACTTTATCCGTTGCATTACTTGCCGCAGAATAATTATCACCACTCTGCCATACATTGTCTACAGATGCACCCCATCCTAAAATACCCCAGTTACCATGGGAAGGATCTGTACAAGTATAAACTACAGTAACAATATCATCGTCAGATGCATTTAACAACCACTGTGGATCGTTCGTTGCATACGTAGACTCTAAGTTAGATACAATCTCCGTCGTATCTGAAATAACCGGTGACTGTGTCGGAGCTGCGGTTGGTGCTACTGTCGGAGCCTTCGTCGGTGCTACCGTTGGTGCCTTTGTTGGCGCTACCGTTGGTGCCTTTGTTGGTGCTACCGTTGGTGCCTTTGTTGGCGCTGCCGTTGGTGCCTTTGTTGGCGCTACCGTTGGTGCCTTTGTTGGTGCCACTGTTGGTGCTACTGTTGGCTGAACATCACTGCCACCATTAATACCGGACACCTCAAAGTTCATGGTTACCTTATTCGTCGTCTGGTAATTTACATTATTGAAATATGCCTTGTAATTTGCATTTTCCACAGTTACGTTGTTTACATGTGTATTCGCCCACACATTAATAAATGAGAAATTAAAGACTGGACAGATCAATCCATCATCTGATGCTTTCTGTGAAACATCATACGTAAATTTTCCATTTTTCATGGTATATTTCTGTCCGTTAATTTCAAATGATGTTACTTTCAAAGTTGCTTTGTCAAATACAGATGCCTCATCATCAGCAACATTGATATCTTTGATATACAAAGAACCAATATTCTGCAACTGACTCTTAGTCGCATCTAAGGACAAGGAGAATTTTCCTCCTTCTGAATAAATATCAACATATTCATCACTGATGACTGACTGCCAGCTTGCTGTCTCTAATAAATATAATTTCGCACGTACATAGTTGGCCTGTGGTACCGTCACCTTACAGGTTGCTTTGTATCCTAATGGAACAGATGCAGTGATCGTACAAGTTCCTGCTCCTACTGCACTTACCTGACCTTTGGAATTAACGGTAGCTACTGACTCATCACTGGAGCTCCAAAGAACTTTATCCTTGCTGTCCGATGGTGTTAATGCTGCTGTAAGCTGCTGTTTTTCATCACCAATGTGAATTGTCAACTCGCTCTTGTTTAACTGAATGCCTGTTGCCGTTGCGGACTCATTACCACCATACACTTCCATCATAGCGTCCATCAATTCCTGATGAACAACCTTGTTGGAATAACGGTCAATGATCGCAAAACCATAGTCTCCGTTGTATCCATTGTCCCAAGCTACCGGGATCAATCCATACTGCTTTGCATAATAGCAGACTTTCTGATAATACTCTGCACGGCAAACTTTATTCTGGCTATCATAACTTGCTTTATTGATGGCACCAAATTCACCGATCACCACAGGATATCCCTGTGAAACGAATTTGCTGGACATCTTTTTGAACTGAGATGCCATATAGGACTCATCACCCCAGCTTGCTCTCTTCGAATAATTCGTAATACTGTCTCCCCACTGTGTGGTTGCACCGGACTCTGTTCCACAGAAATCCCATGGATCATAATAATGTACAGAGATCATAATTCTTTTTTCGCCTGATGCAATCTTAGAAGACAGATAATTATCGGTAGGAAGTGCAAATCCGTAATCCTCCGCCGTGTAATCAATATTGGTATTCCATCCCGGAATCAATAACCATCTCTGATCATTGTTTCCACCGGTTTTTCTTACGGTGTCCACAAAAATCTGATTGTAGGCATTTATATTTGCATAAGCCGTTCTGCTAGGTGTTCCATAAGTTCCATCAAATTCTTCATTCATGGACTCAAAGATCAGATGCTCATCATAGTTTTTGAAACGATCTGCAATCTGCTCCCAGCACGCTTTATATTTTGCTTTGATCTTGGTCTGATCAGAACTGCCGCATAATAACCAGCCACCTGTTACTGTCGTATAACCGTCTCCATGCATGTTGACAATTGCATACATATCATTGTCAACGCAATAATCAACAACCTGCTGTACACGATCTAACCAAGAAGAGTCGATCTTGTATCCATTGTTGTCGTCAATCATGCTAAGATAGGATACCGGAATACGGATAGATTTAAATCCTGCGTCTTTGGCTGCCAAAACTAAGTCTTCTGTTAATTTTGGATTGCCATATGCTGTTTCATTCGGTGTTCCGGAACTTGCAGCCTCCAATGAGTTACCAAGGTTGTAACCTACACCCATCGCCTCTGTAATCTGCGATTGATTAAGGTTGTTAAATGTTGTGCCGGCGGCTTCCGCCGTTTTGGCTGTCGTTGTTGGAATTGACAGCGAAGTTGCTACCATTGCCATACTCATGACAATAGCAAGTGCTTTTTTACGAAAAGCCATAATCCTTCTCCTTCCCGGCAGATTGAGAAACTTGTACGTTTTTATGACAAAATAACACAAATCATCACCAAAAAATATGAATAGAAATCCATAAGAAATACCGATACTTTCCCAATATTTATACCGATAAATCCCAAAAAATCCACATATTTTTGATATTAATTCATGAAAAAAGAAGCAAACACATTAACGATATCCGTCACCATCACGTACAATAAAAAGACATCCTTTGTCCCCACAAAAAATGTCTTTCTACATCCCAATCACGCCCAATACATTATCGAAATAACTCCCCCATGAGTTATTTCTTTTGCTACGAAAACTATCTTAACATTTTCGTAGTAGTATTGCAACATAATTTTGAAAATTTCATGTACAATTTTTACAAAAATATATTTTATTTATCTATTTTATTATGCATATTGCAAGATATTAAGATGCTTTTTGGGGATAGCATACTTCGTTTCCCTTTCTCTTATAAAGCACCCCTGCTTTCACGTAATATATCGGATTGGCATTATCCACCTCAAAAGTGATCTGCTGCCCCAAATCGTCTATGAGTGTCGTAAGCGGTCCGGTAGCATTCTTCCCAAGCTTTACCGTAATTGGTCGGTAATCATATTCCGACTTGCTATAATTCATTTTTTTCGTACAAAGCAGAAAGATTTCTCCCAGATTTAATCTGCATAATATCGTCAAAGAACGCAATTCTTCGTTTGCCATAAACGCACAACTTCCTACAGATACCAGTTTTTCCGGAAGAGTTACACTTTGCAGCCTGCAGGCATAAAACGCATTGCTGCCTATTTTTCTAAGTGCACTGTCAAAGGCAAAGTTGGTCAATCCATCGGCTTCATAAAAAGCCATCTGTCCTATCACTCGAAGTTTTTTGCCGCCAGTAACTGTCTTGACTGTTGAATACTGAAATGCGCACTCTCCAATAGTTGTTAGCTTTGAAGAAAGCTGAATTGATTTCATATCCGCTGCATAAAATGCATACGGTGCAATCGTCGTCACCTTATCGGATAACTTATAATTGGTGACACTTTTGCCCGAAGGATATATGTAAATTGTCTTTTTGTCTTTCGAATACAATACACCTTTTGATGATGAAAAGTTACGATTCTTTTTATTTACAGAAATCGTTTTTAAGGTTGTACTCCAGCCTTCATAAGCTCCATTGACACGAATTGGGCTTGCATACTTAATCTTTTTAAAAGATTTTGGCAACGATATCTGCTTGATGCCCTCCATTGCAAAATATCGATAATCGACCTGCGTGATCCCCTCTCCAAATTTAATCTTCGTAAACACCGGCAATACAGAATCTTCCGAACACGGCCACTCATAACTGCTCAGTGATTTGTCATAAAACCCGGTAATTTTAGCATATCCCTTTCCAGTTATAGTTAACGTTTTACTCTTTTTATTGTATGTCCATTTCACCCCACTGCATACTTTACCACTTGGCTGCTTTTTCTTTGTCTTGGCATCTGCTGTCATTGTCATAGTCATCGCTGCCATTAGACAAAGCATGACTACTGCTAGCTGTCTCCATTTTTTCATAAAAATCACTCCCTTCTTATGATAGTTCTTTACCATTTGACTTCTTAAAGCTCTCTTTCAGACGATCCCCTCGTTTAGCGTATACCGCCTCGTCTTTGATGTAATATGTCTTATTGCCTTTCTCAACTTCAACTTTCATCTTGCCGAGTCTTATGTGATCTGCAAAATCAGCAAACAAACGATATATTGTTGCATTTAATTCCTTACCCAATACAATTCGAAAATCCGTATAGTTCTCTCGGTCATAGGTTTGAAGATTTGTTCGAAAACCACTGTCTGCAAACACATAACTTAGTTTACAATTGCATCGTACGATGATCGTCGATAAATCTTTGATGTTTCCAAACGCATGATTTCCTACCCGCTTAAGGCCCTTTGGCAATTCTACAGATGAAATCTGAGTGCTGTCAAACGCAGAATCTTCAATAATTTTCAACGACTTTGGAAGCTTTACAGACTTTAACTCCGTTTTCGCAAAAGCCTGCCGACCAATTTCACGCAACTTATTTCCCATAATAACACTCTCTATGGAATTTCCATAAAAGGCACGTCTGCAGATTTTGGTTACCTTGGAAGGTATTGCAAATTTTTTCTCCGTCTTGCCACTTGGATAAATGTACAACTTCTTTTTGTCCTTTGAATACAAGATGCCCTTACTGACAGAGAACTTCTTGTTTTTCTTAGACACTTGAAGTTTCTTTAATGTCGTGCTGTATGGTTCAAAAGAGCCATTGACAGCATCCATTTCATTGGACGCTTTGATCTTCTTAAAGCTCTTTGGCAGTGAAATCGTTTTGATACCCTCAATACAAAAAAAGCCAGATGAAATTGTTGTTATCCCCTCTCCAAACACCAGCTTGTCAAAAATTGCCGGCTGTCCCGCTTCTGAACCAGGCCATTTGTATCTTCCCTCTTTACGAAATTTACGGATATCCACCGTTCCTTTTCCTGTGATTGTCAATACTGTCTCATCAGAGTTCAAAGACCATTTGATGTTTTTGGTCAACTTCCGGGTTGACTTTGCATCTGCCTGCACCGGTAAAGTCAGCATAACTCCTGCAGCGATACATAATGCCAGCGTCATTACATATTTTTTCATCCTCATATTACTCTCTCCTTTCTATGTTGGACAATTGATCGCGCTGTCCGTTTTGCTACAATAGTAATATTACGATGGAGCTTATAATTTTCTCCTCGGTTATATATTACAACATTTATAGCTGTAATATATGTCCGTTTCCTTAAGAAAAAATTAAGATTGCCAGACAGCAATTTCCGATTAAAGAACAAAGAGTCGCTTGCGACTCTTTCGCGCTCGATCGGTGCTGTTTACAGCTAACTTCTTCTCCGCGAGATGCGCATCCTCGCGGAGCATTTTTCGCTTTATAGGAAACGACAAGTTTCCTATAAAGCAAAAAAGAACAACCAATAAATACTTGGTTGTTCTTTTTCTAAATTTTCAAAAGGCACATTTGCCACTTATTTCTAAGTCGATCTGTTAAAATTTATTTAATGGTAAGTTTGATCACTTTCTTCTTACCACTGCCATCCGTTGCAATTGCAGTAATCTTAACTTTGCCTTTCTTCTTCGCTTTTACAACACCGCTCTGTGTCACTGTTGCAATTTTAGTATTACCAGATACCCAGAATACTTTAGCAGATGCATACTTCTTCTTAGGCGTGATTTTGGCTTTCAGTTTGAGTTTCTTACCAACCTTTAACTTCTTAACGCCAGACAGTTTGATCTTCTTCACCGCTTTTTTCATAACGCGAATGGTAATTTTCTTTTGCAATCCATTCGCTGTACGAATCGTGATCACTGTCGTTCCGGCTTTCTTACCAGCAACAATCTTACCACTACCGCTTACTTTTGCTATTGATGGTTTACTGCTGGTATACGTTAGTTTCTGAGGCTTAGCTCCTGTCGGCAACAAAGTCACCGTAAGCTGCATACTCTTTCCTGCTGCAAGCTGCAATTTCTGTTTTACCGGAAGATTACTTACCTTTTTCACACTGACAATAACGCGCATTCCGGTCGCCTGAATTCCCGGCTTCTGCGTTGGTGTGATCGTTGGTTTCTCACTTGGAGCAGCACTTTCAGTCGGATCATCACTAGGTACCGGTGTTATCATCGGTGCTGCCGTTGGTTCCGGCGCTTTCGTTGGCTCTGCCGTCGGGGTCGCGATTGGTTCTTCGCTTGGTTCCACGGTCGGCTCGCTGCTCGGTGCCACTGTTGGCTTGCTGCTCGGTTCTACCGGCGCCTTATCAAAATATTTTGCACAGAAGTATGTATTCTCTTGTACCGTGTATATAATTCCCGGGGCATATCCCTGTACATCACGGTCACTATACCACCGTAAAATTAAATTCTCCTTTGGTCTATTCGGCAAAATAATATCAGAACCTTGTTCCACTGTCACGGTCCAAACTTCATCTACTGTATCAAACGTTACGGTAACTAACTTCGTCGTTGTTCCCCCTGTGGAAATTGTCTCCTTCGAGAACAAATCGTCCGTTCCAAGTGCGCCATCTGTCTGATTAATGATCTTAATATCTCCGACCAAGATAACGCTGCTTTCATCTGATTTCACATCAATAGCAGATTTTTCCGTTTTATTCGGACCCGCTTTCACCGTCAGTGTTCCTCCGATCAAAGAGATCTTACTATCTGCATATAATGCGCCACCTGTTCCGTCCCCGATCGCAGTCACTTCTCCATCCGTGATTGTGATCTTGTCTGCAGATAATGCTGTTTTATTACTTTCTTTGGCAGCTACAGCGGTCAGACTTCCGCCCTTTACCGCGATAGTATCTGCCATAATCTGCTCGGTGTTGTTAGTTCCACCGGAAACAATGACATTTGCTGCCTCAATACTTCCGGTAGTATTGCTACCTCGAGCCATCTCAAGGCTTGTATCATCTTCGCTGGAAATGTTTCCGCAAGTCACTCCACATAACGCTGCAGAAACGCCTTTCTTTAATATAATTTTGACTTTCGCATTATCAGCGACCAATTCAAAAGTATGATCTGTCCCGGATAATGTCAATTCATTACTGGAAGCATCATAACTTGCTGCATAAGATTTACCGGTTGCATCATCTTTGCTAAACATGCCATCGACATAAGTCGTATCGTCCAGCTTAGACAAGTCGATCTTATACACATCTTCAACTAGTGTACCTCCTGTCAACGTATGGTCAGAGATCATACTAGTCTGATAGTTGTCGGTTTCTGCATAGCGTACTGACACGGTATAACTTGTAGCAGGCTGTAAATCAGTAAAGGTGGTCTGCGTTTGCCATGATGTGCCATCAATTGTGTATTCATAACTCTTGCCTGCCGGTGCTGCAACGGTTGCCTGTACGGTTAAGGAGGTAGACGTACGTGCCACTATTGTTAATGCTGTCGATGGTGCCTCCTGTATCCCCTTGTCCGGAGCAGTCGTTACTGTCGGTTTATTCGTTGGTTCTGCCGTTGGCTTTTCCGTTACAGTCGGTGCTTTCGTCGGTTCTGTCGTCGGCTTTTCTGTTACAGTCGGTGCTTTCGTCGGTTCTGCCGTTGGTTTTACGGTTACAGTCGGTGCTTTCGTCGGTTCTGCCGTTGGCTTTACGGTTACAGTTGGTGCTTTCGTCGGTTCTGTCGTCGGCTTTTCCGTTACAGTCGGTGCTTTCGTCGGTTCTGCCGTTGGTTTTACGGTTACTGTTGGTGCTTTCGTCGGTTCTGCTGACGGTGATACTGCCGGATAGGATGCATTTTCTTTCTCCTCGTGTGCTCGACAGGTATTGATCAGCCACTTACCGGTTGTTGTCAGATCATCCGCTGTCCAATCGCCCCCGACATTGCTGCAGCTGCTCTTAAAATACGCCGATTTTTCATTACAATTACTATAACTCCAGCATGCAAAACTAATATTTAATTCGTCCAACAACGCAATCCACCGATCCGCATTTTCCGCGTCATAACTTCCATTACCATCTGCTGAACATATACCAAATTCGGTAACAAAGATCGGTGTTCCATCCTTGGTTGCCAGACGTACTTTTTCCATTAAATTCTCTTTGTGCGTTGCGGAATAAAAATGGAACGTATACATGATGTTTTCATAACCAAGTGCTTTCATCGGCTTAGCCGCTACCTGATCGACATCCTGTGACCAAGTATTCGTTCCGCATATAATGATCGCATCCGGATCAATGGCACGTATCGTCTTAATAACTTCACTACAATATGTATAAAGATCTTTGCCATTGCCACTATACCAATTTGTGCCTGTCGGCTCATTGCAAATCTCATATAACACATTATCATGATCCTTGTACATTGTTGCGTACTTTGTAAAGAATATCTTTGCCTCTTTCAAATACTCATTTGGATTGTAAGCATGCACATGCCAGTCTACCAACGCATACATTCCGAGCTTGGTTGCATAATCGACACCATTTTGAATCAATGTATCAAGCTGCTGTTTGGTACTGTCTCCACCCGTCAAATATCCAACCGATCCACCATCGCGTGGATAACAAACTAATCGAACCATATTGATTCCCCAATCATCACGCAATGTCTGGAACGCATTCTGATTGACATACTGCGGGAACCAATGCATACCATGGGTACTGGCTCCACGAAGCTGTGTCGGCACACCATTCTGATCCACCATGATCGGTGCCGCATAGTCGTCAACCTTCTGTACTGACAGTTTACCATGTCTGCCGACCGGAGTGTCCGCATATGCAACATCTTTACGTCCGGTTAATTCATAATTCAGTTCATCACCGGTACTTGGACCTGCACAATTTACAGCAATGACATTAGATTTTCCAACGGAAATAGACGGCTGTTTTCCAAAACCAACTTTATTAGAAGAGCTGCTAACCGTTGCTCCCGCTGCAATCTCTGTCGAATAATATGCCACAACGCCTCCCAGCGCCGCATCATACACTGCAGAAAATCCCTCAACATAGCCAACGTCAACCGATCCCGATGTCGGTATTAAAATCTGAATACCTCTAACCGTTTCGCTGCTGTTATTTGTGATAGAAAAACTGTATTCTGCATAATAATCATTTGTTCCACTGCCAACACTTCTCGTGATCGCAATCTGGTCTGTCGAAACATTGCCACCGGCACTTGCTGTGCTGCTTGGCTTACTTGTCGCACTGCTGCCGCTGTCCGCCATATTGATCACCGCAGAGTCAACAGAATAGGACACGGTACTCCCCTCGGCTGCATTGGCAAAACGCACGCCAAGATTTCCCAGCGTTGTTCCACCTTTCCAATCCATATCTGCAAAGGAATAGGTAAGCGTTAACTGACTGCCGGTAACCAGCTCTGCAGTCGAAGACTGATTCCAATTCCAATCACCCGATGCATCCGGTTGTGCAAAAATAAATGCTTGCGCTTTTGCGCCACTTCCCTGTGTAAAACTTTTGATCGTGATCTTTACCGTCATGGAAGTCACCTTGTTCGAAGAAATTGCACTCTTCGTTTTCAAGGCATCCGGTATGTTAAAAAACATATCGCCAATATAATCATCGCCATACTCATTCTTAGCAATCGTTACACTGGTTGCTCCGCTCTTCACGGTAAGATTCTGTGTCGATGCTGCCTTAGCAATGGTAATCGGCAGATTTGCCATAGATAAGACCATTGCCACGGTCAGCACCCACGCATATACGCGCCGCCATTTCTTTGTCATTCTTTTTCTCCCTTCTTGAAATAAACATAAGGCATACTCTAAAATTTTATTGCCCTTCTCTCTAGTACAGCGAATATTAAGTGATTGGCAGTTTGACTTGCTTATTTTCCTGATAGCACTACTCCCCAAGCCTCGACGTAGCCACCACTACGCCTACGTTTGTGAAGTAGCACTCTCTGAAAAATCTTCTGCGCCAAACTATCCAAAACTTAATTTTCGCTGTACTGGAATATCTGTCGAATCCTTACGTTCCTCATTACATTACGTAATCATTATACCCTATCTGCGATTATTCGCCAACACTGATTTATACAACCTTTGACTGCAGAATTTTACTCATTCAGCTGCTGTACAACTTTCATCATTTGATCTCTCAACGTTGCTGCCAGTTCAAAGTTTAACTCTGCTGCGGCCGCATGCATCTGTTTCGTCAACTTCTTACGTAACTGCTGCAAATCTTTCTTGCTCATAGATTCCAGATCTTTCTCAATATCGCCTGAGTTGCCATCGGCTTTCTTCGATATACTAATCAGATCACGTACCGCCTTCTTGATCGTCTGTGGCGTAATACCGTGCTCCTCATTGTACTGCATCTGAATCTTTCGTCTTCGATTCGTCTCATCAATGGCATGGCGCATCGAATCTGTCATGACATCACCATACATAATAACCCGTCCTTCTGCATTACGTGCGGCCCTGCCAATCGTCTGAACAAGAGAAATCTCTGAGCGAAGAAATCCTTCCTTATCAGCATCCAAAATAGCAACCAGTGCTATCTCCGGAATGTCCAGTCCCTCTCGCAGCAAATTAATACCGACTAATACATCAAATCCATCCAACCGCATATTACGAATAATCTCCGAACGTTCCAGCGTATCAATATCTGAATGCAGATAACGCACCCGAATCCCAATTTCCTTCAAATAGTCCGTCAGATCTTCCGCCATACGTTTTGTCAACGTATTTACCATAACCTTATTTCCTGCATCGATCGTCTTTCGGATCTCACCTACCAGATCATCAATCTGCCCCTCCACCGGACGAACAGAAATCTCCGGATCCAACAGTCCGGTAGGCCGTATGATCTGCTCAACACGCGCCAGCTCATGTTCCTGCTCATATACATTCGGTGTCGCCGATACAAATAACATCTGATTGATATGCGACTCGAATTCATCAAAATTCAGCGGACGGTTATCTAATGCAGATGGCAGACGGAATCCATAGTCTACAAGTGTAGTCTTCCTGGATCGATCTCCCGCATACATGCCTCGTATCTGTGGTATCGTAATATGAGACTCATCTACCATGATCAAAAAATCTTCCGGAAAATAGTCCATCAATGTATGTGGCGTTTCTCCCGGCTTTAATCCCGATAAATGCCTCGAATAATTTTCGATACCTGAACAAAAACCGGTTTCCCGGAGCATCTCAATATCAAAATTGGTTCGCTCAGCAATACGCTGCGCCTCCAGTAGTTTATCTTCGCTTTTAAAATATTTCACACGATCTTCCAACTCTGCCTCGATTGTTCGGATTGCACGCTCCATCGCATCTTTATCAACAACATAATGCGATGCCGGAAAAATAACAATGTGTTCCAATTCTGCTTTAATCTCTCCGGTCAGTACATCAATTTGAACAATGCGATCCACCTCATCTCCAAAAAATTCAATACGAACCGCCTGATCCGCTTCTGAAATCGGAAATACCTCCAAAACATCGCCACGCACACGAAATGTTCCACGCTGAAAATCCATATCATTACGGTTATACTGAATCTCTATTAATTTTTGGATCACTTCATCACGGTCTTTGCACATACCCGGACGCAAAGACACCGTCATGTTCTGATAATCAATAGGGCTTCCCAAACCATAAATACAAGATACACTGGCTACAATGATCACGTCCCGACGCTCCGTCAGTGCTGCTGTTGCAGAATGACGTAATTTATCAATTTCATCATTGATCGAAGAATCTTTTTCAATATACGTATCGGAAGATGGCACATATGCCTCCGGTTGATAATAATCGTAATAGGATACAAAATACTCCACCGCATTCTCCGGGAAGAATTCCTTGAACTCGCCGTAGAGCTGTGCCGCCAATGTCTTATTGTGCGCAATGACCAAAGTCGGTCTGTTCAGCTTCGCAATGACATTTGCCATCGTAAAGGTCTTACCGGAACCCGTCACACCAAGCAAAGTCTGGAATTGGTCGCCCTCTTCAAAACCTTTGACCAAAGCGTCGATCGCCTGGGGCTGATCACCGGTAGGTTTGTATTCGCTGTGTAAAATAAATGGTTTTTGTATTTCTGACACAAAATCACCTCCTCACTGCTACATTCTGAATTTCGTCCTGTCCGATCAAAACCTTTTTTCCTTCAAAGGCAAAGCCGTAATGACGGATCCTGTCTGCCGGTATTCCCTGTAATAGCAGTTCGGCATCATAGTTCTTCTCTGTGATCTGATCTAAAGCCGTCCGAACCGTATCCTGTAAAGATTCCTCCTCATCCGGTTCATGCACTTTAAACTCGATCACAATGGCATCATCCACCTCTGTCACCGGTGTAAGCATCACATCATATCGTCCATATCCACTCTCCCGGTTGGAACGGATCTGATACCTGTCCCGCAGCTCCACCAAAAGTCCCAGAACAAATCCATGATAGAACCGCTCCGGCTGACTTTTCTCAGAAGGTTTCTTTCCTGTATCAAAGCTGCTGAAGGTTGCAAGTGCAACATCATTCATATAAATATTCATTTCCTTGAGACTGCCCTTTAACAGTGCCTTCACGAAATCATTATAATTTGCATCTTTATTTTTAAACCATCCCCGGAACATTGTCATGAACATGCTCAGTGTCTCAATATTTGTAATATCCAACGTGTACCATGGTTCCAAAGTAATCCCACGGTAGTCTATATTCTGCACTTTCAGATAACCACTGGCAAGCAGAAGACTCCAGATCGCCTCTTCATTGTCATCCAACTGGTTATATACGATCTGCTCGTCAAAATTTACAGTGATCGCCTGTCCCCTCAGCAGATCCTCCATCTTCTCCTTCACATCTGCAGATGCCGTCCGGATCAATCTGCTCACAAGCCCATTGGAGCTTGTGGATGCCCAGTATGGATATAATCTATGTTCATCCAGATAATTCGTAATGGACCACGGATTGTAAATGTCTCTGTGTTCTCCAAAAGTAAAACCATCATACCACTGTTTCACTTCATCCTTTTTATCTCCCATTCCATACTCATCCAGTGCAGCAAAAACTTCCTCCTCCGTAAAACCAAAACAATCTGCATACAGATTGGAAGTCGTCGTTACGACACGTAAATTATTTAAATCGGAGAAAATACTCTCCTTGGATACTCTGGTAATTCCCGTCATAATTGCTCGCTCCAGATAAGGATTTGTCTTAAAAGACGCATTAAACAGACTTCTCACAAAAGACGTAAATTCATCCCAGTATCCCTGAACATACGCCTCCTGCATTGGAGTATCATATTCATCCAAAAGGATGATGACCTTCTTGCCATAATAACGTTCCATCCAGACAGACAAATTTCTCAAAGAATCCTGTGCCGTAACATCATCCATCTTTACTGTTGTCCGGTAATATAATTCACGCTCATCCTCACCAAAAATATCTTCTTTCATGAGATTCCTGTTTTCCCAGTACAGCCTTGTAATCTCCTGCTTGATCTGGGTTTTTGCATCCTCCAGATTGCCTGCTTTCACAGCAGCAAAACTCAAAAAGATCACAGGATATGTTCCCTGCAGTTTCCGATACGTTTCATCCTGCCATATAGAAAGCCCCTCAAACAGATCCGCCCGGTTCGCATATTTATTAGAAAAGAAGCAGTCCAGCATACTCATATTTAATGTCTTACCAAAACGGCGTGGACGCGTGATCAATGTTACAACATCCCGTTTTCCCCACCATTCTTTTATAAAATTTGTTTTATCCACAAAAAAGCAATCCTGCTCTCTCAGATCAGAAAAACCTTGTATTCCTATACTAATCGCCTTTTTCATATGCTCACCTGCTCCCCTGTCATTATATATTTATTACATTATAACGATATTCCTCTAAGGTTACAAGGCAAATCACAAGTCAAAAAAACGCAAATTTTATTAATTTGTAACTAAAACTTCCCATACCGGAAGCTACTGCAAGAACCACATATTGCTTATTATGTCAGCAATAAATATAGTATTTTGCAGCCGATAAGCTAACTTGTTCTGCCGGCAGAGAACTAAGATAATTGCCGCAGAACGCAGAGTTTTTGGGTGATTTCTTATTTTGTTAAGTCTCTGATGAATACATGCCCGAGGGATTGTCTGAGATGTCCCGGCTTAGCAAGGTATCATCCATTTTTGGACGGGACGCTTTCGCTACGATGCGCTACGTCACGTTACTTAATGTCTCTGAAATACGAGACATAAGTAACGACGAGCGCAAAGTCCCTTTCAAAAATGATGATTGCCTTGCTTCCGGGACTTCGAGTTTCCGAAGGGCATGTAGATCAATCATCAGAGACAACAAAATTTAGAAATCACCAAAAACGAAAAAGCGGCAAGGCAATTACTATAGTTCTCTGTCGGCAGAAGCCGCTATATTGTGGCTGCAAAACACTTAGCATGCTTTGACATAATAAGCAATATGTGGTTGCGTAAGATAATGAGGTGTGGGAAGTTTCAGTTTGTAAGTTCCGCCATCAGCTCCTGCACGGAGGTCATTCGATCAATTCTATCAACATTCGCTCCCACAAATATCAGACCATGATCCAAATCTCCCTGCACTGCTGATATAAGTGCTTTGGTGATGCAGTACGGCACTTCAACAGGATTGCATTTAGCCAAACAATTGTAGCATTTTTTGATCTCTTCCCGCTGTCGGCTCACACGCTGGACAAATGCATTGTTGAGCGCACGTCCCGGCATCCCAACCGGGCTCATGACAATAGTAATGTCCTCTGCTTTTGCATTAATATATGCCTGCTTATACGCATCCGAAGCATCACACTCCTCTGTTGCAACAAAACGTGATGCGATCTGAACACCGTCAGCCCCGATTTCCAAAGCATGTTCTATATCTTTATGATCAAAAATGCCACCGGCAACTATAACCGGGATTTTACAAGCAAATTCCTGTTCGTACTCTCGTACGACTTGAATAATATTTTTTATCTCCTGCTCATACTGTTCTGCCGTAATTGTCGCAATGTCCTCTTTTTTGAATCCAAGATGTCCTCCCGCCTTAGGGCCTTCTATAACAATAAAGTCGGCTGTCCTGCAGTACTTCTTTTTCCACTGGCGAAGTATGATCTGCGCCGCTTTGACAGATGAAACGATCGGTGCGATCTTGCAGCCGGAATCCCCGACATATTCCGGTAACCGCATCGGTAAACCGGCTCCTGATATAATGACGTCTACTCCGGCATCAACTGCCGTTCGCACATGATCTTCATAGTGCTTCAATGCCACCATGATATTTATACCGACCGGCTTGTCCCCGGATATTTGCTTTGCCAGTGCGATATGCTTACGTATTGCTTTTTCATTCGCAAGTACTTGATCCGTTGCAAATTCCGGTTCATCGTATCCGATCTGTGCCGAGGAGATCACACCAAGGCCTCCACAGGCAGATACAGCGCCTGCCAATCTGCCTCGACTGACTCCAACTCCCATACCTCCCTGAATAATTGGCTTCTCTAGCGTAATATCTCCTATACGTAATGATTTCATACTTCATTCCTTTCCGACATTTCGTCACTTCATATGCCATTGCGGCACCGTTTACTTCTGTACGTAGTATCGGATACTATATTACGTGTTTTTCTTTTCCTCGTCAAGCTCCATTTTCGAACAAGGTATTCAAACTTCCCATCCCCCACCGTTTCTCACAACCACATATCGCTTATTATGTCAGTAAATCAATGACTATTTTGCAGCCGACATAGTAAATTATCCTGCCATCAAAAAAACTAAAGCAATTCTTGGTGATGCCACGCTACACAACAGCAGTTTCCTATTAATTAAAAAAGGCAAGACACAAGTCTTGCCCTTTTACTTATCTGTTAGGAAATATCTTTATACTTTATGACATTCCATTTACTGTTTTGTATTTATATAACATCTCTGCATGATTCTGTTCCTCGACCTGAATATCTGCAAGCAATTTACGAACTGAAGGTTCTCCAAAGCGAAACACATTTGTATTATACTCCGAAGAAACCATCTTTTCCGTGCCGATACAATCAGTAACCAAGAAATTATCCGCCTGCTTATCCTCACTATCTCCGGCTGTACTATACGTTGCAGTTGGCGCATAGTCTTTTCCTCTGGAATCATTGCAGTCACAACATGGCACATCACCATTCAGTACCTGCCCCAGTGTATCGTAATGTTTTTGTTCGAGCTGCTCGATCTCACCAAACAGATTTTTCAATTCCTCATCTTTTGCCTGCTCTTTGTAACGGCGGTACTTTTCCACACAATTCTTTTCCTGTGTCTGCAATTCTGTGATCACATCAATTTCATTTTGTTTTAAGATCATAATTCTCCTCGTTTCTGCTCTCAATAACCTACAGTTTCTATCTTTATTATGAACAGTTTATCAAGAATTATTCTCTTTGTTGATATGATCTGGCTACATTATAGGATTAGCTTGCCTCCGCATATTCGCGCAATTTCTGCCTTGCCTGTGACGACAAATGTTTCGGAACTTCAATTCCGATTTCAACATACTGATCCCCATGCACAGATGCATTCTTTTTGGATACAACACCTTTTCCTTTTAGTCGTATCTTGGTACCGCTCTGCGTTCCTTCCCGGATCTTACAGTCAACATCTCCGTATAGCGTGTGCACGCGGGCATTGCCCCCAAGCACTGCTGTCGTATATGGTACATTGACTTTCGTATAAATATCCAAGCCCTTACGCTCAAAACCCGGTTTTGTGCCGACAGATACCTGCAGATAAAGGTCACCTTTGGGTGCACCATAAACTCCCGGATGTCCCTCACCTTTTAAGCGAATACGATTGCCATCGTCAATACCTGCCGGTATGTGCACATGCAGCGTTCTGCTCTGACCGCGCTCTCCATCTTGCAAAGTAATGACCTTGTCACATCCATACACTGCTTCGTCAAAAGTGATCGAAATGTGCGCCCTCGCATCCTGACCTGATTTCCGACCGGCATCTTCATAGGTGTCAAAAAAGCTCGATCTGCCATAATCGCCGCCCACATGCCATGATCCACCATCACCTGTATTCCAGGTTTTTCCATCGCTACTGTGCCACGATGTACCGTCACCAAAACCAAAGTGTCCGCTAAAACCGCCTTTGCCACCAAAAAGATTATCAAAAATATCACCATACATCCCCGATGCATCGCCACCGGAATAGTGAAATTCCGTGCCGCCGGTCGGATCAAAACCTTCCTCAAATGCTGCAGAACCAAATTGATCGTAAAGTTTCTTCTTTTCCTTATCACTTAACACATTGTAAGCTTCCGTAACTTCCTTAAATTTTTGCTCAGCATTCGGATCACCCTGATTCATATCCGGGTGATATTTCTTGGCCATTTTACGGTAGGCTCGCTTGATCGACGCATCATCCGCATCCTTTGATATCCCTAAGGTGTCATAATAATCCTGCTTCGTCTTCATTCACTCCACCTCCCTGCAGCCTTTCGTATGGGAAGTTTGCATTGATGATCAACCAATCGTAATAAACTTCTTGGTCTGCTCCTCCGGAATCTCTTCCTTCTTTGGCACCTGTAATGTCAAAACACCGTTTTCAAACTTCGCCTTAATATCTTCTTGTTTCATATTGTCACCAACATAAAAGCTGCGGTTGCAAGTTGCATGGAAACGTTCCTTCTGAACATACTTCTCTTTCTTGTCCGAAGTATTCTCCTCTGCTTTCTTAGCAGTTGCTGTAACGGTCAGATAACCATCCTTCAGCTCTGCACTGATATCTTCTCTGCAAAAGCCCGGCAGATCCATCTCTACCGTAAATCCTTCCTCGGACTCCTTGATATCCGTTTTCATTAATCCATTCGCTGAATAGCTCTTGGCGTAAGTTCTCTGTGGCATATCAAAAAGGTCATCCATAAAATCTCTACTAAAAATACTTGGCATTAACATAAGTCATCGCTCCTTCCAACTCTGTACAGACTATATAGTCTGTCACTACTGAAATACTCAGAAACTCTTCTAAGCATTTCCTTTTCCTTGTTCTGATTATGTTATACCACTATTATTAGCACTCGTCAATAGTGAGTGCTAATAAATTTTGTGAACATTCTGTGTTCTCTATGTTATGCATTTTTCTTGCGAAAAATTTTCATCGATAGATCCCAATCTTTATACTGTCCATCCACCTTTAATTCGCCGTATGGATAAGGATCTAACAATGGGAATCTGCATATCATCGGTATCAGGCGGTCGCTTGCACCTACGTGTGTCAAACGGATCAAATAACCGATCTGCGAATCTCTCTGTTTGAGCTTATTCTTTGCAATTGCAATCGTATAGCCTTCCCGCTTCACCTGATTTGGTGCGATCGTCTTATCATATAAAACCTCTTTATCGTCCAGTGCAAGCACTTGAATACGATACTCATCACCCGATTCGTTTGGTGCAAGATTCCAGAAATACAGTCGAATACGGTTCCAACGATTACGCCATTCCAACTGCCCTTGTTCAATCGTCTGTTCCAAAACTTTTGGATTCTTATGATACCGCCAACGAATCGGCTCTTCATCCTTTCCACGTTTGGAATTAAAATACGGAATCTCTACATATGTTCTAGGATGACTAAGCTGGTTCGCCGCCGCAAAACTTCCGGCAAAGCAGAACAGACCAACCGCAAGCACCACCAATCTGGCAGCGTGCAGCCGCATTCCGTTGAAATGTGCTTTAAGCCACGCATCCCCTTTGTTAAAAACAGTATTTGTAAATCCATCAGCCCCTTCTGCCATGAGTAAAAGGCACACTCCGGTAAAGCATATATTGTATCGCTTGCCGGCTTCCCACAGCATAAAAAACATAACTGCACCCGCAAACGTAAGCGTATACATTGCCCCCGGTGCTGCTTCTCTCTGCAGAAACTGTCTGCACATTGCGCACAACATCAAAAATAACATCGCAATACGAAAGGCCTGCATATAGATCATAAACCATGCATTTTGCTTTCCTGCAAAATAACGAAAGAACGGTGGATATTGATATGCATACTGCGCATTCGTTATTCCATCATCATCGCCCATTGCCCATACACGCATCATTTTATTGCCAAAATGCTTGGCAAGACCAACCGGACCCATCTTTTTGACACGTTGTTTCAAGCGAGCGATATCTGCTTTCTGCTTTTGTTCCTTGGTCGGGAACGAAGAGGTGTATCTCCGGTCGTTACGATTAAAACCGCCCTTGCTCTTTTCATTCATTCCCATCATGACCCAGTGTACAACAGGAAACTGCTGGTTAAACTTCTTCGCATCAACATGCTTTGCTACCAAATTGCTGCTGGAAAATAACACTGCCATACTCACGCAGACAACGAGTCCGACACGAACTGCACCCTCCAATACCCTTTGTCTGCTATGCTGCTGTTCTTCCGAATCATTCTCCGTTTTCATTGTCTCTGATGCCCTTAAAGCACGGCGATTCTGCCAGTCTGCGACGAGACGCGCCGTCAAATACAACCCCAGCGTAATAATTGGAATGATCGTTGTCGGACGCACACGGTAACCAACCGCCATAACGACTGCCAATAACACATCGTGTACCGCCACCCGCCATCTTTTTGCCGGCTTGTCAATGAGTCCCAGATACAAAATACTCATAATAAACGGAAAAGATAACGTATTGGTATACACAGAAGTCAGCCATAAATAGGTTGTCGGGCACAAGAAAAATAGTACTAATGCAAAGTTTGCCGCACCGATCCCGCGCATTTTTTTTACAGACAGGAACGTCAGTAAAATGCCCAGATCAATTGCCAAAACATTTAGCACTACCGTAGGCACCCATACCTTTGTAATGCCAACATCCGTCAAAAGTTTATAAAAGTAATAAAAACAAATGGTAATAAACTGATTGTTGCCATAATTCTGCATATAAGAATTCGTTGGATCCATCTGACCGTGATGATATTTTAACATGGCAAGTGCCTCGTTCTGAACACGTGCCGGATCTGCGATCGTCATTGGTCTGGATACCAATAATAAGAATGCGATCTGCGCCAAACCGATCAATAAAAACATGAATACGGAAAATTTACGTCTCGTTGTCTGCAGCTTGTCCTTCCCATAAACACATAACATTACTATACAAGCCGCCATAAATAGTGTAATTGCAACTGTCATTCCATTTTGCAGTAATTCCTTTTTGTACAGTGTAATACCTCTGCAAGATAGCGCCAATATTACGCCACACAAAAAAATACTAATGCTCAAAGCAACACAATATGCCCCTCTTAATATACCCTTCATTATCCTCTCCTCATTGTCCCTCAAATTTATGGTTCCCTCTCATCTGATATTCCGTGAACATCAAATCATGTACCTTGTAGCAAGAAGTCCCTCTAATTCCTGCTACGATATTTATTATACATATTTTTAAGAAGAGAATATGAACAAATTCTTAAGAAATTCTTAAGATGAAATTTTAGTTACTCAAACTTCCCATACCTCAAATCCTCCACAACCACATATTGCTTATTATGCCGAGAATGTCATTACATTTTGCAGCCAATACATTAAATTGTTCTGTCATCAGAGAACTAAGATAATTGCCGTAGAACGCAGAGTTTTTGCGTGATTTCTTATTTTGTTCCATCTCTGATGAATACATGCCTGAAGGATTGTCTGAGATGTCCCGGTTTAGCAAGGTATCATCCATTTTTGGACGGGACGCTTTCGCTACGATGCGCTACGTCACGTTACTTAATGTCTCTGAAATACGAGACATAAGTAACGACGAGCGCAAAGTCCCTTTCAAAAATGATGATTACCTTGCTTCCGGGACTTCGAGTTTCCGAAAGGCATGTAAATCAATCATCAGAGATAACAAAATCTAGAAATCACGAAAAACGTAAATGCGGCAAGGCAATTACTATAGTTCTCTGATGGCAGAAATTGCTCTTTGGTGGCTGCAAAATGCTATATAGTCATTGACATAATAAGCAATATGTGGTTGTGCAATAACTTCCGGTATGGGAAGTTTGAGTTAGTTAACAAAAACGCCCTTCGGTGATCGCAAAAATCACACAAAGGACGTTGAAGATCGATTTTGCAGGTTATAACATCACGGGAATATTCCTTTCATGTTTTCTGCGAAAATAAGCTTGCGCAGTGCCACAATATAGGCCGCCATGCGCACCGTACATTTACACTCTTCTACGACATCCATGATTGCAGTAAAGGATTTCGTCATCAGTGATTCTAACATTTCATTTACCTGATTACGCTCCCAGGTTAATTCCTGGATATTCTGTACCCACTCGAAATAAGATACGATCACGCCACCACTATTTGCAAAAATATCCGGTACAACCGTGATGCCACGCTTCTCTAATATTTTATCTGCCTCTTCCGTGGTTGGTCCATTCGCAGCCTCTACAATGTATTTACAGCGCAGCTCAGAGGCATTGTCTGCCGTGATCTGATTCTCCAGTGCTGCCGGAACAAGCACATCACATTCACAAGTAAGAACTTCTGCATTGCTGATATGACTGACACCATCCGCCTCGTAATCTTTGAGCAGTTTACCGGTAGATTCCAAAAAGGTGCAGATCGTGTCAATATCCAACCCTTCCTCACAATACAAGCCGCCTGACACATCACTGATCGCAATCACTTTCACATCGCGATGATAAAAAATCTTTGCCGCATTACTTCCGACATTACCCATTCCCTGAATGGCAACCTTTGTTCCGGCAAGCTCTTTATTTTCTTTGGCAAGCAGCAATTTTGTACTGATCACTACACCACGGCCGGTTGCTGAATTTCTCCCTCGTGAACCGCCGAGTTCTACAGGTTTACCTGTGACTACACCCGGGCAAGGCTTTCCGTTTAACTGACTGTAGGTGTCCAACACCCATGCCATCGTCTGTGCATTGGTATTGACATCCGGTGCCGGAATATCTGTATCCGCACCAATGATCGGTGCAATAGCAAAGGTATATCTTCGTGTCAGATTGCGCAGTTCACGTTCCGATAACGTAGACGGATCTACCTTGATGCCACCTTTCGCCCCGCCGTATGGAATATTGGCTACCGCGCATTTTAAAGACATCCAAGTTGCTAACGCTTTCACTTCTGATAACGTGCAGTCCTGATGGTAACGAATACCTCCCTTAAAAGGACCACGAATATTAGAATGCTGTACACGATATCCTTCAAACACTTTGATCGTGCCATCATCCATTTCAACCGGCAAATATACTTTTGTTTCTCTCTGTGGATTTTTAATGATTTCAAACATTTTTTTATCGATGTGCCCGACTTCCATCGCTTCCGTCATGACATCAATAACATTCTCATATGGATCGTATGCTTTTGACATGGGCTCTCTCCTTTGGTGCTAAAATAATTGTGTCATTCCCCAGGGTTCGTAAGCTTACAAGAACGCATCTTAGTACGATTTTGGTCAAAGGTCAATACTTCCCATGAAAGTCTGTTCCATTTAATTTTTTTAACCGTATATAGCTAATATTAAGAGGTCAATGCTAATTTTAGTTAATAATATAAAGTCTTTTACATCGCACACGCTTTCAAATCTTTGCGGTGCTCAATGCACTTAGCAAACTCCCGCATTTAGTCATCATACTCCTCCAGGAAAGAATGTTTGACGCCATCTTTTTTGTATGCAATGACCGTAGAAAGATTTACATTTTCAATACTCTTAAAAATATTACCTTCCACATATGGATTCACCTGTTTCAATCGTTTGATCAGTTCCTTGATCTCAACACGCTTAGACTGATTTTCCTCATTATTACAAGTTGTACAGGTGTCGGTAAACTTGCAGGCGCACTGGATAAAGTGCAGATCATTATAATCCCGCCAAGCTTTAATATCATCCTCACGCACCAAATATAACGGACGGATCAGCTCCATCCCCTCGAAATTCGTGCTGTGCAGTTTCGGCATCATCGTCTGGATCTGCGCTCCGTACAGCATTCCCATCAAAATCGTCTCGATCACATCATCATAATGATGGCCAAGCGCAATCTTGTTACATCCCATACTTTTGGCGTACGTGTACAAATGTCCACGCCGCATACGCGCACACAAATAACATGGTGATTTTTCCACATGGTATACAGATTCAAAAATATCCGATTCAAAAATCTCGATCGGGATCTGCAGTCTTTTGGCATTTTCCTCGATCACCTGACGATTTGCCGGGCTGTAACCCGGATCCATTACGAGAAATTTAACCTCAAAATCAAACTTATTGTGACGTTTTAACTCCTGAAAACACTTTGCCATAAGCATAGAGTCTTTTCCCCCGGAAATACACACCGCTATCCGATCTCCCGGTTTGACAAGCTCATATGTGTTGATCGCTTTGGCAAATTTGGACCAGATTGTTTTCTTAAACTTCTTACGCAGGCTTTGTTCTGCTTCTGCTGCCACATCTTTTTCTTCCGGTGCGCTCATAAAATCCATAAGCCACGCCACATAGCCACCTTCCAGACTAACGGCATCGATTCCCTTCTCACGAAGCTTGTCGGCTGCTTCGACGCTAAATTTACCTCTGCTGCAACAAATTACCAACTTCTTGGACGGGTCTACTTCTTCACAAGATAATATGTCTTCCTGAGGTGCTGCGATTGCTCCCGGAATAGCACCATGAGCAATACTTTCTGCATCACGTATATCGATCAACTGATACGAATCCTTAGGAAGCTCCTTTACTTCTTCTATAGTAATACTGTTCATTTTGCACTCCTTATCTCTCACCTGCTTACTGAATCGTCTCTCTCGGTACGCTTAAGTCCTTGATCACTTCACCGGCTAAGATCAAACCGGCAACTGATGGCACATACGCCACACTTCCCGGAATATCGCGTCTCTCCGTGCACTTATGCTGTGCTCCCGGCGGACAAATACAGTGATTACGGCAACTGATCGCCATATCTTCCATTGGTCTTGTAGGTTTCTCCTCGGAATATACGACTTTCAGCTTTTTGATCCCACGCTTCTTTAATTCCCGGCGCATAACACGCGCCAAAGGACATACTTTCGTTTTATAGATATCGGCAACTCGAAAAGCACTGGCATCCAATTTATTGCCGGCCCCCATACTGCTAATAACCGGGACATGCTTCTCTTCCGCTTTCATAATGAGCGTGATCTTTGCAGTCACCGTGTCGACCGCATCCACAATATAATCATACTCTTCAAAAGGAAATTCGTCTGCATTTTCCGGCAGAAAAAAACACTTGTGCGTGCGCACCTGTGCATCCGGATTGATCGACAAAATGCGATCCTTCATTACATCCACCTTATACTGCCCGACTGTATTTCGCGTTGCAATAATCTGTCGATTGAGATTGGTCAGGCACACCTTGTCATCATCGATCAGATCAAAGGCACCTACTCCACTTCGTACTAATGCCTCACAAACATAGCCACCTACTCCCCCAACGCCAAACACAGCCACACGCGACTGCTTTAATTTTTCCATCGTTTCTTTGCCAAGCAACAGCTCGGTTCTCGAAAATTGTGTCAGCATACTAAATCTCCATTCTGCAAATGCTTTATATGAAAACGATTGCAAATAAATAATCCAATAGGATTCTTCCTTAAAACGCACTTGGCAACAATATACTCTCATTTCCCCGTGTTGTCAAAAAACTATTTCCATTTCGTGTCATTTCATGTAAAATATTCGCTGTACTATTTCGTGTCGTGATAAGAATCACCATTTAAATAGCCTGCAAATAAAAAAATCAAGGCTAAATTGCAGAAAGGAGTATCGTATTTTGAAAAAATTACTATGTACCATATTAAGCCTAACATTACTATTAACAGGCTGTACTATCGGAAACGGCAATATCCGTATCGGTGCTGCCGGAATTGGAGGTATGTACTATACGTTTGCCAATACATTAGCAGGCCTATGCACCAAAGAGGATACCGGTTTCGAACTTGAAGTAAAAAAGACCGCAGGATCTGCCGCTAATCTGCGTCTCCTGTCCAGCAATTACATCGAACTTGGTATTGCACAGGCAGATCTGATCGACGCGGCATATCAGGGCACCGGCGTTTTTACCGGCAAAAAATGCCAAAACTTCAAAGCAGTCGCAAGCCTGTATCCGGAAGCATGCCAAATTGTTGTGCGTAAGGATTCCGATATCGAAACCATTGATGATCTGCAAGTCAAAAAGGTCAGCGTTGGCGAGGAAGAATCCGGAAGTGAACTAAACGCCAGACAAATATTAGAAATGTCCGGACTGCCGGAAGATCTGATCAAGACGAAGCATTTAGATTATACCGATGCTGCCGACAAATTAGCAGCGGGAAAGATTGATGCATTTTTCTTCACCGCCGGGGCACAAACTACTGTTGTAGAAGAGTTGGCAAAGCACTGTGATATCCGATTGTTAAATTTGGACGATAAACTACGCGGCAAACTTACCACTGCCTATCCATTTTATTCCGATTATACCATTCCCGCCGGCACTTATACCGGGCAGGAAGAGGATATCCAGACTGTTTGCGTACAATCCGTATTGGTCGCCAGTGATGCACTCGACAACGCCACCGTCAAAAAACTGACAAAAACAATCTTTGCCCATCAAAAAGGATTGCAATATGCTACTTCCGTTGACCTTCAGTTAAATGAGAGTTCTGCGATCAAAGGAGTCCCGATTCCTTTTCATCCAGGCGCTGCTGCCTATTATTCCGAACGAGGGATCAATGTGAAAACGGAATAAACCTCTAATGGATCTGAGATCCATTTTCCGAGGCAAGATAACTCCTTCAACACATTCTCATATTAGAATGCACATTTTTAGAAAGGCATTTATTTATTATGATAAAAATAGAACTTGATATGTATCAGACACTGGCGGTCGCCGTCTTAGTACTGATGCTTGGCGCCTACCTCAAATCCAAAATATATTTCTTAGAAAAGTTTTGTATTCCGGCACCTGTCATTGGCGGACTGTTATTCGCCATCTTTACCTGTATCTGTTATACCACCGGAGTGGCAGAATTTTCATTCGATGATATTTTGCGCGAAGTATGCATGGTATTTTTCTTTACTTCCGTAGGATTTCAGGCGAATCTCAAGGTGCTGCGCAGTGGCGGAAAATCGTTGATCCTATTCTTGTTTCTCGTCATTGCCTTGATCGTATCTCAAAATCTGCTTGCTGTTGGTATAGCTAAGCTGCTTGGCTTAAGCCCTCTGGTCGGTATGTGCACCGGTTCCATCCCGATGGTCGGCGGTCATGGTACCGCAGGCGCTTTCGGTCCTGTCTTAGAAGACTTTAACATCAAAGGAGCAACCACGATCTGTACCGCTGCAGCTACGTTTGGATTGATCTCCGGCAGTTTGGTCGGTGGGCCGCTTGGCAAACGATTGATCGAAAAACGCGGCTTATTGGATACTGCCATTCCGGAGGATGACACATTGTTGGTCGAAGATGAAAAGAAGCATGAACGACATACCAACATGTACGCCGCCGCAGTCTTTCAGCTCATCTTAGCCATCGGACTCGGCACCATTTTTTCTTGGTTACTGACGAAGACCGGCATGACGTTTCCAATATATATCGGAGCCATGATCGCTGCTGCGCTTTTTCGCAACATTGGCGAATATAGCGGTAAATTTACTATTCATATGGGTGAGATCAACGACTTGGGAGGAATCTCCTTGTCGCTGTTTTTGGGCATTGCCATGATCACCTTAAAGTTATGGCAGCTCGCATCCCTTGCGCTTCCGCTGTTTATTCTTCTGGCGGTGCAGGTGCTTCTGATCTGCTGTTTTACCTACTTCCTACTATTTAATATCATGGGAAGAGACTATGATGCAGCGGTGCTGGTAGCCGGAACGTGTGGTTTTGGTATGGGTGCAACACCAAATGCAATGGCCAATATGCAGGCGATCTGCGAAAAATACACCACTTCGGTAAAAGCTTATCTGCTGATTCCGCTCGTCGGCAGTTTATTTGCAGATTTTATTAACAGTTTGGTCATCACATTTTTCATCAACCTAATTTAGGGATACTATCAAACATTGATACTTTGACGATTATTAGACATGCGCGGTGTCAAAACCGCAGAAAGAGAGGGAGCTATGTTTCATAAGAATCGAACCCGAAAGAAGGACAGCAAGCCAAAAGAAGCAGGCTATAAATTAACCTATGACAATCTGGCCATTCCAGAGGTACACACACACGAACAACCGGAGATCATGGATTCGACAGAGGAGCCGGGCGACGTCACTTATGACAGCGTTGCGATTCCGGAAGTTCATATCCGCAAAAAAGGCACGAAACCTGCCGATCAGTAATTAGCGGTATTATTTTACAGCATTTTTATCCATCAATTTTTGATATGAATAGAATCGAAAGAATTGATTGAACAGATGGTATGAATTGTGTTAATATAGTATCGTTGGAAAATAAATTATTCATTACAAACGAATTTAGGAGGTTACAAATGTCAGAGAATACTTGTCTCGAGAAGCAGCCGCTTTCTCAGGAAATGCTTGACAAAATGGACGCATATTGGCGTGCCGCAAACTATTTATCTGCCGGTCAGCTCTATCTTTTGGACAACCCATTGTTAAAAGAGCCTTTGACCATGGATCAAATTAAGAAAAAAATCGTAGGTCACTGGGGAACTGTTCCAGGACAGAACTTCGTATATGTACACTGCAACCGTGTTATCAAACGTTATGATCTTGATATGATCTTACTTTCCGGTCCGGGACACGGTGGAAACTTCATGATCGCTAACACATATCTCGAGGGATCCTACAGCGAGATCTATCCTAATATCAGCCAGGACGAAGAGGGTATGAAGAAAATGTTCAAACAGTTCTCATTCCCATGTGGAGTACCTAGTCACTGTGCACCAGAGACTCCTGGTTCTATCAACGAGGGTGGTGAGCTTGGTTATTCTATCGCTCATGCTTTCGGTGCTGTATTTGATAACCCGGACTTGATTGCTACTGTTATCGTTGGTGACGGTGAGGCAGAGACCGGACCACTTGCTACTTCTTGGCAGTCCAACAAGTTCTTAAATCCTATTACCGATGGTGCTGTTCTTCCTGTTTTGAACTTGAACGGTTATAAGATCAGCAACCCTACTATCTTCTCACGTATTCCTCGTGAAGAGATCGAGAGCTATTTCGTTGGTTGTGGTTGGGAGCCAATCTTCGTTGAAGGTGACGATCCAATGACAATGCACAAATTAATGGCTGAGGCTATGGATGAGGCAATTGAAAAGATTAAGGCTATCCAGGAAAATGCACGTAAGAATAATGATCCGGAGCGTCCTAAGTGGCCAATGATCGTTCTTCGTACTCCAAAGGGATGGACTGGTCCTAAGGTTGTAGACGGACAGCAGATCGAGGGATCTTTCCGTGCGCATCAGGTGCCGATCACAATGGAAAAACCAGAAGAGCATTTACCACTTCTTCAGGCTTGGTTAGAAAGCTACCATGCAGAGGAGTTGTTCGATGAGAAGGGTCGCTTGATCCCAGAGCTCGCAGAACTTGCTCCAAAGGGAGATGCACGTCTTGGTGCAAACCCTCACGCAAATGGTGGATTGTTATTAAAAGACCTTCGTCTTCCAGACTTCCGTACTTATGGTATCGAAGTTGATCCTGGTAAGACAAAAGCACAGGATATGATCGAACTTGGTGGATATATCCGTGACATTTTTGTATTAAATAAAGAAAATCAGAACTTCCGTATCTTCGGACCGGACGAGAGTATGTCCAACCGTTTATACAAAGTATTTGAAGCAGAGAACAGAGATTGGAACGCTGAATTACTGGACACAGATGACTGCTTATCCAGAGGCGGACGTATCATGGACGGTATGTTGAGTGAGCATATGTGCGAGGGATGGCTCGAGGGTTATCTTCTCACAGGTCGTCACGGTTTCTTCGCTAGTTACGAAGCATTTATCCGTGTCGTAGATTCCATGGCTGCACAGCATGCAAAATGGTTGAAAGTATGTAACCAGCTTACTTGGAGACGTCCTATCGCTTCCTTGAACTTCATCCTGACTTCTAACGTATGGCAGCAGGATCACAACGGATTTACACATCAGGATCCGGGATTCTTAGATCATATTGCTAACAAAAAAGCAGACGTTGTTCGTATGTATCTCCCACCAGATACTAACTGCTTGCTTTCCTGCTTCGATCACTGCGTAAAGAGCAAAAACTATGTAAACGCAATCGTTGCTTCTAAGCATCCAAGTTATCAGTGGTTAAGCATGGAACAGGCTGTTAAGCACTGCACACAGGGTGTTGGCATCTGGGAGTGGGCAAGTAACGACGAAGGCGAAGAGCCGGATATCGTTATGGCATGCTGTGGTGATACTCCAACACTTGAGACCATGGCAGCAGTTACCATCCTTCGTGATGAGCTTCCAGAACTTAAGATTCGTGTTGTCAATGTCGTTGACTTGTTCAAACTTGAGTCTAACCACAAACATCCACACGGTCTTAGCGACAGTGAGTACAATGCAATCTTTACAACAGACAAACCGGTAATCTTTGCATTCCATGGTTACCCAACATTGATCCACGAGCTTACTTATCGTCGTGACAACCAGAACGTATCTGTTCATGGTTATCAGGAAGAGGGTACGATCACTACTCCATTCGATATGAGAGTCCAGAACGAGATCGATCGTTTCAACTTGGTAAAAGATGCGATCATGCATTTACCACAGTTAGCAAACCGTGGTTCCTACCTCATCCAGAAGATGAACGACAAGCTTGTTGAGCATAAGCAGTATATCGCTGAGTATGGTCAGGATCTTGAAGAAGTTCGCGATTGGGAATGGCACACTCCAGAGGATAAATAATCCTTTGCGATACGCAGCCAATTTCGTTAAGAAAACAACGCCCCTGCAGGAGTTTTGCTCTTGCAAGGGCGTTTTCTTATAGAATAGGAAAATGCTGTTGTGTAACGTTATGCCACCAAGAATTGCTTTAGCAATTCTTACAAAGCAAAGTGCTGGCTTTGCTTTTTTATAATTGACTGAAATGTTCCAACATAAATTTTCGAAATGTCGTTGCCGCAATACTTTGAGGATACTCTGTATCATATACAAGGGAAATACGACGATGCGGCATTTCATCCGGAAAGTGAATCTGAAAGACGCTTCCCATATCCAATGCTCCTCGCACAAACTCCGGTGGCAAAAAGCCAATACCCAAATTGTGTTCAATCGCAGGCAGGATCAAATCTGTCGTAGCCAGCTCGATCGCAGGCGCAAATGGCAGCCCACGCTCCGCAAAATATGTATTCAAAAAGTTACGGGTAATCGTCCCCGTCATTAAGCTTACCCACGGATAACGACATAATTCCGGCAAAGAAGTTGTCTTTCCTTTCAGATGACTGTACTTTGTACCGCCGATCAAAATATCTGTATAGGAATGCACCGTATGTACGATTAACGGATCCTCCATGGCAAACGGTATTGACGAGATCATTGCCATATCAACCTGTCCCTGTTTTAACGAGATGACAGATTCTCTGGAACTATTGTTTAATATACGAAATGTAACTTTTGGATGAAGTTCACTAAACGCTTCCATCGCCTGAAGCAGGCAGCAGTGTAACGCCGTCTCTGTTGCACTGATCGTAATGGAACCGCCATCTAATGACCGTAAATTGCTAAGATTCTGCTCTCCCTTAAAAAACTGCGCACAGCCTGCAGATATATATTGATAAAAGGTATTTCCTTCGGAAGTTAATTCCATCCCCGATTTACTACGAACGAACAATCTGCATCCCAACATATCCTCCAGCTTATGAATCGTTCTTGTCACCGCCGGTTGGCTGGTCTGCAAAGCGGCTGCCGCTTTTGTCAAGTTTCCATATTTTGCCACATAATAAAAAATGCGATAATATTCAAAATTTGAATTCATGGTATACCTCTCTAAAATACTAGGATATTTAAATACTTAATGTAAATATCCTCTGCTCACTCAATAACCTCTTCTTCAAAATAAATCTGTTCGGATTCTAAAACCTTATACTCTCGATATATAATGCCCACTAATGTTAATGATGTAACAATAATTACGATCAATATACCTGCAAGAATACGTTTTATCCATCTTGATTTTACGATCTTATTTGAAATTTCATCAATATCCATACCAGTCAAATAATGATTGACAACATCATTTGGTTTACCGAATTGTCGGTATAGTTCATCAATATCCTGAATATCATTCTCCTCACAATATACCCATACATTATTCGAAAACCAAGATAAATATTTACGTTCACCCCGACCACGAAATGGGCAGATTGCTTTAATCTCTGAAATATATCTGCGAACAATCTTCTTATTCACTTTTATCCACCTTCCCCTTCAATGTAATATTAATTTTACCAATTCATAAGAAAAACTTCGCACAGCCGAAGCTGCTATCGGCTCACATATTGCTTATTATGTCTGCAATAAATGTGATATTTTGCAGGCGACAAGTTAACTTACTCTGTCGGCAGCGAACTAAGATAATTGCCGCAGATCGCAGAGTTTTTGTGTGATTTCTTATTTTGTTAAGTCTCTGATGAATACATGCCCGAAGGAGTGTCTGAGATGTCCCGGATTAGCAAGGTATCATCCATTTTTGGACGGGACGCTTTCGCTACGATGCGCTACGTCACGTTACTTAATGTCTCTGAAATACGAGACATAAGTAACGACGAGCGCAAAGTCCCTTTCAAAAATGATGAATACCTTGCTTCCGGGACTTCGAGTTTCCGAAGGGCATGCAAATCAATCATTAGAGACAACAAAATCTAGAAATCACCTAAAATGAAAATGCGGAAAGGCAATTACTATAGTTCTCTGCCGGCAGAAATCGCTATGTTGTGGCTGCAAAATACTAAATATTCTTTGACATAATAAGCAATATGTGACGATATGATGATATTGGCTATGCGAAGTTTGCGTTCATAAGATAAATTTACCAATAACGAACCTCATTTTTCGTTCGAAGTGCGTGTGATGATCTTACCTATTGCCCCTGTAATACTATAGTATTCATCTAACAGCCGATCCAGATATTCCAATCCACTTTCTGTAATTGAATAATATACACGCGTTCGTTTCACTCCAACCTTGATCTGTTCATACTCTAAATAGCCTTTCTCATTCAGCCGATACAATGTTGGATACATAGTTGCCTCATTAAGTTTATATCCCCCCTCACTATACTCTAAAAGTTCATTGGCAAGCTGATAGCCATACTTCTTCTCTGAACGCAGAAGTAACAACAATACCAGCTCAATTGTCCCATTTTTGATGTTACCTTTTGTTACTTTTGGTTCTTTTTTTTCTGCCATATTCTCACACCTTTGAGGTTATTAGCTCATGTTTAGCCTGTTTCAGCCAATTACGGCTGTCTATTGTTAGTATACAGATTTTTTTATGTACTGTCAATTGATGCATTAACATTTAATACTTTACAAAGTAAATTACTTATTGACAGACTTATAACGTAAAGATATAATGTTATACATCGAAAGGAGGGTGGAAAATAATGAAGAAGACAATAATATCTATATCTCAATTGTCAATTATAATCTCACAAAAAAATGTTCTTGTTCCACAACGGGCAAGCCCATCATAAGCAGAACAAGAACATAACAAAAAATCCAAGAACCATTATACCATACAATCTCAAAATGGTATAGCTAAAATTCTTTACAATTATGAACGGAGGAAAAATTATGAATTTCAAAAAAATTGCAACTATCACTATGGCTGCTTTATTAGCAATTTCAAGTAGTATGCCGGCATCGGCCGTAACAAAAAACTGGCGCGTATATCATGCACAAGGTGCACCAACCACCTCTGGTATATTTGATTCTGGGCAACTGATGCCAAAGGGAGGCAGTGTTTGCGAAGTAAAAATGACCAGTTATGAGAATTTGTCAAAAACAACTCTCTACGCTTATCGCGAGGGTCATAAAGATGCCCGAAAATACATTACTGCAAAAGAAAAAATTGTTAATGTATACGTGAATGCAAAAAAAGATGAAAAAGTCATCGTTCACATGGCAACGACTTCCAGTAAACAGACCACCGCAAAAGGTACCTTTATGCGTTAATATTGTAGTTACAATATAAATGGGCATATTTATCACTAGCTAAAGTTACTCTCCGTATGCACTCCTATTACCGCGAGTGCGTACAGAGGGTGATACATTTTATATAGCAGTAACGAAAGGGGTATATATGATAAAATATAACAAAATCCTTAGCTGTCTTCTTGCCGCCTTACTATTAACCGGCTGTCAAGCCACCCCATCTTCCGTCAAAAACAAAGCGAAAGATTACACAAACTCGAAAGATGTAACCACCGGAAAAGAAGAATTTGTCTCTGTTGACCATCTGTTAGACAATATGGATTCTCTGTTAAAAGCATCGTATCAAAATATGATCTTAGCAGATACCATTCGTATCGAACAACCTCAATCTGTCTCTGTATTACAGCTTGAGATCCCAAAAAATCTAGCAACACCGGAAAATGTAAAAAAAATGTCAAGAACCATTCTAGGCACAAATAAATACGATCATCTAATAAAAAATTTCAAAAAGCAATGCCACTTTGATTACGATATTTATGGCATTAATTATAATTCAAAAAAAGATCCAGAAATCCAAATTGACGCTTCTGGTTTCTATGTAATTTTACCAAATCCAAAGCTTTTTGGTGCCTATGGGATTAGAGCTATCTATCATGCAGATTTTGGTCAACCATTAGGTTACTGCACACTTAATGAAAAAAAAGTATTGCTAGATACGCAATGCCAATATGTAAACAACTGGTGCGATGAAAAAGCAAATGTAATTGAAACTATGTATGACGACTTTCGCGTTAAAACAATTTATAAATGTAAGTCTGACGGCATAGAATATCTAGCTTACGATATATGCAAATATTACAAAGGAATTCCATTCGATGACATTAGCTACTCTACCGACCAGGAAAACACCATAGATACTATATCCTACTTTTCAAATATTTTAAACATTACCACCCTTGACCAACCCAAGATCGAGGGTATGCGCAATAATAATTTTTGCTTTAAAATCAAAAGCGAAAAAACACATAATGATAAATTAATAAGTTTGAAGCGAGCATTAAACCTTGCAGAAACGCAAATGTCTGGGGCACATAAAAGTGAAATTATAGACATTGACATCAAATATTCAATTTGTGAAACCGCGCAAACAACTTACACCGATACTGGTAAAGAAAAAATAATATGCTCATATGAAGCCCGTCCTGTGTGGTCTTTCATCATGGATAACAAAGAACATCAAACCAAAAATGTTCAATGGTCCAGAAAATTCATTAATGTTGATATGATTACCGGTGATGTTAAATATCATGAGTCTGATAATTGGGATGATTAATCTCTTGTTATCAACTCAAGTACGATCAAGACAAGGAAGTGAACTATTATGCGCAAAAAATATGCAAAAACCATTAGCTGTCTTCTTGCAGCTTTACTATTAACCGGCTGTCAAGCCACCCCATCTTCCGTCAAAAACAAAGCGAAAGATTACACAAACTCGAAAGATGTAACCACCGGAAAAGAAGAATTTGTCTCTGTTGACCATCTGTTAGACAATATGGATTCTCTGTTAAAAGCATCGTATCAAAATATGGTCTTAGCAGATACCATTCATATTGAACAACCTCAATCTGTCTCTATATTGCAGCTTGAGAACCCCAAAAATCTGGCAACACCGGAAAATGTAAAAAAATTATCTAAAGTTGTCCTTGGCACCAACAAGTATGATCATTTAATTAAAAATTATAAAAATGAAAAATGGGCAGTTGGTGACACCTATGGATTTAATCACAATACAAAGCACCCAGAAGCCGAACTGGATCAAATAGGATTTTATGTTGTTCAAGCAGGAGCATCAGACCTTTTAGGCGCATATGGCATTCAAAAGATTTACCACCCTGATTGGGGCATTCCTCTAGGCGATTGTACCCTTAATGGAAAGAAATGTTCTTTAACCAAACAATATCAATACGTAGAAAATTGGGCAAAGAAAAATGGTAATG
>ERZ840517.53-NODE-53-length-173361-cov-13.045180_pt1 | contig 173361 bp, 171 predicted proteins | sample MGYA00519876_ERZ840517 | MGnify/ENA primary metagenome ERZ840517 (study PRJEB31850, sample SAMEA3708882) | human gut metagenome | biome: human gut; feature: human-associated habitat; material: faeces | place: China | collected 2014 ... | reverse complement strand
TCTCGTTAAATATTCGGCAAAATACGCTGTCTTTGTAAGTGCGTACGCCGGGGCTGTGTAAATTGTAAGAATGCTTTTTGGATGACTGTAAATTTTCCTCAATGTTCTTTTGCGTGTTCTCCATCCTATTGTCTCCCTCCATTGGCAGACAGGAGAAGCATCATTATGATTGGTATTATATAACACATGTAAGTATGTGTCAAGAGTTTTTAACTATTTGGCGAAATTTAATTGAAAATTCAACAACAAAGTGATAGCATTCTAAAAATTTGTACTCTACAATATAAGTAGGAGGTGTGAAGGTTGGAAATTGGTTCAATTATTATGAAAAAAAGGAAAGAACTTGGTATCACGCAGCAAGTATTGGCAAAAAAATTGCATGTGTCAAATCAGGCGGTATCAAAATGGGAAAATGGGATGACATGTCCTGAAATTAGTTTGTTACCTGCAATTGCAAAGGTATTTGGGATGAGTGTGGATTCTCTTCTTGGATATCAGTCTCCAATATTGAGCGATTATGAAAAACGATATCAGGAGAAAGGGTATTATTGGGGAATAAAGCCGAATGACTTATGCTATGAAATTTTAAAATTAAAGCCGCCAATAAAGCCGTTAAAAGTTCTTGATGTAGGGTGCGGGGAAGGAAAAGATGCTGTTTTTTTAGCACGAAATGGATACCATGTATCTGCTTTTGATTTGGCAGAGACAGGAGTTGAAAAGGGAAGGGCGTTAGCTTCACAGCATGGTGTTTATGTAGATTTTTTTACAGCAAATGTTGAGGATATGCAGCTTTGCGAAGATTATGATATTGTTTTATGTAGTGGAGTGTTTCATTTTTTGAAACCGGAGAAAAGGAAAGATGTTGTAAATGAGTTGAAGCAACATACCAAGCCGGATGGAATTCATGTTATGAATGTATTTGTGGATAAACCATTTGTTGAAATTTTACCAGGGAAGGAAAAAAATCGTTTTCGATGGAAATCAGGACAAATTTTTACCTTGTATCATGATTGGTATTTCCACAAAATTGAAGAAGTTGTATTTGATTGTAACAGCGGCGGTGTGCCACACCAGCATTGTATGGATATTATGATTGCTCGAAATAAAAGTAAGGAGTCATAATTATTATTAAAAAATCTCCGCCCTGCTGGCTTAGCCAGTAAGGCGGGGGATATCCTGCCAAGAACATAATTATATGCAGTTAAATTCGTTTGTTCCACTTTTTCCAAACCTTTATGGAAAGTACGGTAGAAGAAGTAATGTCAAGGACTTTCTGGTGTTTTGTTGTCCAGTGCTTCTTTGAGGAGACAACTTCATAATAAGTCGGAATTTTATAAGTTTTCTTTTTTGACCGTACGGGTGCCGAATGGATAAATGCCGGTGGAAGTTTCACATTCGTTTATTTCATAAAAATCAACGTTAAATAATGAGACCGATGCAAGCGGAGACACACCGCTGAACGCATAAGGACCAATTCGCATATTATTTAAATCTAGATCCTGCAAATGGTCACAGTCTGCAAACGCATACTGTTGAATGTGCAGTTTTTCCGTGTGATTAAAATCAATCCGGGATAAGGAAGAGCAACCGGCAAAGGCGTAACTTCCGATTGTGGTAATTGTTTTTGGTAAAATAAGATGGCGGAGTGCTGCCTCCTTTTTTGTATAAGTTTAATTGTTCCTTTGAGTTATACAAATATTACGAATGAGAATTAAAAAAAGTTGCAAAAAATTAAAAAATCACCATAAATCATGAATTTTGTCATAAAATATTTAAGCGCTTACTTGACCTATATCCGCTGAATATTGTATCATAAAGCAGAAAATGCAAAGAAGGGATGAAAATGATGCCACAGGAAGAAAAAAAGCACAAAAGACGAGTACATTACAGTGGAAAATATCCGAAGAAATTTGAGGAAAAATATAAGGAACATCAGCCGGAAAAGTATCAGGATATGATTGAGCATGTGATTCGCAAGGGAAATACACCGGCAGGGATGCATCTTTCGATTATGGTACAGGAAATTCTGGATTTTCTGCAGATTCAGCCGGGGCAGACCGGGTTTGATGCGACACTTGGTTATGGCGGGCACACAAAAGCAATGCTTGCCTGTTTAGAGGGCAGGGGACATATTTATGCGACAGATGTGGATCCGGAAGAATCAGCTAAAACGAAGAAACGCCTTTTGGAGCAGGGATACGGCGAAGAAATTCTCACAATAAAACTGCAGAATTTCTGTACGATTGACGAAATCGCAAAGGAGGCAGGCGGATTTGATTTTGTGCTTGCCGATTTGGGTGTTTCTTCCATGCAGATTGATAATCCGGAGCGTGGATTTTCCTTTAAAGTAGAAGGTCCTCTTGATTTGAGGTTAAACCAAAAGGAAGGAATCAGTGCCGCAGAGCGGCTTGACACGATTACCAAAGAGGAGCTTGCCGGGATGCTGTATGAAAACTCAGATGAACCTTACAGTGAGGAGTTGGCAAAGGCCATTACCGATGAAATCCGCAGAGGAAACCGGATGGACACGACGAAGAAACTGCGTGATGTCATTGAAAAGACGTTAATGTTTCTTCCGGAAAAGGAGCGCAAAGATACCGTCAAAAAAACGTGTCAGCGGGTCTTTCAGGCGCTGCGCATTGATGTAAATAATGAATTTGAAGTATTGTATGAATTTATGGAAAAATTACCGGAATGCATAAAACCCGGCGGAAGGGCAGCAATTCTTACCTTCCACTCCGGCGAAGACCGTCTAGTAAAAAAGGCGCTAAAGTCCGGCTACAAAGCTGGTATTTACAGCGATTATGCAAAAGATGTGATACGTCCTTCAGCGAAAGAATGTGCACAAAATGGGCGGGCACGTTCTACGAAGATGCGGTGGGCGATTAAGAAGTAACCGAAAAAAACGACAAAGAAAGGAAGTACTATGACATTTGCAATTCTTTTCGTATCAATTGTGATTCTGGCGTGTTTAGTAGGGAACCGAATATCGAACCGCATTGGCGTTCCGATGCTTTTGATTTTCATTGTGCTTGGTATGTTTTTCGGCTCGGATGGTGTCATTCGGATTTCGTTTGAAAACTTTGAACTGGCAGAACAAATCTGCTCCATTGCCCTGATTTTTATTATGTTTTATGGTGGTTTTGGAACAAAATGGAGCGCTGCAAAACCAATTGCTCTGCGCGCGGTTATTTTATCGACTGCCGGTGTTGTTCTTACGGCGGGGCTGACGGCATTGTTTTGTTACTATGCACTTCACATCGGACTGCTTGAGAGTCTTTTGATTGGCTCGCTGATAAGCTCGACCGATGCGGCGTCGGTGTTTTCGATTCTGCGTTCTAAACGGTTGAACTTAAAGTACCGGACTGCCTCTCTTTTAGAGGTGGAAAGTGGTAGTAATGACCCATGCTCCTATATGCTTACTACGATTATGCTTGGTTTGATTAGTGGTGGCAAAATCAGTGCGGGAGCCATTACCTATACGGTGTTTGCGCAGATTATTTATGGTGTGGCAATCGGTGCCTTGATGGCGGGAATTACGATTTTTGTTTTGAAAAAATTTCAGGTTACGACAGAAGGCTTTGATACTATTTTAGTATTTGCTTTTGTACTTTTGGCGTATGCGGTTCCTTCCGCAGTTGGCGGCAATGGATACCTGAGTGCGTATTTGTTTGGTATTGTACTGGGAAATGCGGATTTGGACAATAAAAAGTCGCTGGTACATTTCTTTGACGGTGTGACCGGCTTGATGCAGATGTTAGTCTTTTTCCTTGTCGGATTGTTGGCATTTCCATCGGCACTGCCGGCGGTTGTCTTTCCGTCACTGATGATTGCGTTGTTTTTGACGTTTGTTGCCAGACCTGCGGTTGTGTGTTTGCTGTTAACGCCTTTCCGAAGTAAATGGCGGCAGCAGATATTAGTTTCGTGGGCGGGACTTCGCGGAGCGGCGTCCATTGTGTTTGCGATAATGGCAAGGAGCAGCGGCACGGTGTTTGAACACGACATTTTTCACATGATATTTTTCATCGTGCTTTTTTCCATTCTTTTGCAGGGAACACTGCTTCCGTATGTAGCGAAAATGCTCCATATGATTGATGATAAAGAAGACGTATTAAAGACTTTTACCGATTACACCGAAGAGGTGCCGGTTCAATTTATCCAGTTTACGGTTGAAGAAAATCATCCGTGGGCGGGCAGTAAGATTAGAGATATTTTGCTGCCGCCGGAGACGCTTCTCGTTCAGATTCAGCGGGATGAAAAAGATGTGACGCCAAACGGAGACACTGTGCTTGTGCCGGGCGACACATTGATTCTCAGTGCAAAGGCACCGGGTGATGTGGATGGTGTGCGGCTGATTGAAATTGAGTTAGACGGCAGTCACAAATGGGTAGGCAAAAGTTTATCGCGGATTCATCTCGGAAAAGGAAAGTTAGTCGTGATGATTCAGCGGGGGGAAGAATTGATTATTCCAAATGGAAACACGGTGTTTGCACCGGGTGATACAATTGTGATAAAGGAGCGATAGGAATGAAAAAAATAGCAAAGCAGATGTCAGAGTCCATCGAGTTAGGAATCGTGTTAGCGGCATCCGGTGGATTTATGGATGCGTATTCGTACATCATGCGCGACCATGTATTTGCAAATGCACAGACGGGAAATATGCTGTTGCTTGGCGTAAGCATATCCGAGAGAAACTGGCCGGAGGTTGTGCGGTATTTGTTTCCGGTACTTGCATTTGCGGCTGGAATTATGCTGGCTGATTTGGTGCGTTTTCGGATGGATGAGAAAAAAAGGCTTCACTGGCGGCAGATTTCTGTATTGTTAGAGGCGATTGTCCTTGCCGGCGTGTGCTTTATTCCGGTTTCTCTTAATCTCTTAGCAAACAGTTTAACATCACTTGCCTGCGGAATTCAGGTAGAGAGTTTCCGTAAGATTCACGGAAACGGAATTGCGACTACGATGTGTATCGGAAATCTTCGCAGCGGTACACAGAATTTGTGCGATTATATACATACGAAAGAAAAGAAATGCCTGTCAAAAAGCATCCTTTATTATGGTGTGATTTTGTGCTTTATTATTGGTGCCGTACTTGGAAATGTATGCATTTTTTATATGAAGGAAAAGGCAATTTTAGTGTGTGCATTCTTTTTGCTTGCCGCTTTTATTATGATGTTTATTGACAGGGAGAAGGAAGAACATGAAAGCCGTTCGTAGAGGATTTATCAAGTCCATTCCGATTTTATGCAGTTACTTGTTTGTCGGAATGGCGTATGGAATGGGAGTGGTTGGATGAGATTTGATGAATTTATTATGGAGCGGATGGGGTATCCATGGGGAGAAAATGAACCGGATAAACAGACGAGGCGTCAGGCATTTTTAGTATTCCGCCAGCGAACCGGCCGTGTGGATTTCGCCTCTCTTCCTACGATGCACCGCTGGTTTGGTTTGGAAAAGTATCATAGGCCGAGCCGTCAGGCGGTTTTTCAAATGGCATTTGCCATGGGGCTTGACAGGGAGGAGACGAAGCAGTATTTGATGGTGGGAATCGGTGAACCGTCTTTTTATGTCAATGATTATCAGGAAATGATTTATCTTTACGGCATTGACCATAAGAAATCGATGGAGCAGTGCGAGAAAATGATTGCTTTCTATGAGGAAAATTTAGAAGACAATGTGGTGATTTCCCACACACGGAGTACGAGAGAGCTGGTGAATGCGTATGAGGGAACGCTTGATTTTTCCACGGAGGAATTTCTGTGGTGGATGGGAGGACGTGCGGATTGGTTTAAAGGTTACAGCCAGACAGCACTTAATTATGTGAAACAATACAGAGACAGTATTCTTTCGTGGTCCGATTCAGAAGGAACAGTTAATTCATGCGGCACAGGCGAAAAGACAGTTAAAGCACTTGCCTGGCGGTGCACAGGTTCCGGAGTGGATTTTAAAATTTATTGCTGAAAATATCCATACAGAGGAGGCGTGCCGGGATGTAAAGACTGCGCGTGCCTGTTTAGAGACATGGAGTGCCGATAAAAAACAGCGGTGCCCGCAGATTCAGCGGGAAGACTTGCTGCCGTTAATTTATACGGTTTGTTTACAGCGTGCTCCTGCCGGTGAGGCAAAGGAAATGTTTTTGCGCCTTTCCGAGGCGACACTGACCGCATGCAATATGAGCAAACTGAATCCGGAATTTGAAATGGATGCTATCTTACTTTCTTATATCGAAAAAGAAGAAGTGTATTGGTATGGGGATATCTGTGAGGAAATGGGACTTTAAGAAAATATGAATAATCGAAGTGACAGTTGCTGCAAAATCAGCGGCAGCTGTCTTTTTTTGTATTTTCTATATTTCAAATTTACGAATAGGAAAATCTTACCGTCTACGTCGATAGAACCGTTAGTTACGACACAACACCCGATTTTTCGCCATAAAGTGATAAAATAGTGATGGATTTTTATACCTTTTTATAAATCCTAAATATTTTGAAAAAAAGTTGGTACGGGGATTTTGTATACTATGGGAATATAGAAAAGGGGTGGAAAAAGCGTTTCGAGGAGAATATCATGTTTTACTTTTACAGTGAGGGGAAAAAGCTTCGATTACCCATCAAGCAGATTATTTATGCGGAAATACTGAATCATGATTTGTATATCACTACCAATGGGTGGGGAACTGTTCACAGCCGCATGACATTAGCTGCATTTTTGGAGAAGATGCCGGATAACTTTATTCGAATTCATCACAGTTATGTGATTAATACAGACTACCTTATGGGAGTTGGGTATCGGGAGTGTACCGTCGCAGGAAATGTGGTGCTTCCTGTGGCGAGAGGAATGCAGAAAACGATTGAGAAGTATTTTTGATAGGAAAAGACTTGGGGAAAAAAATAAAGGAGCACATTTTATCATGACAATGCAACGGAATTTTGTTAATAGGAGGAAGAAACATGAATATAGGATTAGATGTGGATGGTGTATTAGTAGATACACAGACTTTTCAGTTAAGGGAAGGAAAAAAGTATTTTGGCAAAAAATATGGTATTTCAGCAAAAAATCCGGATATGTTTGAAGTTATGGATGTGTTTGAATGTACCAAAAAGCAGCGGGAAGCCTTTTGGATCCGCTATATTTGGAAGTATTGTTTAAAGGAGCCAATGACAAAAGATGCTGCCAAGGTTGTGAATCAGTTGAGAAGAGAAGGACATCATGTTGTTATCATAACAAGTCGTGTACACACAACAGAGACTGGAATTACGGGAAAACTGTTTCGCTGGATGGTAAAGCACTGGCTGAAAAAGAATCATTTAACTTATGATGACATTCTCTTTTCGGAGGAAAAAGGAAGTGGTGTGGATAAACTTCGTGTATGTGAAGAAAATGATATCGATGTAATGGTAGATGACAGCCCTGAAAATCTTTATGAAGTCGGTAAAAGTAAAAAGGTGCTCTGCTATGATGCTGCATGGAATAAAGAATGTCGGGATCTGGATGAATGCAGAGTGAAGGATTTTGGGGAACTGTATAGAAAAATGCAGGAGATAAGCAAAGAAATATTATAAACGAGGATTGAGCTTATGCAGAACAGATTCAGACAACAATTACTGAGGATATGCGAAAAATGTAAGGAGCAGACAGCAATCGGATATTTGCAGAAAAATGATGAAATTGAGTATCTCTCGTATGGAGGAATGCTGCAAAAGATAGAGCACTTAGAAGGAAAATTGAAAAAAATCGGAGTTGAGAAAACAGATCGAGTAGCAATCATTACTCCTCATTCACCGGACGGTGTTATTGCCGGTGTCACATTGGCATACATGGGATGTACAGCGGTTATGATTGATGCATCACTTCCGGTATTAGAAATACAAAGGTTGTTAAAAGAAGGAGATGCAGTTGCTGCTTTTGTTGACGTTACGATGCAGGAGCAGTTGGGGAACGATGTGTTAGGAAGTTATCCAGTTTTTGACTTAAACGGAATGACAGGATTTGCCTTGTCAGAGATGGGAAAGAGACAGACCCGTAAAAGTAAGGTGCAGGATCAGGATGAAGAGGTAATAGCCATTATTTTTTCGTCTGGAACTACCTCTCAAATGAAAGGAATCTGCATTACATACAAATCCATTTTGGAATCTATTTGTATGTATCGTTACCTGACAGGGGTAAAAAGGGGTAACAGATATTTGTATGTATTACCGTTTAATCATATTGCGGGGTATTCTGGCGCATTGCAACATTTATTGATGGGTTGTGAACTGGATATGATACAGGAAATGAACTCGTCAAAATTGTCAAAAGGGTTTCACGCTTTTAATCCTCATTATTTTGCCATGGTGCCCAAAGTATATGAGATTATTGCAGAGAAGATAACAGGCGAAATTAGCAAACAGGGAAAGGAAAAAGCGTTTCGCAAGATGATGGCTTTTTCTCGTTTTATGAGAAAAAAGTTACATGTAAATATTGGTAAAATTTTATTTGTATCAGTAAGGCATCAGACTTTTGGAACATGTATGAAAGGGATTGGGGCAGGGGCATCACCCTGTAAAAAGGAGACGGCTGATTTCTTTCTGGCACTTGGATATAACTGGGCTAATTTTTATTCATCAACAGAGACCGGGGTACCAGCGGTGGCGACCGGGGTACATGATATTTATCCGGATGATACGGTAGGAAATATAAGGCAGTTTGAGGATATAGATGTGCGACTGGTAAACCAGGACAATGAGGGAATGGGAGAAATTGCTGTTAAAACACCCCTTGGAATGAAAGGGTACTTTAGAAATGAAAAATTGACAAAAGAGACAATCAATAAAGATGGGTATATTTTGACAGGAGATTTAGGGAAAATTGGTGCCAGAGGCTACTTACAAGTAGTTGGGAGAGCAAAGGAGGTAATGATTCTTCGTAATGGAAAAAAGGTTTCCCCTTATGATATTGAAAGAATGTATGGAAAGTGGATGGATAGGCCGGTAGAACTCGTGTGTTGTGGTGTGCAAAATGAGAGAGATGGCTACGATGAAATACATTTGTTTTTAGAAAAACAAAGTCAGGTAGAAAAGTATGTAAAGACGATTAGAGAAATATCCAAACACATGACGCAGATTTATAAAGTGGAACAGATACATATTGTATCAGAATTTCCAAAAACAGCTGTTGGAAAAGTGAAGCGATTAGAACTGGCGCAGAGAGTGAAAGAAGGCAGGTATGTTGAAAAGGAACAAAAGTTGGAGGGGCTTTTGTCTGAGCAGCAATCTGTAAAAAGAATACTGTGTCAAGTGTCTGGAATAAATGAAATCAGAGATGATAAACAGACTTTAAGAGAGGATCTGCAACTGGATTCACTACAGTTATTTGAGCTGGCAGTAGAAATTCAAAAAATATTTGGGATTAATATTATCAGTCAATTTTCTGCGATAGAGACAGTTGGTGATGTTATATCCGTTGTTGAGAGCGGGAGAGTGTCTGACCGAGAAAAGGATGTGGATTATGACATTCAGGATTTTCCCAGTGAAAAATCATTCAAAGATTGCAGAAGATTGTATCGGTGGATGAAGTGGATGAGGCGTATCTACCACATAGATGTGGAGGGAAAAGAAAATATACCTTCGCAGGAGTCCTTTATCTTGGCAGCCAATCATGCATCGAATTTTGATCCAATTTGGATGCTGGCGGCATTAGACGAGAAAAAGAGGGGGGATAACGTGGTATGTCTTGCTGCCAAACACACGATGGAGGGATTTGTGAATAACCGGTTATTTCGGATGCTTGGTGGAATTCCTGTAAATCGTGAAGGAAATACGGTGCCAGTTCTTTTGCGTGCAAAGGAATGTCTGGATCAGGGAAAGATGCTGATCATATTTCCGGAGGGTGCAAGATCTCGAGATGGAAGTATGCTGCCCTTTAAGGAAGGGTGTGCACAGATAGCATGGAAAGCGAAAAAAAGTATTGTTCCGGTATCAATTGAAGGAGGATTTGAAATTTTTCCTAGGTGGAGAAAACTGCCTCGTATATTTAATATTAGAAAACTGAGGAGATATCAGTTGAAAATAACATTTTGCAAACCAATCAGTCCAAGCCAAGATTATGACGAGATGATGGACAAAGTCAAAAAGGAGATCGAGGGATGACAAAAGTAATTGAAGTAATAAACAATGTGCTGTCGATAGCATCTAATAAAGAGATAGGTCTTTTTATTAAATTGCTTATAGTTCTCGTTGTTATAGTGTTTTTTGGAGTAATTAGTTTTTATAAGAAAAAAGATTCAGTAATCATAGGGGCAATAGTTGTTATTATTGCTATATTGATTGTGGTGGTAGGAGAAGTTAGGCATTGTGGTGAACCAGGACCTAGTACACCTACACCAAAAGCGACATCAACTGCGTCTGCAACACTAACAGAAACACCTACAGCGATGATGACAGAAACACCGACTGCTACTATTGAAAAAACGGATACTGAACCGGCAGAAATCTCTATTCAGGATGCAAATGTATTAGATGATGATATTTTTTATGATGGAGATATGGCTGAACAGGATGTGTATGAGAATGTTTATGATTCTTATGTGTGGGCAGCTATGGGGGGTGCGGGGTTTAATCCTACGATTCAAAGTGAGACATATCTTTTGCAAGAAAAATACAATCGATTTACAGGGAAATTATTTGTGCGTAAAGAGGATCCATCTAGTAATTCGTTTATTATGAAAGTATATTTGGATGGTGTACAAAAATATAAGAGTGAAATTATTACAAAGGAAATGGGGGCATATGAGTTTGATTGTGACATTACAGGTGCAAATAAAGTTAAGGTAGAATTTTCTATGGTGGATGGTGATGGTGTGGGAAGAGCGTTTTTGGCGGATGGTAAATTCGTTAAAGATTAAAAAAAGCTGTTAGTGTAGGATACTATAACATAACAAAATTTAAGGAGGATTTCACAATGAAAAAACAAAAAACACTGGTTCTTTTACTTATTTTTGCAATGGCATTATCTCTGCTTCCGCAGAGTGCCTTTGCTGCAAAGAAAAAAGTAAAACTGAACAAAAAAACGGTAACAGTAAACGTTGGAAAAACAGTAAAAATCAAACTGCAAAACAACAAAAAGAAGGTGAAGTGGACGGTCACTTCCGGCAAGAAAAATGTGAAACTTAGTAAAAAGAAAAAGACAGAAGTCACAATTAAGGGGAAGAAAGCCGGCAAAGCCAAGGTACAGGCGAAAGTGGGCAAGAAAAAGTATGTTTGCAAAGTGACGGTAAAGAATAAAACCAATAAGAGCAGTGTTGCGACCCAAAAACCAACAAGAAAACCAGTTCAAACACCGGCACCAACAGGTAAAACTTCTTCACAGCCGACCCAAAAACCGGAGGCAAAAGCAGTAGAATTATTGACACAGTATGATGATGCTATTGTTGCTAAGACAAGTACGGCATTATCAGAGCGTAATTTGAGTTTTTATACGCTTGGACAATTTGGTAAGATAAGTGTTAAATTATCGGACGGTACAAATAAGGAACTACATAATAATAACAATATACAGGAATCTTCGTATAGTCGTTTTTCGATTACAGGAGTGGACACAACGGCAGCAGGTGATTATAATGCGACTTTATCTTACACAGAAGGAGCATGGAGTAATACGAATACAGTTTCAAAACAAATAAAGATCTCCGTTGCAGAGGAAAAAACAAATGAGCATTATTCATATATTTCAAATGGGGAAATTGCGCAAGTAAATGCTATTTACAGCACAGAACAAAGTGTTCATATACCAGACACAATTGATGGCGCGCAGGTTATAAATCATTATTGTGATATTTATGATAACCCTGCAAATAAACAGATTCGTGATAACCAAATAACAGCAATTACGCTGTCAAAGTATTTGAGGTATATTCCGCAAGCTACAAATTCATTGTTTAGCATTGGTTATAGTTTAGATAGTTCTTATAGTTGGTTATCACTAAAAGAAATTAATATTAGTGATGAAAATGAAAACTTTTCTTCTGAAAATGGAGTTTGGTTTGATAAGGATAAGACGGTGCTGGTAAAATATCCATGTGCCAAAGCGGATACCGAGTATCAGATTCCGAACACAGTAAAGGAAGTTCGAGGTGGAGCCCTTAGAAATGTTATACATGGATTCCGGAAAATATATATTCCGGCATCGGTGGAAAGTTTTCCGTGTTTTGAGGATGATTATAATGTGTCAAATTTAAGTGAGATAGAGGTTGATGGGCAGAATAAGAATTATAAATCACAGGATGGTGTCTTGTATTCGAAAGATATGAAACAATTACTTCTATATCCTTTTGCCAAACAAGATGTTTCCTATTCTGTGCCAGAGGGTGTTGATTATATTAAAGACATTATAGATGTACAACACTTAAAAAATATTGTATTACCTAAATCACTTTATAGAATTTATGGTTATATTCAGGTTGAAAATGTGTATATAGATCAAACATATGATTGGTATCAAAGCCAGCAAAATGCTTATCATTGGGTATTGGAAAGAATTATATGGAATAATACAACAATTTATGTAAGAGATAGCCAGTTAAGAGATTATTTTATGAAAGAAAATGCCGAACAGTTGGAAAAATATCATACTACGATTTCGGAAGTATACAATTGGTAAAAAAGAGTAAGTAGAATTAAAAAAGCGTACTGCGCCTCCTAAAGACGTAGTACGTTTTCAGTTTTTCTTGACGCCCCTAACAATTTCATATAAAATTAAGAAAACACAATTTTCTATAACACAATGGAGGGATATAATATGAAAAAAGTAAGAGGCACAGTTGCTTTCTTGCTTGTGTTTGTGCTGAGCTTTTCTGTGATTCCACAGAATGTTCTCGCAGCCAAGAAGAAGGTGAAGCTGAGTAAAAAATCAGTAACGGTAACGGTTGGAAAGACCGTTAAGGTTAAGTTGAAAAACAACAAAAAGAAAGTGAAGTGGACGGTTGTATCCGGCAAGAAAAATGTGAAACTGAGTAAAAAGAAAAAGACCGGTGTCACGATTCATGGTAAAAAAGCCGGAAAAGCAAAGGTGCAGGCGAAAGTAGGCAAGAAAAAGTTTGTCTGTAAAGTGACGGTAAAGAAAGCCGGAACCAATCAAAATGCAGATAAGAATAATGGTAAAAAAACAGCAGAACCAACGGTAAAGCCGACCGAAAAACCGGTTCTGCCATCGACTTCGACGCCAAAGCCGACCGAAAAACCGGTTCTGCCATCGACTCCGACGCCAAAGCCGACCGAAAAACCGGTTCTGCCATCGACTCCGACGCCAAAGCCGACCGAAAAACCGTCTCTGCCGTCGACTCCGACACCAAAGCCGGACAATAAGCCGGATCCGACGCCGATTGAGACGATGATGCCACCGGATGAGACACCAGCGCCAACGGTGAAACCGGAGTCAAATTATCAGGGGCTTTATGCTGAAAAAGAGCCGTTGATTGTCAGTTCCGTTGCATTTGAAAAAGATGTTCCGTCGTATTCGCTGAATTATAATGATATTTATGTAATCTCCGAGGAGGCTGATTCCCTGAAGGAGTTTGTGCCGGACGTGACAAAATGTACATATAACGTTTATTGTTACGGTAAAAAGGCGGAAGTAAAGTCAATTACCGATGTTGTCTGGCATGACGATGAGGAATGGCAGAAGCCGTATTATTCATTCCTGCTTACGGCTGTGCAGGGCGGCAAGGAGTATAAGCAAACAGTTACGATGAAACTTGTCCGCGAGGATTCAGAGGAAGGCTCGGAGAATGGTATGACATGGCTTTCTTTGGATGCAGATGGTGAAAAGTATGAGTTAGAACAAAGTCTGCATGATGAAGAAGGGGAAAGCGGATATTATTTTAAAGATAAAGAAGTTAATACTTCAAAGATTCAAAATGCAGAAAATATTAAACTTGTTGGTGTCTACGAGGAACAGCAGTATACAGTGAATGCAAGAAAAGAAGTCTGCGATGATTATTTTGTGAGCGTTATTAGTGATTCCTTTGCAAAAGATAATCTGGCAGTCGGTTCAGGTATGGTTTACATTGATGCCAAGACAGATTCTCATTTTTACATAGATGCATTTACCGCAACAAAAGGTGAGGTGAATTTATATCCGGGATACAGTGAAGAGTGTTTCGTATATGAGCCGGCGTTAGAAGAAGGAAAAACAATAAAAGACATATTTGCTAATGTAGTGGAAGACTTAAAGATTTACCGTGCAGTCTATAATAATGTATATTGGAATAATGAAAATATTGAGATTCGCAATGTGGTCTGGCACGATGAGCCTTATTATGACGACAAAACGGACCATGGCTATTATTCCTTTAACATTGTACTTACAGTGGATGGACAGGAAAATGAGCAGTCGTATGTGCTGGTGGAAAAACAGAAAACCTATGCAGTGTCCGGAAAATTGACAACAGAAGATGGACTGCCGATTGCAGAAGCAGAAGTTTTATTGTCTAAGTTAAGCGATGAGGAATGTGAATACACGATTGAGACGGATAAGAACGGATGTTTCGAAGCTGATTTGTCAAAAGGCACTTATCAGTTTGAACTGGGGCAGACGTTTACGGTAGAGGACAGTGATGTAGTGCATAATGAGAAACTTCCGGTTTATAAAATCACCGGAAAGGTGACAAGAACAGGTGCGAATACGCCGGATGTTCCGGGCTTTAACTTTGAATCAGAGGAGTCTTCCTGCATTTATTTGAGAGATTTACTGGGAGATGACAACCGTTATTACGCATATGTGCAGAAAGGAACATACACGGTTCAATCCTGTGATTGCCCGGTTGACACCGTGGAAGTAACCGGAAGTGGAACATATGATATCAAGATGGAACTTGCACTTGTGTCCGGAAAAGGTTCCGGATATTATAAATTTGTAGATACCGAGGATGAAAATAATTGCTATTGGGCATTTTCCGTATTTGATACGTACAACGTCTATTTAAAGCCGGGTACTTATTATGTAAAAATAGAAGATGCTACAGTTGATACCATTGAAGTGTCACTTGGTGAGATGACAAAGGATTACGAGATGTATTCCTGCAAGGGTGAGTTGTTAGACATGGCAGGACTTCAAATTCCAAAAGACATGTATCGAAATTACGAGATTTTGGTTATGAGAAATGAGGTGGTTTACAAGAAATTAATTATGGCGCCAAAATTTGATGAGGATGATATATCCGGTTTCAAATTTGACGTTTTAGCCGGTGAATATGAGTTTTTGCACAACGGGAAATCGGTTGGCAGGATGACAGTTACCGATTCCAATGTAGTGAAAGATTTAACGATGCCGTACAAATATGTAAAAATTAAAATGCTTGATGCAGAAGATGAGTTGATATCGATATATCCGAAACGGAGGCTTAAATTTGCAAATAAGGGTACGAGCAGCATTTACTACTATATGGACGATGATGAGTCTGGGGATTATACATCACGCATCGTGCTGCCAACCGGTGATTACCAGTGTGTTGATTATTACTGTATGCCAAGTATAGGAGACTATGGCTTTACAGTGGATGGTTCAAGCGATACTGTTGTTATCAATACAAACGTGTATAAGATATCCGGTAGCTGCAAGGTAAATGGAGCCGATGTGTCCGATGATACATGGGTGTACTTGCACAAAAAGGGAGACGCAACAGAACTTTCGAGCTATACATTTGATGAAGGGAAATATGAATTCTATGTAGAGCCGGGAGAGTATGAGATAAAAGTGTCCTTGGATTCCGGAATCGTTACCGCAGCAGACGTAACGATTACCAATGCATCTGTCGAGAGGAATTTGGAGTTAGGAGAGTAAAACGATGAAATTGTTTGATTACACATGGAGGGATATGATATGAGAAAAATGAGACGAAAACTCGCCGTTTTGCTTGTGTTTGTACTGGCATTTACGATGATGCCGCAAAATGTACTGGCGGCAAAGAAGAAGGTGAAACTGAGCAAAAAATCAGTAACGATAATGGTTGGAAAGACCGTTAAGGTTAAGTTGAAAAACAACAAAAAGAAAGTGAAGTGGACGGTTGTATCCGGCAAGAAAAATGTGAAACTGAGTAAAAAGAAAAAGACCGGTGTCACGATTCATGGTAAAAAAGCCGGAAAAGCAAAGGTGCAGGCGAAAGTAGGCAAGAAAAAGTTTGTCTGTAAAGTGACGGTAAAGAAAGCCGGAACCAATCAAAATGCAGATAAGAATAACGGTAAAAAGACAGCAAAACCAACGGTAAAGCCGACCGAAAAACCGTCTCTGCCGTCGACTCCGACGCCAAAGCCGACCGAAAAACCGGTTCTGCCGTCGAGTCCGACACCGCTGCCGACCAAGGTGCCGGAACAGACGATGCTTCCGCCGGATGAGACACCGGGACCAACGGTAGAACCGGTGAGAAACAATCAGGGACTTTATGCGGAAAATGAAGAACTCATCATCAGCTCAATTGCTTTTGAAAAAGAAGTCGATTATTATTTAAGTTATAATAATATTTACGTGTGTGATGGGGAGGCAAATTCTCTGAAAGACATCGTGCCGGATGTGACAAAATGTGAGTTTACGGTTTATTGCTATGGAAAGAAGGCAGAGGTAAAATCGGTTTCGGACGTCGAGTGGAACGAAAAAACATCAAAGGGAAAAGGCAGTTATACTTTTTCAATAACGGCAGCACTTGATGGCAAAGAGTATACAAAGACGGCTAAAATGATGCTTGGACTGTCACGGGACGAAACCATAGATCAGGAATTTGATAATGGATTTACGCTGCTTACGTTGCAGGCAGACAACAGAGAGTATGAATTAGAGAGAGGCTTAGCAAAAGACCCTAATGGCGATAGTTCCCATTTCAGTTATTATTATTTTAAAGATAAAGACGTGAACACAGAGGACATAAAAAATGCAGGTACGAAAAAAATAACCGGCGTTTATGAAGATGAGAAGATAACACTGAATATAGAGAATATCAGTGCGTCGACGGACAGTGTTATGTTCAGACCTTCGTCATATACAAGAGGAAAGCAATTCCTGAATTTTAGTCATGTCGATATTTATGTGAAAGTGGAAAATTACTTTGTGATAGACGCCTTTACATCAACAAAGGGAGCAGTAAAATACCGCGATTATATGGTGGGAGAAAATCAGGGCTTTATCTATGATGAAACGATAGAAGATGGCAAATCGTTAAAGGATATATTTACGGATTTATCAATAAATTTGAAAATATACCGCACAATTTATCGCAATGTCTACTGTGTAGATAACAGTATCCGCAATGTTGTCTGGCATGATGAGCCTTATTATGAGGGAAAAGAAGATAAAGGATATTATACGTTTGACCTTGTGATAACGGTTGACGGTAAAGAGATTAAGCAGTCGTATGTGCTTGTTGAACAGCAGAGAAAATATACGGTGTCCGGAAAACTGGAGACAGAAGATGGGCAGCCGATTGCAAATGCTGAAGTTTCCTTAGATAAATGGAACGGAGAATTTTGGGAGCAGAATGACGTAATTAAGACCGATGAAAAGGGTAATTTTACGACTAAACAATCAAAGGGAGAGTACCAAATTCAGTTGGGAAAATCGTTTACCGTTGAGGGTGACATGCAGCATGATGAGAAGCTTCCGGTTTATAAAATGTCCGGCACGGTAAAAAGAACTGGTGCACAGACAATGGATATGCCTAATATTTGGATTTCGGCAACCGAAAATAGCGATGTCCTTTATGGCAGTGATTTGGATGATGACAATCATTATTACAGATACCTGACAAAAGGAAACTATATAATTTATGTAGGTAGTTATGAATTTGACAGGTTTGAAGTGACCGGCAGTGAAGAACGTGATATTACACTGGATTGTGCGCGAATTTTTGGAAAATGCAGCAACACGTATTTATATAAAAATGTGAATAACGACTACTATTCTACATATGTTTCTGGCACGAGTGGATGGTATGAAGTTTATCTGAAGCCGGGAACCTATCAGGTAATCGATGGAGATACTGTTGTTGATACGGTAGATGTGGCACTGGGGGATACAAGGAAAGATTATATCGAACATTCCTGCAAAGGAAACCTGCTTGACGTATCGGGTCTTACAGTTCCGGAAGAAATGAGAGAGACCGGAAGTTATACGATTTTTGTCGAGAGAAATGGAGAACAATATAAATCATTTTTTGTCCCGATGGATGGTGAAGAGAATGCGTTCGATTATGAATTGGATTTGCTGGACGGCGAGTATGAGTTTTTCTACGCAGACACCAGCATTGCCAAGGTTACAATCAATGGCTCCGATGTTGTGAAAGATTTAACACTGCCGCTCAAATATGTAAAAATTAAATTGTTTGATGCCGAAAATCACGTAATTCCATTATCGGAGCAAAACTATGTGAAGGAAACTAAAGGATCCGGAAATGAATACTATCTAACAGAAGGACCGGTAGGTTATTCTGCACATGCAATGCTTCCACTTGGCTCTTATGTGTTTGGCGGGGAAAACAAAAATATACAGGATATGCAGAATGCGACATTTACGGTTACCAAGGGAGACGATGTGGTTTCTGTGAATACACAACTGTATCAAGTAAGTGGTTATTGCAAACTGAATGGGGTTAATGCTTCAGACGATGCAAGGATAACATTCTTTGACAAGGATTCGTCCTCGACTTGTGCAGTAAATGAGATGGAGGATGGCAAATATTCTGTGTATGTATCGGCGGGAGAGTATATCGTGAAAATATCCAATTCAGAGGGAATATTAGCATCTGAGAAAATAACAGTAACTGATGCTTCGGTTGAGAAAAATTTTGATATAGAGGTTGGCAAACTGACCGGAAAACTTTCATGGGAAAATGGTAGTTCCTTTACCGATTTTGATACGAATATGTGGCAGATCGGTTTGCGAATGGAAGAACCATATTATTCGGGTCGTGTGGCAGGATTAGGAAAAGATGGTTCCTTTGAAGTAAAGGATATTTTATTTGGTACCTATGATGTAATGGTGTATTCAGAGTATAGTAATGCATATGTAAATGTCGGTACGATAACGATTGACAGTAAAACAAAGAGCCGGGATTTTGTGATTTCCGGATATGCCGTTCATGTGAAAATGGTAGATAGTGATGGAAACCCTATGAAGGGTGAACAGTTTTCTTTCGTAAATACAGAGGATGAAACGGACACAAAATATTTTTGTACTAATACTGAAGGAGAAGCTTATTTGATTGTTAGTAAACCGGGTACTTATAAAGCTATGCTTAGAAAAGAAAGTTATGGAACGGTAACGGTGACAGATAAAAATGTATCTGCGATACTTAGAAAATCTGAACCTTGACGGACAAAAACCATTGTGCTATACTAGGGTTCGACGAAGACGTCACAAACGAAGGTTTGTGGCGTCTTATTTTTTTTGCAAAAAACAACAGGTGCATAGATGGCAAAGGAGGTTATCAAAATGGATACAGCAATCAAATTTTTATATTTAAGTGAACCGGATATGATTCGGGCAGGTGTGACGGATATGGATGCCTGTGTGGAGGCAATGGAAGATTTATTGTTGACTTTACATAAAGGGGACTATGTGATGGGCGGAAAAAATCACAATTCCCATGGCTGCATGGTGACTTTTCCGGATGACCCGGAATTTGAGGGAATGCCGAAAAATGCAGAGGACAGACGATTCATGGCGATGCCGGCATATCTTGGCGGACGCTATCAGATGGCGGGGATGAAGTGGTACGGATCGAACATGGAGAATAAGAAAAAAGGGCTGCCACGCTCCATTTTGATGATGATGTTAAATGATAAAGATACGGGGGCACCACTTGCGATGATGTCGGCAAACCTTTTGAGTTCTTACCGAACAGGGGGAATTCCCGGTGTTGGCTGCAAATATTTGGCAAGAGAGGCTGCAAAAACAGTCGCTATTATCGGACCGGGTGTTATGGGGAAAACTTCCCTTCGTGCCTTTGTCAGCGTGAGACCGGGCATTGATACCGTAAAAATTAAGGGGCGTGGACAAAAGTCCATTGATTCATTTGTTGCATTTGTCAAAGAAGAATGTCCGGGAATCAAAAATATTGTGATTTGTGATTCTATCGAGGAAGCTGTAAAAGACAGTGACATTATCAGCATGACAACAACAGTAAAAGACAGTGAGGCAGAGTTTCCTTATATTGATACGAAATGGATTAAAAAAGGTGCACTAATCAGTATGCCTTCAGCCGCTCGTTTTGATGAGGATTTCCTTGTAAATGGCTGTAAAAAAGTTGTGGACAACTACAAATTGTATGAGGCGTGGGAGGAGGAATATCCATATCCGACTTACGACCAGGTGCAGATTGTAGGAAGTAAATTTACGGATTTAAAACAGATGGGGAAAATTACAAGAGAAGACATTATTGATGTGGCAGATGTGATTACCGGTGAGAGAAAAGGACGGGAAAGCGAAGATGAGATTATCGTATATTCTGTTGGAGGCATGCCGGTTGAGGACATCGCGTGGGGAGCTACTGTTTACCGCCGCGCTTTAAAAGAAGGCATTGGTGTGGAACTGCCATTGTGGGATAAACCGGAAATGGCTTAAGAGAACAAGGGGGAATTGGCATGGAGAAAAACAAAAAATTAGGATTAGGAAGTGTGGTTTCTGTTTCTGTCGGGCTTGTCATTGCGACAAGCTGTCTGGTGTCATTGGGACAGGGAGCAGGAACGGTGGGAATCCCATTTATTGGTGCAATGATTATTGCCTGCCTGCTGAATATGACAACGGTTGCTTCGCTGTCTGAGTTAAATGGTCTGATGCCAAACACGACCGGAGGACTGGCGCAGTATACGCTCGCCTGTATGGGACCGTTTCCAACCATGATTTCTATGGTGGGAGGGTATCTGATTTGTAACATTTTATCGTGTGGTGTTGAAGCATCGATTTTTGCCTATGCCATGTCGCAGACGCTTCATTTGCCGATTCCAAGCATCGGCTATACCATTATTATGACGGTAATCGTTATGGTGGCAAATCTGTTTGGTGTCGATATGTTTGCTAAAATTCAGAATTTGGTTGCATTCCTTTTGGTTGGCTCGATGGTTGTTATGGGAATTATCGGTGCCCTGGGGCTTGGAACCGGACAGGTTGTTTCCCAGCCGGCAAGCATGTCAACGAATTTCGCTGATATTGTGTCGACAACTGCAGTGGCATTCTGGCTGTTTATTGGTGCCGAATATGTCATTCCAATATCCAAAGATGTTAAAAATGCCAAACGAAACGTGCCGCTTGGTATGATGATTGGACTGGTGCTTATTTGTCTGGTGCAGGCAATCATGGTATTAGGTTTTCATAATTATACGCCGTGGGAAAAACTGACCGAATCTGCCGCACCACATTTGTTATACGGTCAAAATCTTCTTGGCGGGGCAGGAAAATACTGGATGACAATGGTGGCTGCTCTGGCGGTTATCAGCACACAAAATTCAACGGTAAGTGGTCTTTCTAATATTTGTCAGGGCATGGCAAAAATGAATATGATGCCACAGTTTTTTGCCAAGACAAATAAAAGGAAAGTACCATTTTTCGGTATAATATTTGTCAGTGCTACCATTTTGATTTTTGCTTTCATTAGTGACAGTTCCTCCTCGGCAATCTCATTTTTGATTCTGGTGGGCTCTGTATTTTGGATGATTTCGTATATCTTAGCGCATATTGACGTGCTGATTCTGAGAAAAAGAGTGCCAAATGCACCGCGTTCCTTTAAAGTTCCACTCGGTAAAATTCTGCCGCTTATCGGGATTTTAGGAACAACATACATGATTTTAAATATTTCAACCGACCCGGCAGAGCGGTTAGCTATCTGGGGCGTAACCGGAATTGCCTTTTTGATTCTTGGTATCTACTCGTTCTTTTGGATTAAATACAAAATGCGGATGCCGGTCTTTAAGAGCGTGCCGATGGAAGAAGTTATGGCAATGGAAAATGATTTGTATTATGTGATACGGAAAGAGAAGTGGATTTGGAGGTAGCCGTGTTTGGGGGGGTGCCGTAAATTATCAAGAAATGATTTACATCAAGTGGGCGCTCTCGCTAAGACAAACGCGTAGGGGTATCAGCTTGCAAAATACGCAAGCTTGATACCCACGTGTTTGTACCCACTCGCTGCAAATCATTTCTTGATAATTTACGGCAAACCCAAAAAGACGGGCTGTACGTTTTTGGTAGAAATTTGTTGCTCCAAGACTGATTTGAATTTTCTTCGACAACTCTTTTTCTATGATTTGTTTCATAGCGTTGCATTTTTACGTTGAAATTAGGCTTTATCAGCAAAAATCACGTATTAATTGCAACGCTTTTTGTCGATTGTAACCTTTTTGGTTGTTTTATTTTGAAAAGCAGGCGAAAGCATGCAACGTTTTTGAACTTTTGTGAGGTTTTAGGTTGCATAAGCTTCTCTCCGGCATTTAGCACAAACTTTTTCTCACTTAATGAACTGAGAACAAAAAATCATTCCCCGGCATATATTTGAAAGCAATAGTGTCAGAGGATGACTTCATGACACAGCCATCCGGGGCGTCCGGTGAAAAAATTGTCTATGGGGTAATCGGCTGATTTTAACTGCTAGTGTTGACAAAAGTAAAGAAAAGAAAGAAGTTCTTTTTTTTAAATGCGATTGTGGCATATGTTTGCTGCCAATTCCTTTGAATTCCAGTAATTTAGAAGAAACGCTTTGTGACAAGTGGGTTTTGAGTACGTCGGTATGTGTTGCAAGAAGTCCAGTGGACTTCTGTTCTGCAACGACCGAAGCGGAGCGTAGACCACTGGTAGTTTCAGTGCCCATACCGTTACGCACTCAACAAACGGGAGTGCCCACGAGACGCAAAGCGTTTCTTCTAAATTACGGAAAACAAAAAAATGCCACCGAACATATGCCACAATCGCATTAAAAAAAGAGGATTTCAAAACCGACAAAATGTGCTATACTTATTCTTATCATAAAAGATTGGAGTGAAGCAGCATGAAAAGCAAACAGATTCTCTCGCTTTCCCTTGCCGCATGCCTGATGATTGGCTCTCTTGCCGGAGCAGGTGAGGCGCAGGCAAAAGCAAAAGCGAAAAAGCCGGTATTGTCAAAAACAAAAATGACTGCCTATATCGGCAAGACAAAGACATTGAAGGTTAAGAAAAACGGAACGAAAAAAATCGTGAAAACCAAATGGACTTTGTCCGGAAAAAAAGTGGCAAAACTGTCGAAAAAGAAAAAGACATCGGTCACCATTAAGGGATTAAAAAAAGGCAGTGCGACAGTAAAAGCCAAGGTTTGGTATCAGAAGAAAGGTGCCAAAAAGAAGAAAAAAGTCACTTTAAAATGTAAGGTGAGCGTAACAAAATACGTTTCTCCTGAGGCGAAGAAAAAGGCGAATGTGTTAAATGCGACGACGAAGTATCAGCCGCTTGCTAAGTTGGCAGCGCAGCATGGATTCAAGTTGGGAACCGTTGTAAACTACACAAATGTTACAACAAATGACAACTACAAAAATCTTGTGAAATACCATTTTAACAGTTTGACAGCAGGAAATGAGTTTAAGGCATATTCGCTTTTAGACCAGGCAAAATCCGCAAAGAGCAAAGATGGTATGCCGGTGATGAATTATGACAAGGCAGATACGATTATTTCATTTGCCAAGGAAAACGGAATCCAGATGCGGGGACATGTTCTTGTGTGGCATGCGTATATGTGTGACTGGTTCTTCCGCGAGGGCTATGACACAAGTAAGAAATATGTAAGCAAGGCGGTTATGCAGAAACGTCTTCAGTATTATATTAAAGAAGTAATCACTCATTTTGAAAAGAAATATCCGGGTGTAATTTACTGCTGGGATGTGGTAAATGAGGCTGTAGCAGACCAGAATGTGGGAAATGACAACCGAAATCTCCGAAAAGATAATCAGTTTTACAAAATCCTTGGCAGCGATTATGTGGAGCAGGCATTCCTCTATGCGAAAAATACGGTAGACGAACTTGGGGCCGATATTAAATTGTATTATAATGATTACAATTCTTTCTACAAATCAAAACGTGAAGAAATTGTAAATTTGGTTAAGAGCATTAACAGTTATGCAAAGGATGCCAAAGGAAATGTCCGCAAACTGTGTGACGGCGTTGGCATGCAGGGATACATTGGCGGTTACGGAACTCAGAATGGATGCATGAATGAGCAGAATATTTCGGATATTAAGAAATCAATTGAGACTTATGCAGCACTTGGCTGTGAAGTTCAGGTGACCGAAATGGCAGTAAGAAATTATATGGGGACGGCTGCCATGAAGAAAAAACATGCTGCATTTTATAAAAAACTGTTCCAGATGTTTGTGGACGTAAATGAAATTTCGGCAAAATGCACCGGAAAATCAGATGAAGAAATTAAAAAATTGGAGGAGAGCCGACCTTTAAAAGCGGTTTCAATCTGGGGCTGGCAGGATGACCCATCGCTGGATGAAAGCAGCTATGGCTACTCGATGAATGGTCCATATTGTGGTTTGTTCACGGAATTGTATGCGGTGAAAGATTCGTTTAAGAATGTGTATGAGGTTCTTGCAAATAAAAGAATTTAAAGGTGTTGACATTTTAAATTTTCAAGATTATAATAGCGGTAACACGTAGATGAGACGAGTAAAACGCAGAACATGTCAGAGAGAAATGCCTTGTGCTGGAAGCATTTTCATGGGAACCGTTTGAAAACTACCTCGGAGTGACCCCAATCCGGTCCGGTGACCCCGTTATCGTCAGAATGAAGCCGGGATGATTTATTACTATTTCGTCCAACAAGGGTGGAACCGCGAGACATTGATTTTATGGCCTCGTCCCTTCGAACTATGACAGCGAGAAGGGATGAGGCCTTCTTGTATATTGAAATTGAATGAGAACAGGAGGAATTCACATGAAAGTAACACTTAAAGATGGTTCAAGCAAAGAGTATTCACAGGCAATGAGCATTATTGATATTGCCAAAGACATCAGTGAAGGACTTGCCAGAGTGGCATGCGTTGCCGAGTTAGACGGCGAAGTTGTGGATTTGCGTACAATAGTAGATGGCGAACACACACTGAATATTTTGACATTTGACAGCGACGAAGGAAAAGCAGCCTTCCGTCATACGGCATCCCATGTGCTGGCACAGGCGATTAAGAGATTGTATCCGGATGCCAAATGTGCCATTGGACCTTCGATTGAGGAAGGTTTCTACTATGATTTTGATATAGCACCATTGGACCGTGAGGCACTGGACAAGATTGAAAAAGAAATGAAAAAGATTGTTAAGGAAGGTGCGGCATTAGAGCGTTTTACCCTGCCAAGACAAGAGGCAATTGATTTGATGAAAAAACGTGAGGAGCCGTATAAGGTTGAACTGATTGAAGATTTACCGGAAGATGCCGAGATTTCTTTCTATCAGCAGGGCGAATACATTGATTTGTGTGCCGGTCCTCATTTGATGAATACAAAACCGTTAAAGGCAATGAAGCTGATTTCTTCTTCCGGTGCTTACTGGAGAGGAAATGAGAAAAATAAAATGCTTACCCGTGTATACGGAACTGCTTATACAAAGAAAGCGGATTTGGATGCCTATTTGGAGCATTTGGAAGATATTAAAAAACGCGACCACAATAAATTGGGACGTGAGCTGGAACTGTTTACTACCGTTGATGTAATCGGTCAGGGACTTCCGCTTTTAATGCCAAAAGGTGTACAGGTTATTCAGACTTTGCAGCGCTGGATTGAAGATGAGGAAGAAAAGCGCGGTTACATGAGAACGAAGACACCTTTGATGGCGAAATCTGATTTGTACAAGATTTCCGGTCACTGGGATCACTACAAAGAAGGTATGTTTGTTCTTGGCGATGAGGAAAAGGATAAGGAAGTATTTGCCCTTCGTCCGATGACCTGTCCATTCCAGTACTATGTTTACAAGGCAAGCCAGAAATCCTATCGTGACCTGCCATGTCGTTATGGTGAGACATCAACATTGTTCCGTAATGAGGATTCCGGTGAAATGCACGGCTTGACTCGTGTGCGCCAGTTTACAATTTCTGAAGGACATTTGATTGTGCGTCCGGACCAGATGGTAAAAGAGTTTAAGGATTGTATCGCTCTCGCTCAGTACTGTTTGCAGATACTTGGTGTTGAGGAAGATGTAACGTATCATCTGAGCAAATGGGATCCTGAAAACCGTGAAAAATATATCGGCGAGCCGGAAGTTTGGAATGAGACAGAAGAAGATATCCGCCAGATTTTGACAGAACTGAATATTCCATTTACTGAGGATGTTGGAGAGGCCGCTTTCTACGGACCAAAAGTAGATATCAATGCGAAAAATGTATACGGTAAAGAAGATACCATGATTACCATTCAGTGGGATGCCCTTTTGGCTGAACAGTTTGATATGTATTATATTGATGAAAATGGTGAGAAAGTACGCCCATACATCATCCACAGAACATCCATTGGATGTTATGAGAGAACGTTAGCATGGCTGATTGAGAAATATGCCGGTGCATTCCCGACATGGCTTTCACCGGAGCAGGTACGTGTTCTGCCGATTTCCGAGAAATATCTCGATTACGCAAACAGTGTGGAAGAGAAATTAAAGGCGAATGGCATCCGTTGCAGCGTGGACAGCCGTTCCGAAAAAATCGGTTACAAGATTCGCGAGGCAAGACTTCAGAAAACACCGTATATGCTCGTTGTTGGACAGAAAGAACAGGAAGAGGGCGTCGTATCCGTTCGCAGCCGTTTCAAAGGAGACGAGGGTGCACAGTCTTTGGATGCGTTTATTGATGATATTTGCAAGGAAATCCGTACGAAAGAAATTCGTAAGGTAGAAGTGACACCGGAGAGTAAATAAGCAGGAGGTTTGTATGCAGCAGAATAGACAGACAAATGCAAAAGCGATTGCGTCGTTAGTGCTTTCATGTGCTTCGATGGTTTGTTGTATGCAATGGTCCATTTCTTTGGTAATGGCAGTGCTTGGCATTGTATTTGGAATTTTGGGACTTCGGGATGACAATCCGAATCAGGAAGATGCAGCAATTGCCGGTATCGTTGTGGGAGTGGCAGGGGTCATCCTTGCCATTGTCGTAGCGGTGCTGTTAATTAAAATTACGAATAATTCGTCGATGCAGCATCTGGAACAGACAGCATCCTTTTTCGCCCCATACGGCAGGATATAGAAATGGAGGTATCTATGACAGATATAAATCGACACAGAGGGCTTGCAATTGCCTCTCTTATATTAGGTGGAATTTCCTGTTTTTGCTGTTTTGGAACAGGTATCGGCGTAATCCCTGCCGCAATCGCCCTTGTCTTTAGCATTATTGCAGTGGCAAAAGGCGGTAAAAATGCAAGAAAATTAGGAATCATCGGATTGATTTTGAGTGCCATCGGTCTGGTTTTAAATGCTGTGATTTTGGCATACGGAATCTGGATGATTCGCTGGGACCACATGACAATTGAAAATCTATCCTCAATTCAGAACTTAAATCCTGCAAACGAAAAAGACATCATCGAATGGCTTCAGCAGTTTATTAAGGTTGATATATCGGGGATGGTAAATTAAATGATGTTTTTTGATTTCCGTAATTAGGCAGAAAAGCTTTGTATCTCGTGGGCGCTTTCGCTCATTGAGTGCGTAGCGGTATGGGCGCTGAAACTACCAGCGCTGCATACCGACGTACTCAAAACCCACGAGTTTCAAAGTTTTTCTGCTAAATTACTGGAATTCAATAAATGGCATTCCCCAATCATTCATTGCCCTGCATTAATACTACAGTTGATTCTTTGTACGCAGGCGTGTGTGGTCAAGTGATTGCTGCTGATTTTTCAGGAATCCAATAAATGACCTTAATTCAATTTATAATGATTGCGCTGCAAACACATCGGGTATCAGACACGCGTAGTTTGCGTGTCGATACCCCTGTGCGTTTGCTAAGCGGGAGCGGCGCAAGAAATATAAATTGAATTAAGGTCATTTACGGAAACTGAAAAAAAGTTAACAGCAATCACTTGACACACACCACCTTTCTATGGTACACTACCAAAGGTGTAAAAAGCAGAGTTATCCACTCTCACCTTGCCGTATAACATTTGTTATCACACGGTATTGGTTCACATCTATTATAATGATAGGAAATGTTTTACGTGGATAGCTGGCTTTTAGAAACAGCTATCTTTTTTTCATTTAGGAGGTAAGAACAATAAGCGATTTAATGATTAACGAGCAGATTCGCGACAGAGAAGTTCGTGTAATTGGACCAAACGGAGAACAGCTTGGCATTATGTCGGCAAAAGAAGCATATTTCAAAGCAAAAGATGCAGGACTTGATTTGGTAAAGATTGCACCGACTGCAAAACCGCCGGTATGTAAAATTATTGACTACGGCAAGTACCGCTATGAGCAGGCTCGTAAAGCAAAAGAAGCAAAGAAGAAACAGAAAACCATCGAGACAAAAGAAATCAGACTTTCGCCAAACATTGATACCAATGATTTAAATACGAAAGTAAACCAGGCAAAGAAATTCCTGCAAAAGGGAGCTAAAGTAAAAGTCTCACTCCGATTCCGTGGTAGAGAAATGGCTCATAAAGATGTAGGGAGAGAAATCCTGAATGCGTTTTTTGAAGAATTAAAGGACGTTGCTTCCGTCGACAAACCTGCGAAGATGGAAGGAAGAAGTATGGTAATGTTTTTATCAGCCACAAAATAATAACGGAGGAATAATATCATGGCAAATCAGAAAATGAAAACAAAAAGAGCTGCTGCAAAGCGCTTTAAAGTTACCGGTACCGGTAAATTGAAAAGAAACAAAGCATACAAGAGTCATATTTTGACTAAGAAGACAACAAAGAGAAAAAGAAATCTCAGAAAGTCTGCTCTTGTAGATGAAACTAATGTAAAAACAATGAAAAAGATTATGCCATACAGCTAATGGCGAAGGAGGGAACTGACAAATGGCTAGAATTAAAGGCGGAATGAACGCAAAGAAAAAACATAAAAGAGTATTGAAACTGGCAAAGGGTTACAGAGGCGCAAGAAGTAAACAGTATCGTGTTGCAAAACAGTCTGTTATGCGTGCGTTGGAAGAGTCCTATACAGGTAGAAAACAGAAAAAGAGACAGTTCAGACAGCTTTGGATTGCTCGTATTAACGCAGCAGCTAGAATGAATGGTCTTTCCTACAGCAAATTTATGTATGGTTTGAAACTTGCTGAGGTAAACGTAAACCGTAAAATGCTTTCTGAGATGGCAATCAGCGATCCGGAAGGTTTCGCTTCTTTGGTAGAAGTAGCAAAAAGCAAATTAGCTTAAGCTTTATCTGTTATAACAAACAAGTACAAAAAGGTATCTCATTGTGAGGTACCTTTTATCTTGCAGTAAAAGTGAAACATCACGATTAATGGAAAGGAAATAAGGGAAATGAGTCAAACGCATAAGCAAAAAATAGCGGCATTGCTTGCCACAACCTTAATTTTATGTGACCTCATAAGCGGGAGTCCTGCCCATTTGCAGGCAAGACAGAAGAACAATCAGACGGAGTGGAGTGAAGAGCCAACGCCTGAACCGACAGAAGAACCGACCGCGGAGCCCACAGAGGAGCCGGAGCCAACAGCTGCGCCACAGCCAAATGAAACTCCAAAGCCGGTGAAAAAATATGAACTGGTATCGCCCCACGCTAAGTATTATAAAGGCGGCATGAAGGGGATTCATTATCGGAAAGTGAAGGGGGAAAAGGTATATCACCTTTACTCGTATACGACCGATTCGGTAAAACTTGTTATGTCACAGGCATCTACTTTTGAGGTTTACGGAGGTGCTTCGAAAAAAGAAGTAAAAAAGAAGTTAGTTACCGTTTCTTCCTCCGGTGTGGTAAAATGTAAGACAAAAAACAAAAAAAATTACACGCTCTTAAAAGCGACGTCCAAAGTGACAGGCGAAAACTGCTATATTTACATTTATTTTAATGAAAAAATTGAAAGCAAAAGCGGCAGCAAAATAAAGTTATGGGAAAAGAAAAAAGCGACAGTTTCTTTTAACTATGCCAAAAAGAAATTGTCTTTTGAAATAAAGAATAAAAAGATTGCAAGTGTCAATAAAAACGGACGAATTACGGCGAAAAAGAAGGGTACGACTTACCTTTTTGTAAAGGTAAAAGATTCGGATAAAAACCAGTGCAGGATTAAAATTGTTGTAAAAGAAGAGCCGTGGATTGTCAGTGAAAAGGATAAGAAATACGACTATGCAGAGATGACAAGAGATTTGCGTAAGATTGCTCACAAATACCCCGGAAAAACAGGGCTGTCGAGCCTTGGCAGGACATATGACAACAGGGAAATCTGGTGCATGCGTGTGGGAAATCCTTCTGCGGCAAAGAAACTTGTGATTGATGCGGCAATTCATGCCAGAGAGTGGAAAAATACACAGGTCATTATGCGACAGACCGAGGAAATTCTTCGGGAATATGGTGAGCACCGCGCAAGATTCCGTTCGACATGCCTTTATATTCTGCCGATGGATAACCCGGACGGTGTGACAATTTCGCAGTATGGGGCAAGTGGAATCCGCAATGCAAAACTTCGCAAGAAAATACAGAAGATAGGGCATTTCAATACGTGGAAAAATAATGCCAGAGGGGTTAATATTAACAATAATTTCCCTGCCGGTTTTTCAGCAGATAAGAAAAAGGATAAAAAGAAGGGGAAGAAAAGGAAACCGGATGCCACAACATATACAGGAAAAAAGGCAGCGAGCGAAAAGGAAACGAAGGCATTAATTTCTTTTATTAAGCGGATATCGCCAAAGACGGTGTTGAATCTCCATTCGACCGGCAGTATTTTATACTGGGATTTTGATGTATCGTCGCCACTGCATGAAAAGCAGTACAGGTTAGCAAGTGAAATAAAAAAGAGAAATCATTACCGAATGATGCCAAAGAGTTCGAGTACAGAAGAACATGGAGGCTTTGCAGACTGGCTTGTGTACGAGAAGAAAATTGTGAGTGTTACGGTAGAAACAGGGACAGTGCCATGCCCTTTGCCGCACTCTCAATATAAAAAGATTTATAAACGAAACAAAAAGATGTTTCGCTGGTTTATGCTATCTTATTAAACAGGTAATTGGATACGAAAAGGAAGGTGCATTAAAATGGAACGAACGAGAAGACTGCGGATGAACGAACGAGTGAGAGATATGGTGCGGGAAAATCATGTCCGGGTGGACGAATTGATTTATCCGATTTTTGTAATAGAAGGAGAAAATATTTGTGAACCGGTAGAGTCGATGCCGGGCATCTGCCAGTATTCGATTGACAGACTTCATGAAGAACTTGACCGAGTGCGTGAGGCAGGGATTCCGGCAGTTTTATTGTTTGGTATTCCGGCACACAAAGATGAGCAGGGAAGTGGTGCGTATGCCGAAGATGGAATCGTGCCACAGGCGATTCGCTATATTAAGAAAAATTACAAAGAACTTGTTGTTGTTGCGGATGTCTGCCTGTGTGAATACACATCACATGGACACTGCGGTCTGATTTGCGATGGGGAAGTTTTAAATGATGAGACGCTTCCGTTTTTGTCAAAGGCATCTGTTGTGTATGCAAAGGCAGGAGCAGATATCATTGCACCGAGTGATATGATGGATAAACGTGTTGAGGCAATCCGCAAGGCTCTTGATGAAGAAGGCCTATATAATACGCCGATTATGTCCTACAGTGCAAAATTTGCGTCTGCTTATTATGGTCCATTCCGTGATGCTGCACATTCGGCACCTGGATTTGGTGACCGCAAAAGTTATCAGATGGACCCGGCAAATGGAGAAGAAGCTCTGCGGGAAGTGGAGCAGGACATCAAAGAAGGTGCTGATTTAATTATTGCAAAACCGGCGATGGCATATCTGGATGTGCTAAAAGATATTTCCATTCATTATAATATTCCGATTGTGGCGTATAATGTCAGCGGAGAATATGCGATGGTGAAAGCAGCTGCGCAAAAAGGCTGGATTGATGAAAAACGAATTGTGATGGAGCACATGATTGGATTTAAGCGTGCCGGTGCAAAAATGATTATTACTTATCATGCGCTTGATGTAGCTCGGTGGCTTAAGGAAGAACAAAAGGGGCAGTAACCATGATTTTTGGCTATGTTGGAATTTGCTATAAAGAAGCACCACTTGCCCTGCGCGGGCAGGTGGCGTTACCCGACTCAAAAAAAATTGAATTATGGGAGCGGCTTTCTGTCATTGGCTTAAAACAGTGTGTGATTGTCTCGACCTGCAACCGCAGCGAGATTTTCTATTTTTCTCATTCGGATGCGGTGACGGGGGAGCAGGTGCAGTCCTGCTACCAGGGCATTTTCCCGAATGTTTCGTTTGGGGATTGCTGTAAGAAAAAAGAGGGCAGTGAGGCGGTTTCTTATTTGTTCCGCGTGGCGGCAGGCTTGGAATCGTTAGTCGTAGGTGAAGATCAGATTTTAGGGCAGGTTGTTGAGGCAATGGATTTTGCCAGGACCATGGGGCACAGCGGCAAAGAATTGGAGCGCATTGTAAGGGATGCGGTGACGTGTGCCAAGTGGATTAAGACGAATTACCGTATCAGTGAAAAGCCACTGTCAGTCAGTTATATTGGCGTGAAAGAGTTGCACCGTGCCGGTGGCGTTAGCGGGAAAAATATTCTTGTGATTGGAAGCGGAAAAACGGCGGCACTTGCTTTGACATATTTGTTTGAATACGGAGCAAAAAAGATTTATCTGTGCAGCCGGACGCTTGCGCACGCAAAAGAATTGTTAGCGGTACATGAAAATTTGACGGTGGTGGATTATCATGAGCGTTATGATGCGATGAAACGGTGTGAAACGGTTGTATCAGCAACGTCATCGCCGCATCTGGTTGTTTTGTACGATAAATGGAAAGAGACGGGTGTCAGACAAATGCAGTTTTTGGATTTGGCATCACCGAGGGATATTGACAGCCGGTTACAAGAAGTTCCGGGGGTGCAGTTGATTGATATGGATACGCTGCAGAAAATCACCGAAAAAAATCAGAATGAGCGGGAAAAACTGGCGGCAGACTGTGAACAGGTTATTGAAGAAAAGGTGCAGGAGACGATGGAATGGCTTTTATTGAGCCGTGTGGATGGTACGATTGAGACATTGCAGAAACGGTGTTTACAGATTGAGACGGACAGTTATGAATATTTAAATCGAAAAATTTCTCTGAATCACAGAGAGCAGAAATTATTGAAAAAGGTGCTTCATGCTTCTTTGCAGCGCTTGATTCGTGAGCCGATTCAGGAATTAAAGCAGTTGGAGGACGAAGAAAAGCAGAAAGAGTACCAGAATATCTTAAAAACATTATTCCGAATGTATGAAGATGAATAAAAGTATAAGCGTAACCTTATACTTTTATTAAAAATTGCTATAAGTAAAATATTATAATATCGTATGGAATATATTTACAAAGTTATACCTTGGTGTTACAATAATCTCAAAGAGAGGGATCGTATACGAAACAGGGTTTGTTTACGGGGCGGTTTCAAAAACAAAAAATGATTGGAGGACACAAGGTTGAAAAAACAGTTTTGTAAAACAATGAGTTATGTGATGACGGCAGCATTGCTTCTTGGCGTGTCAATGCCATCTTCACCGGCAGCAGCAAAGAAAAAGGCACCGAAACTTAGCACAAAGAAAGTAAGCATTTCGGTTGGACAGAAAAAGACGATTAAGCTGAAGAATGGAAAGAAAGCAGTTTGGTCCATTAAGTCAGGCAAAAAGGTTGTTAGTCTTTCGAAGAAAAAGAAAACAAGTGTCGTAGTAAAAGGAAAGAAAGCCGGAAAGGCAGTCGTATTAGCAAAGGTTGGAAAGAAAAAACTGACCTGCAAAGTTACTGTTAAGGAAAAGAAGCCGGCAGTTACAAAAGCACCGGCAATTACTACTGCACCAAACACGAATAAACCAAGTACGGCACCGACAGCAACACCAACAGCTGTAGTACCGACACCAACCGCTACTCCGGAACAGGGCGAGGCAGTAAAAGACATTACAATTGATATGACAAAAGTTGGCGATACCGAATTCAGTTCTTCACCGGCAACGATTAATTTTAGCAGCCAGTTGGATGTACGCTTTGATTTGGCTTATTTTAAGGAAGTAAAAATTGGCTATGAACTTACTTTTGAAGGTGAAGACACTTCCAAATTAACAGCTGGTAAAATTGCTGTAGCAGGTACAACAGAGCAGTTGACAGGTTTTGATGATGGTGTAGCATTTAATTATAACATGGCAGCGGGTGCTACATCCGTATCGGTAGCATTTGATGAGAAAGTAACAGGTCCTGCCGTTGGATTGAACATCCAGCCGATGGATGCGGCTGCTAGTTATGGTTGGCCGGAAACGTTGAAATCCGTTAAGATTACAAGCATTGTATTTGTTGCCAGAGCAGGAGCTACTTATCCGGCAGCAGGAGCAAGCAAACCAACACCAAAACCAACAGTAGCACCGGAATTTGAATCTTCTGAGTTCAAATACGATGGTCTTGATCAGAATTGGATTGACAAAAACATTGACCCTGAAAAACCGGTTGTTGCTTTGTCATTTGATGATGGCCCGGGAGGTTATACAGGATTTGTTGATAATGGTATGAAGATTCAGAAAGCTTTAACTGCAGCAGGCGCTCATGCAACATTCTTCTACATCGGTGCTCATATTGAGCATGATGAGGATTCCAGAAATGAAGTTCTTGCAGCGAAAGAGGCTGGATTTGAGGTGGCAAATCATTCTTATGATTCCAATGGGTTGAATAGTGTAGGACCAGAGGTAATCAAAGAGAAGATTGCTAAGACAGATGCGCTTCTTTCTGAAATCACCGGATACAAACACTTCTTGTTCCGTGCGCCAAACGTTGCTTATAGTCAGGCGATGTATGCAGTAATCGAGAAACCGTTTATCGATGTATCGATTTGGAGTCAGGATTATCAGGATAAAACAACGAAAGATGATTTGGTAAACAATGTAATCAATAACTTAAAAGATGGCGGTATCATTAACATGCATTCCGTTCATGAAAAAACAGCAGAGGCAGTTCCGGAAATTTTGGAGCAGTGCAAAGACAAAGGATATCAGGTTGTTAGTGTATCTGAATTGTTTGCTATTAAAGGCAAAAAGCTTATGACAGGTGTGAAATACAATAACGCTGAGTAAGATTTGAAAATGGATTGTTGAAAAGCAGGGCTGTTACAATAAAATAGCTAAAGATGGCAAAAGAAGTTTGTTCGATATAAACGAATGGAACTTCTTTTGCTATTTTTATTTTATACGCAGACATGCCGCTCTTTGGTTGCGGCGTCTCTTTATCTGTGATAAAATAGAGTAAATGGCGTGAAAGGAGCATGCATATGACAGGGATTGTTTTTGAAGGTGGGACATTTCGACCGATTTTTAGCTGCGGTGTGATGGATGCACTGTTGTCGGAGAATATATTACTGCCTTACTGTATTGGTGTTTCCGCTGGAATTGCGGATGGGGTTTCGTATATTTCTAAACAACCACAGAGAAATTTGGAAATTATGCAGAAATACCGTAATGATAAGCGATATATGAGCCGGAGCAACTGGAAAAAAAATAAAAGTATTTTCGGACTGGATTTTGTTTTTGGAGAAATTCCGGACCACTTAATTCCATTTGATTGGGACACCTTTCGTTCATATGAGGGAACTTGTCTGGTTGGTGTGACAAATGCAAAAACCGGACAGATTGAGTATAAAAACGCAATGGATATGGATGAGAAATTTACAATGCTTCGTGCAACCTGCGCATTGCCAATGTTTTTCCCAGCGATTGATTTGGACGGACAGAAGTATTACGATGGCGGGCTGGTTGACCCGATTCCGTTTAAAAAAGCGTTAGATGACGGTTGTGACAAATTAATTGTTGTGCTTACGCAGCCACGCGGTTTTGTGAAACGTTATGGCAAATATGATAAAATGGGTGCCAGAATGCTAGGACATAAATATCCGGAGATTAAACGAGTGATTATGGAGAGACCGGACCGCTACAATGCTATGGTGAAAGAGTGTGAGGCGTTAGCGAAGGAGGGAAAAGTGATGATTCTACGGCCGAACCATTTGCTGAACAGCTTTGAAAGTGATGTGCGGAAACTGGAAATGGCTTATTGGCATGGTTACCGCATGACAAAAGAAAAGATGAAAAAAATCAAGAGGTTTATTGAGGAATAAAGGAGATTGCAAATGAAACAACAAAAGCAGCAAAAAGAATATGGGAAAAAGTTTTTTGTGCCAATTTTGCTTATACTGGCAGTGCTTCCATTGATTACCAATGCACATATTTATGATAATGGATTGAGTAAACAATTATGGTCATCGGCAAATGGTCAGGTGACAGATTTCTTTTTGTATTATAAATCGCATTTTTTGATGATACTGGGTGCCATTGTTACGGTTATTTTGGCATATTGGCTTTGTACTGGTGAAAATGGCAGATTGTTTGATAAAAATGTGTGGATTCCGTTGATTCCGGCATCGGTGTTTGCCTTATTTTCGCTGTTTTCGGCGATGGGAGCGGAGCATGCAGAGGATGCGTTCTTAGGCGGTTATGAGCAGTTTGAGGGCGTATTTGTCCTTCTTATTTATGTAATCTGTTTTTTGTTTGTGTATGGTTACGTGAAGAAAGAAGAGGTAGTGGAGTGGCTTCTTAACGGACTGACTGCCGGCTCTTGTGTTGTTGGTATTCTCGGTGCATTCCAAACGTTTGGTCTGGATTGGATTCAGAGTGCCTGGGCAAGGCCTTTGGTTACGACTGAACTGGCTGGCAGAAGTGGTTTTAATATAAAATTGACATTTGGTAAGGGTATGGCATATTCTACACTTCACAATCCGAACTATGTTGGTTCTTATGTGGCGGTTGTTTTACCGATTACGATTCTTTTGCTTTTTACGGCAAAGAAAATGACATTTCGTGTACTGGCTCTGATATCTACTGCTTGCCAGTTGATTATGCTGTATGGCTCACAGTCATTGACCGGACTGATTGGTGTTGCCGGAGCTGTTGTTGCAGCACTCATTTTTCTGCTTCCTTATGTGAAAAAGCATTTACTTGTTTCGGTTGGAGCGGTTGTTGTGTGTATTGCTGCGGTGGTCTGCGTGCTCGTTGCAAAACCCGGCATTTTAAACCGGTTTACGGGCAGCGAGGGAGAAAAAACGACGAATACTATTTCGTCCATTCAGACAAAGAAAAATTCGTTTGAAATTGTGACCGGCAGCGGAAAGACGGTTGTAGGAGAGTTTACTTCGACTGACAGTATCGGTTCCTTTTCTTTGAAGGATAAAAAGGGAAAAACACTGGAGACTGCGACAAATAATAATGTTGTGACGATTGCAGAAAAAGGATATGAAAAGATTAAATTCTCGGCATCTGCTGTTGAGGTCGATAAAACAACGATTCCGTGTCTTGAAATTGGTGCAGATGGAAAAACGTGGGATTTGGTGAAAAAAGATAATAAACTTTTGTATTATAATCCGCAGGGACGATTGGACAAACTGAGAAAAATGGATTCGATTGGTTTTGAAAATAATTACGATTTTGCGACCCGCCGTGGTTATATTTGGTCACGTACATTTCCAATGCTTAAATCAACGGCCTTGATTGGTGTTGGTGCGGATAATTTTGTATATGAATTTCCGAATAATGATTATGTGGGAAAAGTGAATTCTGAGTTTAATGCGCAGCTTATTACGAAACCGCATAATATGTATCTTCAGATTTGGACGCAGGACGGTATGCTTGCCTGTCTGGCATTGATTGCTTTGTACGTGATGCTTGTTATTGCAACATGGAAGAATTGCATGAATGCAGAGAAAAAGACATGGCTTCACAAAACAGCAATGGCAATTTTTTGTGGTGCCAGTGGTTACATGGTAGTTGGTCTTGCAAATGATTCAAGTGTATGTGTGGCACCTTTGTTCTGGATCCTTATGGGACTTGGGTTTGCTGTAAATCATATGATAAAACGCAGTAAAGCGAAAGAGGAAGAACAGTAAAATACGGAGGTGATTGTATGGCTCGAAGATGCAGTGTGGAAAGAGCAAATAAACAAATTGGCGGTTTCGCCAGTGCAAAGAAAAATATGGTGATTCAGTACGAAGGACGTGAACGTTCGACAAAGCATTTGTTGGAATTGATTCACGATGATGTTTTAACAAAAGGAGTTGCAGAAGAGGAAATTGAACAGCTTGATATTTACGTGAAACCGGAAGAACAAGCAGTTTATTATGTGGTGAATCAGAAAATTGAAGGCCAGATTGCATTCTAAAAGGATGTGGGACAAGAATGTCGGAAAGGAAGAAAATTATGGCAACGGTTTATGTAATTGCAAACCAAAAGGGCGGTATTGGTAAGACGACAACCGCTACAACATTAGCAGGGATTTTGAATCAAAAAGGAAAAACTTTATTAATTGATGCGGACCCACAGGGGAACAGCACAAGTACCTATCAGGCAGCAATTGAGGATACGGCAACTCTTTATGATGTCATGGTTGATGAGGACCCGGTGCCGCTTGATGAGGCTGTGCAACACATGGAGAACGGAGATATTGTAGCTTCGGACCCATTGCTTGCCAAGGCGGGAAAACTTTTAGATGGAAATGTGGAAGGAATGTACCGTTTGCAGGATGCGCTTGAAATGTTAGACGGCTATGATTACATCGTAATTGACACAGCACCATCTCTTGATATTGTATTGTATAACTGTCTGATTGCTGCGGACGAAGTAATTATCCCGGTCACGGCGGATGCCTTTGCACTGCAGGGACTAACAAAACTCAGCGATACAATTCATGCTGTTCAAAAGCGCCAAAACCGCAATTTGCAGATTGCCGGCCTTTTGCTTGTGAAGTACGCCGGCCGCTCCAATTTGGAAAAAGATGTGCGTCAGGAAATCGAGGAAGTTGCCACACAACTTGGCACTAAATTGTTTCCAACGGCAATTCGCGAGTGCGTCAAAACAAAAGAAGCACAGTTGAAAAAACGACTGCTCAGCGATTATGCGCCAAACTGTACCACGATGCAGGATTACAACCAGTTTGTCGAAGAACTGCTTGGAAAGTAAGATACATAAATGAAATATCTTGTGTTATATAAGGATGTCAGGGGCAAGCTTTTTGCTCGGGCATCCTATTTTATTGCTTATTTTCCAATGCCATATTCTTTCATAAGTTCTTTTTGATAGTCAGTATCTACCATGGCACGCTGCATGTCTTCCAAGCGATTGTCCTCTAGTAAATGGAGATTTAGGGTGTTCACGTGGGACTCGCCACGTTCTTCGCCGATGGTAATACCGCGTTTTTCACCAATGGCAATGCCGCGTTCCTCACCAATAGCAATACCGCGAGCTTCGCCACGTTCTTCATACATATCTAAAAGTACACACATATTGATATGTCCTCCTTTTTCGTTTTGTTTATCGATTAACTGTTTTGCCTTTATGTAACGGTCGTCATTTGCGACAGCGGCCAGCCAGTCTAAAAAGGCTTCTGGATGGTCAAGTTTAAAATCCGTTGTGCGGAAAAAAGATTCTAATTTTTCTTTGTCATTTTTGCATGACAGATACCGGACGATGTATTTAAAGTCGGAGCGATACATCTGCATCGTGGACTCGGATTGATTGGCTAAGTTGATAATACCAATTGAATGAGGTGAAATCCACTGCTCAAATTCCTCACGCATATCGTCGGGGATGTTAAGCACATCCTGTAACTGCTTAGGCTTTTTCCACTCTTTCTGACTGTAATTCAAAACAAGCGTAATAACCGGATCCAGCTTTTGAGTATCATGGATCCCCTTGGTAATGGGGGACGGATACATCTGTTGCTGTCGATTTGTCTCTTTGATTGTCCGAACCTGTTCCATATATTTTGCATGTTGATATCCCATGTCGCGGACGGGCATAATGTTATTGATATCACTCTGATTTTCCAGACAGACAAAGAAGCGGGTGTTATATTTTTTGTCACACTTCATCGGTACATCCATCTGCAGTTGTTTCAGTTTGTTGTCAGAAGAGGACTTGGTAATCAGTTCACCGGGTTCTCGTGATAATTCGTTTGCAGATATATAATGTCTGCCGCCGAATAAGTTTACATTAACGATGTCGGAAAAAACATCTTTGTATTGTAATAAATTCTTTTCAGCTAAATCTTTACTTCCCAATAGCATGCCTCCTTTTATCAAATAGAAATAACAAGGAGAACGGTTTTGCTCCCACCCTTGTTTGTGAATATACTAGCATGTAATGAAGAAAAAGTCAATATATTTTATTACAATCGTAAAGCGACTTGCGCCCGCTTGAAAGGAAGTTAAAAACAGCATAAAGGGCGAAAAAACGTAAAAAAGAGAGGCGCAAAACGACTTGTTGGTAAAGCGTGGCGTATTGCGCTGAGAATTTTTGAAAAGTGAAAAAAGTGGGGGTGGTCAGATTACGGAAAAAACAGAATCACAGTGCAAGGTTTCTGGTGGTGATACAGTTGGAGGTTTAATTGGTAAAACACAGTATGTTAATAGTTGGAGAGATGCTTCATATACCACTTGCAAATTGGACGGGACAAATTAGGGAGGAATACTGTTTGGATGTTTTCCAACCACAGATTATAATTGTTTCGACGTAAAAGTATATTATCCAAAAGAATGTTATGAGGAAAAGGGATGGCAGGATACCGGTTGTGACTTGAATGGGGGCGGCAGTACGAAAAATTATTTTACAAATGCCGCGAGACCAAAGGAATCCGTTTTGATGTCGTATCAATTGCTGACTGTGCTTTTTATAAAAACAGAAAAATTCGCCGTGCTCTAATTGGCACGAACATAAAGTCAATCGGGAAAATGGCGTTCTACGGTACAAAGCAGTTGAGGTACATAGATATTAGAACGAAAAAACTGAAAGCCATTGGCAAAAAAGCGTTTATTGGAATTTATCCGGCGGCGAAAATTAAAATTCCTCGTACGAGAAAGAAAAAGTACATCAAATTACTTGCCAAAAAATACGGTTAAAAGAAAAAAGCAGAGAGTTCACAAAATGGAATTCTCTGCTTTTCCCTTGGTGATACATTTAAAAATTGCTGCCGTTCCAGCCCCAGTCGTTCACACCGTGGTAAGTGACATAAACCTGATTTCCCGGGATGGAAAGCTCTTCACTTAAAATGTCGCAAATAACTTTTGTCATTTCTGAATAGGCAGACGGAGATGCCTGACCAAACAGACTGACAGAAACATATGCTCCCTTGTCCAATTTCGAACCGCCCATGTACAAATCGTAATTATCTTCAAATCCAACCATCAGATACGTTTCCGATTTGTTTAAAATTTGGATAGCCTCACCAAGTTTTGTTTTGATAGCTTCCTCTTTTTCCGGGGTGAGCGATACGGTAATTTTTGAATCAATAAATGGCATAAAAGTACCTCTCTTTCTTTTTTATGATATAAGTCAAAGGGATTCCAGAAATTTAAGCATAGAACTTAACTGTGTACCATTTAAGCGCTCTGCATAGCGGAGTAAGCGAAACCTCGTTTCATTCAAATGAACAGAAGTGGTGTCTTCCTCCATAAAAAATTCAGACATCGAAATATTAAATGCGTTACATATTTTTTGCAAAGAGGGGATGGACGGCAATGTGTTTTTTCGATACCAGGCTGAAATCGTTGATTGGGTGATGCCGGACTGCTGGGATAGTTGATACTCGGTCCAGCCACGCTCCAGCCGTAATTCCACGATACGGTCTAATACATTCATTGTCAAACCCCTTTCTTAGGTAAATTCATAAATAATATTATACTTGGTATTGCAAAATAAAGCAGTGTAAAATAACGTAATTAAATAACGTAAATATGAAATCAGTAAAGAGTAATGTATTAGGGGAGGAGTTTTGGCTGAGATAAAAAAACGGAAAGCAATTTTGACGAGGGGGCGTATACTAGAGGGGGCGTATACTAAAAAAATGCAGTGGGGGCTTTTTCTTTCATAGATTACCAATATATGTTATAATGACCTTTGAAAAATGAGGGGAAATAGGATATGAAATTATTGTTTGTACTTGTTGGACTAATTTTGTTTTGCAAAGGAATTGAAAAAGGCAGTAATTGGTTGTTCTTTGGTGGATTGATATTAATGATGTCCTTTTTGATGTGGCAGATTTTTGATAACTGGTTTTTTGTTTCGTTGTTGACGTAAGGGGATGGGATTTTTGCAAAACAACGTTTTTTACCAAATTGTCTAAAAGAGGTTGCAATTTTAGCTTGTTTTACAGCTTTTTTTTGGCAAATCAATGTGTCTAAACAACTCTTTTCGGTATGCTAGGGCTTTAACGTTGCATTTCGGCGAGAAAGGATAAGAAGGAATGCAACGCTTTTGGCTTGGAAATAAGATTAGCGTTGTGTGTGTGCATTATTGCATTTTCTATAACTGGTTCCAGCAATTTTTTATCTCATCGGACGTATAGAAATTTTCACGAAAAGATTTCTTTTTTTAATCTACAAAAATCAATTTATCAACTTTGTCTGGTGTATTACAATGAATAATGTCAATAGTAACAGTATAGTTTGGCATTTGAATAAAAAACAGTATGGTTTTGAAAATAAGATATGTAGTAACAAGGAATAAAAGAATTTATTCAATGATTGTTGTTTGGGAGGACGTGTGCTATAATATATTTGCCAAAAGTACCCATGACAGGGTGGTAGACTCCTAAGTTTATGTACACCGGCTTGCTGGAATACATAGCACGGACCGTAGCAGGGCGAAGACGGTGGCGCTTATGACAGCTTTTGAAATCATTTCAATTTTCATCGGTATACTAACATTGTTATGTGCCTTTGGTAGTCTTGTTATAGCGTTGCTTTGCCTTTCTCAACAAGAGAAAGACAAAGCGAAAATAAAAATGCCTATCCTGCCTGACCCACAGGATGGGTGGTGTCCGTAAGGGCATTTAACCTTTGTGGGAGCATCCACTTTGGAGTGGGTGCTTTCCAATATAGTTATAATATCACTGGTAAGGAAATATATCAAGTATTTTTTTGATAGAACATATAATTTCACATAAAAGAGAATTGTGATGTGTGACAATGGATAATTTTAGAAAGTGGTGTGCTATATGAAAAATGAAACAAGTAAACGGCTGCAAGACAATTTTGATAAAGACAATAAGCTGAAAAGCGAATTAAATTATGGTATTGCGGACATGGAGGCTGGGAGAGAACTTCCATTGGATGAAGCCATGGAAAAAATAACTGAGTTAAGAAATGTTTTTAGGGGGCTGGAGAAAATAGAGAAACTTGACGAAGCCACGTTAGAATTATATTCTTTACTTGGTCAGGGATATACGGCGATGCAAGAAGGTCGAGAAAGTTCCATCGATGAAGTGAAGGCACAAATTCGGAAAAGGAGAGAACAACGTGTCCATCGTTAAGTTTGCAAAACAACGCTTTTTACCAAATTGTCTAAAAGAGGTTGCAATTTTAGCTTGTTTTACAGCTTTTTTTTGGCAAATCAATGTGTCTAAACAACTCTTTTCGGTATGCTAGGGCTTTAACGTTGCATTTGGACGCGAAAGATTAAGAAGGAATGCAACGCTTTTGGCTTGGAAATATGATTAGCGTTGCATGGGTGCATTATTGCAGTTCCTATAACTGGTTTCAGCAATTTTTTATCTCATCGCACGTATAGAGGAATTTTCGCAAAAACGTTCATTTCCTAATCTGCAAAAATTGATTTATCAACCTTGTCTGCTATATTACAACGAATACTGTCAATAGTAACAGTATAGCTTGGTATTTGAATTAAAAAACAGTATGGTTTTGGAAATAAGATATGTAGTAACAAGGAATAAAAGAAGTTATTTAATAGTTGTTATTCAATTTGACACGTGTTAAAATATATTTACGGAAAGTACCCATGACAGGGTGATAGCCTCCCAAGTTTATGTACACCGGCTTGCCCTTCTCGATAAGAGAAATAGGAACAAGCAAAAATAAAAATGCCTATCCTGTCTGACCCACAGGATAGGCAGTGTCCATAAGGACAATATTGCTATAAACTTGGAGCATCCACTTTGGAATGGGTGCTTTCTTTGTATAATCATAATAACACTCTTATAGAAAGAATGCAAGTGGGGTTTGATAAAAAAATATTCTGCAAATTCAGTCTAAATTATTAACATTTTTCGAATTAGTCTTCTTACATTTTGGACATGCATATCTTCCCCGAACACGTTGATTTATCCCTGCCAACCATGAGCAATTGCAATGATTACATTTCCGTCCATGATTTCGTTTTGTTATAGATGCTTTATACAGATGTTCTTTTGGGCAAATCCAATTTGCCTTTTTTGAACTGTTTGGACTGATTTTACTAGGCTCAATGTCGTTAAGTTCAAAATCCCATTCAATCATTAAATCTGGTCGTTTAGTTGCTATAACCTTATTCGTGATTTTCTCACATGATAACTCATTATCTGTTGCATCCAGCATGGCTCCTGCACCTAAAAGAATTGTTAATAATTCTTTATTCACAGATGCGTTCATTTTTGCTTTCTACCTTCCGTCATCGCCTGACACATCTTCATAAGTTCAGCCACACACTCGCTCTCTGTCATTGTTTTCACATTAAACCCATATGCTTGCATGACAACTCTGTCATTATTCCAAAATCATACAAGGTAGCATTCCGCATAAGAAGATTTGAATCTCCACAAATCACATCTGGTGACATAAATCCTAAAGGTATGTATCTGCGATTCTGCGATGAATGTCTTGGAATAATGATATATGTATCCTCCGGTTGTCGAACTTCCCCAAATAGCATCGGATATTCAGCAAGTTTTTTAGTAGCTTCACGATTACTATTTTCACGAAGCAATTTCACTTTCAAGACCGCATCCATAACTGGTGGAACTTTTTTGACTTCGTTAGGTGAAATATCCTTTAACCAAAGACAATACCTTTCTTTATTATGTAAGAATTCTTTTGCTCCAATAAATGGTTTAAACATGCTTCTTGCAAGAGGATATTTCTTAACTATTTCTTCTTTGTTTTCAAAAGTAAAATTCCTCCATCATTCGGCATACTCCCAAAAACTACATTCGAAACACTACTAATGGTTTTTTTCTATTTTCGATAAAAATATCGGGTGCTTCTATCAAATATGCGTTAATATTGTCTACAAAGGTACTGAAAAGAGGTAACAGAAGAAGAAAAGGCGAAGGACGGAAGTTCTTCAACCACAGGAATGTTACCTGTGGATTTTTTTTGTTATAAAGGAAAACAGATACTAGAAAATTCAATTTAAGTACCAAATATATCATAGAATAATCTTACAGATAGGGCTATAATTAAAACATTATTTTAGTCAATTTACAATTTAGAAGGAGGTAATTATGCAAATAGCAAGTAGAAAAGTAATCGCAGGCCTTATGGTTTTGGCTCTTTGTATCACAACACTATCCAGCGCCGGAAGTGATGTAGAAGCAAAGGCTAAGGCTTCTCTTAAGACCAAGAAGATTTTTGTTAAGGTTGGAAAGAAAAAGAGTATATTGATCAAGAATAAAACTAAGAAATATTCTTATTCTTTTACCAGCAGTAACAAACAAGTGGCAAAAGTAACATCAAAAGGGAAGGTTACCGGAATAAAAGCTGGAAAAGCGACTATAACAGTAAAAGAAGTTTTGAAAAAAGGTAAAAAGAAAAAAGGTAAAAAGAAGAAAAGAACATTGGGAAAGGTTAAAGTTACGGTAACTGGCATGAAAAAGAAGAATGTAGCAACGCCAACACCGGAAACGGTAAACAAGGCAACACCTACAGCAACACCTACAGCGACACCGTCTGCAACAGCACCGGTTGAGCCGACAGCATCAGCAACGCCAGCCGCATCGGAACCGGCAACACCAACACCGATCGTAACGAGATCTCCTGCACCACGTCCAACATTGGCGCCTGGTATGCCGGAATTAGATAAGAACAATCTTACTGTAGCGGACTATCCGGGTATTGCATCCGATGTGCCGGATCTGGATATAATTCGTGTTGGTCAGAACTACTACATGGTAAGTACAACGATGAACCTTGTTCCTGGTGTCCCTGTTATGAAGTCGACAGATCTTGTTCATTGGGAAATTGTAAACTATGCATGTAACCGTTTCCCGAACAGGGATTTATTTAATCTTGAGAACGGACAGCAGACATATAAGAATGGTTCCTGGGCAGCATCATTAAAATACAATGAAAAAACAAAACTTTTCTATGTAATCTACAATGTTAACAATGATGGTTTTTATTGTTACACGACACCGGATATCGAGAATGGTACGTGGAAAGCATATTACATACAGACAAGTTTCCATGACCCGGCATTGATCTTTGACGGTGACGGAATGTATGTTATCTACAATGGAAATAACATTCAGAAGATTTCTTTAAAAGAATCATCGGCAGAAGGTGGAATTGGAAAAGTTGTAAAAGAAGGCGGTTCAAGAGCACTGTTTAATAAGACATTGGGCGGATTCAAGTGGTCTTTATGGGAAGGTGCTCATGCTTATAAGATTGGTGATTACTATTACCTTATGATCATTGGTTCTTATGGAAGCTGGTTCCGTAGAGAAGTATGCTATAGAAGTAAAAAATTGTATGATAGTAAGGCGTCAGACTGGGAAGCTCAATTGATCTTTGAAGGCTCTACATATGAGTATGGAACCGGTATCGCACAGGGTGGTATTGTGGACACGATCTATGGTGACTGGTATGGATTCCTTTTCCAGGATCATGATGGTCTTGGTCGTGTTCCGTCTATACTTGCTGTAAACTGGGATTATGTTGATACAAAGAATAACAAGTATTATCCAGACTGGCCGATGATGGGTTACTATGATGATAAAGGAAACTTTGTAAATTGTCTTGGAACAAGCCAGAAGGTTAAGAATCCACTTACTATCCAGTTGAATAAGAGTGATAAGGAAAATTACATTGTTGGTGATGATGATTTCTCCTATCCGGATTTTAAGGAAGGTGACAGCCTAAAGAAAGTATGGCAGTGGAACCATAATCCGGATGACGCCAACTGGTCAGTAACAGAAAATCCTGGTTATTATCGAATTAAAAACGGTAAGGTAGCAGGGAATATCTGGTTTGCAAGAAACTCTCTGACACAAAGAACGGTAGGGCCTAACTTTACATCAGAGACATGCGTTTTGACAGAAAATATGAAACCGGGTGATTATGCAGGTCTTGCTGCAATCAGTGCACACTATGGAATGGTTGGTGTAAAATGCGATGAAAATGGTAACCGTTACGTATTCCAGGGCTGCAATAGTGATACGAATAGTGGTGCAAAGGCGAAGAAAGAGGATAAGATAAAAGAAAATGCTGTTTCTAAAGAAAAGATCGAAGGAAACGCACCAGTATATCTTAAGATTGAGTATGCCTTTAATACAGGCAAGACAAGAGCAGATAGAGCAAACTTCTTCTATAGTTTAGATGGAGAGAATTGGAAGAGCATAGGCGAAACATTCTCACTTGGATTTGATACTGCGACAACATTTATGGGAACAAGAAGCTGGCTTGTAAATTATGCAACAAAAGAAGCTGGTGGATATGTTGATTTTGATTATTACAAAGTAAAATAAAATGATACCATTTCTGCCGGCAAGATTGTCTTGCCGGCAGTTTTTTTATTGTGCGCCTTGCGGCGCACGTTTCTAATGGGTGAAAGTCCCTAATCCGCCCTAGTAGTGGGAAGGATACAGCCAAAGACAAGGGTGTCCATCGTGAGGTGGAATCTGAAGGAAGTCGGATGGCAAATCTCTGGTCTGACGAACAGAAATCACATCAGGCTATAGTTAAGGATAAGGTTGCAATACAAACTAAAGTCCAATAGCTACTCGGAATTAACTATGGTAAATGTGGCAGATAGGTGGAGAGAAAGAAACGTGTGGTGCCAAGGCAGATTCATTTGAATTTCCACCTTTCCAGAAAGCAGAAATCAGATAGATTTATACGAGAATCGTAAAAAATGAAAATTTGTTAGAATTTTGGTTAGAACAAACGGAATTTTTGCAGTTTTTCAGAAAGAAAAAGGCTGAAAAACACTCATAAAATAGAATGTTTTCAGCCTTTGAAGCGAAGTGCATACAAGCGTTTCTCTGAAACGCTTGTCCCACGGCTATCGCCGTATATACGCGGATTGTGATGCGTCTGCCTGCGAGCAAGCTCGCGTCAGCCGCCCACACCCCGCTATGCACTTCTCTTAGCTATCGTGCGGATAACAGGACTTGAACCTGCACGGGATTCCCCACTAGAACCTAAATCTAGCGCGTCTGCCAATTCCGCCATATCCGCAAACAAGTGAAATTATAACAGACAGGAGGTAGACTTGTCAAATTTATTCGTGCAAAATGGGAAAGATAGTGTTATACTTATTACAAATGATGTTGGAAATAAAGAGAGAAAGGACGATGAGAGTATGGGAGCATTAGTAGCACTTGGTGTATTTACGGCGATTGCCATTGTAGCAGTGATTGTTGTGGTTGCTGCGGTAGCTGCGATTGTGGCAGGCGTTACGGATTCGACCAAAGAAGAAGAGGTATAAAGGATGGAACAGTCAAAGAAAACTTCATTTGATTTTTATATGCTGCCACTGGTTCTTGCCGTGGCAGTTGTTCCCTTATTGACAATGATGACTTCGTATTCATCGGGAATTGGGAAATATACATGGGCGTCCGGCGGTTCATTTGTTGATTTTTTTCTTGGCTTTAAGCGGGGGGCACTGATTCTTTTAGGAGCTGTGATTATTATTTTGTTTTGTGCTGCGCAGTGGATGCGGGTGCAGGCAAAAGCGGTGTGGACGACTAAAAATCAGAAAATTGTTTTGATTTTACTGGCAGTATTTTGGGGTGTTACCGCAATATCGGCATTGCTTGCGGATGAAAAAATAGATGCGTTATTCGGTGGATTTGAGCAAATGGAAGGGATACTTGTGGTGACTGCTTATGTTGCTCTTTTTTGTCTTGCTTATTTTCTTTTATCGAGTGAAAATAAAATTCAAGTGATTGTACATGCGCTATTAATTGGGTCGCTGATTCTTTCTGTTTTAGGGGCGTTACAGGCTTTTGGTGTGGATTATCTGGCAAATGATGTCACAACGCCTTTTTTTACCATGTTTATGCATGCGCTGCCTAAGAAGTTTAATGGAATTACGGCAAGTTTTGGAAAAGGGGTTTCTTATGCAACACTTTACAATCCTAATTATGTTGGGTCCTATGTGGCACTTGTGCTTCCGCTTACCATTTATGAGGCGGTACAGGATGAAAAAAACAGATATAAAATTGTGGCGGCGGCATCCGCTGTGTGCCAGCTTATTATGCTAAAGGGTTCCGGTTCGCTTGCCGGGATGGTTGGTGTAGGTGCGGCAGTATGCGTGGCGGTGTTGTTTTTGTTTTCGGATATCCATAAAAATAGGAAGATTCTTTGTGGCGTATTTGTTGTGGCAGTCGGACTTGTAGCTTTGTTTTTGTGGAAAAATCCGACATTCTTTCGCTCTGTCATAAAGGGAAATGGAGAGCCGTGCAGCAGCCATATTTCTTCTATGATTTCAGATGGCACGAGTGTGAAAATTACATTGCATTCAGGGAAAATGATTACGCTTCGGTGGGATGCCGATGCAACGGTTTACGAATTTGAGGCTTTGAATGAGAATGGAAAAAAGATTGAAATGACAGGCGATTCCTTCAGTGGTGTTAAGTTAAAAGGGGATGCGTATCAGGGACTTTTGTTTGAGGCGACTAAGCGTCAAATTACGTATCAGGAGCAGAAAACTTATTTTGATGTATTGCGTCTTACGGTGGATGATAAATATTCGTGGGATTTTGCTATGCTTGGTGTGGGGCTGCGTTACATTAACGGAGTTGGGAAGCCGGATATGCTTCACTATGTGGAATCTTTTGGTATGGAAGGACATTATGATTTTGCGTCAAACCGTGGCTATATCTGGTCGCGCACATTTCCGCTGTTGAAGCGTGCATTACTTCTTGGTGTAGGTCAGGATAATTTTGCGTATGCATTTCCGAATGATGATTATGTAGGAAAAGTGAATTGTGGTTTCAATGAACAGATTGTTACAAAGCCACATAATATGTACTTGCAGATTTGGGTTCAGGATGGACTGCCTGCGCTGCTTGCATTTTTAGCGTTGTATCTGCTGCTTTTTGGCAGAACCATCCGTAAATGTTTCAAAAAAGGAAAATGGAATCATAGTCACAAAATTTCTTTGGCATTTCTGTGTGGAGTTAGCGGATATTTTGTGGCGGGGCTTGCCAATGACTCATCCATCTGCGTGGCACCGGTATTTTGGGTTTTGTTTGGGGTGGCGTTTGCTGTTTTACGCAGCGAATAAAAATTTTTGAAAAAAATTAGCACTCATCTCTTGACAGTGCTAACAGCGAGTGCTATATTATAACTGTGTTATAGATATGATAGAACATACAAGAGATTGTATTTCACTGAAACTGAAGGGAGTGAACGACATGAACATTAGTAAATTTACACAGAAATCAATGGAGATTGTAAATAATCTTGAAAAGACGGCATACGATTTTGGAAATCAGGAGCTGGCGCAGGAGCATTTGTTATACAATATGCTGACGGTCGATGACAGCTTGATTGTCAGTCTGTTAAAGAAGATGGACATTGACCCGGTCGTTTTCCAGGCGCAGGTGGAAGGCTTGATTAATAAACGGCCAAAAGTAGAAGGCGGTCAGATTTACGTTGGCAATGATTTGAATAAAGTTCTGATTTATGCCGAAAACGAAGCAAAGGCAATGGGTGATGAATACATTTCCGTGGAGCATTTGTTCTTAAGCATGCTTCGCAAAGCGTCACCGGAGATAAAGAAGTTATTTAAGGAATTTAACATTGATAGGGAAAGATTTTTGCAGGCTCTTTCTCAGGTGCGTGGCAATCAGAAGGTGACGACGGATAATCCGGAGGCAGTTTACGAGAGTTTGTCTAAGTATGGAACGGATTTGGTGGAGCAGGCAAAGGACCAGAAATTAGACCCGGTAATTGGACGAGATGAAGAAATTCGTAACATGATTCGTATTTTGTCACGAAAGACGAAAAATAATCCGGTTCTGATTGGTGAACCGGGTGTTGGTAAAACTGCCGTAGTCGAAGGACTAGCACAGCGTATCGTGCGCGGCGATGTGCCGGAAGGACTGAAAAATAAACAGGTATTTGCACTGGATATGGGTGCTTTGGTAGCAGGTGCGAAGTACCGCGGTGAGTTTGAGGAACGTCTGAAGGCAGTTCTTGAAGAAGTGAAGGAAAGCGATGGACAGATTATTTTGTTTATCGACGAACTTCATACGATTGTCGGTGCCGGAAAGACAGATGGAGCAATGGATGCCGGCAACTTGTTAAAGCCAATGCTGGCGCGTGGCGAGCTGCACTGTATCGGTGCGACAACATTGGATGAGTACCGTATGTATATTGAAAAAGATGCGGCTCTGGAACGTCGTTTCCAGCCGGTAATGGTAGAGGAGCCGACGGTAGAAGATACGATTTCAATTTTGCGTGGATTGAAAGACCGCTACGAAATTTTCCATGGAGTAAAAATTACCGATGGTGCACTTGTGACAGCGGCAACACTGGCAGACCGTTACATCACGGACCGTTTCCTGCCGGATAAAGCAATTGATTTGGTGGATGAGGCGTGTGCACTGATTAAGACGGAACTTGATTCGCTGCCAACGGAACTCGATGAGACCCAGCGAAAGATTATGCAGTTACAGATTGAGGAAGCGGCACTGAAAAAAGAAACCGATAACTTGAGTAAGGGGCGTCTTACCGAACTGCAGAAAGAGTTAAGTGAATTGCAGGAAGATTTTTCGGTTAAAAAGGCACGCTGGGACAATGAGAAGGCAGCCGTTGATAAAATCCATCAATTGAAAACGGAGATTGAAGATGCGAATAATCAGATTGAAATGGCGAAAAACAGTGGTGATTTAGAGCGCGCATCAGAACTGGAGTATGGCGAACTGCCACGTTTGCAGCAGTTGATGGACGAAGCGGAAAATGCGGCTAAAACAAGCGACCAGCAAATGGTACACGAAAGCGTTTCGGACGAAGAAATTGCCCAGATTATTTCCCGCTGGACCGGAATTCCGGTTGCTAAATTAACAGAGTCGGAGAGAAATAAGACACTGCATCTGGATGACGAACTTCATAAGAGAGTGATTGGACAGGATGATGGCGTGACAAAAGTGGCAGATGCGATTATTCGTTCTAAGGCAGGCATTAAAGACCCAACTAAACCGATTGGTTCATTTCTCTTTATGGGACCTACCGGTGTTGGTAAAACTGAGCTTGCAAAGAGCCTTGCCGAGTGTTTGTTTGACAATGAAGCGAATATGGTTCGTATCGACATGAGTGAATATATGGAGAAATATTCTGTGTCCCGCCTGATTGGAGCGCCTCCAGGATATGTTGGTTATGAAGAGGGCGGACAGTTGACCGAGGCCGTGCGCCGCAGACCGTATTCGGTTGTCCTTTTTGATGAGATTGAAAAGGCACATCCGGATGTGTTTAATGTTTTGCTGCAAGTGCTGGATGATGGTCGAATCACGGATTCGCAGGGACGTACGGTGGATTTCAAAAACACTATTTTGATTATGACATCAAACCTTGGCGCAGAATTTTTGCTGGATGGCATTGATGAGAATGGAAACATTTCTTCTGAGGCAGAGGAACTTGTGATGTCGCAGTTGAAAAATCATTTCCGTCCGGAGTTTTTGAACCGTCTGGATGAGATTGTTATGTTTAAGCCACTTTCAAAAAGCGATATCCGAGGCATCATTGATTTGCTTGTCAAGGATATTAACCGCAGAATTGAGGATAAAGAAATTTCTCTTACCGTTACGGATAAGGCACTTGATTATATTGTGGAAAAAGCATACGATCCGGTTTATGGTGCGAGACCGTTGAAGCGGTATTTGCAGAAAAATGTCGAAACTCTGCTGGCGAAGAAGATGCTTGCGGATGAAGTGGCAGTAGGAGATGTGCTTTCTCTGGATGTGGAAAATGATGCTTTAGTAATTCGTAAGGCTGATTAAAACAAAATAATACTTTTTTTGAAAAAACTATAAGGAGATAGGAATATAATTGGTTCTTATTGAATTATAGTTTTTTCTTATGTATACTCTTATTCGTGGGGAAAAATTTAATATTTAAATTTTTTTTCAAAAATGTAAAACTTTTTTCAAACTTCACTTGTCTTATAGGTAAAAGACACAGAAAGGAAGGATGAAAATGAAAACGAAAATGAGAGGTTTTGTGGCTTTACTAATGGCTGCGATGATTATGGCGGGGATGATTCCGACGCGCAGCGAGGCAAAGAAGGTTACCTATTATAGGACTAAAAAGGTTTTTCTTCAGACAAAGGAAACCAAAATAGTAAAGACGACAAAGAAAATCAAAAAGGTTGTAGGCGTGAATCAGACACTGAAAGGTGTGGCAAAAGGAAAGAAAATTTCCAGTAAAAAAATCAAGTTTACGCCCGGAAAGGCCAGTGGCAATACGGGACTTGATGAAGAGGATATTATGGTAACGTATACGAATGGCAAAAAGCAGAAATTTATTGTAAAAACCGTAAATCCATATTTGGAGAAGATTGCTAAAAAACTTCGCCCGCTTGTGAAGAACCCAGACGAAGGACTTCGGATTATTGCCCATGAATATGAACAGTGTTATCAAACAGGAAAAAAGGATTATTTTGAACATTTAAAAAGCAATCCGCGCGCATATAAGAACATGCTGAAACGTACGGCAAATAAGAAATATACTTATGAATGGACTGCGTTAGAAAACTTTGGCGGCGAGTGTACCGTGGATGACATTATTAAAAAGGCGACGAAGTCACAGAAAATTGCCCTTATTTTAGAAACGTACTGCGACATGAATATGAAGTATAATAAAGATTCAAAGGGCAGACCGGTTCATGGCGAAGGCGGTGTGAAAAACCGATATAAGGCAATTTATCAGGGAACTTATAAAGGTGTCTGCGGGGAATCGTCCGAACGCTTGTATGAAATTTGCGAAGTGATTGGCGTTAAAGCAGGATTGGCGAGCAATCCAAAGGAGAACCATGAATGGCTTTGCATCGCCGCTGTTGACAAAAACGGCAAAAAATACTGGCAGGGGGTTCCGGCAAGCTCTTACGCAAGATGTTTATTGTGGAAAACAAAAGTGGGAACCGATGGATTTGATTGGGAAGTAAGCCCAAAAAGTTATGGAAAAGATATCTTTAATGTAGTAATTCGAAGAACATATGCAGAAGAGTAAGGAGGAAATGAGAAAAATGGAACAGTATGCAGAAGCGGTGGCAAGTGCGCTGGCAGGAAATCAGGAAGGATATGACTTTTTATATCAGAGTACCTATCAGAAAAAGTTTTTCATTGCGAAAAAATATATGGGAAATGACATGGATGCGCAGGATGTTTTACAGGATGCCTATGTGCAGGCATTTACAAAATTAAATACCTTGCAGGACTATCAGAAATTTCCGAATTGGTTTGGAATGATTGTTGCAAATACGGCGAAAAATGCGCTTCAGAAAAAGAAAATGCTGTTCTTCTCCGACCTAGAAGGTGTAAATGAAGAAGGTGAAGCAATGGAATTAAATATTATGGATACCGATGCGAACCGCCAGCCGGAAATTGCTTACACAGAAAAAGAAACGCAGGAAATGGTTCATGAAATGTTAGATACACTGCCGGATGACCAGAGAATGTGTATTTTGATGTTTCATTTTGAGGGTGCGAGTATTCGTGAAATTGCGGAGGCAATGGAATGTTCGGAAAATACCGTGAAATCCCGTTTGAATTATGGGCGCAAGGCAATTAAAAAGAAATCCGAGGAATTGCAGAAAAAAGGCTGTAAACTCTACAGTATGGCACCACTTCCGCTTCTTCTTTTCCTGCTTCGCAAAGAAGAGGAGGCATTTTTACAAAACGCTGGCTTTGTGATTCCATCGGCTGCGTCGGTAATGAATCAGGGAGCAAAGATTGCAAAACAAGCTTCCAAAGGTTTTTTAAAGACTGTTGCAGGAAAAGTTACGATGACAGTTGCCGGTTTGGCTGCAATTGGTAGTATAGGAACCGGTATTTTTCTTGGAGCCAATGCGCGGCAGGAAAAACGGACGGCACCGACGCCAGCTCCGGAGCAGCAAGTCCAAGCAACTGCCACAGAGACTCCGACAGCGACACCGGAACCGACACAGACGCCGGTTCCGATAGCGGATAGATGGCGGGATGCCTATCGGAAAATACTAAGTAAGAAATTGAAAGTGAAGGGCTATACCGAAAACGGAAAAACAGGATATGTATCCGATTACAGCTATTTTCTTTATGATGTAAATGGTGACAACATTCCGGAACTGATTGTAACGTGTTTAGGAATTGATTTTGGAACCGGAAAGTATGGCTATCTTGCCCGTTTTTATTCTTACTCCGAAGAAAAGGGTGCATATGTGGCGGGGGAGGTAGACGAGTTGACGGCACGGACTGAATTTTATTACCGGCCGGGAAAAAAAGGTTTGATTATCGAAAGCGGTATTGTGAATATGGGTGAAATACCGGCACAATATGAGGGCGATATGACTGCCTGTGCGATAAAAAACGGTAAGCTTGTCACAAAAGAAAAATCGTACACGTGTGATGCGGAGGAGACAAATAAAGATAAGTACCGTCCAAAAGGAATAAAGACGATTTCATCGGATTCGATAAAAAACAGAAACGATTTATCCGGACTTAAGGTGGCTTATGAAAAATATAAGGAGGCATAAAGATGAAAGAATAAAGGTGCTATTTATCAGTACCAATATGCAACCAGCAAAAAGTTCAAAAAGGCAAAATCCATCCGCAGTTCTTATTCGACTGCTACTACGATGAACAGGCTGGCGAAGAAATATTATTTAAGAGTTCGCGGGTATGTAACCAATAATGGTAAAAATTATTATGGTGCATGGTGTAGGGCAAAAGCTATTCGAACTAAAAAATAAGAAGAGAAGGACAGCTCACAAGTATGTGAACTGCCCTTTTAAAAAAATGCAGAAATCTATTTGCAGAACTGTTTGTCGAAATCCGGGTTGTACGCATAGAAGTTTTTCTTGTTCAAATCATCCTGCAGCAGACGAAGGCTTTCGCCAAAGCGCTGGTAGTGCACCAGTTCGCGTTCACGCAGGAAGCGAATCGGATCGCAGACATCCGGGTCTTTTACAAGACGCAGAATGTTATCATAGGTCAGTCGAGCCTTCTGCTCTGCCGCCATATCTTCATGCATATCGGCAAGCGGGTCACCGGTTGACTGAATGCTGGTTGCGCTCCAAGGCTCACCGGATGCAGCCTGTGGCCAGATGCCGATGGTGTGGTCGATATAATAAGGGGCAAATCCCTGTTCTTCCAATTCTTTTGCGTTTAAGTTTTTCGTGAGCTGGTGAACAATGGCACAAATCATTTCCATGTGAGCGAGTTCCTCGGTACCGATATCCGTAAGCACACCGGCTACTTTTCGGTTTGTGTTGGAATAGCGCTGGGAAAGGTAACGCATGGCAGCGCCTAATTCTCCATCGGGTCCACCGTATAGCTGAGAGTTATAAATGGTTAAATGTGGAATATAATATAAAGAATTAAATTGCACGATAATGCTTCATATGATATAATATCATACAGTTGTAAGACCGAGCTGTGATAGGTAGAATATATCAGGTGTTTGCAAGTATGGATAAAATGTCATATAGTTTTTGAACGATAGGAGATGCAAAATTGAAAAAGATGCTAAGTACAGATGAACTTATCTGTCATATGAAAGAAAAGGGAATACAGTTCAATATAGTAGATGAATCAGCTGCAAAAGACTTTCTGACATACAATAATTATTATATGAAACTGGCTGCGTTTAGAACAAATTATGAAAAAGTGGACAATAAATATTTAAACCTCGAATTTGCATATCTTCAGGAGTTATCGACAATTGATATGAGGTTAAGATATATAATTATAAATATGTGTTTGGATATAGAACATTATATTAAAGTTACGTTATTAAACAAAGTAAAAGATAAAGAGGATGGCTATCAATTGGTCAGGAAATTCGTTACGAAAAATGAAAGGGTTTTAAGAAATATATACAGACATAAGGCAAGTGAGTATTCTCACGGATTGATTGAGAATTATTATCCCTTTTTTCCTATATGGGTGTTTGTAGAATTGATATCGTTTGGGGACTTGACATATTTATGCGAATTTTATAAAAAAATGTATGGTGAAGAAATCATTGACAATAAATTTATGAATCAAGTGCGGGATTTGAGAAACGCATCGGCTCATAGTAATTGTTTAACAAATAAATTGCAGGAAAAAATTACTGGTGCGCCAGATAAGAGAATTTTAGACTTTGTTAAACAACTTGATTGCGTAGGAAGATCATCTCTTTTAAATAACATGTCAAGGAGTTTTATGTATAATTTTGTGGTCCTTTTGTATGTATATGATAGAGCTGTTACTAGCGAGGGAGTAAAGAAAAATAGATATAGAGAACTAAATGAGTTGGTGAATGTTAGGATGCTGAAAAACAAGACATACTTTGAAAAAAATAATGTAATTAAAACGCAGTACAAATTCATAAAAAAAGTTGTTGACAAATTATAAAAAAATGCATATACTATTAGTATCATTGAAAAGCAGATCGCTTTTATAAGGAGTGTCCATAGCAATATGGCACTCCTTAATTTTCGTTTTTTTATTCTTCAAACTTATAATAAAAACTATACTCATCCTTCTCCTTATCATATTCCATATAGTCTAAAATAGATGCAAGTGCGGTATGCTTTTCCAACGTACTGAGCGTATTGTCCTTTAGTTTCAAGATGATTTCTCTAATGTCCACGTGGAACTCCTCGGTTGTCGTGATAACGGCAGCAGTTTCAAGTGTCGCAAGTTTTTCCTTGATGGACTTTACTTCGGCATCTATCAGTTCTCGGTTTTCCCGGTATTCCTCTTTGGTATCGATACCGTCAAGGTATGCTTCTTTTGCACGTTGTTTCCGGATGGCAAGTTTATCAAGCAACTGTTCATATTGTGCAGCATCGTTACCAGACGGTTCTTCGACCTTTTCCACTGTATAGGTAATGTTGCTGTGGCCGTGGTCGACAAACTCCTGCAGGGAATTTAGCAAAGCATCCTCTGTTTTTGGTGCGCTTGCATTTACGTTTTCAGAATGGATGCCTTTGGCATATTTCCAACAGCAAAAGTAAGGATAGGCACGGGGTAATTTCTTGCTGACACCTCTTTGGTAGCACATGGACGCTCCGCAGATTGGACATCGAAATAATCCACCGGATAAATAATGCGGTAAAAGGGTTTTGCTTCGTCTGCGTCCGGTAGAACCGGGTGTGTATTTTTTTATCCGTTTGCATATGATCTCCCATTCTTCGTTGGTGCAGAGCGGTTCGTGCTGGCCATCTGATATAATGACATCCTCGGGTGAATTTTCGTAATATCCACCGTGGCTTGAACGGTTCCAGCGGATTTTCCCGATGTAAAATGGGTTCCTTAAAATATAAATGACAACTCGTGCTTCAAAACGATTCCCCTGACGGGTGCGGTAGCCTTGGTCGTTAAGCGTACGTGCTATCGTTGTAGGATTGTATTCGTCCAGGATAAAATACTTTTTGATAAGACGATATATCTTTGCTTCTGGTTCGTATATTACGGGAACGGTATCGCCCTTTTCGCGCCGGTACCCTAGAGGTGGAGCACTTTGGTAGCCTCCCTTTTTTGCTTTTTCCTTCATGCCACGCTTTACTTCCCCGGACAATCGAATCGAGTAGTATTCATCCATCCATTCGATGATGCGCTCAATTAAGGGTGCAAATGGTCCATCCGGCAAAGGCTCACTGATTGATACTACCTGCACATTGTTTTTCCGGAGGAGCGATTTGTAAACAATACTTTCTTCTTGGTTTCTGGCAAATCGAGAGAACTTCCATGCAAGGATGTAGTCCGGATGATCCTTTTCTTTTGCGAGGGCAATCATATTCTGAAAGGCGGTTCGGTTTTCTGCTTTCTTTCCGGAAATGCCGTTATCCTGAAACCATTGTGTAATCAGAATATTGTGCTGCTTCGCCCATTTTTGGAGTTCGTGTTTTTGTGCTTCCGGGGAAATTTCCTCTTGCATGTGAGTAGAAACTCGTATGTATCCGAACGCTGTTTTCAAAGATTCATTTTGGTTCATAGAATCACCCTTTCTTAAAAAAGGGTATAAAAATACCCTGGTATTTGCAATTTACTACCAGAGCTGATATAATATGATTGTTTTTGCGGTATATCAGTTCTGGTATATCCATTTCCCTCCTGTTGGCGCAGGGGGGATTTTTTATATTTTTACAAAAAAAGCCCCACAAATGTGAGGTTTTTAATGAATACTGCTCGTAAAGAGCTTTGTCTCTTATAGTGCCGGTAAACGGCATTGTTTGTGCTCATTGTATCCTCGGTATATGTAAATGTCAAGTATTTTATACAATTGTTTAATCAAAACAAATGAAATAGGTGGGGTGACAATCCCACATCTCTTTAAGACCCAAAGGGCGTGACGGCTGCCTGTTCCGTCCTCAGATTTCATCTGTAATAGCTTATGTTTCAGTAAATAATTATAAAAGAGGAACCAGCGAACTGATTCCTCTTAAAATACGTCCTTGGACCCGTAGGTTACCAAGGAACTATCAACTATAGTATATACTAATTAGTATATGCATAGTAACAGACATAGTAGTGTCTGTCAAGAGAAATACCTAAATCAACGCCTCTTCTTTACAGTGTTTATCAAGGATAACATCATCCGGAATTTCGCAATATCTATCCTTGTTATCAACAGAATTCCACGGACCATCCGGGGCATGTGTAATCCTAACCAAATCAGACACAGATAATTTACAGCACTTTTTTAGGGTGGCGTCTATAGAGCAAATCTTGGAAACGCCATCTTCTGCAAATAAAATGCGGCTACGTGCTGGCATTACTGCATATTCTTTCGCTAAATGATGATCTTTGGAAAACGTCTCATCAATATTCTTGGTTCCTTTATATTCATCATAAACGGATTTGACGACTGGTCCGTATTTGAAGGCGTAAATAGTATCTTCAAATAACTTATGTTTGGTGGCACACAAATACTCTGCGTAACACATATATACTAATTTTTCTAATTCTAAATGTGTACAAACTCGATTAGCTAAAATATATTTAGCAATGTCCAATCCATTTAACACTCTATCAGCGGAGATTAGGTTTACAAATCCAAATAAAGAGTCAACAACCTGAACATTTTCAAAAAAACAATCCGTTTTAATAACAGATTCCCATGAATCCGAGTTTGTTTCAACAAAGTGTGTCGAAATAGCTACAGATTCTCCACAATAATTTTTGATTATTTGCACCTCGTTGCTAAGCATCTCTGGCGACATAGACTCATCAACAACATAATGCATTGCGATACGTCTGCCTTTAGAATAAGAACTACTCATAATTATAAAATGCTTGACCATCATCATCACCTCCTTTAATTTTTCTTTCCCATTCAGTATATTCTTGCTTGTATAATCTGTGCGAATTTTTGTTACCTTTTTCGTTTTTTGCTGTCCATACTTGCAATTCCCACGGAAAATGAAAGTTACCACTTTCAAAATAGATGTGAGTTGCTACATAGGACAGTTTTGAAGAATCAATACATTTATAACTGGGAAAATTTTGTTGCATATAGTTTTTCACATTTTGATGTGAAAATTCTTCATTAATAACAATCCTGACACCAAGCAAATCGTTTAGGCATTTTTTTATTGGAATCTTGCCGTTTTCGTGATTGGTGCAATAATTATTCAACTTATATTCAATTGAATTTTGTGCCTTAACTCTGCTTGTAACAGAAGAGTTAACATAATTAATTTTGTCCAAATCAAATACAATATATGCTAATTGATCATTAATTAAGGAGCGGTATTCAAAAACCCTATTTAATATATCGGCATTATTTATCGTATCGCAAACCAATTCTTTCTTTAAACTAAATGCGTTTTGATTTGTTGAATCCCACATACTGCATATACGCTCATAATTATTTTGAATAACCTGTATAAGTTTACCTAAATCTTCTAACATATATTCTCCTTATATGTTCCAATATTGTCTCATTATCAATCAATATTGTCAATAACAAATATAACCAAATTTACCTCAGTACTTCTGTCTATTTTCAATTACCTTACCGATTACTTTGACTGGCTTTTCCAATATTTCATCATTCGTAAAATATAACGGCTCGTAAGCTGGATTAGTTGGCATAAGTCGAATTCCATCTTCGTATTTTAATAATCGTTTGATAGTTGCATTATCACCGTTGACCATAACAATAGCAATTTCCCCACTTTCTACATCGTCTTGTTTCCTGACAATTACAATATCACCTTCGCAAATACGTGGTTCCATTGATGAGCCTTTTACTTGTAGAGCAAAGTATTCACCTTTGGCAGCAGTGGCGGCATCTATTTCTTTGTAATCTATAATATCCTGTATTGCTTCAATTGGAACACCGGCAGGGACGGAACCGAGAACGGGAATGGTTGTTGGTTTTATTTTCGATTCTGATTTGTCCTCTATCAAATCGGAACGGCGTATTCCAAAATATTTAGCTAGAGCGTCTACCTTATCCATTCGGGGGAGTCTTGTTCCGTTGCACCAAGTAGAAACAGCTGACTTATTAAAACCAAGGTCATTGATGAGGTCTACTTGTGTCTTGTTATTTAAACTCATGTATTTTCTGAGATTTTTGGAAAAGATTCTTTTGTATTCATCTTCTGCCATATTATCACCTCCAATGTTATCTTGTTAATAGAACATCACCTCATATGAGCGTAAACCTCAATCATATCAGCGGAAGCACAATTATCAAAATCGTGTTCTTCAATATGCTGTAGTGCATGAGCATAGGCTTCTAGATGTGTCTCGTGTGAATGGTTTACATTCAATACGATAGTATAAGACATATCTGGATTCATAGTAACAAATTCTTTGATATGATTTGGCAGTTTTAAGAAAAGTACCTGCACATCGTCCCGCATTTTAATAATATCATCTCCCATTATTTTCTAAACTTATCTAACATTTTTGCAACAAATTCGATATCCTCTTTACTAATATTGCGTGAAGCGTCAAACAAAACTTTGTATTCAGGATTTTTGTGAAGAAAGTCAGCAGCTTCTCTTGCGTCCTCGTCAAGGTAGTAGGTTGGCTGCTCTTGTGTTTCTGGCTTATCTTCTATTAAATCGGAACGGTTGCAATTAAATATTTCACACATTGAATCGACTTTATCCATTCGTGGTGTTTTTATCCCATTACACCAGTTATAGACAGAAGTTGTTCCAACACCCAATCGTTTTGATAATTCTAATTGCGTCATATTGTATTTACTAAGATAGTAACGTAATCTCTTCGAAAAGATAGCATTAAATTCTTCTACAGACATTATGTCCACCTCCTTGAAGTGAATTATACACTAAAAGTATTTGCGTAGCAACATAAAATATAAAATAATTTCACTTTAAGTGTTGACACACACTTAAAGTGATGGTATAATCGGGGTAAATTAGAAAAGGGAGGTTATAATGTGACAAAAAAACAAGTAACTAAATTGCAAATTTCACTTGCTGCTGCACGAGTTAATGCAGGACTAACGCAAGCGGAAGCGGCTGAGAAAGCGCACGTTAGCAATAAAACAATAAACAATTGGGAGAATGGGAAAGTATCCCCATCGTTTGCTAATGTAGAGCTTCTTTGTAGGATATATGGTATATCATCTGATTATATTTTTTTACCTACAAAATCCACTTAAAGTGATAGCAAGAAAGGAGGCTCCAATGAAAAGAAAATCGAATGAAAGAGAAATAAAAATACCAGTAAATACCATGGCAGATGAAGTGATAAGTCGTTTAGGATTTGTGCGAACTTCAAAAAGAGTAATGCCTGAGCCAACAAAAGAGGAAGCAGACAAAATGGCAGAGGTGCTACATTGGTTCTATCGAAATCACAGGGAGGAGATAGATATAATGGTAAGGATGCAAACGGCAAAAGAGAATAAAAGAGATATGGTTCTGGCAGTAGTTGTTTTGGGACTTATATGTGTTGCAATCATTGCGTTAGCTATATATCTTAGATTTTTTATATAGGTTTCCAAAAGCATGTAAAGATAAGCGTGAGAATGGAAGAAATACAGGCGACTATACTGAGAACTAGAGAAGTCCACCACTGAATCAGCTGAAATTTGTGGTTTTCGACATAGGTAATGCCACTAGGTGTAATGATTAAGTGTGTATCGCTATATAACTCATTACGTTTTTGGTTATAGGAATTAACATATTTTATGTAATCGTTATCACGAAGCCAATCACAAAGATCCATTGTATGAGCGTCATTTTTAAAGATGGGGTGCTTATTGGAATAAATAAAAGTTACGCCCTTTTTGTGACACATATAAAGATGGTTGAGTAAACGATAATACTTTTTTGGTAATTGATGAAACATAAGAATTTTCCTCCAAAATTGTTTTAATAACAGTATAAGGGAATCAGAAATGAAAATCAAGATAAAGCCTGTGAAATGAAGATAACAGAGGTAATACTCTAGGGTCCAAAATAAAGAAGCCTGCTGCAGTTCGTGAATATGGCTGAGTACCATCTGCATTTCGTTGGACCCTAAAGTATTACCTCGGCAGAACGATGATAACACAAAATAAATAAGAAGCATACATTAAATTGAGGTGATGAGGTCAATGAAAATAAATAATTATGTGAAAATCCGTGGTACTTATGTGCCTACATCGAGCCTTACGAAAGAGGAGTGGCTGGAGGTATCCGGTACCATATTGGACCGTTTCGCCGGGAAACTGGGATATAAACGGGAGGAAAAAGTGGGCGCTGATTTGGTAGGAAGCTAATCCGGTTCGAGCCCGGCAGTGCCATTTCGCCCATTCGGCGGGCGAACTCAAGACAAGTGACCTTTCCGGTGATTAGGTGGTCCGTAAATGTGAAATCTGCCGGAGTAGCGGACAAGCTGTCACGTACCCGGCACCGCTACTAAGGAATGTTAGCTCAATGGTCAGAGCACCCGGCTCATAACCGGGCGGTTCAGGGTTCAAGTCCCTGACATTCCACTAATGCGCATTACAAAGATGGAGGTGAGAAAGGTGAAAAAACAAAAGAGCGTTATATGCTTCATTACAATTATCGCCCTAGTTATATGTATTATGACTGCGTGTGCGGTAAGAGATTTACATATACAGGAAACCGTATTGTTTTTGGTTTCTGCTGTATGGGTAGTATTGTTTACGGTTGCTAATTGGAAGAAATTATGGAAGTGAGGAATTTGAGTATGTTTGAAAATCTTTTACAAAAAGTGATGGAACTGAATGAAATGCCGGGAGTGGATGTTTACTTATGTGTCAATGGAGAGACACAGGTAATGGCATTGTCGGTAATGCAAAATAAGACTCTTGTATATCAAAACAGAATCTTTTTTTCGAGACTGGATAACAAGGTAAAGGAAGTAACGGAGCATTTGGAAAAAATGCTGGAGGTAGCAGGATGTGGAAAGAATATTACACCGACGGTGTGACGAAGCGGACGGATTCGCTTTATATATGTTCCTGTTCTTGTGGTAAGTGTTATTGGAGCTGCACTTATCAAAAACAGTGCTCTGAATGTGGACGGGACCTAATATCATGTGAACCGGCAAGTAAAAAAAGAACGGTCAAATAAATGACCGCTCAAAGTTGTACAGATACAACTAAAACACACTATTTAGTATATCATGTATGGCTTTGAAAAGCAAGAAAAACGGACAAGGAAGCCGTTTTTTCTAACTCGATAAGGGTATTATTTCTAGCGTAAAGGAAGATTGTTTATGCCATACATAGAGAAAGTGACAAGAGCAGGACGAACTGTTTTGTACGAGAGGAGTTACTCTTCACATATACATCCACCTGGTGCTACCCGGTCGGAAAAGATGAAGGACACCAAGGAATCACAGAAAAAAATAAATTTAAGAAAAGCCATTACGGAATTAACAATTCTAATGAATGCCAATTTCGTGCCAGGTGATTATCACATAACGCTGACTTATGAAAGAGATAAACGAGCAGAGACGGTGGAAGAGGCGAAGAGGGACAGAAAGATATTTCTTGACCGTTTGCGTCGGCGTATGAAAAAAGAAAAAGAGATATGCAAATACATAGTGGTAACGGAAGTTGGAGTTCGTGGTGCACTGCATCATCATATGGTGATGAATCAGGTGCCGGTAGAGTGGATTCGGCAAGCGTGGAAACATGGACGTATTGATATACGACCATTAGATGATACGGGGCAGTATTCGAAATTGGCAGAGTATTTTGCCAAATATACCATTCGCTTCAGAGAACTTGGAGGGAAAGGTCGAGCCTGGACAAGAAGCAAAAATCTTTTTCGGCCGGAGACAAAAAAGAAAATAGTAAAAAACAGAGGATATTTTCGGGAGGAGCCGGGTACAAGAAAAGGTTATTGGCTAGATAAGCGAACAGTGTGTTCGGGTATATCAGAACTAACCGGCTGGAACTTCCTACGATATATTCTGGTTAAGAATGATGGAAGGAGGGGGTCGCCATCATGAGAGTAGATATTTATATAACATCCCAGTTTACCGGGAGAGTAACGAGAGGACATGGAGTTTATGGAATTGTTCTTGTTACGGAAATAAACGGAAAAAAATATGCGAAAGCTCATATGGCAGGATGGAATGATATTTCATACCAAAAATTGAGTGCAAGGGCAGTAGTGGATGCCATACAGTGTATGAACACGTCCGCACAGGTAGTAATTCATTTGGACAATGCGTATGCCGAACATATGGCAAAAAAAGGAAGTGCTGATGGAAACGCATACAGTGAACTTTGGTCAACATTTTATAAAAAATCAAAAGAGATGGAACAAGTCAAAGTAGAACGGTGTTCAAAACATGAGTATACGGAGTATTTGCATCAGAGAATGAGAGAAAGACAGTATACAGTAATGGAGGACCGATAAGGAGGAATAAAGATGGCAAAGTCAATTATGCAGATGGATTGGGACACATGTTACTTGTGTGGAAGAAATCGGATAGCGGATCCATGTGGTTTGGAAGAACATCATGTGTTTGGTGGAGCAAATCGAAAGTTCTCGGAAAAGTATGGACTTAAAATTCATATTTGTGGAGAGCGTTGCCACAGAAACGGAAAGGATGCCGTTCATAAAAATAAAACGGTTGATATGGCAATCAAGGCAGCAGGGCAAAAGATATTTGAATCTGAATGTGGGTCCCATGATGATTTCATGAGGATTTTCGGAAAAAACTATATATGACACCTCTGGTTTGTTAAATATCACGGACAAGCAAGCCATGTTAAAACCTCCCGGTTATAAGCCGGGAGGATAAAGGAGAGCATGAATGAAAGAAGATATAAAAAGGGCAGTTATTGAGTTATTAAAAGATTTGATTCGATGGATAGGAGATGATTAAGTGAAGACGAATCACAAGGAACGCAAACAAAAAGAAGGAGTGCTTTTTCAACGCGATTTGCAACCACAACGTATGAATTTAACGGAAGGTGATGTGGTGTATGTGTATAAGCCGGCACCTTTGGGAGAAAGAGAAGATGGACGGGAAAAAAGAGTGCCGGTCCGAATCTTAAAGCTATATAGAAATCATGCCCTGTGCAAAGTTGGAAGTGTGCGTGAATCCTTCACGTATGCAGAAATTGCACAAGGAATGTTGGGAAAAAGTAATTAGTGGAAAGGATGAGACAATGCAGAACAGGAAAGAAATTGTAATGATAAACGTAGCTAACATTTACCCGCATCCGGATAATCCGAGAAAAGATGTCGGGGATGTAACGGAACTTGCAGAATCAATCAAGAAGCAGGGCGTTATGCAGAATTTGACCGTAATTCCTCTGCCAGCCTTGACAGAAGAACCGGAGGAACAGCCGGACGCTGATATAGAATCTTTGTCCAGTGATTTTCATGTAATAATCGGACATAGACGATTGGCAGCAGCCAAACTGGCAGGTATTGAGAAGGTTCCTTGTAAGATTGTTAGCAAGATATCCAAAAAAGAGCAGGTTTCTATCATGCTGGAAGAAAATATGCAGCGTGAAGACCTGACGGTGTGGGAGCAGGCGCAGGGATTTCAGATGATGATCGATTTGGGCGAGACGGAAGATACTATTGCAGATAAAACTGGCTTTAGCAAAACGACAATTAAACATCGATTGAACATTGCCAAACTGGATCAGGACGAGCTGAAAAACAAAGAGCAGGATAAGAATTTTCAACTGTCCCTGAAAGACCTCTATGAACTGGAGAAGATTGAGGATGTGGAAGAACGGAATAAGATTCTCCGTGAAGCCACGGACAATCGTAATTTAGTCTATAGGGTTCATTCTCACGTTGAACAAAAAGAGAGGGATAAGAAAGCGGATGCCATAGTTAAAATGCTGAAAGAACTGGGTGTGGTTGAGGCTCCTAAACAGTATGCAAAGGAACAATACGGAAACAAATGGGAGAAGGTAAAGAGTTTCCGAATAAATGACGAGGTGCCGGAGAGTATCCGGTTAAAAAATAAGAAGGATGAAAAACTTTATTATTACGATATCTGGTATGAAGTTAGGGTCGTTAGGAAGAAAAAGGCAGTCAAGAAAAAACTGACACCGGCAGAACAGAAGGAGAAAGAGAAAAAAGAAAATAAGAAATACATGAAAGACGTTCTGAAAAAGTTAGATGAACGCCGCAGGCTCTTTGTGACTGATATTGTTGAGGGAAGAATTGCTCCGGTAAAAGATGAGGAAAAGGTGAAGGATGCATTGTGGAGCGCACTTGTGTTGAATCAGTCGTGTCTTTATCCGTCACGGCTTAGCTGCTTCTTTGCCGAGAAACCGCTTTATAAATGCACAGAGGAGGAAAGAAAGGAAGTATCCGAAAAAGTGGCTAAATTGAGCATACTCCATCAGATGTTAGTGCTTCTCAACGCAGCGATGGATGGAACTGAGTTGGTTAAATATAACGGAACATATTACAAAGAGAACGGTCAGGCTCTAATGGATGGCTATAAGGTACTTCGGCTGTATGGCTGGTCGTTTGAGGACGAGGAGGAAGAAAAGGTGGTTGACGGAAGTCACGAGTTTTATGAGGAGGAAAGTGGCGCATGAAAGAATCATGGAAGGACATTCCCGGTTATGACGGAAAGTATCAAGCGGATACAGAGGGAAATATCCGGCGTGTGTATTCATCAGGAAAAACACGCTTGCTAAGACCATATCACAAGCATATGAGTGGAAGCCAAAGGATGATTGTTAAACTAACCAGGGATGGAAAGAGTAGAGAAGAAATTGTGATGCAGTTGATTGCGAAAACATTTCTAGGAGTTCCGCCGCCGGGACATGTGGCATACCACAAAAACGGATGTCAATATGAAAACCATATACAGAATATTTCATACATAAGCAAACGTGAACTGGGAAAACGCACGGGGGCAAAGAGCCGCCGACAACCAGTTGCAAAAATAGATTGTAATGGTGAAGTGGTAGAAGTGTACTCGTCAGCGCGGGAAGCGGCAAGAAAGAATTACATGAGTTATCAAACGATTATAGACCGCTGTAATCGAAAATGTAAGAGTACATTTGCTCCAGACGGCTATGCGTATGCATGGGATGATAAGGAAATCAGCATGCGATATGCATTGCGAAAGATTGAGATTGAGGATGGCTATATGCCAAAGGCACCTGATGTGGAACCGGAGTGGTAAAGCAGATGGCGACCGGATGGTCGCGATCTACTATGTAAAAATATGAGATAACTTTTCATAAAGCGTTACTATTGTAATGAAAAATTCAAGCAATTTACACACTTTTTTGAAAGAAAGGTTTTTTCCCTTTTTACCACATTTATTATGTTTTTTTCCCATGGTTTTCACCCCCTTATTAAATTTATATATTTAATATGTCTGTTTGGAAGATAAAAATCATACAGAAATTTTAATCGATAAAAGAGAAGATGATATTCGATATAAATATATCGGCAAAAGGATGAAAAAGAATAATAGATTGGAGCGATAAATAATGACAGAAATTAATAGATGGATTCCAGTCAAAGTAAGACCTTTGACTGATGAAGAAAAGAAACTATATGAAGAATATGAGTTTATGTATGATTGTAAATTGCCAGATGACGAACAACAGGTGTTGATTACAACAAAACATGGAAATGTTGAAGTAACAACCTTCTGTAATGATATTGGATGTTATTTTGAGCAGTATGAAGATGCAGATGATATTGTGGCTTGGATGCCGTTGCCAAAGCCTTATAAGGAGAGTGAGTAAGAATGAAAATAGCTTGTGATATTTGCGAAAAAGTAATAGACGCCGACAATGTGAAAACCGAAAACTGGTTAAGAGTAGAAGCCGACTACCTGAAGTTGAATTTTTGCAAAGAATGTTCGGACAAGTTTTGGAATTTGTTTGAGAAAGGAGCAGGAAAAGAATGATTCCAGAAAATGTGTATTTCATGAGGGGGAAGAATCATGGCTCAATATTGTAGGTACTGCAATAACCTTGTAACCGGGAACGGTATTTATTGCACAGAGAAGAATAAGACCATGTCGGAAAGCACAGCAAAGACTACGAACAACTGCAAATTATACGTTTTTAATCATGTAGATGCTTTCTACGAAAATGCGGATGGTTACAGACCTAGAAAGCCATTAAAACCGATTGGTGATGAGTGTGCTGGACAGATGAAACTTGACTTGATGCAACATAACTGAAAGGAGAAAAAGATGACTAACGCAGACAGAATCAGGAATATGTCGGATGAAGAGTTGGCGAAGTTTATTCAGAAAAGGGAATACACTTGCTTTGTAGATTTTATAGGATATGCAGATAAAGACTGCGGGCAAGGTAAAATTTCTTGCAAAGATTGCCGAGCAAAAGCACCAACAATACTTGAATGGCTTCAATCAGAAGCAGAATAGGAGGAAATATCATGATAAAAGTAAATTGCGATATGTGTGGAAAAGAAATTGATTACAATTCAGATGGCGTAAATGTAGATTTTAACCAGTATGGTAGCGTAAAAATGAATGGTAAGCAGAAAGAGTATCAAGTGTGTAACAAATGTGCCGAAAAGATTGATTTGTATATTATAAATCATAGATTGGAGGTGACAAAATGAGCATAAAACCTATACTGTTTAACACGGAAATGGTGAGAGCTATTTTAGATGGCAGAAAGACTTGTACAAGGCGAGTGATAAAGACACAGCCTAGGTCAAAGCTATGTTATGAATTTGGTGGAACATGGGTATATCCCAGTTCATCAGCTCATGAAATATGGGGTGAAGAATACAAACTGCCAGATGATATTGCAAAAGAGGATTTAGCGAAACGATGGAATCCACCATACCACACGGACGATATTCTGTATGTCCGTGAAACATGGCAGAAAGCAGGGCTAGTAGATGATTTTGACCAGGTTGTTGATGGAACGGAAAAATACTACTATGCAGCAGGTCCGGAAAAACCATACTTTGATTTTTGGGTTGACCCGGAAACTGGAGAACATAAAGACCGTATGCCGTGGAGACCATCAATCCATATGCCGAAAGAAGCGGCTAGAATTTGGTTAAAGGTTACAAATGTAAGAGTGGAGAGATTACAGGATATAACAGGACAGGGTGTGCTTAAGGAGGGACTTAATAGTCATGTGCATCCAAAAGCATTTTATTTTGACATGAATCAGCTCGAAATGTTTGAAAATTTATGGAACTCAACCATCAACAAATCCGACTTCGAACGCTACGGCTGGGATGCTAACCCTTATGTGTGGGTTGTGGAATTTGAGCGGTGTGAGAAGCCGGGAAAGGAGTAATTATGAGAGAGCATAATTGCAAACATCTTAAAAACTGTAGCCATGCTAGTGTTGTGGAATATCAGTATTCGGATGATAAAAAAGAAAGGATGAATAACATGAAAAAATTATTTGTATCAGTGCCTATGAAAGGCAGAACAGAAAAAGAAATCAAAGAAAGCATTCAGAAGATGAAGAAAATCGCAGAGATTTACGAGGGAGAAGAACTGGAACTGATTGACAGTTACATAGAAGATAATCCACCAAAGAGCAATAACCAAGCGGTGTGGTATTTAGAAGAAAGCCTTAAAAAGCTGGCACAGGCAGATGTATTTATTGGTATTAGGGAGACGTACGATTGGAATGGTTGCCTTATCGAAAAAGAAACAGCTTCAAAGTACAGAATTAAATCTTATTTGGTTTCGGCGAAATATGTAATTGACGGATATGATGCACTTTTGAGAAAATTACATCCAGTTTGCTACGATGAAATGCCAACAAAGGAGGAATCAAAATGAAAAATGAATTTGTAAAATTATACAAAAAACATATCAAAAGAAGAGGAGCGGACAAGCTCTTAGGTTATCTTGTTGATAAAGGGTTCTTAGAGGCACCTGCGAGCACAAAATATCATGGAAGTTATGAAGGGGGCTTGGCAGAGCACTCTGTAAATGTTATGAATCGTTTAATGAAAAAAGAGGTGCTTCAAGGATATACAAAAGAAACAATTGCTATTGTTTCTTTGCTGCACGATGTATGTAAAGTGGATTTGTATAAGCCACAGCTTGGAAAGGAGAAAATAGCATACGAATACAATACCAAATCTTTTCCGGCAGGGCATGGGGAAAAATCTATTTTCCTCATTCAGCGTTTTATGAATCTGACCGATGAAGAAATCCTTGCCATCCGGTGGCACATGGGAGCCTTTGACGATGCGGTTAGAGGTGGAAGCCGGGATATAAACGCGGCATACAAACGGTCAAAATTGGCTGTATATTTGCATCTTGCCGACATGGCGGCAACCTATATCGATGAATAAAGGAGGTTATAGATTATGTTTATTAAAACGAGTATATTTAAGAAACTTTTAAAGGAAGCCTATAAAAATGACAATTTGAGTGTCGGACACAGTGAAAAGGCAAAAGTGTATTACATTGTTGGGGGCTATTGGTTTGTGGCCGTTCAAGAACAATTTTTTCCTAATGCTGAAAAAGCGGCTCTTGTTGAACTTATTGGAGATTTGCCACGGGATGAATATGTTCGAATACATAAAAATGAATCACGGCAGCAGTTGGTACCAGACGAGATGAAGATTCTTTTAGCCGAAAAAGAACCGGACGAATATCTGGAAGAAACGAATCTTCTTATTGAGGAACCGAAGTTTGGGGTAATTAGCAGACTTCTAACAAATGGCTCTGAATTGACACCAATCAATGAAGGATTGTACAACATGATAGATGAAAGTGCGAAAACATCAGATGACATGGAGATTGAAGGACCATATAGGATAGAGGAGTCTGGGAAAATACTATTATGGCGAAACAATACATCGTTAATCGGATTACTTCCAAGAGGTTGGGATAAGGACGAAGATTTGATGGAACAGAAAACAATATTGGAAAGAACATTTCAAGGTAAATGGTAAAAAAAGTCTCCCTCTTGTTGATGCAGGAGGGAGATAAAACAGAATGAAGGCAGCAGGACAGGAGTGAGTGAATGGCAGGATACTATGGTCCGGGAATATACCGGACAGAGTGTGCGTACTATATCCGGGAAAGTGAAAAGATGATAACGTGTGAGGGATTAGAAGAACATACTATATGCGGCACACGATTCCGGACGGAACAGGACAAATTCGATTTTCAAGAAAAGCATTGCTATAAAAATTGTGAAAGGTGCAAACATGGTAAGATGCTGGATGAAAGTTATGGGAACTAGGGGAGAAATCAGAAGGAATGATTGATATGCTTAAAAGAAAAAGGAGTTGAGAAGATGAGAACGATAAGTTTTGAAGTAACTGGTCAGCATATTGAATGTACAGAAGCAATTTCGGATTTAGTTGGAAATACGAGAGAGTATGTGCAGGCAAAGTTTTCCCTGCCAACAGAATGGGATGGATTGATTCAAATAGCGGTATTTACGGCAAATGGAAAAAATTATCCGGTTCTGGTTGAAGATGGTAAGTGTGAAGTACCATACAAAGTGATGATGCAGGAATATTTTACTGTTGGATGTTATGCGGGAGCTAAGACAGATAGGATAACAACAGATACTTGCGTGGTTCGAGTTGAGGAATCCGTAAGATGCCAAGGCGGTTCGGATTATCTTTCAATTTATCAGAAAATGCAGGATACATTGAATGAGATGGTGGCTAAGGTGAATGAATACGAGGCAGCAGTTGAAAACTACAAAGAAATTGTAAATGACACCATGCATGAGCATTGTTTGCATGAAACACATTCCAGTGACGGGGCACATGGATTGCGTATACATGATGGACTGTTCCAGTATTATGACGGACAAGGCTGGGTAGATACAAAAGTGGGGGCTTTTGAAGGACAAAGCAGTACGTGGAAAAATCAAGTGGTATTGCAGTTTGCCGGCACCATGCGCGTGGAAAAAGTTTTAGAAAGCAGCTATTTCAAAATTCAAGAAAAAGGAGATACCCGTTCAAGCTCATTAGCACCATTTATTGATAGCAGTTATCCGTATCAAGGAGTACAATATGCCATATATGCAACGACAAATCAGAAAGTTTATGTATGGCATGTGCAGAAAGATATCAACGAAGATTATGGTGTATCCGTAGAGCGGCTGTATCCGGTGGATGATGCGGAGAGTGATGTTATATTAAGAGTTGAATCAGGAAAAGGAATGCCTGTATTGATATGTGAGAGCAATGCGGAAGACGTAGTTGAAGTAGTGCATATGGAATACATAGAGAGCGACTTATCTACTAATCGTCGTATAACGGCATTGGAAAAGAAGAACAATTCAGTAAATAACCGATTGGGTGCACTGGAAGAAAGAATAGTAGAAGGAACATGGGAGCCAATTTTGTATAGTGGACCGGGAAGTATCGTAAATTCAAATTATTTAAAGATATGCTTTGGTAATTACATACGTGTTGGTGATTATGTCTGGGTTGAGTGTGTAATTATTACGACAGGAGCGTATGCCTGCTACGGAATTGGAGGATTACCGTATGAGCCGAATCGTAACAGACAGTCTACTGTAATGCCGGTAGCCGTTATTAATGGCGATACGCAAAAAGAAACGCCGTTTAGTACGAATTACCCAGGTGATGAAGATGGACGAAATGTGTACAATGATGCATACGCAGAGGGAATAACGGCTAGTTCTTGGTATTGTAGAGGGTTTTATAAAATCGAAGGTTAGTTTAGAGAGAGGCATCTGTCAATGGCAGGTGCCTTTTTGTATGGGAACTAGGGGGGAAAGATAGCAAAGATTTTGTTATTCTGACCAAAAGGGGGTATCAGATATGGCAAAAGGTCAATATAGCGTAAAAGTTGAACCCTATTTGGAATTGATTGAGGGATGGACAAGAGAAGGTCTTGTAATGTCGCAAATAGCCGAAAAACTGGGGATTAGCAAAACAACATTATACAAATACATGCAAGAACATTCTGAACTTTCTGAACGCCTAAAAAAAGGGAGGGAAGTTTCAGACGCACAAGTGGAGAATGAATTGTTCAAAAAAGCGGTTGGTTTTACTAGGATTGAGAAAAAGCCGTTTAAGGTGAAAAAAGTGGATTATGAAAACGGAAAACGTAAGTGTGAGCGCGAAGAGGTAGTGATGGTAGACCAGGAAGTTTATTATCCGCCGGAACTGGGAGCACAAGTGTTTTGGCTGAAAAACCGTAAACCGGACAAGTGGCGTGAAAAGGTTGAGAATAAGATTGAGACCGAAGAGGATGGTGTAGGTGTAATGATACTTACTCCGGTTAAGGAGGCAGAGGATGAGTAAAATTGTTTGGTCGCCACAGCCACGCCAGAGTGCTTTTATGTGTCGTCCGGAGTATGAATGTCTGTATGGCGGGGCAGCAGGAGGTGGAAAGTCAGATGCTATGTTGTGTGAAGCAATGCGACAGATTAAGGTGCCAAACTATAAAGGTATCATCTTTCGTAAGACATATCCTCAACTTCAAGAGCTGATATTGCGTTCGAATGAATTATACAAAGCGGTGGTGCCGCAGGCAAAATACAATGTCACGGATAAGAAGTGGACATTTCCATCTGGGGCGAAAATCTTTTTTGGTACCATGCAGCACACAAAAGACCGCTTGAATTATCAGGGACTTGCGTATGATTTCATTGGCTTTGATGAATTAACACATTTTACGTGGGAAGAGTACTCCTATATGTTCTCGCGTAATCGTCCAAGTGGACCAGGAACACGTGTGTACATGAGAGCAACTGCCAATCCGGGGGGTGTTGGCCACGCATGGGTGAAAGACCGCTTTATTACAGCGGCACCACCGGAAACGCCAATCACGGAAGAACGAACAATTCTTGATCCGAATGGGAAAAAGATTCAGGTGAAACGAAAGAGAATCTTTATCCAATCATCGGTATTTGATAACAAGAAATTGCTGGAAAACGACCCCTATTATCTGGACAATCTTGCCATGTTGCCGGAGGCAGAGCGTAAGGCGTTGTTATACGGCTCATGGGATAGCTTTTCCGGTCAGGTATTCAAAGAGTGGAGAAATGACCCGGAACACTATAAGGACAGAAAGTGGACTCACGTTATAGAGCCGTTCAGAATACCATCCTATTGGCGTATATGGCGTGGATATGATTATGGGTTCGCCAAACCTTTTAGCGTTGGATGGTATGCGGCAGATGAAAACGGAAAGATTTATCGAATTCGCGAGTATTATGGGTGCACCGGTGAACCCAATGTGGGACTGGAGTTAGACCCAACCCAGCAGGCAAAACACATTAGGGAAATTGAAAATGAGGACCCAAACCTCAAAGGCAGAAAGATAATAGGTATCGCAGACCCGTCCATATGGGATTGCTCACGTGGTGAATCCATTGCAGAAATGATGGAGAAACACCCAAACAACATTCTCTTTAGTCCGGGCGATAATGCAAGACTTGCCGGAAAGATGCAGTATCATTACCGGATGGCATTTGATGAAGATGGAGATACCATGTTCCAGGTATTTGATACATGTAAACACTTTATCCGAACAATCCCGGCACTCGTGTATAGCGAGAGCGATGTGGAGGATATTGATACTACACAGGAAGACCATATTTATGATGAGTGCCGGTATGTGCTTATGGATAATCCAATATCCCCAAGGAAAAATGTGCTGGAGCGTGACCATATAGGGGATGATCCTTTGAATCAAAGGACAACCTCAAATGAAGATGCAAACAGATATGAATTTTATATGATTTAGGAGGCAGAATATGAATTTACAGTTATTTGCACAAAAGAAAGAAAAAAAGATGGAAGATCAGAGGACACCTATGCCTGAAAGTGTCGAAAAGTCGACACCGCAGGCAGAATTGGATGGAAGTGCCGGAGAACCAAACACACAAGAGGAAATGCAACAGTATGAGAAAGAAAAACTCACAAATCTGACAGAGGATGATGTGAGAAAAGCGGCGGAAACACTAAAGAAATACAAAGAGGGGAAAGACCGGTTCGATAGAAAAATAAGAGCCAATGAAGAATGGTGGAAATTACGCCATTGGCGAATTGTTGAATCGGAGGAGAAGAAAAAAAAGAAAGGAATGACAGAGCCGGTTTCTGCGTGGCTGCACAACTCGATTAATAACAAGCATGCGGATATGATGGACAACTTCCCGGAACCTACCGTACTGGCACGTGAGTCATCCGATGAACAGACGGCGAAAACACTGACCTCCATTCTGCCGGTAGTTCTTGAATACAATCGATACGAAGAAACGTATAACGATTGTGCGTGGTACAAACTGAAACAGGGAGCCAGTGTGAAAAAGATAGTATGGGATTCGCGTAAGAACAATGGCGTTGGTGATATCAACATTGCCAAAATAGATATACTGAATTTGTTTTGGGAACCGGGTATTAACAAAATTCAGGAATCTGCAAACCTTTTCCATGTGGAATTGATGGATAACGAAATTTTAAAACAGCGTTATCCGGATATTGATTTGACGGGAAGTGACATCGTACTAACTAAATATATCAACGCAGAAAATGTCGACACTTCGGAGAAATCGTATGTTGTAGATTGGTACTACAAAAAAGACAATGGAACAAAGGATATACTGCATTACTGCAAATTCGTAAATGACAAGATTCTGTATGCATCCGAAAATGACCCGGAGTATGTAGAAAGAGGATATTATGACCATGGGATGTATCCGTATGTGTTTGATGTTATGTTCCCGGAAGAGGGGACACCAGTGGGATTTGGTTACATAGATATCATGAAAGACCCACAGCTTTATATTGACAAATTAGACCAGGTAATATTGGATTCTGCTATCAAGGCAAGCAAAGCCAGATACCTTTCAAAAGACACGGGAGGAATCAATGAGGATGAATTTAACGACTGGACTAAGGAAGTTGTACACTACACCGGAAATCCGGATGATATTCAACCAATGCAATCAGTAGTTCCGCCAACACAGTGTATCAACGTAAAAGAGGAAAAGATAAACGAATTGAAAGAAACATCAGGTAACCGTGACTTCTCGCAGGGAAGTACACAAAGTGGTGTTACTGCTGCTACGGCAATTGCCGCCTTGCAGGAGGCAGGAAGTAAGTTGTCGCGTGATATGATTCGAGGAACCTATCGGGCATATATGGAAGAATGTTACATGGTTATTGAACTGATACGTCAGTTTTATGATGAACCACGTAAATTTCGCATACTGGGCGAAAAAGGAGAACAGCAATTTGCGACCTTTGATAATGGTGGCATGATTCCGCAGGAAGGTGGAGAAGAGATGGGCGTTGAAGTAGGAGAGAGACTGCCTATCTTTGACGTTACTGTATCGGCGGCCAAGAAATCAACTTACTCACGAATGGCGCAGAACGAACTCGCTCTCCAGTTTTATGATAAAGGCTTTTTCGCTCCCGGCAATGCGGATGCATCGTTGGCATGCCTTGATATGATGGAGTTTGAGGGCAAAGAAAAAATTATTATGAAAATACAGGATAATGGAACCATGTACCAGCAGTTGATGGCACTGCAGCAGCAGGTACAGCAATTGATGCAGATGACTGGAATGCAGGGTCAGGAGGTCGTAAATGGTGGTGACCCAAATCCTCCGGGGCAGGATTCTAAACAGACAATGAAAAATGATTCCTTAGGTGGAGCCATGACAAAGAGTGAGCGTTTGGATGGAGCAAAAGAGCAGGCAAGCAGTATGGCGAGTGTATAGGAGTATTAGTATGTTAAGTATACAAATTGAGTGGTCAAAAGAAAAATTTGAATTGAATGTAGTGGGACATGCAGGATACGCGGAACATGGAAAGGATATTGTATGTGCTGCAGTATCCGTAATTGTTGGTATGCTGGCAAACGAAATTGAAAATCATGAAGAAATGTATCCGGGGCAGCAGGTAGAAGTCAAGAGTGGACTTGCTATGATTCACACGGCGTACAGAAGTAAGTTACGAGCGAACATTGTGTTTGGTATGGTTGTAGATGCTTTGCTTGCTCTGGGGGAACAGTATCCGGAGTACATAAAAATTTTAATTTCAAAAACCATGGGAGTTTGGGGGTAAACGAAATTTAAACCGTGATATGGTAGTGATGTGAAAACCACTGGCACTTCGGAAAGACGATGGAAACGACACTTCGGAAAGACGATGATAGCGACACTTCGGAAAGACGATGGAGGAATGAAACCTATGAAAAACAAAATTTATTTGCAGTTGTTTGCAGAGGGCACAGGAGAAGCAGGAGGCGCAGAAGTTGAGACTGGCTTAGAGGGTCAGAACGACCAGCAGACTGTCCAGGTACAGACAGACACCGGTGAGGAAAGTACAGAGGACAGAGGAACCAAGTGGAAGAACATGATTAAAGGGGAGTTCAAAGATGAATATAACCAGAGTGTTCAGAAGGTGATTAACGACAGATTTAAGCAGACCAAGGAAATGGAAGAGCGGTTATCATCATCGCAGAAAGTCCTTGATTTTGTGGCACAGCGCTATGGATTGGACAAGACCGCAGATGCGGATGACATGTTAAGGGCATTGGAAGAGGATGATTCCATGTTCGAAGAGCGTGCCATGGCAAAGGGAATGTCCACGGAACAGTATCGTGAATTCTATCGTTTGGAAAAACAGAATGAAGAATTCAGACGAGCGGCTGAGGAAACGCAGAGAATTCGTCAGGCAGATGAAACGTATAGCAAGTGGATGTCAGAGGCAGACGCATTAAAGGAAATTTATCCGAATTTTAGCTTTGATGAGGAGGTTGAGAATAAAGACTTCCTACAGTTGCTGCAGAATGGCATTGATGTAAGAACGGCGTACGAAGTTGCGCATCACGATGAAATCATGCGAGGAGCTATGCAGATGGCATCAGCTAAAACAGCGGAGCGCGTGACGGATGGTATTCGCGCGAAAGGCTTGCGTCCGGCTGAGAATGGAACAAATACTTCTTCAAAGCCCGTAGAGCAGAAAATTGACATAAGCAAGTTGACAGCAAAAGATATCGATGAGTTATCAAAAAGAGCCGCACGCGGTGAGAAAATTACATTCTGACCGATGTGCAGAATGGAGGTAAGTAAAATGAACAAAGCAAGAAAATTGGAAAAACGAATGTCTTTACAGATGTTTGCAGGGAATTTAAATCCAAATACAACAGGCGACTCGGGAATGACTGCCGAGATGAAAGAGTTTTATGAAAAATCTCTGATTACGATGGCAGAGCCAAAATTGGTGTTTGACCAGTTTGGTGATAAATATCCAATTCCGAAAAACGGTGGTAAGGTAATCGAATTTAGAAAGTATGATTCGTTACCGAAGAACACGAAACCTTTGCAGGAAGGCGTGACACCGGATGGTAGTAAGATGAAGGTGACCACGGTTAAATCCGAGGTACAGCAGTACGGTGATTATATCACTCTTACGGATGTGCTGGAACTCACAGCAATTGATAACAATGTGGTGCAGGCTACAAAGTTAAGTGGTTCGCAGGCTGGACGTACATTAGATACCATTACGCGTGATGTAATTAGCGGTGGCACCAATGTAATGTATGCACCTAAATCGGACGGCACAGAGGTCCTTACAAGAAAGACATTGGATGGAACCTGCAAATTGAATGTAGATATCTTTTTGCAGGCAGCAGCCTATCTTGGAAGTGTAAACGCGGAAACAATAGAGGATGCCTTTGTATGTGTTATTCATCCGAACGCTGCTTATGATGTGAAAACATCAAAGGGATTTGAGGAATGGAATAAGTACACGACACCGGATAAGATGTGGAAGGGTGAAATCGGACGCATTGGAAATATTCGTTTCGTAGAAAATTCAGAAGCCAAAATTCTGAAAGACGAAACCTGTCCGGAAGGTTTGGCGGTTTACTGCACAATGGTAATTGCAGCACACGCCTACGGTGTAACTGAAGTAGAAGGTGGCGGATTACAGCATATTGTCAAACAGCTGGGTTCGGGAGAAGACCCGTTGAATCAGCGTTCAACGGTTGGCTGGAAAGCTATTAAGACGGCAGAGCGTCTGGTGGAACAGTACATGATTCGTATTGAGTCGTGTGGTTTTAAAGCCGGCACAGTAACAGCAAACTAAGAGGATGGGTTCTCTTTTCGAGGGGAACCCATTTGAAAAAGGAGGAAGAATCATGGCAACAGCAAAAAAGGACGATATTACGCGTTTGGTTAAGATTAAATTGTTTAAAGACAAGGATAAATATTCGGAAGACGTTACCGTAGTTGTAAATGGAACTACATTCCGCATTCAGCGCGGAGTGGAAGTTGAGGTGCCATATTATGTGGCTGAGGTATTGCGTAATTCTGAAAAAGCAGACGAGGAGACAGAAACAAAGATTTCTGAGTTAGTAGCCAAAAATGAAAGCAATTAATTCCCCTGATAAGAGGAAAGTTGCGGGGAAGCAGTGACCTTCCCCGCTTTTTTTAGGTTGAGGTGAGAAAGTTGAGAGTGCAGGAAGCAATTGAAAAAGCAGACCGGTTAAGACCAAACCGATTTTCGGACATGGAAAAAATTGAATGGTTATCGATGCTTGATGGACAAGTTTATGATGAGGTAATTAGCAGGTATGAAGAAAATGTGGACGTTGTATTTGATGGATATGATGAAGAACATATGAATGAAGACCTATTAATACCGGATACCTACGCGAAAGTGTACGTTGATTATTTGATGGCTCAAATCGATTTTTATAACCGTGATATGGGAATGTACAATAACCAGATTGCGGTATTCAGTAATGGGTATCAGGATTTTAAGAACTGGTATATTCGGAATCATATGCCAATGCAGCCAAAAAGAACGGGGGTGTAACCTTGACAATAACACCAGCTACAGAAATGGAAACAACAAGGGATATGATATCTGCTTTTGGCGGGTACAACCATACCATGAATTGTGGGGAAAATGAATTTTATATGGAGAAGAACATGACATCCGATTATTACCCGGCACTGGCACCCAGAAGAAAGAGGAAAATGTTGTTTCGTACCGGAGAAATCTATGGAATGTATGCGAAAAACGGAATTTTGCTTGTGGAGGATGGCAACTTATTATATACAGACAAAGAAATGAACGATTGGCAGATTATTGGTCAGCTTGCGAAAAATCCCAAAGTAATGTGTGGTATGGGGGCGTATGTGGCTATTTGGCCGGACAAAAAGATATTTAATACAAATGACAAGACGCTTAAAGATATGGAGGCATCAAAGGCAACGGCAGGAACGGTAACATTTTCCATGTGTACGCTGGATGGGGCAGATATTACCCCTATTACAAAGGCACCGTCTATTGGAACAGTGGCACCTCAATCACCGAAGGCAGACGATTTGTGGCTGGATACATCATCGACACCGCATGTGATTAAAAAGTATACGACTACCTGGACAAAGATAACTACATGCTCTAATGGTGCCATTTACTGGATGGATACGGGGACAACACCAAATGCATTGAAGTTGTGGAGTGAATCTGAAAACCAGTGGACGGCAGTGGCTACAAGCTATACTAAAATATCAAACCCCGGCATAGGAAAGCCGTTTGAAAAATATGACGTAGTGAAGATTGAGGGTGTGACGGGAAGCATTTCTGATACGTTTAATCAGGATATGGCAATCTGGGATAAAAAGGATGATTTCATCATTGTAACGGCTCTGCTTACCAATAATACAACACAAACTGGGGTAATTACATTGAAGCGTAGTGTTCCGGATATGGATTATGTGTGTGAAAGTGATAACCGTATATGGGGGTGTTCTTCGGAGAAACATGAAATTTACTGCTGTAAGCAGGGAGATATGACAAATTGGTATTCTTATCTGGGTACTGCGGCAGATTCATATGCGGCAACGGTCGGCAGTGATGGAGAATTTACCGGATGTACAGCATACGGCGGACAAGTTTTGTTTTTCAAAGAGGATTGCATTCATAAGGTATACGGTTCTTATCCGGCAAATTATCAGATTAATACGCAGCGATGCCGTGGTGTGCAAAAGGGATGTTCGGAAAGTCTGGTACTTGTGAATGAAATATTGTATTACAAATCACGCGAGGATGTGTGTGCGTATGACGGAAGTACTCCGGTATCAATTAGTGCAGCATTAGGTGGAGAACGCTACGAAAAGGTAAGGGCAGGTGCACTGGGGGCAAAATACTATATGCACGGGAAAAATATACGCACGACTCGTTACGAGACACTTGTGTATGATTCGAGCAAAGGAATGTGGCACAAAGAGGATGAGAAATCTTTATGCAGTATGGATAAATTCGTAAACCTGGATGGGTCTTTGCTTTATATGAATGATAGAAAAGTAATGGAGATTACATCAAGGGATTACACGACAGAGGAAGGACTGGAAACAATACTTGAGTGGAGTGCGGAAACCGGCTTGATAGGGATAAGCTATCCCAATAACAAGTATATATCAAAAATATGTTTGAGGTTGTCTTTGCCGTTAGATTCAGAATTAGATGTAGATGTAATGTATGATTCTTGTGGAGTATGGGAGGAGGCTGCACATATGGAGTCTAAATATGAAGAGAGTCGTAGAGACACACCTTCTTTTGTAACGATGCGAAGTTTTGAGGTGCCGATATTCCCGATTCGATGCGACCATATGAGGATACGGTTAAGAGGTAAGGGAGATGCAAGAATTTATAGCATTTCTAAAGTTTTAGAACAGGGGGGATACTAATGGCTACGTTACAGTTTGATCCAATACAACTGGATGGAATTGACGAAAAAAACATTCAGAAATTAAATTCCTGGATCATTCGTTTGATAGAAAATCTAAGTTATGTATTGAACAATATAGAGACCGATAATATGACATCGGAGACAGAAAAGAAATTTAGTCAAGTGCAGGAAACTGTAAAGATGGCAAAGGAAGCAAAAGAGATTGCAGACAATATGGTAAAGAAATTAAATAGCGGAGAGTTAAAGGGGGAGCCGGGGGAAGATGGCGAGAATGGAATTACGCCGACGATAGGTGATAATGGAAATTGGTATTTAGATACTTTGGATACTGGAAAACCATCTCGTGGTGAGAAAGGCGACCAAGGTGAAAAGGGAGAAAAAGGTGATGCCGGAATGAGTTATGAAGAAGGACAGTGGACGCCTAGATTATTTAACACAACAAGTAATGAGATTAGAACGTCAATTGCAGCGGCTATGGGAAATTATTATAGAGTTGGAAATATTGTTTTCGTTGAGGCTATGATACTGACAACCAGCAGTTATGCCTGTCACCATATCAGTGGACTGCCATATGAACCTAATCATAATCGGCCATCTCAGGGTTATCCGATTGGTGTTGTTTCAGGTAGTAGTGGAACAAATGCTCCATTTAATGAAATTAGTGGCAGCAGTTCATATTATGTTAAAAACGGGGCATACGCTTCCGGAAAAACATATGACAGTTGGTATGTATACGGTTGGTATAGAAAGGCTTAATGAGGAGGTATTGAAATGGAAATTAACGAAGAAAAAACGGTAGATATGTTGTCGACAGAGAGTGTGAGCATCTTAACAAGAAAGGTACTAATTGATGGAGAAGTGAAATCTCAGGTTGGAGAGAATCATAGACGAACCTATCTCAATTCCGTATCCGGAAGAGAAGAATTGTTGAAGGAGCAGACAGAAAATGTGGTAAATGCCGTGTTTGCAATATGGGGTTCGGAACCGGTGGTAGAGGAACCCATCATAGAAGAGGAGGATGAGGATTATGGCGAAAAAGAAGAGCAGTAGCAGTAAAATAACAATCACCAAAGCAACAACTGTGAAGACACCGACAATAAAGTCTTATACGCCATCGAAAGCAGTAAACGCCGCAAAGAGTACGTTGCAAAAGACGGAGAAGGCAAGGCCGGCAGCTTATACCAGTAAGTATGGAACACAGATAACCGGATTGGCGGATGCGATTGCAAATCGCAAAGGTTTTTCCTATGACTATACAAAGGATGCTTTGTATCAGAATTATAAGGACCAGTATCAGAGGCAGGCACAGTTAGGGATGCAGAATGCAACGGCGCAGGCGGCCGCGTTGTCCGGAGGATATGGAAACTCTTATGCGGCTACGGCCGGCAACCTTGCGTATCAGGAAAACATGTCAGCCTTGAATAATATAATTCCTAGTTTGTACGAGGCAGCGTACAACCGTTATCAGACGGATTTGGATAATCAGAGATCCGACTTGTCCATGTATCAGGGACTTGACGAAAGTGATTATGCGAAGTATCGGGACAAGGTTGGCGATTGGCAGGATGACAGAAACTATTATGCGAATCGATATGATGCGGCATATAATAACGATTTTAACAACTATACTGCGAATGTATCTAATCAGCAGTGGAAGTATGAACAGCAAAATGGCAACAGCCAGTGGAGACAGCAGCAGAACGCATCCAATTACTGGCAGAATAAGGATTACCAGTTATCAAAAAAAGCTAAGGCCGCTGCTGCATCCGCTAGTAAACGAAGTGCGTCGGGCAAAGGGGCATCTTCAACCGGTGGGATTAAGATTCCAACGGATATTAAGTCGAAGGTTAAGGAATTGGCTAAGAACAATGACACGCAGGGTATCGCAGAATATTTGAACAATATGGAAAAGAGTGGCGTGTTATCTGCTGATCAAAGCAATTATGTATGGAGTGTTTTATTGGGATATACAGCAAAAGATTTACCGACATATATAACCTCTGATGGAACTACTACGAGAGGGTTAAGCAAATATCCAACCTATGACAGTGCAGTGGCGGCCGGAGCAGATGCGAAGACTACATTATCCTATGTTGATTTTATGCGAAATCTGCCTAGCAGCAGGGAGTTACAGACAGTAGGCTCTTACAATAACTATTTGGAAAAACAGGTGAATAAAAACAAAAAGAAACAGTCCTCAAAGAAAAGCAAAAAGAAAAAGTAAGGAGAATATATATTATGGCAAATAAGAAAAAGAAACAGAATAATCATGCATCCGGTTCCGGGAGTATTATATCAAATTATTTTGAGAGTCAGGACAAGTTGTATGAAAGAGATATGCAGGGACAAAAAATAGCAAGTGAGACCAGAGCAAAGGCTGATTCTTATTATGGTGAGGATAAAAAGTATTCGGATACCGACTATACGAATCAGTCAGAATCCCGCTATCGCCGATTGGCAGAGAAAGCAGTAGAAATTAAAGAAAGAACGCAAAAGAACAGCGAAAAGTATAAGAGAACCAATACGCTGATTCGCAATGCAGCAAAGGCAGAAAATAATATGCTGTCGGAAATCCCGAGACGGGAACAAAGGGAAAAACAGGAACAGCAGAGAAGAAAGCAGAGAGAACAGCAGAGTACAAATGGAAGTAATGTTCGCAATAATAATGCGGAAAAGACAAACCAGTTATTTCGGACTTCATCTGGTAATACATACAGAAATCCATCACAAATGAACTATGATGAAATTCAAACTGCGCTTGCAAATGTAAAGGAAAATAAAGACTTGTTTAAGTCCAGAATCGCAGATAGTGGTTTGTTTAAACGGGGATTTTCGGGAGAATGGGAAAAAGTTCAGCCAAAAGATTTTGAGGAAAAGTTAGGGAAAAAAGGTGTATCGTGGGAAGATTACAAGGAATACACCAGTTTGTGGAATAAGTACCAGGATAATGTTGAGTATATGAAAGAACTGGAGAGTAATCAACCACGTGTAGAGCTGGAGCATGAATATGACAAGTTGGGGGATGCCGATAAGCAGTTAGTAAAAAAGGCAGCAGATTATGTGTGGTTAGAGAAAAGAAAATACAGTGCAGATAAAAAATCATTTAGTTCCGACGATACAGGACAAGCTGGAAGTAAGCAGTAATCCGGATTATTTGTCACAAGCATATGAGAAATTTCCTAAGTTGAAGGAATTAAAGGAAAAAGGAATTGATGTAGATTACATTATCGACAGCGAGAACATTAACACAGATAATAAAGAACAGGAGGCATGGGATGAAGGGACAAGAAAAATAGCAGACGAACATCCGGTAGTATCCAGTGCGTTAAGTGTGGGGTCAAACTTGCTTTCACCGTTGGAACTTGCAGAGGATGTAAATCATGCGGTTAAAAACCTGTCATCGGATAAGTCTTATCCCATTAATCATGCCAGCCACCCATACAGTTCTTATACGAACAATGTAAGACAGACAGTATCCGAAGGTATTGATAATGATATTGGTAAGTTTGTCTATAATGCTGGAATGTCCACGGTTGATTCTGCTGCGGATATTCTTGTGACGAAAGGGTTTAAGGGAACCAAGTTAGCAGGTGGGGCAGCCAGTGCGTTGATGGGAGCAAATGCGGCAAATCAATCGTACATGGACACCTATGAGAGAACAGGAAGTGCCGGACAGTCTTTGATTACCGGATTGGGAGCCGGTTTGGCAGAGTGGGCAAGCGAAAAGTTTTCACTGGATAGTTTTGAGGCGTTAAAAACAACAAATCCAAAACAGTTTCGCAATTTTGCAAAGAACCTTGTAAAGCAAGGGGCGGTAGAAGGATCAGAAGAACTTGCTTCGGACTTTGCAAATGCATTTGTCGACCGTGCAGTTAATGGAAGTAAAAGTGAGTATAATGAAAATGTTAAAAATTATATCCAGCAGGGAATGTCAAAGGATGAGGCAAAGAAAAATGCACGGAAAGACTTCTGGATACAGGTGGGCGAAGACACGGCAGCAGGGGCTTTTTCAGGTGGTCTTTTTGGTACCTATGCGAATGTGTACTCGAAAGTACAGTATCAGTCATTAGTGAAAAAGAATGGGACATCAATTGCAGAGGGGAACGAAGGAGCAAATTTACTTACATATGCTGCAGAAAAGGGTATGAATACCTATGAGAAAGTAAAAGATGATACGGAAAAGTATGGTAAAATTTCAGTAGACATCATGGAAGATGTAGAAAACAATTTTACGGAAGCGAGAACCAGTGGAGAACTTGCAAGGGCGTATGAAGATGCCATTCGTGGTGTGCCGGATAGTCTGGGAGTAGAAATCGACCAGATGGCACGTGAGAAAGCACAGGAGTTAGCTAAAAAGAGTAAATATGCAAAATTTGAATCGGAGCGACAGGCATTGTATGACATTATGGATGCCTCTGTTTCGAATGCAATGAAAAGGACAGTATCTCTGAATCAGAAAAGCGAGATGATGCAGAAGGAGTCTGTGTCGAAGCAGGAGGAAGATGCTACTGCTAATATAGATACTACATTCGATCGTGTGAATCTTGACGAGGGAATGGAATGGAATCAGCGACCGGTTGAGGTACAAGAACTACAGCCGGAAAAGACAAAGCAGAATGATGCGCCGTCAGAAAATGTTACGAATGCCAATTTTAGACAGACAGAGAATGCGGCATTTACGGCATCTGACGAACAAGTAAAGGTAAAAGGATTTCGGGAAATTGGGAAAGAGTCCGCTACCGTAGAGACTACGGATGGAGAGGTGGTAGACCTTGCTGATTTGTCCTTTCAGGATGAAGGAACACAGAATCTGTTTAATATTGCATCAAAGATGGATAATGCGGCGGCCGCTACTGCACTCGTAGATTATTACAACGGAAAAGATAATGCCGGCATCTATGCGAACAATTTCCGTATGGCATATCGTATGGGAAGATTGGGAAGTATCAGTTTTGATAAAATGATGCAGGCGTCTAAGTCATTTCGTATAATGAGTGACAAGGGAGCAATGCGTCTTGCGTATGAATTAGGAAAGGCACATGGAGAAAACGCAAAGGCAGCAGAGGCAGAAAACAAAGTCGCGCCGGCGCAAAAAAAAGGAAAAGGTGAATATGAAGGTTACCGCTATGCTTCGGAGGATAAGGATAGCTTTGTTCGCGTGAAAAAAGAATTGGCAAAGAAAACCGGATTGGATGTATTGGATTTGAATACCCTCACAGATAAAGATGCAGATACGGTAAATGGTTTATTGAATATGGATAGAGGACAGATGGCATTTGCGGAAGATGCAGAAAACAAATTTGGTGTAGTAATCCATGAATCATTGGAATTTGCATCGGTAATGTCGGAAAAAGAGTATCAGAAATTAATGGGAGTGATGCTTAATTACCTGGTAGAGAAACATGGAGCAGAGGATATCCATGCCTTAATTGAATCTTATCAAAGAGCCTATGAGCAGGTGGAAGGTGAAAAAAGTTATGAGGATGCTGCAGGAGAGTTAATCAACGATGCTGTCAGTGGTGTGTTTTATGATGAAGCCGGGGCAAAAACCTTCATTGACTGGGTAATGAAAGATGCGAAGCTGGATGTAAATGAAAAGAAGAATGTATTTAAGAAAATCGCAGATTTGGTAAAGCATGTATTTGAAAAGATAAAAAAATATATTGATGATACTCCTATGACAAAAGCGGCCAGACTGGCAGCAGAACTCAACGTAGAACAGAAGGAAAAGATTCAGCAGATGTTCATGGATGCCGTGGATAAAGCGGGGGAGAACTACAAGAAATTGGATAGTAATAATAAGGGTGAAGAAAAAGAGAAAAGAGGGAAGTATTCGGTCAAGGTAATTCCGGATACAATACAAGATGATATTAAAACGAACCTAAAAGATGTTGCAAATATGCCGACGGTGAGTAATGTGAAAGAAACGGAATTTTCAAAGGGGAAAATAAAACTTGTTGACCAAGTTGCAGAATTTTTCGATGATATCGGCAATAATGTTTATAATGAAATGTTAGGGGATGTTGAGTTAAGCCGCAAAGGAGTAAAAGATGATATATCACATGGGATTGGTCGTGCGAAGGCAATTTCCTTTAAAGCAATTCCTGATATTATTAAGAACGGGAAAATAGTGAATTATAGCAGTAACTATAAAGGAAAAGGTCATGCGAGAGTTGTAATTGCGGCACCAATAGAAATTGTTGGAAGTCAGGAAAAAATATGTGGCAAATATATAATGGCTGTTGTATTGCGTAGGGAAAATGCGAAGCAAAGATTTTATATGCATGAAGTAGCAACCATAAAAAGAGATGAATTGTTGTTCAAGACTAGGACCTATAACAAAGTTATAAGCAACCCTAGCAACAATCCATCTCTTGAAGAAATTCTAACCAACATTGTGGGGAATGTCAAGAACAAAGATAGTAAAATGACAAATGAAAAACCAACAAAGGAAAACAAGGACATTCGCTACTCTATTAGTGTTGATCTGGATAAGCAGATAGATGATGTGCTAAATGATACCGTACCAAAAGATTATACGCATGTATATTTGGGAGAAACAACGAAAGCCTTGAAAGAATTAGGCTGGAATGACCTTCCGATGCTTATGACAAACCAACACGTGTATAGTGTGATTAATGGGAAGGAAGATAAGGGTGCAAGATATAAGAAAATAAGAAATTATCATAATTTAGGCAAAGAAAAGTTTATGCATGTATTGGAAGACATTGAAAGCCCATGGATGATAATTAAATCCAATAACAAAGAAAATAATGCAGATTTGGTAATGGTATCTTCTGTTGTTGATAAGAATGGAAATGTTGTCATTGCAGCAGTTAAACCAAATGGGGTAGGAAGAAAGAAAACAGCAACGCTAGATGCTAATATTATGTTAAGCATGTATGGAAAAGAGTCTCTGCATAATTATGTCGAAAAAGCTGGAAGGGAGAACCGTATCATAAAAGTAAATCCTGATAAAGCAGTGGGTCCAACGGTCCAATTCCGAGGGAACATACTTCATCAGGATTATAAGGACAATCTAGCACGATACAAAGAGATTGTCAAGAACATTATATCTGGTGAAGGTGAAAAATATTCCACTCGTGTATCGAAACGTGCAGAAAATAGTAGAGAAGCCAATAGTGGAGAAAACAAGGACATTCGCTACTCTATTAGTGTTGATCTAGATAAGCAGATAGATGATGTGCTAAATGATACCGTACCAAAAGATTACACGCATGTTTATCTGGGAGAAACAACAAAAGCGTTGAAGGAACTAGGCTGGAATGATCTTCCAATGCTTATGACGAACCAACATGTGTATTCGACAATAAAAACGCAAGAAGAGGCAAAAAAAGAAAATCGTTTTAAACCAAAAACAAATTATCATGGTTTGGGAAAAGGATTATTTACAAAACTACAGAAGCAATTAGAAACACCAGCAATGATTATAAAATCAAATACAAATGAAAATAATGCGGATGTAATTTTGGTAACAAATGTAAAGGACAATCAGGGAAATGTTGTTATTGCAGCAATTAAACCCAATGGTAGTGGACGTGTTAAAGGTGAACATACGATTGCTAATGTTATGCTCAGTTTGTATGGGAAGAAATCAATACAGAATTATGTTGAAAGTGCTCGTAAAGAAAACCGGATAATAAAAGTAAATCCTGATGAAGCAGTGTGGCCCATGGGCCAATCCCATGGGGGCTTACTTCATCAGGATTATAGTAACAATCTAGCACGATACAAAGAGATTGTCAAGAACATTATATCCGGTGAAGGCGAAAAATATTCCCTTCATGTATCAGAGCGTGCAGAAAAACTGCGTCATTCATTGGCAGAAACTATGACAACAGAGGAAAGTCTGGTAGAAGAAAATGAGCAATTAAAGAAAGTTGTGGAGATGCTTCAGAGTGAATTTAAGCCGGGAAAGAAAACCATTCCGGAACCGGCACGTGTAGAGGCAGTATGTAAAAAAATATTGAAAAAATATCATTCGTCCTTTGATGCAGAAACATTTCGGGATAACCTGACAAAACTGTATGCTTATATGAATGAAGAGGGTGCGGATTATAAAGAGGCATTAAAGATTACTTCTGAGATTGCACGAGGTGTCCTTGAAAAAAGCACAGCAAAAGATATGACATTGTATAACGAGTACAAAGATTTACGAGAGTATTTCCGTAAAACAAAACTTGCGTTGTCGGAAGCCCAGAAAAGTGAAGTAAATTACATGTATGGAAGTATGGGAGAGTTTCGCAAGAGTAATTTCGGACGGCTTAGAATTGTTTCGGAGGGGACGACTCTTGATCAGGTCTGGGGAGAGTTAAGCGAGAAGTATCCGGAGTTATTTAAGGCGGATACCAATGACGGTGATATGATAGCAGAGGTAATGACGGTATTGGACGGATTGCGACCAACTTATCGAAATGCTTATGGGGAAGATATTGAGCAGGCATCTTATGACCTTGCCTTAAATATTTACAAGGAAATGAGTATGATACCACAGAGACAAACGTTTAAGGATAAGGCGGATGCCGCCGTAGAGCGTGAGTGGAAGGAAGCAAACCGAGTGTATCTTGCCATGCTCCAGGATTATCGCAAGGAATGTGAAAAGCAATTCCTTGAAGGATTAAAGGTGAGTATGAATGACCAGATAAAAAACAAGAATCAGAGAATCCGAGAGGCGTATGCTAAGATACATGATTATGCAAATGTGATTGAGACGACACAAAACGGAGAACTGATTCGTAAGTATCAGCATGAGATTGAAAAGCAAAAAAGGTACATCGAGAGATTAAAAAAAGGACAGGATAAAAAGATTGCGGAAATGAAGATTGAGAATCGTCAGTACCGTAAGAATTTATCTGAGCAGAAAAAACAGACAGAAGCAAAGAATAAGATTCGTCGTTTGCATAAGCAGATGAGACAAATGCTGATGAAACCAAAAGAGGGGATGTATGTGCCACAAGATTTGGTTCGGTCTGTAATTGATGTGTGCGAGGCTGTCAATTTGGGTGCGAAAGAAGGAACGCAATTATATAATGCGTTAGATGATGCAAGGCAGTATTTTGAGAAAATGAAAAATGATCCGGATTACAATTTTGCATCGGAATATGATGAGGATATTGACTATGAATTACAGCGTATTGCAAATAGGTTTAAGAATAATGGAAACAGCATTTATGATTTATCATCTGCGGATTTGGATGAAGTATATGATGCGATGAAAATGGTGTATAAAACGATTCGAAGGGCAACTGAGCTGATTCGCAAAGAAGGGGAAACAAATGCCAGAAAGGCAGCAGAACGAGTCATTCATGAGGTGCGTTCGGCAAAAGGAGTAAGTTCCTTTATGAGTACACATAAAGTTTTGAGAAAATTTCCGGAGTTTACTTTGAAATCTTTAAACTCTTATCGAGCATTCCGTCGGATTACCGGATATGCGGATGGAGAGTTTATGCAGGAATGGCGTGAGTTAAATGAAGGACAGCGAAAAATGCTGAAAATCCAGCAAGATGGTGAAGCTATTCTTGCGGATGTGATGGAGGACGAAAATGTCGTAAAATTGATGAAAACTTTTGATAAGAAGCAGGGGATGGTTGACACCGGTCTTGTTTATGAGGATGGCAAGAAGGTACAAGTGACGAAAGGAATGCGTATGGCTCTTGTCATGCATGGTATGAATAAGGACAATTTGCGACATATGGTTTATGGTGGTGTCACTATGCCAAATATGGACTTATATTTGAAGGGGGATAAAAAAGGGGCTTATAATACAACTAAAAAGGCTGTAGGAGTAACTTCGGCAAAAATTCAGGCGATGGAGGATGCCATGTCCACGGAAGAGAAAAAGGTTCTTCGTGCTTTTAAAAAGTTGTTCCACGAGTACACCGGTAGTGTGATTAATGAGACCTCAATGGAATTGTACGGATTTAAAAAAGCAAATGAGAAAAATTATTATCCGATTTCTGTTGATGAAAATTATATAGCAACGGATATTACCGGTTTGAAAATGGATAAAACTTTGGAAGGTGCCGGCTTTTTGAAGGAGCGTGTACAATCGACAAAACCATTGGTATTGGAAAGTATCATTGATACAGCACAGAGGTCATTGAAGATTACCTCAGAGTTTGGTGGTCTTGCCATTCCAATCAGGAATTTTAACAAGGTATATAATGGGTCTACGTGGAAGGTAACAGATGTAGACAGTGAAGATGTATCCGCTAAATCGGTATTAGTACAAGACGATACGGTTCATAAGGCAATGCAGGATGTGTGGGGCAGGATGGCGTCTAATTATATTGATAACCTGATTTCGGATTTGCAAAATGCGAGAACCGGGGAATCAACGGTCTTTGATATGCTCCGTGGAAATTTTGCGGGGTCTGTTCTGACCGGGAACTGGTCGGTTATTATGAAACAGGCGGCATCTTATCCGACAGCAGTTGCCACCCTTGGCTGGGAGCCGGTGATGAAAGCTCTTGCAAAGGGAGGTAAACACGGACTTCCGATTAGTAGTGCCGACCGAGAACTGATTGCAAAATATACGCCACTTTTATGGTATCGAAATAAAGGAAATTCCACACAGGAAATGGCTGATATTGATAATTTGAATAGTCTTACCAATCGTATGCCGGTGGTAAAAGAAGTAAAGAACATGATACAAAAGGTTGATGTTGCTACGGTTGGAAGAATTTGGTATGCGTCACAATATTATGTGGACGCAAATTATAAGTCCTTGAAAAAGGGAACCGATGCGTATTATCGACAAGTGGCAGAAGTGTTTAATCGATGCGTAGAAGATACACAGCCAAATTATACAGTTATGCAGCGACCGGATTATTTGCGTGATCCAAGTAAAATTAAAAAAGTCATGTTTATGTTTATGACACAGCGTATGCAAAATGGCGGTATTTTATATGATGCAGCATGCAATCTGCATGCGAAAAACCAAAATGGAACCAAGGAGCAGAAGAAACAGGCAAGAAAGGAATTCGCTTGGGCAGTATCCAGTCAGCTGGTATCGGCAGCAGTGCTTTCTACGATGACATTTTTGGCAAGAGGTCTTTTGCATAAGGTAAATCCTTATCGTGATGATGAAAATGAACTAACAACGGAGAGTGTTATGTCTGAGTGGATGAATGGGGTGTTGGGTTCGTTGTCCGGTAGTTTTATAGGCGGTAATGAATTGTATAACCTTGTCTATTCGGCAATTACAAAGGAAAAGTATTATGGAATTGAAGTATCCCTGTTTAGTGAGATATCTTCTTTATGTGAATCAATCGTGAAAATGGGGAATGGAGTAATTGATGCATTCAGCGATTCAGACGAGGAGGCTGAGAATGGAAAGGATGCGATAAAGAATGCATTTTTTGATGCGGCTGGAGTAGTGGCGAAAATGTGCGGTATTCCGGTTGACAACGTAAAAAATGTAGCGGTTGGTATTTGGAAGAATGTTGAGGATGTGACATCCGGGGAAGGCTTGTTTTCGTTTTCGACGGACAAAGAGGAGCCGAAAGCGAATGTGTATGGAAAGAAAATTTATGATGCACTTATGGATGATGACAAAAAGACGGCTGCTCAATACCGTGAGAAGATGAAACAAAATGGGAAGAAAGGTGAAGGTGATGTGGAAACAGCGGTAAAGGACCAGCTGGCAAGTCGAAATGATTTAGTAAAGCAAGCGGCACAGTATCGTCTTGCAAAAAATCATAATGGTTATATGGAATGTTATAACAAACTTATAAAAATGGGATTTAATCATTATGAGATTGTAGCGGCTACCAACAGTGCATTAAATAAGATGCAGGACAAAACGGAATCCGGTGCAAAGGATGCACATGATTATCTTTCTTTTTACAAGAGCGATGATTTGGTTGCTGCCATTGAGGAGGGAAAAGGTTACGAAGAAATATTACAACAGATGTACGAGGAAGCAATGACGAAAATTGAAAAGGACGATGAAAAGCATGAACTTAGTGCCAGTAAGAAAGAGAAGAAAGCATTTGCGTCCATTCGATCGAAATTATCTTCTGAGTATAAAGACAGGTTTCGAAGTGCTAAAAATACGCATGAGAAACAGCTTATTATGCAGAAACTGTATAAGCTCAAAATAAAGGGTAAATGCATCTATACAAGCGATACGTTTAAAAAATGGAATGAGGAATAGGTGGTTCGCATGGGAACTAGGGGGTAAAACTTCTAGTTCCTTTGCTATACTGAGAAAAAAACAAAGGGGGACTTATAGAATGAAACAGATGATTTGTACGATTTGCGGGTTGATTGGAAGTAGCGTGGCAACGTTTTTTGGAGGATGGACTTCCGGAATGACAACGCTTCTCATTTTTATGACAGTGGATTATGTATCAGGATTGCTTGTGGCGGGTGTGTTTAAGAAGAGCAATAAGACATCAACGGGAAAACTGGAATCTCGTGCCTGCTGGAAAGGATTATGCCGAAAAGGAATGTCGTTTGTATTTGTTCTTGTGGCACATCGCGTTGATTTGGTAATTGGAACCGATTATTTTCGAGATGCTGTAGTCATAGCGTTTATAACAAATGAATTAATTTCCGTTGTAGAGAAGGCGGGGTTGATGGGAATTAAACTTCCGTCGGTAATTACAAAGTCCATTGAGGTATTGCAACAGAAAGCAGATAAGGAAGGTGAAACGAATGGAGATTAAAAAAAGAAGAGCAAAATCAATCAGTTATGGGAGCAAAAGGAGTTTAAAGGACATAAAGTACATTGTAATTCATTTCACCGGGAACAAAGGGGATACAGCAAAGAATAATGCTGATTTCTACGCTACTGGCAACACGAGGGAAGCAGGTGCGCATTTCTTTGTAGATAAAAAATCTGAGATTTGGGAGTCCGTGCCAATGGAATATACTGCCTGGGCGGTTGGTCACTTCTTTACTCATAAGAACGGGGCTGCATCGTATTATAAGAAGTGCACGAATGATAACAGTGTGTCCATTGAATTATGTGATTGCAAAAAAGGTGTAAGTTGGGAACAGATGCTTGCGGTACGAAAACTGGTGCAGTATATTCAGAAACGTTGTCCGAATGCAAAAACTATCATTAGACATTGGGACGTCAACGGCAAAGCGTGTCCAGAGCCAATGGTCGGTAAAGGTAACTTGAAATGGAAGCATCTTTACAACAAAATTATGTATAATTATCAGTACAGAGCCAAAGTAACAAAGGCAGCAGCTATCCGCTCATCTAAGGGTGTAAAACCTACAAATAAAATTGGCAGCATAAATCCGGGAGAGGTTGTCAAGATTTCTAAGGTGGTTGGTGCCTGGGGGCGTTTGTTGAACAAAAAGAATGACAAATGGCAATGGATTAGTTTGAAAAAGGTGAAAGAAATTTAAAAGTCTGAAATCCCTTTACTTTCAGTGAATTCTATGTTATTTTAAGGACAATCTAAAGTGAAAAAATCTTTTTATAACTCTCAGCACTACGGTCCACCCAGCTGACTGATTATTACTTTTGCCAATTTTGCATTCGGCGTTTTGATATTGACTGGGTATTCCAGTCGTCGTTCATACGTCCACATCAGCTGCACCCCCCTTCCCATGGCCATGGTTCATCGGTCCAGGTCCAGCCATCGTTTGTATCAATACCGGTTAAAAATAACGGTCCGCAGTGTTTTTCGTAATCGCAGACGGCTTCTTTGTACATCTGCTGGTAACGGTTGAAATAATCCATTGCCTTGCCATCGCAAGGATGAGTATCCAGATACATACCGGCGTCAATCATGCAGAATCCGGCCTCACGTACAGCGGTCATTTTCTGATGTTTTGAATGTCTGTTTTGATTCATCAATAAACACCTCGCCTTCCACAGGAGTTGTTTTGCATATAGGGCTGTCGGTTATGGCAGCCACAAGAACCGGAATGGGAGTGGTTTTGACTGCGGTCTGCCTGGCAGGCAGCCTGTGCACCAACAAACGGAAAAACTAAATCTTCGAAAATGGTGCCGTGTCTTAAGGCACATTCGCCCTCCATAACATTTTCAAAAGTCTGCCATGGGACATATGCCATTGCTAATGGTTTCTTTGAAAGATTCATAGAAACTCCTTTTTTGTTTTTACTATATATTATGTAGAAAAATGTCGAATGTGAAAAAAATAAAATTTATTGAGAAAAAGTATTGACAAGCAAAGATAAATGATATATAGTGATAACAGTAACAGTTACTATTATCAAAAAGGAGCGTGAGATATGGCTGGACTCAAGTATAGCAGGCAGCGGGAAGCTGTGTTAGTCTATCTGCGTTCAACAAAGTCTCATCCGACTGCGGAGCAGGTATATCAGAAAATCAGAGAAGAATTTCCTAAGATAAGTTTAGGAACGGTATACCGAAATTTAAACTTATTAGCAGACTGTGGTGAGATTTTGCGATTGAACTGTGGTGACGGGGTAGAGCATTTTGATGCAACGACCACCCCACACAATCATTTTATTTGTCGTCGTTGCAGACAGGTAATCGATTTGGAAGCCGACTGGGATTTTGAATTGGATACCAAGATGGATGACGAGTTTCCCGGAAAAATAGAAGGACATGAAATCTATTTTTACGGCATCTGTAAAAAATGTTTATAAATCACAAAAGTGGTTAAACTAATTTATCAAAAGGAGAGTGTATTAGTATGAAGAAATTTGTATGCAGCGTATGTGGATATGTTCACGAAGGAGACAGTGCACCGGAGCAGTGCCCGGTTTGCAAGGCACCGGCAGAAAAATTCAAAGAGCAGACTGGCGAAAGAGAATGGGCAGCAGAACATGTAGTAGGAGTTGCTAAGGGTGTCAGCGAAGACATCGTAGCTGACCTTCGCGCGAATTTTGAAGGAGAATGTTCAGAAGTAGGAATGTATCTTGCTATGGCAAGAGTAGCACACCGTGAAGGCTATCCCGAAGTAGGCCTTTACTATGAAAAAGCAGCTTGGGAAGAAGCAGAGCATGCTGCAAAATTTGCAGAACTTCTTGGTGAAGTGGTAACTGATTCCACAAAGAAAAACCTGCAGATGCGTGTTGACGCTGAAAATGGTGCAACAGCGGGTAAATTCGACCTTGCAAAACGTGCCAAAGCAGCAGACTTAGACGCTATCCATGACACCGTTCATGAAATGGCAAAAGACGAAGCAAGACATGGCAAAGCATTCGAGGGATTGTTAAAGAGATACTTTGGCTAAGCTCCAAGCCATGCATAAAAATAGAAGCAGCCATTCATTGTGAGTTCACTCACAAATGAATGGCTGTTTTTATTTTTATATACGGCGCGAGCCGTCCATGAGCCCGCTAGGGCGAATGGAGCAGGGCTTGGAGCAAAGAGAAGAGGGCGCGAGCCGTCCATGAGCCCGCTAGGGCGAATGGGTCAGGGCTTGGAGCAAAGAGAAGAGGGCGCGAGCCGTCCATGAGCCCGTTAGGGCGAATGGAGCAGGGCTTGGAGCAAAGGAAAGAGGGCGCGAGCCGCTTTTGTTTTATACTTGAAGAACCAATTGTTTTGTGATATAATCTAATCTCGAGCAGTGCTCGATAAGGGGGATTTTTACAGTAAGAGACCCTGGTAAGGATTTATAGTAAAGGAGATAAGTAACATGAACAGTAAAGTAAAGGGCGTTTTACAGGTCTTACTGGTTCTTGTGCTGATTGCAGCGTTTGCGTTTGTAGCAGCAAGGGGAATTGGTGGCGCACACAGAGGAAGCGCAAAGAACATTCGTCTTGGATTGGATTTGGAAGGTGGCGTGAGTGTCACATATCAGGCTTACAAGACTGATAGTACCGGTAAGAGAACCGGTGAACAGCCAACCGATAAAGACATGGCAGACACGATTTACAAGATGCAGAAACGTGTGGAAACATTAGAGAGCACGGAAGCTGCAGTATATCAGGAAGGTAGTGACCGTGTCACAATCGATATTCCGGGTGCCAGTGATTCAGAAGAGGTTTTGAAGGAACTTGGTAAAGCTGGAGCGCTTTATTTCATTTTGTATTCAGATCTGAAGACTGAAAAAGGCGGCACACCAAACGAAGGTGATAAAGTCGTTTACGACAAATCGAAAGTCCTTTTGACCGGTGACATGATTGGTGAGGCAACTTCCGGCAGCAGACAGCAGGAAGGCACCGGAAAGACTGAATATGGTGTTTCTATTAAGTTCGCAGGCAAAGGAATTAAGAAATTTGCTAAGATTACCGGAGAGCATGTTGGTGAGCAGCTTGCTATCGTATACGATGAGAAGTTAGTTTCTGCACCAAACTTGAAAGAAGAGATTTCCGGCGGTGAGTGCTGGATTTCGGGAAGCTTTACTTCTGAGTCCGCAGAGCAGCTTGCTTCTACCGTACGTATCGGTGCTCTTCCGTTGGAACTTGAAAATATTCATGGTAACGTAGTAGGAGCAACACTGGGAAGTCAGGCATTGAAATCCAGTTTGTTTGCCGGCGTTGTTGGTTTGATTCTCGTAATCATTTTCATGATTGTTATGTACCGCATCTCTGGTGTGGCAGCCAGCATTGCATTGATTTTCTATGTAGGTGCTATGCTGCTTGCACTGAATGGTTTGAATGTAACATTGACCCTGCCTGGTATTGCGGGTATTATCCTGAGTATTGGTATGGCGGTGGATGCAAACTGTATTATATTTACACGTATCCGCGAGGAATTGGCAACCGGCAAGACGGTAGCGTCTGCGATTGATAATGGATTTTCCAAAGCAATGTCCGCCATTGTCGATGGTAACGTGACAACTTTGATTGCTGCTTTGGTACTGTATCTCAAGGGTTCCGGTACGGTAAAAGGTTTTGCGATGACACTTGGTATTGGTATTGTGTTGTCTATGTTTACTGCTTTGTTTATTACAAAACTTTTGATGAAAGCATTCTGTGCACTGGGTATGACAAATACTTCAATGTATGGTATTCAGAAAGAGCGTAAGACAATTAACTTTATTGGTAACTGGAAGAAATATGTTGTTATTTCCGGAGCTGTTGTTGTAATCTGTGTGGCAGGACTTGTTGTCCGTGCTGCTTCCGGTGGTCCATTATTTAACTATAGTTTAGATTTTGCCGGTGGTAACTCAACATCTGTTGACTTATCTAAGACTGTAACCGATGAAGATAAACAGAAAGCAGAAGATACTGCAAAATCTGTTATTGGAAGCGGTAAGAGTGTTGAAATTTCGGTTGCTGATAATACAAAGATTGTTGTTCGTACTGAGGAACTCAGTGAGCAGAAGTCGGAAGAATTGAAAGCAACGATGGCGAAAACATTTGGCGTGGATGAATCTACCAAAATTGAGTCCGAGTTCATCAGTGGTTCTGTCAGTGATGAAATGAAAGTGGATGCAGCCGTAGCAACTCTGATTGCGACACTTTGTATGCTGCTTTACATCTGGATTCGTTTCCGTAAACTTTCAACCGGTATTAGTGCTGTGCTGGCACTCGTTCACGATGTTATCGCCGTGTTGACGGTATATGTAGTGGCAAGTGCATTTATTCCGGTCGGAAGTACATTTATTGCATGTATGCTTACGATTGTTGGATACTCCATCAACGATACCATCGTAGTATTTGACCGTATTCGCGAGAATAAAGCGAAGGCTACATCAAGAACAAGTCTTGCGGAAATTATTAACAAGAGTATTACAGAGACATTGTCTCGTTCCATTAATACTTCGGTAACTACCTTTATCATGGTATTTGTATTGGCAGTATTCGGTGTAGATTCCGTACGCCAGTTTGCAATTCCGTTGATTGTAGGTATTATTTCCGGATGTTATTCATCAGTATGTGTAGCATCACCATTGTGGTATGTTCTTTCCGGAAAAGGAGAAAAAGAGCAGAAAGCAGTCACTTATTCAAAGAAGAAAAAATAATTCTTTGTGAATAAATATTGGAACAAGAAAAGAAGAAACTACAAATCGGGAAACAGTAATGTTCATGCGAATGATAGTTTCTTCTTTTTCGTATGAGGAACAAAAGATGTCAAAAAGTTGATAATTAGACACAATCTATGTTATACTACCAATACAGTCCGCATAAGAGACAAAGGAGGATTCCAGTGCATGGCAAAGGGAGATAAGAAGAAAAAGAAAAAAGAGGTCATTGAACTGACGCCGGCGGAACGGTTTGTCCAGTTAAAGACGTTAAAGAGAGCGACAAGATGCCTTTTAGTAGATGAAGATGTTTATCGTATCTACGTGCGTCTTACAAAAGATTTCGCACAGATGGATGAGTTAGGTAAAGAGACTCCGTTTGAAGGATGTGAAGAGTGTGCTGCGTTAAGTGAAGAATGTGCTGCTCTTGCAAAAGAATGGGAAAAGAAATTGCCGGCGGAGAGAGAAGTGATTTCACGAACTGTTACGACAACAGTGAAGAAACAGGAAGAAGACGACAACAAGAAAAAAGGAATTGCAAAATGGGTTGTGCTTGTGGTTATTGTTGCAATGATTGTCTGCTATAATGTTCCGGCAACCCGTTATCAGTTAGCCGGACTTTCTGTAAAAGTTGGTTTTGATAAATGGGCATCGTCCACATACGAAAAACTGGGCGATTATAAAGATTGTAAAAATCAGATTGTTTTGCTTGAGAAAAAAGCCATCGAAAAAGTGAAAATTGGTGGTGTTGTGAAGTTTGGAACTTGTGACTGGATGGTTTTGGAGCGTACAGATGGTAAAGCTCTGCTTACAAAATATATGGCAGATAATAAACATCCATACCATGATAAATCAGAAAAGGTTACATGGGAGAGTTGTGCACTGCGAAAGTATCTGAATGGTGAATTCCTTGAGGATGGTAAATTTACACTGGAGGAATTGGCGATGATTTTGACTACAAATGTTGAAAATGTTGCGAACGAAGAGTTTGGGACGGACGGTGGCAAGAATACGCAAGATAAAGTGTTTTTGATGAATGAGCCGGAGTTTGCCAAATATAAGAAGAAACTGAAAGCAAAGGCAAAGACAATGCGGCTGCGTACACCGGGCAAAGATGCCTCGGCAACGACGTATGTTTCTGCACTGGGGGATATTATTACCTATGGTTTCCCGGTGGACGAAAATGGTGCCTGCATACGTCCGACGATGTGGGTAAATTTGAAGTAAGGATGCCTATGTTTTGCCACGATTGCATGATTAAATGTAACTGTTCGGTAAAGGACAGTTACATTTTTTTAGGAAGGAAGCGTAAAATATGAAGTGTAAAAAAAGAATACTATTGTTAGCGCTGTTACTTTTTTCCACTGTATTAATTGGTGGGATGAATGTTCAGGCAAAGAAAAAGACGAAGCCAAAGTCATTGAAAAAAGCAAAGATTACTTTGGCAAAGAGCAGTTATACATATAATGGAAAAGCCAAAAAACCAGCTGTTACCGTAAAACTTGGCAAGAAAAAACTGAAAAAAAACAGGGATTATACGGTCAAGTATACAAAAAATAAAAATGCCGGAACGGCGAAAGTTACAATTAAAGCTAAGAAGGCTAAAAAAGGGAAAAAAGCCAAATATAAGGGCAGCAAAAGCAAAACTTTTAAGATAAAAAAAGCAAGTCGTCTGCTAGTACCGGACAAAGCAGCATATTCAGCCGTTGAAGGAGATGGTTCATTTTCGATTGTAGCTAAACCATCGAAAGGCGGTGGAACGGTAACATATGCCTGTGCGACAGCCGATGTGATCAAAGTCACGAAAGCCGGTAAGGTTACGATTGTTAAAACGTTTGATAAGACATGTAAAACATTGTCCAAGCAGACAAAAGATACGATTAAGAAAGTTTCGACAAAGGTAACCATGAGTGTGCCAGCAACAACAAATTATAAGGCAGCTTCGACTTCCGTTACCGTTACGATTAACAAAAAACCGGTACGTGTTTTCAGTACCTATGACAGTATTAATAAATACAGCTATCCGTCGAAGAGTCCACTGTCTCCGGGATTTACTAATTATAAAAAACTGACAGATTTAAAATGGACAATTGTGGATAAGTATCAGATGCCAGGGCTTGCACCGACTGCAGATGAGGACTGGACAAAAAATTATATTCAGTGTAACAATCTCTGTCCGCAGGGTGTCTGCATGGCAGGAAATTATATGCTTACGACGGCATACTGTATGGATGATTTGCACAATAGCTGCATTTTCGTTTACAACAACAAGACGGGCGAATTTTTAAAGACGCTAGTTTTAAAAGACCAGAAGAGCCACGTGGGTGGAATTACTTATGATGAGAAAAATAAAAACATCTGGGTCTGCCACTCAAACAAAGATAAAACGACAGGAATGTATTCACTTGAGCGCATTACATTGTCGGATTTGGTGAAATATGCGACAGGCAAAAAAGAATATACATCATCCGGTAAAGTGGAACTGCATCAGATTCCAACAAAACCATCGACGATTTCCTACAATAAAAAGGACGGTTATCTGTGGGTGGCACAGTTTAGTGTGGCACCGGTTGCCGGTGACACTTCGGAGGATGAAGATTCGGACGAAGAAGTAGAGGAAAATGATACCAGTGCACCGCGTATGTATGCATATGAGTACGATGCAAAGACAAACGAATTAAATCAGGTTCGTATTGTTACGAATCCTGCCGAAGAGGATTATCTGGGAATCCAGACAAAAGAAGTACAGACAGAAGCAACCGCAGAAAATGAGGCAAAGACAAGTGTTCAGGTTGCAACAGTGTACTCTTCTTCCTCTGTTTTACTTGCGGAAAAAGGAAGCTCTGCTACAGCAAAAGAAAAGCTGAAAAAAGGCGATGTTATTTACTCGGTTAATAATGAGCTGATTACAAGTGTAAAACAGCTTTCGGAATTACTGGAAAAATGTACGAAAGGAACTGCAGTAACGCTGGAAATTCACCGTACAATTCCAGCAGAAAACGAAGGTGCGGAGCCGACAGAGCAGATTTTGACAGGAAAAATTATTTTGGATGTCCGTGGCAATGTGTTGTACCGCAGCACACCGAATTATGTGCAGGGAATTACATTCTCCGGAGACCGTACAATCTTTAGCTGTTCCTATGGAAGAAACAGTACAAAGAAGAGATTTTTATCCGAATTACAGGTGTATAACCGTGCAGATGCGACCGATGATACGATGCTTGGCGAGTTAGAACTTGCCGTAGCACTGCCGCCAATGGTAGAGGAAGTAGAAGTTGTGGGAGATGAAGTGTATATGATATTTGAATCCGCTGCCACCACGTATCTGGAAGGAACGGATGGTAAGGGTCAGAGTACCTGTCCAATTGACAAAATGATTGCCGTAAAACTCGGACTTGATTCAATAAAATAGAAATATAAATATAAATAGAAAATTTAAGGGCGATTCCACAAAACAGCTAATGTGCCATTTGACACGCTGATGCTTCCCTTTCTGCCGGTAAACTCATTGCTGACACCAAGAGGGAATGAATTTGTGAGGGTCGCCCCTTCTACTTCATAATGAAATCCCTGAATGGTGACATTTGTGCTAACGTCGCTCAAAGAAAAGACGGAACATATATTTCCGGTGGTATTTTCCGGTAAATCTTTTCCGAATGTAATGACGCCGTTTGTGACAACTTTTAGTGCATAGTCATCTCCAATTAAGGTTCCGACGGCATTATGCCGGTTTAAGAATGTAAGCGTCTGAATATTAGCTAATGTGTGGTCTAAGCGGCCACCTAAACCGCCATAAATTTCAAAATTTGTGTATCCTTTTTCCAAACCAAGTCGTGCGGCAAGCATCATGTCCGTATCATCTTTTTCTTTTGGGTGTCGGATGCAGTCGGATGGCAGATGGCTGGATGCCGAAACGGAATCAAAGTCACCAATCACATAGTCGGCACGCAGCCCGATTTTTTCTAAATAGTCAAAGCCGCCATCAACAGCGATGACCAAATCATCTTTTCCTAATTCGATATGGCAGGGGGATTGTTCCCCTGCCCCAAATAAATAACAGACTTTTGTATCCACTATTTCTGACCTCTTTCAATAACAAGCGCAGCATCCTCCAGATAGGAGCAATCCAAATCCTCTACCGTGCCGTTGTCGCAGGCAGAAGCAAGTGCCGGGTTAATTGGCATCTGGGCGAGTACCGGTACATGGTACTCTTCAGCAATTTCACTGATGTGGCTCTCACCAAATACATGAATTTTCTTACCGCAGTCAGGGCAGAGCGCATAGCTCATATTTTCCACGAGACCAAGAACCGGAATGTTCATAAGAGAAGCCATTTTCATTGCTTTACCGACAATCATGGAAACCAAATCCTGCGGACTTGTAACAACGACAATGCCATCAATCGGAATGTTCTGGAATACGGTAAGTGCAACATCACCGGTTCCCGGCGGCATATCGACAAACAGATAATCGACATTATCCCAAAGGGTGTCAGACCAGAACTGGCGAACCGTTCCACCAATCACCGGACCACGCCATACAACCGGGTCACTTTCATTTTCCAAAAGGACATTAATGGACATAATATCCACGCCGTATTTTTTTGATTTTACAGGGAAAATCGTTGTTTCATTTCCCTGCGCTTTTTCGGTGATACCAAATGCCTTCGGAATCGAAGGACCGGTAATATCGGCATCCAAGATACCACAGTGGTATCCGCGGCGCGCAAATTCAACCGCAAGTAAATCGGTAACCATTGATTTTCCTACGCCGCCCTTTCCACTGACGACACCGATAACCTTGCCGATTTTGCTATTTGGATGTGGTGCTACTAAGAGACTTTTTGGGTCTTTTGAACCGCAATTGCTGCTACAGGTGGAGCAGTCGTGCGTACATTCTTCACTCATTTTGATTTCTCCTTAATAAAAATATTTCTATGCTTACTCTAGTACGAAAGGGGCAGATTTGTCAAGTTGTAATATTATGAGGGAAAACTGCCGATAATATACTTACAGATATGTTGTAAATGGATTTGCGAAAAGAACACAAGGAGGTGTTTGCATGACGACGTTAGGAGAACTGCGGAATAAATTCAGTGCAGTACATAAGCAGTACAATTCAACGGCGTTTGAATTGTCTAAAAAACTAAATGAGACGAAGGAATTGATAAAGCGTGTTCCCGAAGGAGACAAACTGTTTGGGGAACAGGCAGCGGTTTTGGAACTCCAGTACAATGCGGTGAAAGACCAGCAGAAGATTTATGATGATTTCATTCACCAGTTTATGGACAAATGGGATGCTGAGCGTGAGATGGTAAGCGCAAAGCAAAATGTCGAAGCAGAAGGGGATTATTATAAGGAAATGGGTAAAATTCTTGCGGTGGCAATGCGCATGTTCCACGGGGATATCGTTCCCGGCTCGGACGAGAAAAAACTTATGGAATTCGACAGTGATTTGTATCAGATGGCGAAAAACGCACAGATGATGGCAAAGCTTAAAGAACGGAAAAAGTATGATTCGCTGTGGGACGATGAGGAGAAAAAAGAATTGGAAGACCCTATAGAAGCCGCGGATGCAAAAGAAACATCACTTGAAGCACCGGAGGTTGTAAGTGTGGATGAGGTAATCGCAAAAAGTACCGAAGGATGAGCAGTGGGCGGATTTTGGCTTTGTAAATCATCAAGAAAAGTTTGCGTTTCGTGGGCGCTTGCGCTCATTGAGTGCGTAGCGGTATGGGCACTGAAACTACCAGTGCCACATACCGACGTACTCAAAACCCACTCTCCACAAATCTTTTCTTGATGATTTACTGAAACTCCAAAAGCCTTCCAAGCTGTTAATTGTTAAAAATTGGCCATTTGAAGGCTTTTTTTGATGAGGGCAGAGCCTTATGCAACCTTAACCTTTATAAAAAGATAAAAGAGTTGCATGAATTTTGAAAAGATGCATCTGCAAGCAACCTAAAAGCAGGAAATGAGAAGAAAGGGTTGTGTTTTTCGTGTGATTTGTCCGAATAAAGTCAGATAATCAGGTGAAAATGCAACCATTTAGGTAAAATTAGGTGAAAAGAGTTGTCTAGAAAGTATGTACCTCTTCACCTCCCCAAAAAACAAAAATCTCACCGCAGAAATATGCGAAGTGTTCGTTACTAGTCTTTTTAGTATTCCAGTAATTTATCAAGAAAAGATTTGTGGAGAGTGGGTACAAACACGTGGGTATCTGGCATGCGTAGTTGGCATGCCGATACCCCTACGCGTTTGTTTAGCGAGAGCACCCACGAAACACAAACTTTTCTTGATAAATTACGGAACCTAAAAAACCAGCAACGAACACTTCCCACAAACTATCGTTGAAAAACGCCCCCCAATATGGTATCATCACAATAGAATATCAGGGAAGGAAGTACTGCCATGTATACAGTGTCTTTAGAAAAATTTATCCAGAAAATGAAAGTTAAAAATCTTACACCGGATGTTGATATTTCGGCGATTGAAATTACGCAGTCAGACGTAAACCGTCCGGCGTTACAGCTTGCGGGTTTTTTTGATTATTTTGACCATCACCGAATCCAGATTATCGGTCAGGTAGAACATACGTATATGGAAAAGCAGGGAATTGAGGAAAGTCTTAAGCAGATGAAACGAATTCTCTCTTACAAAGTTCCGGGCATTGTTTTTTGCCGTGATTTGCCGGTGCCGGAAGAGTTTTTGCAGTTGGCGAACGAATATGAGATTCCGATTTTACAGTCGCACGCTGACACTTCTGCATTTTCCGCTGAGGTTACGAGATGGCTGAAAGTAGAACTGGCACCTAGAATCAGTATTCATGGCGTGCTTGTTGACATTTACGGCGAGGGCGTACTGATTACCGGTGAGAGCGGTATCGGTAAAAGTGAGGTTGCGCTGGAATTGATTCACAGAGGACACCGATTAGTTTCTGATGATGTGGTGGAAATTAAAAAGGTAAGTGATGAGACGCTGATTGGTTCAGCTCCGGATATAACAAGACATTTCATTGAACTGCGAGGCATTGGAATTATTGATGCCAAGACACTCTTTGGTGTAGAAAGTGTAAAAAACACACAGTCGATTGACCTTGTCATTCAGCTAGAAGAGTGGAACAAGGAGCAGGAATATGACCGCATGGGATTGGAAGAGCAGTACATTGAATACCTTGGAAATAAAGTAGTCTGTCATTCGATTCCGATTCGACCGGGACGAAATGTAGCCATTATCTGCGAGTCGGCGGCGGTTAATTACCGACAGAAGAAGATGGGATATAATGCAGCGAGAGAATTGTACAACCGTGTGACGAGTAATAACTTTGGTAAGGCATAGAAAGGACGGATGATATGGCACAGTATTATGTTGGGGTTGATGTGGGAGGAACGACCGTAAAGATGGGAATGTTCTCAGATACCGGAGAACTTTTGGATAAATGGGAAATTCCGACGAGACGAAAAAATAATGGAAAGTATATTCTGTCAGATATTGTAGATAGTATCGAAGAAAAAAGAGAAACCTTTGAGGGGAATATCAAAGGAATCGGTGTTGGTATTCCGGGACCGGTTACTGCTGACGGAACAGTATTAAAATGTGCCAATCTGGGATGGGATGTATTCTCGGTTTCCAACAAACTGGCAAGTTTAACCGGCGTTGGCAATGTAAAAGTTGGAAACGATGCGAATGTAGCTGCGCTTGGCGAGATGTGGAAAGGCGGTGGCAGAGGCTATGACAGTATTGTCATGGTGACACTTGGTACCGGTGTTGGCGGCGGTGTTATTTTACAGGGAAAAATTTTGACCGGCTGTAAAGGTGCCGGTGGAGAAATCGGTCATATGAAAGTTAATATGGATGAAACTCGTGTCTGCGGATGCGGAAACAAAGGCTGTTTGGAACAGTATGCGTCAGCAACCGGAATTGTGAATATGGCAAAAGAAAATGTACCGGAAGGTTCTTACTTAGCAGATAAAAAAGTTACGGCAAAAGCTGTTTTTGATGGTGCCAAAGAGGGCGATGCTTACTGCATGGAAGTGGTTGAGAAATTTGGCAGATATTTAGGCGTTGCATTAAGTAATGTTGCTCATGTGGTAGATCCGGAAGCCTTTGTTATTGGCGGCGGGGTATCAGCAGCAGGACAGATTCTTTTAGATGTAGTAGAAAAATATTATAATGAAAATTCCATGTTTGCCTTGAAAAACAAGAGTTTCCACTTGGCAGAACTTGGCAATGATGCCGGCATTTATGGTGCTGTGCGAATGGTGCTTTTTAAATAGAAGGAGAGAAAAATGATTCGACTGGAACAGGAACCGCTGCGGACTCATACGACATTTCGGATTGGCGGACCGGCAGCGTACTATTTCATACCGGAGCGAGAAGAAGAAATTATTGAGGCACTGGATTTTGCAAAAGAAAAAGGACTTTCTTACTATGTGATTGGAAAGGGAAGTAATATGCTCTTTTCCGATGACGGTTTTGATGGTGTTATCATTGAAATTGGAAAGGGATTGGAAAAAATAGAAATCTCAGATGATGGTGTTGTGACGGCACAGGCTGGTGTTTCGTTAGCTTATATGGCATCTCGATTGGCTTCAAAAGGGTTAAAGGGTTTTGCCTTTGCCGGAGGAATTCCGGGAACATTAGGCGGAGGTGTTGCGATGAATGCCGGTGCCTATGGTGGAGAAATCAAAGATTGCATTGTGAGTGCAAAAGTATTGACAAAAGAGGGTGAGCGCGTTGTCCTTAAGAAAGAAGACTTGCAGCTTTCCTATCGAAACAGTGTGATTCTTCAAAAAGGCTATTTGGTTTTAGAGGCAACATTTTCTTTTGAAAAGGGAAATCCGGCAGAAATTCAGGAAGAAATCAAAGAGTTAAATAAAAGACGCCGCGAAAAACAGCCGTTAGAGTACCCGAGTGCAGGCAGCACATTTAAACGTCCGGAGGGATATTTTGCCGGAAAACTGATTGAAGATGCAGGACTTAGGGGATACCGTGTGGGTGACGCGCAGGTTTCCGAAAAGCATTGCGGCTTTGTGGTAAACCGCGGTGAGGCGACTGCCAAAGATGTGGCGCAGTTAATAAGTGATGTGCAGAATCGTGTGATGGATGAATTTGGCGTTAAGTTAGAGCCGGAAGTCCGCATGATTGGTTTTGAATAATAAGAAAAGGGGGAACTTTGCATGAGATTTGTCATAGTAACCGGGATGAGTGGCTCCGGAAAGAGTTCCGTAATGAAAATATTAGAAGATGATGGATATTTCTGTGTGGATAACCTGCCGTTGTCTTTACTGCCTACGTTGATTCAATTGACGGAGGATTCCAGCGAGGAAATTGAGCGGGTGGCACTTGGCATTGACATCCGTGGCGGATATCGTTCGTTAAAAGAAGCCGCTCATGTACTGGATGATTTAAAAAGCAGAGGTTATACGCTGGAAATTTTATTTTTGGAAGCGTCAACGTCAGTTCTTGTAAAGCGCTATAAAGAGACAAGAAGAATGCATCCGCTGGCACAGGGCGGCCGCATGGATAAAGCAATTGAAGATGAGAGAGCACTTCTTTCCGAACTGAAAAAAAGGGCGGACTACATCATTGATACAACGACACTTTTGATACGTGAATTGAAACAGGAGATTGACCGCATTTTTGTGGAGCATGAGGATTTTTGCAACTTTTATCTCACATTTGTTTCTTTTGGATTTAAGTATGGAATTCCTTCGGATGCCGATTTGGTTTTTGACGTGAGATTTTTACCGAACCCTTTTTATGTGGATGAATTAAAACCACTTACCGGAGATGACAAGCCGGTATACGATTATGTTATGAGTTCACCAAAGGCAGTTGAGTTTAGAAACAAAATGAAAGATATGCTTGATTTTCTGATTCCAAACTACATTGCGGAGGGAAAAACGCAGTTGGTAATTGCAATTGGCTGTACGGGCGGCAAGCATCGTTCCGTGACATTAACCAATGCGATGTATGAGGAGTATGCAAACACGGAATATGGCTGCAAGAAAGAGCATAGAGATATAGAGAAGGACCGGTTAAGATATATATGTCGTTCGCAGGAAAAGTAAAAGAAGAACTGCTTGGGCAAATGGGAAAAGCCAGACATTGCCAGTTAGCAGAACTGGCGGCGTTTTTTGCCGTGTGTGGGCAGATTTACATGAATGAAGAAGGTGAATGTCAGGTTAAGTTTGTGACAGAAAACTTGACAGTTGCGAAGAAATGCTATATGTTAGTTAAGAGAGTCTTTCATATTGTGCCGGATGTGTCCGTAAGCGGACATCATCAATATTCACTTTTTCTATTGGAAGATGAAGATGCAAGGGACTTTATGAAAGCAATTCGAGTGCAGGAATATTCGCCATTTTCGGTGGAGTGTATTGGACAAAAAGCCTGTTGCAACCGGGCTTTTTTAAGGGGAGTCTTTTTGACAAGTGGTTCCGTTACCGACCCAAACAGTGGGTATCATTTGGAAATCGCAGCTGGAGATAGAGAACATGCTGCTCGGATTTTGGAGATTATGGGTATTTTTGGAATTGAGGCAAAAACGATAGAAAGAAAGCATAATTTTGTCGTATACATGAAAGAAGGAGCGGCGATTGTTGATTTTTTGAATGTTGTCGGTGCGCACAAGGCACTGATGGAATTTGAAAATGTTCGCATTTTGAAAGAAATGCGAAATTCCATTAACCGTCAGGTAAATTGTGAGACCGCAAACATTAAGAAGACGGTTTCGGCAGCAGCAAGACAGACGGAAGACATCCGTTATATTCATGATACGATAGGCTTTGGTAATTTATCTGAGAATTTGTCGCAGATTGCGAAATTACGTCTGGAGAATCCGGATGTTTCGCTGAAAGAATTGGGACAGATGTTAGAACCGCCAATTGGAAAATCCGGGGTGAACCACCGATTGCGCAAATTAAGTGAGATAGCACAAGGACTGCGATTACAAGGAGGAAAACATGATAAGGAAGAACATTGACGTCAGTTTAGGCGAGGATGGAGCAAGACCAATTGCTATGCTGGTTCAATTAGCAAGCCAGTATGTGAGTAACATTGAAATCCATCGTGATACTATGACAGTAAATGCAAAAAGTATTATGGGCATGATGACACTGGGACTCGCAAAGGGACAAAAGCTGGAGCTTCTTATTGACGGGGAAGACGAAGAGACTGCTATGAAAGAGATGGAGAATTACCTGACCGGAAATTAGCAGATAAGAAATAGTAATGGTTACAGGCTACTGTCCGAACCGGGATGTTACGGTTTGTATAGCGGCCTTTTTATTTTAGTGAATGGGGGATACCATGGAATTTACGCATTTGCATGTACATACGGAATATAGTTTGTTAGATGGCTCCAGTAAAATCAAGGAGCTTGTGAGTCGTGCCAAAGAATTGGGAATGGACAGTCTGGCAATTACCGACCATGGCGTGATGTATGGCGTGGTTGATTTTTACCGTGCGGCAAAAGCAGCAGGAATTAATCCGGTTTTGGGATGTGAAATTTATGTGGCACCCGGTTCACGCTTTGACAGGGAAGCAGGAAATGCAAAAGAAAGCCGTTATCATCACCTGGTGCTTTTAGCAGAGAATGATATAGGATATGCAAATCTTGTTAAAATTGTTTCCCGTGGTTTTACAGAAGGATTTTATTATAAGCCACGAGTGGATTATGATGTGTTAGAAAAATATCATGAGGGAATTATTGCGCTGAGTGCATGCCTCGCAGGTTCAATTCCAAGTTTTCTACGCCGTGGGCTGTATGAAGAGGCAAAGCAGGAAGCGTACCGGTTACAGGGGATTTTTGGTGAAAATAATTTCTTTTTAGAACTTCAGGATCATGGTATTCCGGATCAGAAGACGGTCAATCAGGGACTGCTTCGTCTGCATCAGGAGACAGGGATTGATTTGGTGGCGACGAACGACGTCCACTACATTTACGATTCGGATGCAGAAGCACACGACATTCTTTTATGCATTCAGACCGGAAAGAAAGTCAGTGATACCGACCGTATGCGCTACGAGGGCGGACAGTATTATTTGAAATCCGCTGGGGAGATGGAGGCATTATTTCCGTATGCCAAAGAGGCGATTGAAAACACTCATAAAATCGCCGAGAGATGTCATGTTGAAATTGAGTTTGGTGATTATAAACTGCCGCACTTTGATGTGCCGGAGGGAGAGACTTCTGAAAGCTACCTGCGAAAACTCTGCAAAGAGGGGCTTTATAAACGTTATCCAAAGGAGCAGGCAGAGCAGTTGGAAGAGCGGTTAAATTATGAGCTTGATACCATTTCTACGATGGGATTTGTTGATTACTTTTTGATTGTTTGGGATTTTATTAAATATGCGAAAGACCATGGAATTCCGGTAGGTCCGGGACGTGGTTCGGCAGCCGGCTCTTTGGTGGCATATTCTTTGAATATTACGGATTTGATTGATCCAATTAAATATAACCTTTTGTTTGAGCGTTTTCTAAATCCGGAACGTGTGACGATGCCGGATATTGATATTGACTTCTGCTATGAAAGACGTCAGGAAGTTATTGATTATGTAACGAGAAAATACGGAGCCGACCACGTGGTGCAGATTGTAACATTTGGTACGATGTCAGCGCGTATGGTAATCCGCGATGTCGGACGTGTGTTAGACCTTCCGTATGCGTATGTAGATAGTGTGGCAAAGGCGATTCCAATGGAGCTTGGTATTACGATTGCAAAAGCGATGAAAATGAATCCGGAACTGCGCACGATGTACGAAACGGATGATTCGGCGAAGAAACTGATTGATATGGCAATGCGTTTAGAGGGACTTCCGCGACATACTTCTGTTCATGCGGCGGGGGTTGTAATCAGTCCAAAACCGGTCGATGAATTCGTTCCGCTATCAAGGGCTTCGGATGGCAACATTACGACGCAGTACACGATGGTAACGTTAGAGGAATTAGGTCTTTTGAAAATGGATTTTCTGGGACTTCGTACGCTGACGGTAATCCAGAATGCGATTCATGGTGCATTTGATGTACACGACATTGACTATAATGATAAAGAAGTATTTGATATGATAAGTTCCGGACACACAGAAGGCGTGTTCCAGTTAGAAAGTGCGGGGATGAAAAACTTCATGAAAGAGTTAAAGCCGCACAGTATGGAAGATATTATCGCGGGAATTTCTTTGTATCGTCCGGGACCGATGGATTTTATTCCGAAATATATAGAGGGAAAAAATAATCAGGATAATATTCAGTATGACTGCAAGGAACTAGAGCCAATTTTAGCACCGACCTACGGCTGTATTGTCTACCAGGAGCAGGTTATGCAGATTGTGCGTGATTTGGCCGGGTACAGTTATGGGCGAAGTGACCAGGTGCGCCGTGCCATGTCTAAGAAAAAAGCAGCTGTCATGGAGAAAGAAAAGAATTATTTCATCTATGGCAATGAAGAAATTGGCGTGGAAGGCTGCATTAAGCGAGGAATCCCGGAAGAAGTGGCAATTAAAATATTTGATGATATGACCGATTTTGCGAAATATGCGTTTAACAAATCGCATGCGGCGGCTTACGCTGTCGTTTCATATCAGACAGCGTATCTAAAATGTCATTATCCGGTTGATTTTATGGCGGCGTTGATGACCTCTTTTATGGAGCATACCGGGAAAATTACGGAGTACATTATGAACTGCCGTAAAATGGGAATTGAAATTCTGCCACCGGATATCAACGAGGGAGAGTATCGTTTTACGCCGTATGAAGGAAATATCCGCTATGGACTTGCTGCTATCAAGGGAGTCGGCAGACCGGTTATTGATGAAATTGTCGCAGAGCGCAAGCTTGGCGGCAGATACCGCTCGTTGAAAGACTTCTGCATGCGTTTATCTGGAAAATCGGTGAATAAACGAACTGTTGAAAGTTTTATTAAGTCGGGCGCACTTGACAGCCTGCCGGGTACCAGAAAGCAGAAAATGTATTCTTACATCAGCATTATGGATGGTGTAAATCAGGAGAAGAAAGGAACGCTTTCCGGTCAGATGTCCTTGTTTGATTTTGCTAGTCCGGAGGAACAAAAAGAGTTAGAAGTAAAAATGCCGGATGTAGGTGAATACGAAAAAGAAGAAATTTTAGGTTTTGAAAAAGAAGTGCTGGGTGTGTATATCAGTGGCCATCCGCTGGAAGAATATGTGGCAACATTAGAGAAAAATATTACACGTACGACGGCTGACTTTGAAGTGGTTGACGGCGAGACGGAGCCGAAAGTGAAAGACCAGGAGAGAGCGGTTATCGGCGGTATGATTACCGGACGAACGGTAAAAGCAACCCGTACGAATAACATGATGGCATTTCTTACGGTAGAAGATTTGTATGGAACGGTAGAAGTCATTGTCTTTCCACGCGATTATGAAAAATACCGCACACTTTTAGAGGAAGATGCAAAAGTATTTATTCAAGGCCGTGTGACTGTTGAAGAGGACAAGCCTGCGAAACTTATTTGCTCCGGTGTTGTGCCATTTGATGCCGTGGAAAAAGAACTGTGGATTCAATTTCCAACACGTGCGGATTATGAAGAAGCAGAGCAGACTTTATTTGCCATTCTTGGAAATTACGATGGCACGGAAAATGTTTATATTTATTTGTCGAAAGACCGTGCGAGAAAACTTTTGCCAAAGAGCCGGTGCACGAAAGTATGCAAAGAATTGCTGTCGGAATTGTATACTAAATTTGGCGAGGATAATGTGAAAGTCACGGAAAAGAGTATTGAAAAAAAATTCCGGGCATAGTAAAATATACATGTATGAGAAATGATAAATGAAATAGATAAAACATATAATTGGAGGAAATCGGATTATGGCGAAAAAGGTAACGACAATTGGTGTATTAACAAGTGGTGGCGATGCGCCGGGAATGAATGCTGCGATTCGTGCAGTAGTCAGAGCCGGTATTTCCAGTGGTCTGAAAGTAAAGGGTATCCGTCGTGGATATGCAGGACTTTTGGAAGAGGATATTATTGACATGGACACGATGAGCGTTACTGATATTGTTCAGCGTGGCGGCACAATTTTATTTACTTCTCGCTGTAAAGAGATGATGACACCGGAAGGCCAGCAGAAAGCTGCTGACATCTGCCGCAAACATGGCATTGATGGTATGGTTGTAATCGGTGGTGACGGTTCTTTCCGTGGAGCACAGAAACTTTCGGCAAATGGAATTAACACAATTGGTATCCCGGGAACCATTGACCTGGATATTGCCTGTACCGAATACACGATTGGATTTGATACTGCCTGCAACACGGCAATGGAAGCCATTGATAAGGTTCGTGATACTTCCGCTTCCCATGAGCGATGCAGTATCATTGAGGTAATGGGAAGAACGGCCGGACACATTGCATTATGGTGTGGTATTTCCAACGGTTCCGAGTATGTTTTGATTCCGGAGCGTGCTGAGGAAAACGATGAAGAGGAAATTATAAAAAAGATTATGTCAAAGCGTCGTATCGGAAAGAAACATCATATTATTGTAAATGCAGAAGGTGTTGGTCATTCTCATGAAATGGCAAAACGAATTGAAGCTGCAACCGGCATTGAGACGCGTGCAACGGTGATTGGGCATATCCAGCGTGGCGGAAATCCTTCTTGTCGTGACCGTGTATACGCATCAGCAATGGGAGCAAGAGCTGTTGATCTTTTATTGAAAGGTCAAACAAATCGTGTAGTTGCATATAAAAATGGCGAATTTACTGATTTTGATATTGACTATGCATTGCAGATGACAAAAGATATTGACGAGCACTTGTATAGTATGACAAAACGCCTTTCGCGATAATTGGTATGGTATAGAAAAAGAACTCATAGACCATCTGGTTTATGAGTTCTTTGTGTTATGAAGAATTTTTATTCTTCTTCCATGTCATCCGGAACTAATGTATCGTCTGCTTCTTCTGATTCTTCATCCGGTGAGAGTGTCACGTAGTCGCGGTCGTCATCGTCCTCATCATAAAGGTCATTGTCAAAATCGTCGTCATCGTAATCATCCAGATAATCTTTCATCAGAACATTTTTCAAGAAATACAATATACCACCTACTGCTGCTGCAACTGCAGTCAGACCAAGGAGGAATTTTACAAATTTTTTCATTTTAATATCCTTCCTTTCTTACGCATTTATTATATCCATTGCGCTAGTATTTATCCCTATTTTACGTGATAGAAGAAAAAAAGTAAAGAGTTTTTGGTGAAAGTGTATGTATTTATTTGACAAACAGCTTTTTTTTAGTCATAATAGCAATTGTAAAGAATTAATAAAACATGTATAATATTTTACATATTATGATACAATGTTTTATCAGAAGTAATGGAGGGATTCAGATGACTACGAACAAGGCAAACAAAGTATCAAAAACAACAACAGCAAAAACTGCAGCAAAGCCAGCTGTGAAACCGGCAGTAAAAACAACAGCAGCTCCTGCAAAAGAAGAGCCGAAAAAAGAAGCAGTAAAGCCGGTTGCTAAGGAAGAAAAACCAGTAGCAAAAACAACGGCTGCAAAGACGGTCAGAAAGACAACAAGAAAACCGAGAAAAACAAGTAAAGCTACGATTCGCAAGACAGCAGCTACTGTTGACTCAGAAGTTTTTGTTCAGATTTACGGACAGGAATTTTCCCAGCAGGAAATTATGGAAAAAGTTGTGGCAGCATGGGAAGCAGAAGGAAAGAAAATTACATCTATTAAAAGAGCAAAATTGTATGTAAAACCGGAAGAAGGAAAAGCTTATTATGTAGTAAATGAAGGCTTGAAAAACGGTTCTACAGGTGCTGTAGATTTATAAAGATTACAAAAAGGAATCCAACGGATTACGAGACGGGATAACGCTTTGCGTTATAGTCTCATAATTCGTTGGATTTTTTTGTTTCATAGCGGCACCAGGGGGAATGGAATACTTGCCACAAGTAATTTTTGTAAAAATATACATTACCGAATGAAGAGTGGATGGCCTGTGCCTGATTAAGAGCGGGAAAATATTCACACGTGTTTTCGAGTTTAGTAATTTAGCATGAAAAGATTTGTATCAATGTGTATTGTCAATTTATTTGGATTCCAGTAATTCCGTAGAAAAACTTTGTGACTCGTGGGTTTGAGTACGTCGGTATGTGGCGCTGGTAGTTTCAGTGCCCCTACTGTTACGCACTCAATGAGCGAAAGCGCCCACAAGACGCAAAGCATTTCTTCTAAATCACGGAAAACAAAAAAAGTACCAACACCCACTTGACGCAAACTTACACTCTCCCGCGCTTGCATTAGCAGGCGTTTTCGTGTAAAATGTCAATGACATAACTACAGACAGGAGGCATAAAAATGTTTAAAGTAAATGATAACTATTTAAAACTGCCGGGCAGTTATCTTTTTTCTACGATTGGAAAAAAAGTAGCCGCTTACAAGGAAGCGAATCCCGACAAAGAAGTCATTAGTTTAGGAATCGGCGATGTAACACAGCCTTTGGCACCGGCGGTAATCGATGCTCTTCATAGTGCGGTAGATGAGATGAGCAAAGCAGAAACATTCCACGGCTATGCACCGGATCTTGGATATGAATTTCTGCGCCGTGCAATTGCTGATAACGATTACAAATCCCGCGGTGTTGACATTGCACTTGATGAGATTTTTGTCAGCGATGGTGCAAAAAGTGATTCCGGAAACATTGTTGATATATTTTCTCAGGACAATGTAATTGCCGTTACAGACCCGGTTTACCCGGTTTATGTTGACAGTAATGCAATGTCCGGAAAGACCGGAGAATATCTGAAAGATAAAGAGTGCTGGTCAAATGTAATTTATATGCCATGTACGGCAGAAAATAATTTTGTGCCGGAACTTCCGGAGAAGACACCGGATATTATTTATATCTGCTGCCCAAACAACCCAACCGGTACGACGCTGACAAAAGAGCAGCTTCAGAAGTGGGTTGATTATGCAAACGAAAAGAAAGCAGTTATCATTTATGACGCTGCCTATGAAGCATACATTTCTGAAACGGATGTGCCACACAGCATTTATGAGTGTGACGGCGCAAAAACCTGTGCGATTGAGATGAGAAGTTTCTCAAAAAATGCTGGATTTACCGGAACCCGTCTTGGATTTACAATTGTGCCAAAACAGCTTGTTGACAGCAATGGAACGATGCTTAACAGCCTTTGGGCAAGACGCCATGGAACAAAATTCAATGGTGCACCATACATCATTCAGCGTGCCGGTGAAGCAGTGTACAGCGAAGCAGGCAAAGCACAGACAAAAGAGCAGATTGCTTATTATATGAATAATGCGAAAGAAATCAGAAACGCACTTTCCGGTATGGGATATACTGTATTTGGCGGTGTAAATGCCCCATATATCTGGCTTCAGACACCGGATGGCATGAAATCATGGGATTTCTTTGATATGCTGTTGGAAAAAGCAAATGTAGTAGGAACACCTGGTTCCGGATTCGGACCAAGTGGAGAAGGATATTTCAGACTGACTGCTTTTGGTTCAGCTGAAAATACGAAAAAAGCATTGGAGCGAATTAAAGCTTTGTAAAAAGCAGACCGGGGAAAGGAAGATAGGTGATACGATGAAACAATCCATTCGTTTGGCACTGGTTAGTGCCCTTGCATTAGTTTTGTGCCTTGTGCCGGGAAAATATACGTTTGCCGATTCGGTGTCGGTAAAACCATTTCTCGCATTTGGTGCAGATTTATCAACGAAAGAAAAAGCGCAGGTAATGAAGCAGTTTGGAATTACAAATGAAGAACTCGCAGATTATCAGACAATCACAGTGACAAACAAGGAAGAGCATCAGTATCTGGATGAATATCTTGCTTCCAAAGTAATTGGAACGAGAGCGTTATCGTCGGTTATGATTGAAGAGGCAGATGCCGGCAGCGGAATCGAGGTAGAGACACATAATATTTCTTTCTGCAGCAAGGAAATGTATACGAATGCCCTTGTGACCGCCGGAATTTCGGATGCCAAAGTGACGGTTGCCGGACCATTTCCGATTTCCGGTACAGCTGCTTTGGTTGGTGCGATGAAGGCTTACGGTGAAATGACCGGCGAAGGAGTCGATGAGGCGAGTTCCGATGCAGCGACCAATGAGCTGGTAGCAACGAGTGAGCTGGCAAACGACATCGGTAAGGAAAAGGCTGCTCAGTTTGTGGCACTTTTGAAAGACAAAGTAGTCAGCGGCGATTTGACATCGGAAGATGAAATAAAAGACGTAATTAATGAAGCAGAAAAAGAATTGAATGTTTCCATTGATGATGAGATGAAAACCAAGATGGTTTCGTTGATGAAAAAGATTGGCGGACTGGATTTAGACCTTGGTAAAATTCAGAATCAGGCGCAGAATGTCTATGATAAAATTAAAGACATGGGAATTGATTTGGATGATGCCAAAGGAATCTGGGCGAAAATCTGTGATTTCTTTGTCATGATAGGAAAGGCAATTGCTGACTTCTTCTCGAATTTGTTCTAAGTAAAATCAGGAAAAATTTAAAACTGTAATATGAAAAACTGCTGTCTTAGAAAAAAATACTATGGCAGCAGTTTTTTTGCCGTCAGGAATAGAAACATTAGTAATTTGGGTATGCTAACAAGAAAACAAGTACTGGAGGCATAGCTTTGGAAAAGGAAAAAGAAGAGTTTAAGCCCTTTGTTCCGGCGGAAAAAGAGATGAAAGAATTTAGCATAACCGCTGTGATTGTCGGTGTTTTGTTAGCCGTTGTTTTTGGTGCGGCAAATGCATACCTTGGACTTCGTGTGGGAATGACGGTGTCAGCGTCAATTCCGGCGGCGGTTGTATCAATGGGGATTCTGCGCGGTTTGCTGCGCCGCAATTCTATCTTAGAAAGTAATCTGGTGCAGACAATTGGCTCGGCAGGAGAGTCATTAGCGGCAGGTGCCATTTTTACACTGCCTGCGTTATTTTTGTGGGCAGAAGAAGGAAAGGCGGAGACGCCGGATTTGTTTACCATAACAGCACTTGCTTTGTGTGGCGGCGTTCTTGGCGTGCTTTTTATGGTTCCGCTGCGTAAGGCGTTAATTGTAAAAGAACATGGGGTACTGCCATATCCCGAAGGAACAGCGTGTGCAGATGTATTGTTAGCTGGTGAAGAGGGCGGAAGCGGTGCAAAAACTGTTTTCTTTGGTATGGGATTTGCCGCGCTGATTAAGTATATAGTAGATGGGATGAAAATAATTCCCGCAGCGGTTATGGTTCCGGTGCGTTCGTTGAAGACATTGTTTTCCGTGCAGGTATATCCGGCACTGATTGGCGTTGGTTATATTTGTGGAGTCCGGATTGCTTCGTATATGTTTGCGGGAGCGGTTCTTGGCTGGTTTGTTTTGATTCCGGCAATTGTGTCTTTTGGCGGTGAAAGTATTTTGTATCCCGGTACGGTGCCAATCGCCACTCTTTATAACGAGGGCGGGGCAAGTGCTATCTGGAACTCTTATATCCGATATATTGGAGCTGGAGCTGTGGCGGCAGGAGGCATTATTAGTCTGGTGAAAACTCTGCCGCTTTTATTTTCCACTTTTTACGACGCGGTTAAGGCGGTGAGAAGCAAAAAAGAAAAAAGCGAAAAGCGCACGGAGAGAGATTTAGATATTCGGGTTGTCATTGGAGGAATTGTTCTGTTTGCATTACTCATTTGGCTTGTTCCGGCACTTCCGATTTCGTTTTCCGGGGCATGGCTTGTCATTTTATTTGGCTTTTTCTTTGCAACCGTATCTTCGCGCATGGTCGGACTGGTGGGCAGCAGCAACAATCCGGTTTCCGGTATGACGATTGCCACTTTATTACTCGTGACGGCATGGTTAAAGGCGACAAATACCATCGGTATGCCGGGGATGATAGCAGCAATTTCGATTGCCTCGGTAATCTGCATTGTGGCGGCACTTGCCGGTGATACTTCGCAGGATTTAAAAACAGGTTTTTTACTGGGGGCAACGCCGAGACGCCAGCAAATTGGCGAGCTGATTGGAGTGGTGGTGTCGGCAGTTACGATTGGCGGCGTGATGATGCTTTTAAATCATGCGTGGCAGTTTGGCAGTGAGGCGTTAGCGGCACCGCAGGCAACTCTTATGAAAATGATTACCGAGGGTGTCATGGAGGGAAATCTTCCGTGGACACTGATTTTTATTGGCGTTTTTATCGGCGTGGCGGTTGAATTTATGGGCGTTCCGGTTCTTCCGGTGGCAATTGGACTGTATCTGCCGTTTGAATTATCGGCTTCGATTTTGGTGGGAGGAATTTTGCGTTATGTTTCATCTGGGAAAAAGAAAGATGACGAAGGAGGAATTTTATTTTGCTCCGGTCTGATTGCGGGAGAGGGGCTGATGGGAATTGTTCTTGCTCTTTTGGCGGTCTTTGGAAAAAGTGATAAAATTGATTTGTCGCATTGGATGGATACCGGAATTTTCGGTGCCGCGGCACTTGTGTTTGTGATTGCTGCCTGTATCCTGATTTCTGCAAGAGAAAAGAAAAAGCCTGCGGACTGATTACGCCCGCAGGTCAAAATTGTATCGTTTCATATCACCGATTGGTGCCTTGTTTGTTGCCAGAAAATCATTGACAATATCGACTTCTTTTTCTTTGAGCGAAAGTTCGGAGGTGCAGGCATAACCCTGTGCGTTAATGGCATCCTGCAAAAGTTCTACATTGCGCTCGAATAAATGAAGTGTATCTTTTTCAGAAACAAAAAAGTTTAACGAAACCGCAGTGTTTTCTTTGGCAATTCGGATATCCAAGGTGCCAAGGTGCTCCATGTCAAGGTGGAGCAGAACTTTTAAGTTATCCGGGTTCTTTTTCAAGGCTTCCTTGCGTGTCATCACATACAAATCTGCATGTGCATTTTGATTTTGCAGTTTAATCGGAAGCTGAATATAAGGAAATGTCTCATTTAGCGTTTTCATAAAGTTTAGGTTTTCTGTCATATCGGAGGCAGAAGATGAAAGTTTGCTAAAGACATCTTTGCCTAACACGGTTTGACTGAAATGAGAGAGCGTTTCCCACTCTTTTGCCATTTTCTCATATGTTTCCGTGAGCGCACCGGGCTCTTTTAGCTGTTTTGGCGAAATCGTCCAGTTGGAAAGAAACTGTCCCTTAACAAGTTTTCGAAAGGCGTCCGAGGATATAAGTTTTCCTGCCTGCCCATCGGTGAGGTTAGGAAGCATTTGTTTTATCTCGGTTAGAAAACGGCTGACCGAAAGTGTACCATCGGCAAGCTGTTTTTTTGCGGCTTCGGAAAAAGGAAGGTCACGTAACTGCTCGTGGACTGCTGCGCGTTCTTCCTCCAGGAGATAGGCACCTACTTCTTCTTTGGAAAAAGTGGGATTTTCCGGTTCCGGCGTGTTTTTTGATCCCACGGATTCGGTCAAATTGTTAATCAGATTTTTTACCCGCGAAAACGGGGTGGAAGTTTCTGCGCCCGCTGTGCCATTGCTGCCATCTTGAACGGGATTTCCCGTGGTGTTTGCAGCTTCTTCACCGGTTTCCGGGATAGGTGCTTCTGAATTTTCCTCGGCGGATACGGCAGCGGTCTCGTTTGCCTGCTCAGTCATTTTCGGCACGGTCACACCCTCTAACGCTAAGTCTAAGAGAGCGGAAGCAGTTTCTTTTGCCAATGCAGGAACCTGACTGCCGATTGCGTGAAGCATATCACCAATCGAATCGGTGAGCGCATCCATTTTATATAATAACTGGTGTGTCTGGTTCTGATAGTTCTCAAACTGGAGAACGGACTCGTTTGTCATCGGCAGTCCCAGACATTTCATCGTGATGACGGAGTGAACGTCGGCTTCCGGGTACTGGGCACACAATTGAATGGATGCCATAATGTTTTCACGGCTGATGGACTGGCTATTGCTAAGAAGACTGCGCACCACATCCAGATTACGTGGAGAGCGTGGAAGCAGCGCTTCCTCAAGTGCCTGGGCAATGGTATCTTCCATATTTAACAAATAGGCTCCTGTAGTCGCTTTCATGTAAATGGTGTTATTTTCAAGACCGGTAATCAGAAAAGCAGCCTTTTGTCCGATGGAATACTGATTGGCATCGGGAAGCTGGCCGGTAAAGGATGATCCGTCTTCCATGGAAAGGGTAATGTCATTTCCGTGGATATCACTAATGACACCCCGCAGTGTCTGCCCCTCACGCAGGTGCAGTGTGGAATTTCCGGAGCGGTAGGTTCTTGTTTGGGAACGGATTCCCTGCGAGGAACCACCATTGTTCTGAATGGAATTACTGATAATTGGCATAGCGTTCTCCTTTCAATTTCTTTGGTTTTTGGTGTATTACCTTTTGACCCTAATACGATTATATGCTAAAATAAATGGTAACGCAATATTTAGGAGGAAAGACCATGAAACCATTTATGGATAGCGATTTTTTACTACAAACCGATACAGCAAAAAAACTGTACCATGATTATGCCAAACAGGTGCCGGTGTTAGATTATCATTGTCATCTCGTCCCAAAGGAAATTGCAGGGGATATACATTTTAAAAATATGACGGAGCTGTGGTTAGGAGCTGACCATTATAAGTGGCGTGTCATGCGCTCAAATGGTGTTGATGAATATTTCATCACAGGGGATGCCCCGGACGAAGAAAAGTTTCACGCTTTTGCCAAAGCCCTGCCAAACTGCATTGGTAATCCGATGTATCATTGGTGTCACTTGGAACTACAAAGATATTTCGGCATAAATGAGACTTTATCTGAGAAGAATTGGAAAGAAATTTATGATAAATGTAATGAAATTTTGCAAAAACCGGAAATGTCTGCAAAAAATCTGATTCGTATGTCCGGTGTTACCCTCGTTTGTACGACAGATGACCCGATTGATGATTTACATTATCACGAGCAGATTGCAGCCGATTCTGATTTTGATGTGCAGGTTCTTCCGGCATGGCGTCCGGATCTTGCGATGAGTCCGGAAAAAGAAGGATTTGCTTCTTACATTCAGAAACTTGGTGAAGTAAGCGGTGTTACCATTATGGATTTTACAACGCTCAAAGAAGCACTTGTTAAACGTTTGGATTATTTCGCAGAGAGAGGCTGTGTAGTTTCTGACCACGGTTTGGATTATGCAGAGTTTTGTCCGCTTAGTGAGGAAGAAGAAAATGCACTGGTAAAGAAAAGTCTTGCCGGTGAGACTTTGACCGAAGAGGAATTAAAACAGTACCGCACAATGTGCATGCTGTTTTTAGGTGCTGAGTACAAAAAGAGAAACTGGGTTATGCAGCTTCACTATGGTGCAAAGCGCGAGAATAATGAACTGGTATTTAAGAGTGCCGGTGCCAACGCCGGAATCGACTGCATTAATCCAAAAGGATTTGTTGCTGAAGTTGCAGATTTTATGAATGCCTTAAACCGCGAGGGAAATCTTCCAAAAACAATTATTTACTCCTTAAATCCAACCGACAATGCATTGATTGGAACGATGATTGGATGTTTCCAGGGAGATGGCGTGCGCGGCAAAATCCAGCAGGGTGCTGCCTGGTGGTTCAATGACCACAAATACGGTATGGAAGAGCATATGAAATCATTGGCTTCTTTAAGTCTTCTTGGCAATTTTGTTGGTATGCTGACGGATTCGAGAAGTTTTATTTCTTATCCACGTCATGAGTATTTCCGTCGTATTTTATGTAATTATATCGGAAATCTTGTGGAAAATGGAGAATATCCGGAGGATTACGATCTTTTGGGAGAAATTGTGAAAAATATTTCATATTACAATGCAGTAAATTATTTTGGCTTTGACTTAAAATAAGAAAGGAAACAGTTTTATGTTTGAATTGGTAAAAGGAACACAGGCTGCGAGCCTTTACATTGCAAAAGAGGCGGATGATTTTGCGGGACTTTCCCACGTGGCAGAAAAAATCCAGAAAGATATTGAACTTGTCACGGGTGTGGCGCCGAAAATTTGTGATGCGATGCCGGAGGGATATTCGATAATTCCGGGTACCATTGGAAAAAATCCAGTGATTGATGAAATGATTGCAAATGGGAAACTGAATGTTTCTCAATTAGACGGAAAACGGGAGAGTTATGCTCTTTGTCTTGTGGACGGCGATAAACTGGTGATTGCCGGAACAGAGACTGTGGCAACTTTGCATGGTATGTATCACATTTCCGAAAAAATCGGTGTGTCACCATGGGTGTACTGGGGAGATGCTATTCCGCGCAAACAGGCAGAGATTGTCTGGGATGAGAGCATCGAATTTACCTCAAAAGAGCCTTCGGTTAAATTCCGTGGATTCTTTATGAATGATGAGTGGCCGTCTCTTGGCAACTTTGTCATGAATACGTTTGGTGATTTTAATGTGAAATTTTATGACCGGGTATTTGACCTTTTGCTCCGTTTAAAGGGCAATTATTTCTGGCCGGCGATGTGGTCTGCTTCTTTGTGCTTGGATGGAAGCAAAGAGGATCCACTGGCAAATGTAAAATTAGCGACAGACCTCGGCATCACGATTGGAAATTCTCATCATGAACCTTTGATGCGCTCCAGTGAAGAATGGGATAAAGTAAAGACTGATACGAACAATGTCGGTTATGGAAAAGACTGGAATTATTATACCAATGGTGAAGGCTTGTACCGTTACTGGGAAGATGGCGTAGAGAGAAACAAAGACTTTAAACATATGATTACGATTGGTATGCGTGGTGAGCGTGATACGACAATGCTTCCGGAAGGTTCCTCGATTCAGGAAAATGTGGAACTGCTTCGCAAGATTATTGCAGACCAGTTAGAGATTATTAAGGCAAAAGGCTGCGATGACATGCCAAAGATGCTTGCCCTTTACAAAGAGGTAGAAGATTATTATTACGGCGGCGATGGCGTAGAAGGTTTAAAAGACTGGGCTGCGCTTGATGACACGATTCTTCTTTTGTCGGACGATAACTTTGGAAATGTGCGTACACTGCCAATCAAGGAAAACCGCGACAGAAAAGCCGGTTTTGGTCTGTATTATCATTTTGATTATCATGGTTCGCCGGTTTCCTATGAATGGGTTAATTCGACACCGCTTCCAAAAGTATGGGAGCAGCTTACCATGGCATATGAGTACGGTATTAAAGATTTGTGGATTGTCAATGTCGGAGATATCCGTCCGCAGGAACTTCCTCTTTCCTACTACATGGCACTTGCTTATGATTATGAGGGAATGGGAATCAATCATCCAAATGAAACCGATGATTTCATCCGTGGCTGGGTAGAAGAGCAGTTTGGCGGCGTTGTAGAAGATGACGATGTCAAAGAAGAAATTGTTTCTGTTTTGAAAGCATATACAAGAATGCATGGTAACCGCCGTCCGGAAGTAACATATCCGGATACCTATCATGTGACACACTACGGTGAAAGCAGTAAAATGATTCATCTCTGCCACCGCATTAAAAAGATGGCAGACGACATTGATGGCAAACTTCCGGAAGAAGCAAAGGCAAGTTATTATGGACTTGTTTATTATCCGGCAGTTGCAGGGGCAAATGTTCAGTTGATGAATCTGTATGCAGCGAAGAATCAATTTTATGCGAAGTATGGTGTGGCAGCAGCAAAAGATTATGCAGAAAAAGTAAAACAATGCATTACATATGATGAAGAACTGACAAATTATTATAATAAAGAAATGGCAGATGGCAAATGGGATGGCATGATGCTTTCGGCACACATCGGTTTTACGCATTGGAATGATGAGGACTGGAAGTACCCGGAGACCGTTCAGGGAGCTGTATCGGATGAGGATAAGCTGCTTGTTCATGCAGCAGATTCCGATTGCTTTGTATCGGAAGGAGAGGTTTCTCTTCCTGAGTTTACTTCTGTTGGTGAAGAAACATATCTGCTTCAGGCTGCGAATGCCAAAGATGCTTTGCTTGATGTGATACTTACATGCGAGGATGATTTTGTTTCGATTCGTGAATTATCCTGTGGTCCACAGTCTGTCCGTAATTTTGAGGTGTCCGTTGACTTTTCAAAACTTACCGAGACAAAAGAGTCTGAAATCCTTGTTCAGGCAGCAAGCTGTGAAGTGAAAGTAAAAGTTAAAGCAGTTGTAATAACGGAGAAGCTGCCATCGATGACATTTGTAGAGCGCGATGGTATTGTCTCGATGGAGGCAGAGCATTTTGCAGCGAATGAATCAAAAGATGGTAAGGAATGGAAATGCCTGAAAGAATATGGTAAAACCCTTTCTTCTATGAAAGTGTATCCGATGGGAACAAACTTTGACAAACCGGGCGAGGGACCAAGTCTTTCTTATTCCGTTTTGATTCGTGAGGGCGGTGAGTACACACTGCGTGTGATTACAGCACCGACGAACAGCTTGGAAGATGGACGCAATATGCGGTATGCCGTTTCTTTTGATGACGGCAGTGCGAGTGAAGTTAAGACTGTTCTTGATGAGCATTATAACATTGGTGGCGGCCACAGCCGTGCCAGAGACTGGGCAGAGGGTGTATTAAATAACTGCCACTATGGAGAAACGAAGGTAACATTGGATAAGGGCGTACATACGATTCATATCTATGGTATGGAATCTGGTTTGGTCTTGCAGAAACTTGTGCTTAGTCATGAGGGAGATGCCAAAGAATCTTACTTTGGACCGACCGAGAGTGGGGTTGTGAGATAGGATTTTGACCGTTCAGGGACAAAAAATGACCGTTCATGCCAATTTTGTGCGTGAGCGGTTATTTTGTGTTATACTTGGTTTGCTTACAGATAGTAAAGGAGAGGAGCGGAGAAATGAAAATAAGAATTGCATGCTGTGATGATGAAAAGCAGCAGTTGGAATTATACAAAACGATGTTTACGAATATTGAAATGCGTCAGGATATTAAATTAAATGTTGAATATTTTTTGTCGGGAAATTTTATGCTGGAAAGGTTTCAAAGTGAAAAAAATCCATTTGATTTGGTGTATTTGGATATGGATATGGATGAGAAAAGCGGCTTGGATCTGGCAAAAGAAATCCGGCAGAATTATCATAGTGACTGTTTGATTTTGTTTTTGACGAACTATCCGAAGTATATGCAAAATAGTTTTGATGTAAGGGCATTTCAATATATGATTAAACCGGTTCAATTTGATGAGTTTGAAAAAAAGTTTAATGCAGCTAGAAAATACTTGGAAAAAGATGATAAAAATCGTGTAGTATTAAAAATAGATGAGGATAATGTTGTCTTTTTTACAAACGAAATTTATTATATTGAAAAAGAGAAAAGTTCCAAACAATTTCTGGTGTATTTGGAGGATAAATGTGTAGTGGCAAAAGGGGTATTGAGTGCAATTGAAAATCAGTTGCTGGAACAGCATTTTATGCGGACACATCGTTCCTATCTGGTAAATATGAAACATATTCGGAGAATTCAGAAAAATGATTTGGTTTTATCCAATGGGAATTTGGTTCCGATTAGCAGACGGAAAGAAAAAGAGTTGAAACAGCAGTTTATGAGATATGCGATACTGGAGAGATGAGAATGAGTGAATTAATGTTTGCGTTAGCTGGAATTTTTGATACGTTAGTGATAGCAATTTATTTTTGTGGAATTTTTAAAAAGAAATGGGCACGGGGTACTTATGTTTCAATTGGTGTGGTGTCTGCAATTTGGTTTGTTATTTCATACTTTTTGTCCGTTTATCATTTACAGATAGGAGTAGTAATAGCCAGTCTTCTGTCGCTGTTTTTTCTTTCCTGTGCTTTTGAGGGAAAGCTTGGAAGCCGTATTTTTTATGTAATATTTACGCAGGTTTTAGCTATGGTGTCTGAACTTGTTGCGGTTTTTATCGGCCAGTTGATTCCGGGAATGCTCCCAGAAGGGGAATTTGAAGCGCAATCGGTCGAATTAGTTATTTCAAAACTATTTTTCTTTGTGTTTATTATTTTGGTATTGACAATTCGAAAACAACAAGAAATTATGCCGACGCGATTTTTGCTTTATTTTTCGCTGGTTCCATTTATGAGTTTGTTTGTTGTTTATGGCTTGGCGAATGGACAGGGGATTGCTCTTAGTTTTTCGCTTCTGGCAATATTGGCACTAAATATAATTGCCTATTATTTGCTATATTTGCTGGCTAGTTTTGCTGCCAATGAGGCACGTGATGAAATGTTGGGAGAACAGATTCGAAATCAAAGAGAAAATTATGAGAAACTATCACAATCATTTAAGCAGGGAAATAAACTTTTGCATGATGTGAATAAGCATTTGCGTCAGGTCGGAGCATTGCTTGAAGCAAAAAAATGGGAGGATGCATTGGACTATATTGCACGTATTGAGGATGCTATGTATAAAAATTTCCATGTTGTTAATTGCGGCAACGTGGTAATTGATTCTATCTTGAGTAATTTAAAAAATCAATTGGATGAGCAGGGTAATATTCTTGTCTTGGAATTGCACGTGGATTCAGCAAAAATTATGTTGGACGATTATGATTTGGTTACGGTGCTTGGTAATTTGGCAGATAATATTTCAGAGGCGGTAAAAGAACAGAAAAATGCGAATGTATATATACGAATTGAAACGACTGAAGATGAATTTTTGATTTATACAAAAAATCCTGTTAGCAAAGAAAGGCATAAGAAAAAGAATCCATGGTTTCATGGGCTTGGATTGCAGAATGTTACATCTGTGGTGGAACAATATGGTGGTTGTGCAGAGTATAATAAGAAACAAGAAGAATTTGAAAATATGATTTTGATTCCGTATGTAAGCGAAGGGGAGGAAGAAAATGAAGCCAAGTGAATATTTTGCCGATGTTATGCAGAAAAATCATGTTATAGCAGTGGATGAATATGAGTTATATCAATATTCTTTGAATGCTTTATTTGAAATGGCGGGTAATATTATATTTTCTATTCTAATTGGCGTGCTTTTTCATAAATTGCCGATGACACTATTGTTTTTAATGGTTGTAATTCCGGGGAGAAGTGTATTAGGTGGGTGTCATGCCAAAACGGCAGGGGCTTGTTTTGTATTGTCGCTAAGCGTTCTTTTTGGCTGTGTTTTGCTCCCTTTTTATCTCACAGGGATATCGGTATGGATTGTTAGCTTTAGTTTTATTATTCTAGAAGTCTTATTGTGGATAATTGCTCCTGTTGAATGTAAGAATAAACCATTTATAGGAAATCAGAAAAAACGGTGTCAAACATATTCCAAAGTAATTATTTTATTGCTCGGTGCGCTTTTTATGGCTTTTTTGTTTATGAAAATGAGTGAGTATTTGTTGGAAATCTGGCTTATTTTAGTGTATTTTAGTGCCACAATTCTTATAGAATTGCATAAAAAATTAAAAATTTGACCGTTTAGGGACGAAAAATGACCGTTTGCGCCGATTTTGGTTTTTGAGGATGATTCTATGTTATGATAGGAAAGAAGGGAGGCGAAAGTTATGAAAAAAAAAGGTTTCGGCAAAAAATTCTTAAATCATCTTGCATCTCTTGCTTTAATTGCAGGAGTAATCTCATCCAGTACTGCTTGCAGATTTGTTTTGCATCAGCCGGCAATGCCGGATAAAATGAAAAAACTTCTTGGTGAAAAATAAATCGAATATTTTGTCAGATTTTCTCCGTTTGGAACGTTATAGTAAATAGATACTTCAAACGGAGAAGATTTTGACCGTTCAAGGATGAAAAATGACCATTCGTGCCGGTTTTGGTTTTTGTGGATGGTTGTATGCTATGATAAGAGTGTAAGGGAGGTGACAGAATGTATTCAGATATGATTTACAGAGTAATGATTGAAAAAAGCGTTCTTTTCATATGGTAGTGGAGTACCGAAAAGAATTACACATACACAAAATCAAAAAATATTGCGAAAATGGAAGCAGAAGGAAATGGTAATACAGCAAGTACTACCGTTACAAATATTGCAAAAAGCAAGCGTTTTTATTCTGAAACATATTTTATAGGGAGGAATTTTATATGACTAGAAGTTCACGAATCATAATAATCTTTGTTGTTATCGCGTTGATGCTGGGAATTGGCTGCCTGTTTTTTGTTGATTTTTCAGGTGGTGCTCAGAACTTGCAGAACGCTCAAAAGAATACTGTGACAGAAGTGGAGAATGATGCGCCTGGAAACAAAAAAGTTCCGGAGGATGATTGGTGGGTTATTGATGGGTGTTTAAAAATTTTCTCGGATACGGAATTAAAGAAAAAGAGTAAACTGGTTGTTCCGGCTGTCTATGAAGGAGAGAAAGTTCGGTCGTTGGATGTTACATGCAGTGAGGGGACATTTTCCAATTATCTTACATATGTAGAAATTGAAGAGGGAATTGAAACGATTGAATATGGTTTTGTGTCATGTCCGAATTTAAAGACGGTTATAATTCCTGACAGTGTAAAGAAACTAGACGAGTACGAGTTCAGAGATTGCAAAGATAAAGTTACTCTTTATGTAAAAAAACACTCTTACGCAGAAAAATGGGCAAAAAAGCATAAAATTAAGTATGCGTACGGAAAACCAAAGGAGGGAGCATAAATGGTTTTTAAGAATGTAACGGATTTGATGAAAAGGCATACAGCGCTTTTTGTTATTTTGCTGATTTCACAGATTTTTGCGCTGCTTAGCATCTTTTTTGTTTTTGGAGTTTTTCAAAATAATTTGTATGAGTTATGCGATAATCATGACTCGAAGTCTTTAGAGGCGACAATTGATAATCAAAAAATAACGAGTGATGATATAAATAAGATTTTTATGACCATGGTAGAAGAAGAAATACCGATTGATTATTTTTATGTGGAAGCGGAAAGCAAAGATGGGAAAAAGTCATTTTTAGATCGTGCTCAATATAAAAATGGTAAATATGGTTATAGTGATTCGGTCTATGAAAATATGAAGTACGGATTACAGGGAAGCTATTATGAAGATAAAGACTACAGAAATAAAAATAAAGTTGTTGTAATCAATGGAGAAGATAAAAAAGATGTAGGAGATACGATTGTTTTAGGAGAGGAAACATTTGATATTATTGGCAAAGATGATATAAATGATCCGGGTGAGTATGAAATTCCATTTACTGCGTTTCCTAAGAATTGTGTATGGATACGATTAAACTTTGGGCTGACTCAATTGCCGACACGAGCGCAGTATGAAACATTCCGTGATTTGCTTTTGTCGTATGGCTGCAAACCGGCAGAATTTTATGTCTCGAATAATGCGGATTTAAGACAAGAGTATTCGATGCTTGTGGTTAGTGCGTTACTCGCAATTTTAGCAGGCGTTAATATGTATATGATTTATCGTTTTATTTTTAAGAAAAGACGAAAGAAACTTGCTGTTTTTTTATTATGTGGCTGCAGCAAGAAACGTGCCCGGTTGTTATTTTTTACTGAAATTTTATGTAATATGTTATGCGTTGTAATTGTGGCAACAGGCTTGTTTCGGTTTGTGGTTTTCCCACAAATGCTTACTTGGTTTAAGTATGTGGACCGAATATACGGTATAAAAGAATACGGCACGATTATAGGAATTTTTCTTTTTGTCGTATTGCTTATTGGGTATGCTTTGTCATTTTCTATTACCAGAAAAAGTATCCTGGATTTTAAAAGGGGGGAATTATAATGGGAATATTAGCAATTGGTGAATATATCAAGCATTGGAAAAGAAATGTTTTTGTTGTTATACAGATTTCTGTGCTGCTGCTTGTATTGTGTGTGTCAGTTACCATGTTGGCGACAATATTCAGGGCATATAAACCGGTACAGCATATGGCGGATAAAAAAGGAATTTATGTAACATCTTTTGGTTATCATGGAGTAAATGCAAAGGATATAGCAAACGGCATGAAAAAGGTTGAATCCGTTTATTCGTGGGGGAGTACCACGTTAGCTAATCAAGATGAAAATGCGGATATGATTACGGCTGTTTATCCGGAAGATGTTTTAAATGATTATGCACCCGATTTATCAGAGGGAAAGTGGCTGACAGATGCGGACGATAAAAAAGGTGTTCTGCCGGTCGTGATTTCGGAAAATTCATATGGGTGGAGAACAGGGAGTATGTTGAATTTTCAACAAATCGATGAAAGCGGAAAAACAAAGAACATAAAAGCGGAAGTTGTTGGCGTCATGGAAGAAGGAACAAATGTAATTGGACATGATTTTGGTCAGGGGCAAATTTTGCAGAACGATTACAGAGATATTTATTCCACATACCGCTATGAGCAGGAGAAGAGTGTTCTGATTTTGATCGGGGAACAAAAGGCAAAAGAAAATGGTGTTACCTATACATTTAATCAGGATCATTTTATCGTGTATCAGGATGATATAACAAAATACGAAATGAGTTCCAATAGTCATGCTTTGAAAAGAACTCTGGGGACGGGAAATGATGGAACTACGATTGACAGCTCGTTACAAGAGTTTATGAAAAATACAAAACATCATTTGCAAAAAGAATCAATGATGTATTTGCCGGTGTTGATATGTGTGCTGATTATCACGATTATTAGTATTGTTAATGTATGCGCCCTAAATATGTCAGATGATTTATATCACAATGCGATATTTAGTCTGCTTGGGCTTCCGTGGAGACGATGTGTATCTTTCTCGGTAATACAAAGTTTTTTAACCGCATTTTTCTCCGTGGTAATGTTTTTTGTTTTATTTGCGACGGTTCAAAAATTAAATTTGACAGAATATTTACTGATTAAGTTAGACTGGGTAACGGTCGTTTCTATGGTGGTTATGCTGGTGGTGTTATGTTTTGTGCATTGGATTGTTCCATATATTATTTTATGCAGAAAGCAGCCGGTTGAAGTTTTTCGGGATAGGAAAGGAGAATAAAATGATTTCGATTAAGAATTTAGTGAAAATATATAATAAAGGAAAAGGAAATGAATATAAGGCTTTAAAAGGAATTGATTTTCAGGTTCAGGATGGAGAACTGGTAGCGGTTATTGGAAAATCCGGTGCCGGTAAATCCACTTTGCTGCATGTTTTGGCAGGAATTGATAGCTTTGAGAGCGGCAGTTACCACGTCGGAAACCAAGATGTTGGACAGATGTCGGAAAAACAATTGGCGGAGTTTCGAAACAAAAGTATTGGAATGGTTATGCAGGATTTTGCTTTGATAGAGGAATATACCGTGCAGGAAAATCTTCTGGTTCCGCTTATTTTCGGTAAGGTGAAAAAAAGAGAGCAAAGTAAAAAGATTATGGATGTTTTGGAAAAGGTAAACATCGCGGAATTGAAAGATAAACGGGTCAATCAATTGTCCGGCGGGCAGAAACAAAGAGTAGCGATTGCCAGAGCCCTTATTAATTCTCCGGAGTATATTTTGGCAGATGAGCCTACAGGGGCACTCGACAGCAATACATCAGATGACATCATGGATGTGTTTGAGGAGTTAAATAAAAACGGGCATACGGTTATCATAGTCACGCATGATAATGGTGTGGCTGCCAGATGTCAGAGGGTGATTGAGATAAAAGACGGAGAAGTGTTGTCTGAATAATAAAAAATGCAACTTATTTGCTGTCTCAATCGTATTATTTACATAGAGACAGCGAATTAAGGCGAGAACAGGAGGAAAGTATGAAAAAAACATTATTATTAACGGCATTAGGAATTTGCTGCATGGTTGCAGCAACATCAAGAACAAAGGCCGCAGAAAAGGTGTCGGGGAAATATCATTATGAAATCATAAATAGTACCCAAAAGACAGTAGCGCTTACCAAAGTGGAGCAACCGGGGACACAAGTGATTCTTCCATCAAGTATTGATGGTTATACAATTGTTCAATTGGGAACTATGAAGGAAAACAATTACCATTTTGCCAGTGCGTCTACTCTTCGATTGGAAGGAAAGGCAGAGTTGTTTTCTGCCGCAGATGCAGAAAAAGTGACAGAGTTGACGATACCATCCAAAGTAGAAAAAATCGGTGTGATGTCATTTCAAGGTTGTAAAAAAATCAAGAAGGTTACTCTGCCGAAGGCATTAACACATATTGGTTCCAATGCATTTAACGGATGTGAGTCCTTGCAGAACATTACGATTCCGAAAAAAGTAAAGGGGATTGGGAGTGGTGCATTTATGAAATGTGCAGCACTAAAAAAAGTTACGCTAAAGATGAGTAAAGCAACGATTGGCTCAGAAGCATTTTCTACGGATGTTACGGATGGTTATGATGCAAATGGTAACCCCAAAATCATAAAAAAAAGCCACCTTACCAAGATTGTTATGCCGTATAAGTATAAGGGGCTTTTAAAAGAAAGAGCTTTCTGTGGTTATGTTGGAACTTCTTTTACATGGCGTGATTTTAATACCTATAACGAGGGCTTTTTGCGTGGATGCAAAAACTTAAAAAATATTGTATTTCCAAAGAATCTGAAAACAATTGATATTCCAAAACATTGCCTGGATGATTCGCTGTCTACATTAAAACCATTGGTGATTCCGGAGGGCGTTAAGGCGGTATATGTCGGTCAGCATCGTAGAAATATAAAATGCATTACGGTAAAGGGGAAAAAGACAACATTATACGGCGATAGTGGCATGGGAGCAAAAATGATTTCTGTAGAAAAAGTAAATTGTAAAAAAGGTTCAAAAACATGGAAGAAGATGAAAAAGTTTGTATGTCCGAATTTTGCTAAGAAGTTCAAAAAGGATACAGAAAATATTGATACGGATGATTATTACACAAGAGAAATAGTGCATACGAAGAAAGTTAAGGTGGCGAAAACAAAATAATAAACATTGATAAAATTTGTTATGCAACTTATTCGCTGTCTTAATCGTATTGTCTACATAGAGGCAAAAATTAATTACAAATAGGAAGGACTGCAGTATGAAAAAAATAAACACATTGTTTGTTATATTATTTGCTGCTATGGCGGTTTGTGGCTGTGGAAACTCCTCGCAGGAAGCACAGGTGAAAAAGCCGGATTCGATTCAGCAAAAGGAACAGAAAAATAAAACCAGCGATTTATTTGAAGTGAAAGATGGTGTACTCATCCGTTACAAAGGAAGCTATCAGACAGAAAGAAAAATTATTCTTCCCGAAAGTGTTAAGGTGATTGGAAAGAAGGCGTTTTCCCTGAGTGAGAAAGAGAAGTGTATGATATACAAACTTAAGACGTCGACACTGGAAATTCCGTCTGATGTAAAGATAAATGAATATGCGTTTTCGGGAGCTGGGCCTTTGAAGGTGACGCTTGCAGAAGGCCGAAAAATGGTAGAAAAGAGTGCTTTTCGCGGCATGGGAAAATATGGAAGCGATTCGGAAGTAATCCTGGCGAACAGTATAGAAGTTATTGATGAATATGCTTTTTACAAAGGGGAGTGTGTAAAAGTAAAATTGGGGAGTGGTTTGCAGCAAGTTAAAAAATATGGTCTGAACGGTGTCATTGTGCGTTCCCTGCCGGATAATTTGAAACAGCTGGATGAGGAATCACTGGGAGATTCTTATAAATATGTTCATAATATGCCAGAACATTTGGGAAGGCTTGGGACGCATTGCATCCGAATCAATAAGGAAGGACGTGTTCAAATATCGGCGAGCGTGAAGTATATTGCAAAAAATGCTGTTGTGTGGGAAAACAGTAGAAATGGCGATGAAATGGGATTTGATGTGGCAGAGGCAAATCCTAATTATAAAAGTGATGAAAATGGATGGCTGTATTCGAAGGATGGTAAAATAATGTATTTTGCATATTTAATTGGCGATGAGTTTGTGATTCCGGATGGAGTGGAAAAGGTCTACAAAAATGGATTGTATTTATATGAGGATGGGCTTGCAAAAGGCACCGGCACGGTTATTGTAGGGGAGGACCGTGTGAAATTTTTCTGATGCGAGCGTTATACGCTGATTTTTGTTGTATATAATTCTGGTAAATGCCTGAAATGTGTGTTAAAGTGTATTTTATTAGGTAGAGTTTGGTGTAGAAAGGATGTGGATGTTTGGAAAATGAATTAAAGAGTCTTGCTAGAGAGCGTATATGGTTTTTGGAACAGGTACGCAGGAAGGCTGAAAAGAGTGTTATGATATCAAATGGTGGTAATTTTATCTGTCGGAAAGTGCGAGGGGCATTTCAATATTATCTTAATGGGGGATATGTGAAAAAAAGCGAAAAAGATAAGTTGAGGATGCTGGCAAAAGACAGGTATTATAAAAAGTTACTTCCTATATTAAATGCTAAGATTGAGGCTGGAAGACAGGCAGTTGAATTTTTCTCGGATTCTGAATTGGAAGATGTGTATTCTCAGATGCATGAAGGTAAGCAAGTTTTATTTACTCCGGATTTTATTCCTATTGAACAAAGAGTTATGATGTTTGAAAATGAAGATTATGCTGCGAAAACGATGGATGAGGAAGTAACTGGCGAATACTTCACGGCAAATGGTGAGCGTGTGCGCTCGAAGTCGGAGATAATTATAGCGGACCACCTACGGCGTTATGGTGTAGTGTATAAATATGAAAAGCCATTGGAACTCACGGTGCATGGGCGGAGAGTTACCTTTTATCCGGACTTTACGGTTATGAATTCGCGAACCGGCAGGATTTATTATTTGGAGCATTTTGGAATGATGGATAATGAAGATTATTATAATGCGGTTCTGCGAAAACTGGATGCCTTTGAGATGAACCAATTGCTGATTGGCAGGGATGTTTTATTGCTCCATGAAAGTTCAAGCGCACCGTTGAACACCAGGGTGCTGGATTGTTATATTCAGGAATATTTGGTGTGAGGGGGCGTTGCTAAAATTGCCAAAAGCAAGTTGCCATCATTGGTGAGCGCGATGCTACTGGGTAAAAGAGATGGAAGTAACGCTGGCAACTTGTCTTATGCAACCTAAATTGGTGTAAAAGTAAAAAAGAGTTGCATGAGAACGAAAAGAGGTTGCTTCAAAAGCAACGCTGGAGCATTAATATGGAAGAAAGAGTTGCTTTTGGGGCGTAATTTGACGAAATAAGAGAGATAAGAGGCGTGAAACGAGCGAAATAGACAACGCTTAGGGGAAAAAAGAGGGAAAAGCGTTGCATGGGGTGTGGGACGCCATGGATTTGGCGGGGAACGCCGAGGATTGCGCACCTCCTCCGGAAAACTACAAGTCATGCAACCTCGCCTCCGCTCCGCTTCGGCTCGGTCACGGGCTGTCGCCCCTACACTGCGCCATGCAACCTCGCCTCCGCTCCGCTTCGGCTCGGTCACGGGCTGTCGCCCTATAAAAAGTAAAATTCCCACCATTTCTTGTGTGAGCAAACTCCCACCGAAATGGCGTGAATTTTATTTTTTGCATGTTCCATCATCCAAGCCATGCAACCTCGTGAGCAAAGCTCACTCGGTCACGGGCTGTCGCCCTATAAAAAAGCTAAAAAACAAATTTTTTTACGTGAGCGAGCTCCCGACAAAATTTGTTTTTACCTTTTTTGCATGGCTTGTAGTTTTCGTGAAAAAAAGTGCTTGCATTATGGAAAAAGGTATGGTAGACTAATATTTGCTGTGACATGATAGCGATGAAGCGTGAGGTTGCCACCATCCGGTGGGTTTTTCCGTGGAGCGAATGTCAAGAGGCCGAGATCAGCAAATTCGGCCGGGAACCCTGACGGCAAGTCACTGTACAGTAACATATTTTCTGCCAAGGAGCAGATAAACGTGTGAGTCAAGCCTCCATAGGGAGGATTTTTGAATGAACCGATATGACACACACGGATGAGTGTACAGTCACCACTTGTCGTACTATTACCAAATAAAGTACGAAAAGGAGGCGACTATTTTTTATGGCAAGTAAAAAAAGTCAGAAAATGAGAATTATCCTGAAGGCATACGATCATCAGTTGATCGACTTTGCAGCATCTAAGCTGATTGATACTGTAAAGAAAACGGGAGCAAAGGTGAGTGGGCCTGTGCCACTTCCTACCAAGAAAGAAGTTGTTACCATTCTTAGAGCGGTACACAAATACAAAGATTCCCGTGAGCAGTTCGAGCAGAGAACTCACAAAAGACTGATTGATGTATTGACACCTTCACAGAAGACTGTAGATGCACTTTCCCGTTTGGAAATGCCTGCAGGCGTTGCAATTGACATCAAAATGAAATAAGAACCTATGGTTATGATGCGGTCTACGGTTCAGGACAAAACAGTAACCATCTAGGATGATTGGTTTGAGAAAATCAATCCGCTGTAGATTTTATAGGAGGAAAGAAGAAATGAAGAAAGCTATTGTAGCTACAAAAGTTGGAATGACACAGATTTTCAACGAAGACGGTGTGTTGACACCGGTTACCGTACTTCAGGCTGGTCCGGTATATGTTTCTCAGATTAAGACAGTTGAGAACGATGGATACGAAGCAGTACAGGTAGCGTATGGCGATGTTCGTGAGAAATTAGTGAACAAGCCGGTAAAAGGACACTTAGAAAAAGCAGGTATCGAGAATAAGAGATTCCTCACAGAGTTTAAATTCGAGAATGCTGCAGAGTATGAGTTGGGCCAGGAAATTAAAGCAGACATCTTTGAAGCCGGTGACAAAATTGACGTTACTGCGAAGACAAAAGGTAAAGGTTTCCAGGGTGCAATTAAGCGTCATGGACAGTCTCGCGGACCAATGGGTCACGGTTCCAAATTCCATAGACATGCTGGTTCCAACGGTTCGGCATCCGATCCGAGTAAAGTATTCAAAGGTAAGAAAATGCCTGGTCAGATGGGTGCAGTACAGGTTACCATTCAGAATCTTGAGATTGTCCGCGTAGATGCAGAAAATAATTTGATTCTGGTTAAGGGAGCTGTTCCGGGACCGAAGAAATCAACAGTAATTATTAAAGAATCCGTTAAGGCATAACTTTTCGGAAAGGAGGAAGACACAGATGGCAAGTGTATCTGTTTATAATAAGGAAGGCAAAGAAGTAGAGAAAATCGACTTGAACGATTCCGTATTTGCCGCTCCGGTAAATGAGCATTTGGTTCATATGGCGGTTGTTTTACAGCTCGCTAATAAACGTCAGGGAACACAGAAAGCTAAGACACGTTCTGAAGTTCGTGGCGGTGGTAGAAAACCATGGAGACAGAAAGGAACTGGTCATGCCAGACAGGGTTCCATCCGTGCTCCACAGTGGACAGGCGGCGGCGTTGTGTTCGCACCGGTTCCGAGAGATTATTCTTTCAAAATGAACAAAAAAGAAAAAGCAGCAGCGATGAAATCCGTTTTATCTTCTAAAGTAAATGAGGAAAAACTTATCGTTGTAGATTCTCTTGATATGGAAGCTCCAAAGACAAAAGAGATGAAGCAGATTCTTAGTAATTTGAAAGCTGAAAAAGCGTTGGTAGTAGTTGATGGTGATGCATCAAACGCAATTCTTTCTGTTAGAAACATTCCGACAGCAAGAGGTGTGTACAACAATTCTATTAGTGTTTACGACGTATTGAAGTATGACACAGTAGTCATTACCAAGAGCGCTGTAAAAGCAATCGAGGAGGTGTACGCATAATGGCAGATTTAAGATATTATGACATTATTGATAAACCGGTTATCACAGAGAAATCTATGGCTGGTATGGAATATAAAAGATATACATTTTATGTTCATACAGAAGCTACAAAGTCCCAGATTAAAGAGGCAGTAGAAAAGATGTTCCCTGGAACCAAAGTTGCGAAAGTAAACACCATGAATTTGGATGGTAAAAAACGCAGACGTGGTATGGTAGTTGGCAAGACAGCAAAGAAGAAAAAAGCGATTGTTCAATTGACAGAGGACAGTGCTGATATTGAGATTTTTGAAGGACTTTAAATCGAAAGGAGTGTAACAAATGGGAATCAAAACTTATAACCCATATACCCCTTCTAGAAGAAACATGAGCGGTTACGATTTCGAAGAGATTACAGCATCTACTCCGGAGAAATCCCTGACAACTTCTTTGAAGAAGCATGCAGGACGTAATGCGCAGGGAAAAATCACAGTGAGACATCACGGTGGTGGTTCTAGAAGAAAATACAGAATTATCGACTTTAAAAGAAATAAGGATGGTATTCCGGCAACCGTTAAATCGATTGAGTACGATCCAAACAGAACAGCAAACATTGCATTGATTTGTTATGCAGATGGAGAAAAGAAATACATTCTTGCTCCTGTAGGACTTAAAGTAGGACAGACCGTTATGAACGGTGCCGAAGCTGAAATTAAAGTCGGAAACTGCATGGAATTAAAAGATATGCCGGTTGGTACACAGATTCATAACATCGAGATGTACCCTGGTCATGGCGGACAGCTTGTTCGTGCTGCTGGTGTAAGTGCACAGCTCATGGCTAAAGAAGGCAAATATGCAATTATCCGTATGCCATCCGGCGAGATGAGAATGGTGCCAATCGTGTGCCGTGCTTCCATCGGTCAGGTAGGAAATACAGAGCATAACCTTGTAAACATTGGTAAAGCAGGACGTAAACGTCATATGGGTATCCGCCCAACAGTTCGTGGTTCTGTCATGAACCCGAATGACCATCCACACGGTGGTGGTGAAGGTAAAGCACCTGTTGGTCGTCCGGGACCATGTACACCTTGGGGCAAACCTGCTCTTGGTTATAAGACAAGAAAGAAAAATAAACAGTCGAATAAGATGATTATCCGTCGTAGAGATGGTAAAGCGCTTAGTAAGTAATTTGGCGCAGAACCGAAATAAAGGAGGTAAAACGTAGTGTCACGTTCATTAAAAAAAGGACCATTCGCTGATGCGCATCTGTTGAAGAAAATTGATGCCATGAACGAATCCGGAGATAAAACAGTAATTAAAACCTGGTCACGTCGTTCCACTATCTTCCCTAGCTTCGTGGGTCACACGATTGCAGTCCATGACGGAAGAAAACATGTACCGGTATATGTGACAGAAGATATGGTAGGTCACAAACTTGGTGAGTTCGTTTCCACAAGAACTTACAGAGGTCATGGAAAAGACGAGAAGAGAGGTTAAAACGTTGCGGATGACGGACGTTTTTGAGAAATGAAAGTTTCAATGTATGAATGTATGAAAGGAGGTTTCTGAAAAGTGGCTAAAGGACATAGATCACAGATTAAGAAAGAAAGAAACCAGAACAAAGATACAAGACCATCTGCTAAACTGTCACATGCCAGAATTTCTGCTCAGAAAGCAGGATTCGTATTGGATGCAATCCGTGGCAAAGATGTACAGACTGCACTTGGTATTTTGGAATACAATCCAAGATATGCATCATCAGTAATTAAGAAATTATTGAATTCTGCCATTGCAAATGCTGAGAACAACAATGGCATGGACCCGGAAAATCTCTACGTTGATGAGTGCTTTGCCAACAAGGCAACTACAATGAAGAGAATCAGACCAAGAGCTCGTGGTATGGCATACCGTATTGAGAAGAGAATGTGCCACATTACCATCATCTTGAATGAAAGATAATGAAAGGAGATTAAGATGGGACAGAAGGTAAATCCACACGGTTTAAGAGTCGGCGTTATCAAAGACTGGGAATCCAGATGGTTTGCAGATGACGAGAATTTCTCCGACAACTTAGTAGAAGATTACAAAATCCGTGAATTTTTAAAGAAAAAATTGTATCATGCCGGTATTTCCAAAATTGAGATCGAGAGAACAAACGATCGCGTAAAAGTTTTGGTATACACAGCAAAACCAGGTGTTGTTATCGGTAAAGGCGGCGCTGAAATCGAGAAGTTGAAAGGTGAACTTGCTAAATACTCTACGAAGAAAGTGCTTGTTGACATCAAAGAAGTAAAAAGACCGGATAACGATGCACAGTTGGTTGCAGAAAATATCGCACAGCAGCTTGAGAATCGTATTTCTTTCCGTCGTGCAATGAAATCCTGCATGGGAAGAGCTATGAAAGCTGGCGCAAAGGGAATCAAAACTTCCTGCTCCGGACGTTTGGGCGGTGCCGATATGGCTCGTACAGAGTTCTACAGTGAAGGAAATATTCCGTTGCAGACACTTCGTGCTGATATTGATTATGGATTTGCAGAAGCAAATACAACTTATGGTAAGATTGGTGTTAAGACATGGATCTACCATGGTGAGGTACTTCCAACCAAAGGTAAAAAACCAGCTAAGGCTAGTTCAAAGGAAGGGAGCGATAAATAATGTTAATGCCTAAAAGAGTAAAACGTCGTAAACAGTTCCGTGGCTCCATGAGAGGTAAAGCAACTCGCGGAAATAAGATTACGTATGGTGAATACGGACTTGTGGCAACAGAGCCACACTGGATTCGTTCCAATCAGATCGAGGCAGCCCGTATCGCAATGACACGTTACACAAAACGTGGTGGTAAAGTTTGGATTAAGATTTTCCCAGATAAGCCGGTAACAAAGACACCTGCTGAAACTCGAATGGGTAAAGGTAAAGGTGCTTTAGAGTACTGGGTAGCAGTTGTTAAACCGGGAAGAGTTATGTTTGAAATTTCCGGTGTGCCTGAAGAAACCGCAAGAGAGGCGCTTCGCTTGGCTATGCATAAGCTGCCAATCAAATGTAAAATCGTTTCTCGTGCAGATTTAGAAGGAGGTGCGGGCAGTGAAGACTAAGGAATTTATGAATGGAATTGCAGGCATGTCTATGGCTGAATTGAATGATGAGTTAGTGGCTGCTAAGAAAGAGCTGTTTAACTTAAGATTCCAGAATGCAACAAACCAACTTGATAATACCAGCAGAATCAAAGAAGTTAGAAGAAACATTGCTCGTATTCAGACAGCAATGTCCAAAGAGAGAAAAGCAAACTAAGCTGAGGAAAGGAGGATATTGTTGTGGAAAGAAATCTTAGAAAAACCCGTACAGGTAAGGTTGTAAGTAATAAAATGGATAAAACCATCGTTGTTGCAGTAGTTGACAACGTAAAACACCCACTTTACGGAAAAATCGTAAAAAGAACTTATAAATTAAAGGCTCATGATGAGAACAACGAGTGCAACATTGGTGATAGAGTGAAGGTTATGGAGACAAGACCTTTGTCTAAAGACAAGAGATGGAGACTTGTTGAGATTATCGAAAAGGCAAAATAATTTGTGGCCAGAAAGGAGTATTTATTATGGTACAGCAGGAGACCAGATTAAAGGTTGCTGACAACACTGGCGCAAAGGAATTATTGTGCATCCGTGTTCTCGGTGGATCTGTTAGAAGATATGCCGCTGTAGGTGACATTATCGTTGCTACGGTTAAAGATGCAACACCAGGCGGAGTTGTTAAAAAAGGTGATGTTGTAAAAGCGGTTGTAGTCAGAACAGTAAAGGAGATTCGTCGTCCGGATGGTTCTTATATTCGTTTTGATGAAAACGCAGCAGTAATCATCAAAGATGACAAGACTCCAAGAGGAACTCGTATTTTTGGACCGGTAGCTAGAGAGTTAAGAGACAAACAATTCATGAAGATTGTTTCCTTAGCACCAGAAGTATTATAAGGAGGTGTCCCCAAGTGGCAACATCAAAGATTAAAAAAGGTGATACCGTTCGCGTTATTGCCGGTGTAGATAAAGGAAAAGAAGGAAAAGTCCTTGCAGTAAAAGATGGTAAAGTTAAGGTTGAGGGCATCAACAAAGTAAAGATGCATATTAAGCCTAACCAGTCAAATGCAAAGGGCGGAATCGTTGAAGAAGAAGCTTTCTTCGATGTTTCCAACGTAATGTACGTTGTTGATGGCGATGTTACCAGAATCGGTTTCAAAGTTGAGGATGGTAAGGAAAAAGTTCGCTATGCCAAAAAAACAGGCGCTGTGATTGATTAATAAAGAGAGGAGGTACTGTTAGAATGGCAAGATTAAAAGAGACATATTTGAACGAAATCGTAGATGCTATGATGAAAAAGTTCGAGTATAAAAACGTTATGCAGGTACCAAAGCTCGATAAGATTGTAATCAATATGGGCGTTGGCGAAGCAAAAGAAAATTCAAAAGTGTTAGATACAGCAATTAGTGATCTTGAGATTATCACTGGTCAGAAGGCGGTTGTTACAAGAGCAAAGAAATCCGTTGCAAACTTCAAACTGCGTGAGGGTCAGCCAATCGGCTGCAAAGTTACTCTTCGTGGTGCAAAAATGTATGAGTTTGCAGATCGTTTGATTAACCTTGCACTTCCACGAGTACGTGACTTCCGTGGTGTAAACCCGAACGCGTTTGATGGTCGTGGTAACTATGCTCTTGGTATCAAAGAGCAGCTGATCTTCCCGGAAATCGAGTATGATAAAGTAGACAAAGTTCGTGGTATGGATATCATCTTTGTTACTACTGCAAATACCGATGAAGAAGCACGTGAACTCTTGGCACAGTTTGGTATGCCGTTTAAGAAATAGTTAGGAGGTTATTTCATGGCTAAGAAGTCTATGAAGATTAAGCAGCAGCGTAATGCAAAATTCTCCACAAGAGAATACAGCCGTTGCAAGATTTGTGGTCGTCCACATGGATATCTGAGAAAATACGGAATCTGCAGAATTTGCTTCCGTGAGTTGGCGTACAAAGGACAGATTCCTGGCGTGCGCAAAGCAAGTTGGTAAGGAGGAAAACGAAATGACAATGAGCGATCCAATTGCAGATATGCTTACAAGAATCCGTAATGCAAATACTGCAAAACATGATACAGTTGATGTTCCTGCCTCCAAAATGAAGATTTCGATTGCTGAGATTCTTTTGAAGGAAGGATACATTAAAAACTTTGAAGTAGTAGATGTTGATAATTTCAAATCTATTCATATTACAATGAAATATGGCAAAGACAAGAATGAAAAAATCATTTCCGGTCTTAAGAGAATTTCCAAACCAGGTCTGCGTATTTACGCTGGTGCAGAGGAATTACCTAAGGTTCTCGGCGGACTTGGTATTGCTATTATTTCCACAAACAAAGGTGTGCTTACTGACAAAGATGCACGCAAAGAGAACGTTGGCGGCGAAGTATTAGCTTTCGTTTGGTAATAGAAACAATTAACCCCATAAAATAAAAATTAGGAGGTACCGGCATGTCACGAATTGGAAGAATGCCTATCGCGATTCCTGCAGGTGTAACTGTGGATATTGCAGAAAATAATCAGGTGACGGTAAAAGGTCCTAAGGGAACACTCGAAAGAGTCCTTCCTGCAGAGATGACCATTACAAAAGAGGGCGAAGAAGTTAAAGTTACTCGTCCAAACGATTTGAAAAAGATGAAATCCCTTCATGGTTTAACTCGTACATTGATTAATAACATGATTATCGGTGTTACAGAAGGCTATGAGAAGAGACTGGAAGTAAACGGTGTTGGTTACCGTGCTGCTAAGCAGGGTAAAAAACTTACACTTTCTCTTGGATACTCTCATCCGGTTGAGATGGAAGATCCGGAAGGAATTGAAGTAACTGTTGACGGACAGAACCTTATTATTGTAAAGGGAATTGACAAAGAAAAAGTTGGCCAGTATGCGGCTGAAATCCGCGAGAAGAGAGCACCGGAACCATATAAAGGTAAAGGTATCAAATATGTGGATGAAGTAATCAGACGTAAAGTTGGTAAGACTGGTAAGAAATAAGAAAGGAGTAAGTAAGAATGGTTAGCAAGAAAAATAGAAGCGAAGTTCGCGTAAACAAACACAGAAGAATCCGCAGCCGTTTGTCTGGTACTCCTGAACAACCACGTTTGGCTGTATTCCGTAGCAATAATCATATGTATGCTCAGATTATTGACGATGTCGCTGGTAATACAATCGTATCGGCATCTACTGTTCAGGCAGATGTAAAAGAAGGTCTTACAAAGACGAACAATACCGAAGCAGCAGCTAAGCTTGGCGAAGTAATCGCTAAGAAAGCATTGGATAACGGTATTAAGACTGTTGTATTTGACCGTGGCGGTTATATTTATCAGGGTAAAGTAAAAGCATTGGCAGAAGCAGCAAGAGAAGCTGGTCTGGAATTCTAAGCAAGGAGGAAAACACATGAAACGTGAAATTATTGATGCTAGTCAGTTTGAATTAGAAGATAATGTAGTATCAATTAAACGTGTAACCAAGGTTGTTAAGGGCGGACGTAACATGCGATTCACAGCTCTCGTTGTTGTTGGTGACCACAACGGACACGTTGGTGCAGGTTTGGGAAAAGCAATGGAAATCCCGGAAGCAATCCGTAAAGGAAAAGAAGACGCAATGAAGAAACTCATCGAAGTACCTTTGGATGAGAACAAGAGTATTCCTCATGACTTCATTGGTAAGTTCGGCAGTGCATCCGTATTGATGAAAAAGTCTCCAGAAGGTACCGGTATCATCGCCGGTGGTCCGGCTCGTGCCGTTTTGGAACTTGCAGGATTTAAAAATATTCGTACGAAGTCTCTCGGCTCCCGTAATAAGCAGAACGTAGTTCTTGCTACAATTGCCGGTTTGAATGAGTTGAAGACTCCGGAAGAAGTAGCAAAACTTCGCGGAATTTCCGTAGACGAAGTTTTGGGCTAGGAGGTGCAAACAAATGGCAGGTAAATTGAAAATCACATTAGTCAAGTCTACCATCGGTGCAATTCCAAAGCATAGAAAAACGGTAGAAGCTCTTGGCCTTAAAAAATTAAACAAAACAGTTGAGATGCCTGATAACGCTGCTACACGTGGTCAGATTCAGCAGATTAGACATCTTGTGAAGGTTGAAGAAATCTAATCAAGGAGGTGCACAAAATGAACTTATCAGAGTTGAAGCCAGCCGAAGGCGCTAAGCAGAGCAATGAGTTCCGCAGAGGCCGTGGTCATGGTTCAGGAAATGGTAAAACTGCCGGTAAAGGTCATAAAGGACAGAAAGCTCGTTCAGGAGCTCCAAGACCTGGTTTTGAAGGTGGTCAGTTGCCATTGTATAGAAGATTGCCAAAGAGAGGGTTTACAAACATCAACAGCAAAAATATTATTGGAATTGGTGTAGACCGTCTGAATGCTTTTGAAGACGGTGCAGAAGTAACAGTAGCTGCATTGGTTGAAAAAGGTATTGTAAGCAATCCGAAAGATGGAGTTAAGATTCTTGGAAATGGAGAATTAACCAAAAAGCTTGATGTTAAAGTGAATGCTTACAGCGCAAGTGCTGTTGAAAAAATTCAGGCTGCTGGTGGAAAAGCAGAGGTGATCTAATGTTAACAACCATTCAAAATGCGTTAAAAACAAAAGAAATCCGTATGAAACTGCTTTATGTGTTGATTGGTCTTGTAATCGTGAGAATCGGATGTAATATTCCGATTCCCGGTACAAAGCCGGATGTAATGCAGAACTTGTTTAGCAGCAACCAGTCCCTTGGATTTTTGGATGTTATGACAGGTGGTTCATTCTCAAGGATGTCTATTTTTGCATTGAACATCACGCCTTACATCACTGCATCTATTATCTTACAGCTTTTGACAATCGCAATTCCGCGTTTGGAAGAGATGCAGAAAGATGGAGAAGATGGACGTAAAAAGATTAACGAGTACACACGTTACCTTTCAATTGCGCTCGCAGTTATCGAAGGTGCAGCAATCGTAATTGGTTTCAGAAACCAGGGATTGTTTGGTACGGATAATCCACAGAGTAGTATGACAACAGCAATTGTTGTCGCAGTTGCCGCTTTGACAGCAGGTGCCGCATTTATGATGTGGCTTGGAGAACAGATTACGGAAAAAGGTGTTGGTAATGGTATTTCCATTATCCTGTTGATTAACATCGTTGCCCGTATCCCAAATGATTTATCAAACTTATATCAGAACTATGTTGCAAAACCAACGGATGTAACAAGCAAGATTATTGCTGCAGTTATTATTCTTGCAATTATCGTTGCCATGTTTGTATTCATCGTATTTTTGCAGGATGGTGAAAGAAGAATTCCGGTACAGTATGCGAAAAAGATTCAGGGACATAAAGTATCCGGTGGACAGTCCAGCCACATTCCTTTGAAGGTAAATACGGCGGGCGTTATCCCGGTAATCTTTGCAAGTTCTATGATGTCTCTTCCGGTTGTTATTGCAAGTTTTGCGGGTATTCAGCCAAAGACTGGTCCGGACGCAACATTCTTCCAGAAGTTCCTTACACTCTGTAACCAGAGTGACTGGTGCAAAATTGGAAGCTTTGCAGAATTTAAATATACATTGGGATTGTTGATTTATATTGGATTGGTAATTTTCTTTGCATATTTTTATACATCTGTAACGTTTAATCCATTGGAGATTTCCAATAACATGAAAAAACAGGGTGGCTTCATTCCGGGTATTCGTCCTGGTAAGCCTACCACAGAGTACTTGACAACAGTACTTAACAGCATTATTTTCCTGGGAGCAATCGGAATGGTTATCGTATGTGCGTTGCCAATCTTTTTCTCAGGTGCGTTTGGTGCGGATGTATCCTTTAGTGGAACATCACTCATCATCGTAGTCGGCGTTGTTATTGAGACAATCAAGCAGATCGAATCTCTTGTATTGGTACGCCACTACAAAGGTTTCTTGGGTAATTAATAATGAAGTAACCGCGGTCGAATGACCGTTACAGCTAAGCGGCGCTGATTGAATAACAAAAATTCAAATTGGCGCCGTTTTAGCCTATGATTGGAAAGGATATAAAGTCATGAAAATTGTTATGTTAGGGGCTCCGGGTGCCGGAAAAGGAACCCAGGCGAAAATGATTTCTGAAAAATATGGTGTTCCTCATATTTCTACCGGTGATATTTTCCGTGCTAATATCAAGGAAAATACGCCATTGGGGCAAAAAGCAAAAGAATATATGGACAAAGGACTTTTAGTTCCGGATGAGCTTGTCGTAGATCTTGTTGTTGACAGACTGGCTCAGGATGATGCAAAAAAGGGATATGTTCTGGATGGATTTCCGAGAACAATTCCGCAGGCTGAGGCTTTGACAGAAGCACTTAGTAAAATTGGCGAGAAACTGGATTATGCGATTGATGTTGATGTGCCGGATGAGAATATTGTGCGCCGTATGTCGGGAAGACGTGCATGCGTAAGCTGTGGCGGCACATATCATATTAAGTATAATCCGACAAAGGTCGAAGGTGTTTGTGACGCATGCGGTGGCGAATTGATTCTTCGCGACGATGACAAACCGGAAACCGTAGAGCAGAGATTGCGTGTTTATCATGAACAGACTCAACCATTGATTGACTATTATACCAAAGAGGGTATTTTGAAAGAAGTAGATGGAACGATTGACTTAGAGGATGTATTCGCGGAGATTACCAAAATTCTTGGTTAAAAAGGTTTCATAGGCAGGCAGAGAAATGGAGGCAGACAATGGCAGTAACCATTAAGTCGAAAGAGGAGATTCAGTGTATGCGTGATGCAGGCAAAATCTTAGCCGAAGTACATGAAAAACTGGCAGAAATCATTGCGCCGGGAATTACTTCACTTGAGATTGACAGAAAAGGGGAAGAACTTATCCGTAATGCCGGCTGCATTCCTTCCTTTAAAGGATACGAGGGGTATCCTGCCTCAATCTGTGTGTCAATTAATGATGAGGTGGTGCATGGTATTCCATCGAAAGAACATCATTTATTCGATGGAGATATTGTGAGTCTGGATGCCGGCGTAATTTACAAAGGGTATCAGTCCGATGCGGCAAGAACTCACGGTGTTGGAACAATTGATGCTGAGGCAAAGCGATTGATTGAAGTGACAAAAGAAAGTTTTTTTCGGGGAATTGCTTTTGCTAAAGCAGGAAATCGTTTGTACGATATTTCCGCAGCAATTCAGAGGTATGTGGAGAGTCAGGGATTTTCGGTTGTCCGCGATTTAGTAGGACATGGAATTGGAACAGAGATGCATGAGGAACCGGAAATTCCAAATTTTAAACCGAGATTTGGAAGAGGTATCCGGTTAAAAGCAGGCATGACACTGGCGATAGAGCCGATGGTTAATGCAGGCAGTTATGATGTATGGATGTTAGAAGATGACTGGACTATCGTGACACAGGATGGTTCCAATGCAGCACATTATGAGAATACGATATTGGTCACAGACGGTGAACCAGAGATTTTGTCATTGAATTAGGAGGTAAAGAATGTCAAAAGCAGACGTTATTGAAATTGAGGGAACAGTTATTGAAAAATTACCAAACGCAATGTTTCAGGTAGAGTTGGAAAATGGGCATAAAGTATTGGCTCATATCAGCGGAAAACTTCGTATGAATTACATCCGTATTCTTCCAGGCGACAAAGTAACACTTGAGTTGTCCCCATATGATTTAACAAAGGGAAGAATTGTTTGGCGTGACAAATAATTGGCTAGTCCAATTTTTTGTAAATACCGCTTGCAATTTGAAAAATCATATGTTATACTTGTAAGCGGACTTTTTTGAAAGGAGGGTATTACTGTGAAAGTAAGATCATCAGTAAAACCGATTTGCGAAAAATGCAAAGTCATTAAAAGAAAGGGTCGTATCAGAGTAATCTGTGAGAATCCAAAACACAAACAAAGACAGGGATAAGGAATATATCGAATACCTAAAGAAATCTCTTTAGGTTGTTTTCGTGTTTATAAATTCCAGTTCTTGCTTTCTGTGTTACAACATCAACCGTCATAGAATGGCTGGCCCCATTCGTTATCGATGTTGTGATATTGCAACGGTAAGCAGTACTTTGTTCTCCTTTTTTGTTTTAAGAATGCTTAGGTTTGGCAGAGAGATAAAAAAGGTTCTTGCATTGTATTGTTGTTGTGATTTAAAGCGGCTGCAAGGTGTCTGCAAAGGACAGGCACGCGAAGGATGCAGAAGCATCCGGGAAACGGAAAATGCATGACATTTTCCAGAAAAAAACAAAAAAAGATTAATGGAGGTGCAAAGCACACATGGCTCGTATCAGTGGTGTAGATTTACCAAGAGAAAAACGTGTTGAAATAGGTCTTACCTATATTTACGGCATCGGTGTTGCCAGTTCTAAGAGAATTCTGGCTGAGGCAAATGTTGACCCGGACATCCGTTGTAAAGATTTGACAGATGAGGATGTATCGAAGATTCGTGATGTCATCGACCGTACACAGACTGTTGAGGGTGATCTTCGTAGAGAAGTTGCGCTTAACATCAAGAGATTACAGGAAATTGGATGCTACAGAGGTATTCGTCACAGAAAGGGACTTCCGGTTCGTGGTCAGAAGACAAAGACTAACGCAAGAACAAGAAAAGGTCCTAAACGTACAGTAGCAAACAAGAAGAAATAATATAGGAGGGTAAGACAGTGGCTAAACAAACTGCAAAAAAAGTGACAAAAAAGCGTGTCAAAAAGAATATTGACCGCGGACAGGCACATATTCAGTCATCTTTTAATAATACAATCGTAACACTGACAGATATGCAGGGTAATGCTATCTCTTGGGCAAGTGCAGGTGGACTTGGATTCAGAGGTTCTAAGAAATCCACTCCATATGCAGCTCAGATGGCAGCAGAGACAGCAGCAAAGGCTGCGTTGCCTCATGGATTGAAATCAGTAGAAGTAATGGTTAAAGGACCGGGTACTGGTCGTGAAGCAGCTATCCGTGCGATTCAGGCATGCGGTATTGAAGTAACAAGTATTCAGGATGTTACACCGGTTCCACATAATGGTTGTAGACCACCAAAACGTAGAAGAGTATAATCAAGAATTTTAGGAGGAAATTAGAATGGCTAGAGATATGACACCTGTTCTGAAAAGATGTAGATCTCTTGATCTTGACCCGGTATATTTGGGAATTGACAAGAAATCCAAGAGAAATGCTAGAACCGGAAAGAAATTAAGTGAATATGGACAGCAGCTGCGTGAGAAACAGAAAGCAAAATTCATCTACGGAGTTTTGGAGAAACCTTTCCGTAACTATTTTGCGCGCGCACAGAAGTTGAAATATGGAACAACAGGTGATAACCTGATGATTCTTTTGGAGCTGAGACTTGATAACGTTATGTTCCGTTTGGGATACGGACGTACAAGAAAAGAAGCCCGCCAGATTGTTGACCATAAACATGTACTTGTAAATGGTAAAACAGTAAACATCCCATCTTATCAGTTGAAAGCTGGCGATGTAATTGAGATTAAAGAGAAATTCAAAGGAGCTCAGAGATATAAAGACATCCTTGAAGTAACAGGCGCTAGATTAGTTCCTGCTTGGCTGGAGGCTGATCATGAGGCTCTGTCGGGAATTGTTAAAGCAATCCCTACAAGAGCAGAGATTGATGTACCGGTAAACGATGTGCTTATTGTCGAGTTGTACTCTAAGTAATTAAGTAAACCCAAAAGGAGGGTCCAGTAGTGTTTGATTTTGAAAAGCCTAGAATTGAAATTGCCGAAATTTCGGAAGATAAAAAATATGGACGTTTTGTAGTAGAACCACTTGAAAGAGGATACGGAACTACTTTGGGTAATTCTTTGAGACGAATCATGCTTTCATCTTTACCAGGTTCCGCAGTGAGCCAGATTAAGATTGATGGTGTGGTACATGAGTTCAGCGGAATTCCGGGAGTAAAAGAAGACGTTACAGAAATTGTAATGAACATTAAAAACCTTGCAATTAAGAATAACAGCGAGGATTTGAACACTCCTAAGATGATGTATATTGATGCAACCGGTGAGGGTGTTGTGACCGCAGCGGATATCAAGTGTGACTCGGATATCGAAATTGTTAATTCCGACCAGGTCATTGCTACATTAAACGGCGGTGCCGACAGCAAACTTTACATTGAAATGACAGTAACAAGTGGTCGTGGATATGTAAGTTCGGATAGAAATAAAAGGGATGACATGCCAATTGATGTAATTCCGATTGATTCTATTTACACACCGATTGAGCGAGTAAATATCAAAATTGAGAATACTCGTGTGGGTCAGATTACTGACTTTGATAAGCTGACATTAGATGTATTTACAAACGGTACATTGGAGCCGGATGAGGCTGTCAGCCTTGCTGCTAAAGTGTTGAGTGAGCATTTGAATTCTTTCATCGACCTTTCCGAGAAAGCGAAAATGGCTGAAGTAATTGTCGAGAAAGAGGAAGATGATTCCCAGAAAGTTATGGATATGAACATTGACGAACTGGAATTGTCTGTACGTTCTTACAACTGCTTGAAGAGAGCAGGAATCAACACAGTAGAAGAGTTGACGAATAAGACTGCTGAGGATATGATGAAAGTTCGTAACTTGGGTCGTAAATCCCTTGAGGAAGTACTTGCTAAGTTGAAAGAACTTGGATTGTCTCTCAGTACAGGTGAATCTGAATAATAGTATTAACAAGGAGGAAATATCATGGCAGGCTACAGAAAACTTGGAAGAACATCCAGCCAGAGAAAAGCTTTGCTGAGAAATCAGGTAACCAACTTGTTGTATCATGGCAAGATTGTTACAACGGAAGCGAAAGCAAAAGAAATTCGTAAAATTGCTGAAAAGCTTATTGCGATGGCAGTAAAAGAGAAAGATAATTATGAAACTGTTACTGTAAAAGCAAAAGTTGCTCAGAAAGATAAAGATGGCAAGAGAGTCAAAGAAGTGGTTGACGGAAAGAAAGTAACTGTTTACGATACTGTAGACAAGGAAATCAAGAAAGACAATCCTTCCAGACTTCATGCAAGACGTCAGATGAAGAAGATGCTTTACACAATTACCGAAGTTCCTACAGAAACTGCCGGTAAGAAAAAAGCAACAAAAGAAGTAGATATTACAAATCTTCTGTTTGACGAGATTGCTCCTAAGTATGCAGACCGCAACGGTGGTTATACAAGAATCATTAAGATTGGACCACGTAAAGGTGATGCTGCAATGGAAGTTGTAATCGAGTTAGTATAAAGATACTGCAAATATGGGGACTGCCTTCGGACAGTCCCTTTTGTGCATATGGAGAAATTTGAAAGGAGACAAACTATTGATTCGTGCAGAGCATATTAAGTTTGATTACATCCGGCGGGATGGAGAAGATAATGTGATAGCTGTGGAAACTGCTGTCAACGATGTCTCCTTTGAAGTGAAAACGGGCGAGTTTGTTGCGATACTGGGGCATAATGGCTCCGGTAAATCCACGCTTGCCAGACATATCAATGCCCTTTTAGTTCCGGAAGAAGGAACGATGTATGTGGATGGCATTGACACTTCAGAAAAGGATATGGTTTGGGAAGTGCGAAAGAGGGCCGGCATGGTGTTCCAGAATCCGGACAACCAAATTGTGCAGAATGTTGTCGAAGAAGATGTTGGATTTGGACCGGAGAATATCGGCGTACCGACTAAAAAAATCTGGGAGCGTGTCGAGGAAGCCCTGAAAAAAGTGGGGATGCTTCACGAAAGAAAATCGTCTCCGAATCATTTGTCCGGTGGACAGAAACAGCGGGTAGCAATTGCCGGTATTCTGGCAATGCATCCGAAATGTATTGTATTAGACGAGTCGACGGCAATGCTTGACCCGGTTGGGCGAAGAGAAGTGTTAGACGCCGTAAAGACATTAAATAAGGAAGAACATATTACGATTTTGTGGATTACGCACTACATGGAAGAAGTTACCGAGGCAGACAAGGTAATTGTGATGAATAAGGGCAAAATCGTGATGGAAGGAAAGCCAAAAGAAATTTTTGCCGAGGTGGAAACACTGCAGAAATATCATCTGGATGTGCCGCAGGTAACACTTTTGGCGCATGAGTTGAAAAAGAGGGGGATGACAATTCCTGTTGGAATTACGTCCGCAGACGAATTGGTAGATGTGATTGCAAAACAATTGGGAAAGTAGGAACTTGTGATGGCGATTATTATTCATGAATTGGAGCATCGATATGAGGATGGAAGTGCCGGAGAAAAAGTGGCGCTTCACGATGTGAATATAAAAATTGAACAAGGCGAAATGATTGGTCTGATTGGTCATACCGGTTCCGGAAAATCAACGCTTATCCAACATTTGAACGGCCTTTTGAAGCCGACTTCCGGGGCGGTCTTTTACGATGGAAAGGACATCAATGACAGCGACTTTTCTAAGAAGAAACTTCGCAGTAAAGTTGGACTTGTATTTCAATATCCGGAGTATCAGCTGTTTGAGAGTACGGTGATTGATGATGTGAAATTTGGACCAAAGAATATCGGTATGGATTCACTGAAAATCGATATGAACTCTTTTCAGGCACTCAAACAGGTAGGTATTGGTGAGGATTTATTAGATGTATCACCACTTGAATTGTCCGGCGGACAAAAACGCCGTGTAGCCATCGCCGGTGTTCTGGCAATGGAGCCGGAGGTGTTGATTTTGGATGAGCCAACGGCCGGACTTGATCCAAGTGGCAGAGATGAGATTCTTGATTTGGTTGCAAAACTGCACAAAGAGCGGAATCTGACGGTGATTTTAGTGTCCCACAGCATGGAAGATGTGGCGAGGTATGTAGAACGTCTTATTGTGATGAATCACGGAACGGTGGCGTTTGACGCAACACCGGGAGAAGTATTTTCTCATTATAAAGAGTTAGAGAAAATCGGATTGATGGCACCGCAGGTGACATATGTGATGGAAGGCCTGGCAAGGCGTGGTGTTACGCTGCCGCACAATGCAATAACTGTGCAGGAAGCAGTCGACAGTATTTTACAGGCAAGATAAGAAAAGGGGATTGAATTATGTTACGTGATATGACAATCGGACAATTTTATCCGGCAGAGTCGGTGATTCACCGTCTGGATCCTCGTGTGAAAGTGGTCGGGGTACTTGCTTATTTGATTTCACTTTTTTTGTTTCGCGGTTTTGTTGGATATGCTGTTGTTACCGTATTTCTAGGAACGGTGATTGTACTTTCCAAAGTCCCGCTCCGCTACATTGTACGCGGTATGAAGCCGATTCTGTTTCTGCTTATTGTGACGGCATTGTTTAACTTGTTTGGAACAAGCGGCGATGTGGTATTTCACTGGAAATTTATCACCATTACGTGGCAGGGAATCCGAAAGGCTGTCTTTATGTCCATGCGTTTGAGTTACCTGATTGTCGGATCCTCGATGATGACATATACGACGACGCCAAATCAGTTGACAGATGCGATAGAAAAATTGTTAAAGCCATTAGAAAAGATAAAGGTGCCGGTTCACGATTTTGCGATGATGATGTCCTTGGCGCTGCGTTTTATCCCGATTCTTCTCGAAGAGGCGAACCGGATTATCAATGCACAGAGTGCACGCGGTGCGGATTTCGAAGAGGGCAGATTGTGGCAGCGTATGCGTGCCATGGTATCGATTCTGGTGCCGCTTTTAGTATCTGCGACCAGACGTGCTTATGAACTTGCCAACGCAATGGAGGCAAGGTGTTATCACGGCGGAGAAGGCCGTACAAAGATGAAGCCGCTTAAGTACCGGGCGGTTGACCGGATTTCGTATGGGGTTCTTCTCGGTTATCTGGTTTGTGTGATTGGCATTACTCATTTTATTCCATGGTAGGAGGAGAAAATGCGGAGAATACGATTGATTGTTTCTTATGATGGAACAAATTACTGTGGGTGGCAGATTCAGGAAAATGCGGTGACTGTGGAGGGAACGCTTACAGGCGCATTGCGAAAATGGCTGAAAGAAGACATTGAGATAATCGGAGCGAGCCGCACGGATTCCGGTGTGCATGCGTATGGAAATATCGCTGTGTTTGACACAAACAGCCGGATTCCTTCGGAAAAATTTGCAATTGGTCTCAATCATTATCTGCCGGATGATATTCGTGTGCAGAAGTCAGATGAGGTGGAATCGGATTATCATCCAAGATACCGCAATACAGAAAAAACGTATGAGTATACAATTTTAAATACGAAAATTAATCTCCCCATATACAGCCGGTATTCGTATCATGTATATCATCCTTTGGATTTTGAGGCAATGAAAGAGGCGGCAGAACTTCTTGTTGGCGAGCATGATTTTTCAGCCTTTTGTTCAGCGGGCAGTCAGGTGAAATCAAAAGTTCGAACTATTTACGAGGTATCCCTTGATAAGCAAAAGGCAATGGGGTGCAATGGCGGTGAAGTGATTCGAATTCGTGTGCGCGGGAATGGCTTTTTATATAATATGGTTCGGATTATTGCCGGCACGCTGGTTGAAATCGGTGAGGGCAGGAGATGCTTAGCGGATGTCAAACAGGCACTTTCTACCGGAGAGCGTAAAAAAGCGGGGGCCACGGCCCCCCCGGGAGGATTGGTACTTGTAGAAATCCGCGAAGTACCTTAAATAAAGATGTTATTTCCATGTTTGCATATCGTAAGCATGGATTTTTTTTGCGTTGTCAACGACATAGAAGTAATTGCCGATTCGTATACCTCGTGTGTTTGACATTTCCTTAATTGGAACATTTAATACCTGTTTAAATTCAGTTCCATCAAAATGATAGAGCTTGTAGCGCAGTGTGGTGTCGGCTATCGTGGCAAAGCCGACAAGCTTCCTCTCCTCATCAATGAAAACCGATTTGTGGTTACTGCCTGCTTCCGTTTCGCTATATTTTGGCAGGAGCAGTTTTGTCTGTTCGGTCACGGAACCATTTTCTCCTAAGGCAAAGAGAGAAATTTTTACTTTATCATCATCACCACCTGCCATTCCAACGCCAATCAGTTGGTTTTCGCCGAAGGAATGAAGGTAAGAGGAGAAGCCCGGCAGTTTTAATTTTGCTTTAACAACCGGCTTTTTCGGATTGCTGATGTCGACGGCAAATACCGGATCTGTCTGGCGGTAGGTGACAAAGTATGCCATGGAACCAATGTAATACGATGCATAAATGGTTTCGTCGTTACCTAAATTATCAATTTTGCCAAGGGTATTCATGTTTTTGTCTAAAATGCAGATACCATTGGTCGATGTTTCGTTCCTCCAGTCAGTGTAGACGAAAGCAAAATTTCCTTTATATTCATGCATATAATAGGAATCATTAATTTGGCCTTTTACCTTTTTGGTTGTTTGGTAGGAAAATGCGCCGTCTTTGTATTCAAATTTGCTGATGGCAGTTTTTGTGCTGCTGTTCCATAAAAATTGTTCGTAAATGGTGTTGGCAAGGTATAAATGGGATGTGCTCATGTAGTATGTGGTGTAATCTGAGAGCACGGCCGCGGTGTCGGAGAAATTATCCGGTTTGGTAAGATTTACACTTGTCATGACAACATAACTATTTACAGGGTCATCTACAATTTTTTGTATCTTATTTTCCTTCATTGTTTTGCCGTTTACGGAAGGTATATATTCAGATATCTTTTTTTCGCTTTTGCATTCACCCATGATTAGGTGGGCAGAAAAGGTGTAGAGATATCCATTTGTAAAGCGGGAAGTTTTATAAATTCCGCTTTGCGACAGGCTTTTGATTTTTTTTGCATTTTGCGGTGTACTGACATCGTAAATATCTATATAGGTGGTTTCATTCAAAGTAATGCAATCATCAGCAACGCCGCAAGTGGCATTTGAATTATCTTCAATGCTGTCTGAGGAAAGTATAATTAATTTACTGTTTTCTAAATACAATTCCTCTACCCATCTTTTTTTTAGGGTAAATTGCTTAACTAATTCTATAGTTTTTCCCTCCACAGAATATATGCGGATTTTGGCACAATTGTTGTTATTTAACATGGTATAGATAAAGGAACCGTCTGTTTTGACGATGTCGCCTTCCATGACATCTTTCACTTGAAGATCCGTTTCTGAATAGTCGTGGGTGGCTGTTGTGTCTTCAGCTCCTGTCGAGGATTTTGCTCCGGTGGATGCTGAATCTTCTGCGGCAATATCGGACATGGATTGCTTGTCATGATATTTTTGAATCAGGCTATAAATTTCTGAATAACTGGTATTGCCGACAAACTCGTGTCGGTCCGAGGTGGTTGGCTTCGAATTGGCAACAGGGGTTCCTTTTTCTGATTGCCGTCCGGTGTTGAAGTAATAGGCTGTGCCGGCAATAAGAAGCGCAAGACAAGCAGCTGCCGCAGTAATGCCGGCATACAATTTTTTGTGGGTGCGTTTTTTAGGAACTTCCATTTTTTTATCTATCATTTCTTCTATTTTTGCAGGGTGCAGAGAATCCGGAACCGGAATGGAATCCGCTTCTTCGCGCCAATGCTGTTTGAGTTTTTCTTCAAAATTTTTATCGCTCATAATTGACCTCCTTATGTTTATAAGTCCGCATTTTTCTCGCGGAGTTTTGCAAGTGCCCGGCTTTTGATGGAACGGATGGAGCCTTCCCGTTTTTTTAGGATGCCCGCGATTTCTCTGCTGGTATAGCCGCCAAACACGGATAAGGTGATGACGCGCCGTTCCGGCTCACTTAGCTGTGAAAGTTCGTCCTGAATTTCCGGTGTCAGGTAGCCATCTTCGGCGGCAGCCGGTTCCTGCCATGACGCATCGCTCAAATAAATGGATTTTTGTTTTAATAATTTTTTACATTCGTTTGCCGTAATCTGGAACAGCCAGCTCTTGAACGCATCGTTTTTCCGCAGTTTATGTAATTGCTCAAATGCTTTTAAAACGGCTGAACTGACGGCGTCCTCGGCGGTTATACTGTCCTTCGTATAATAAAGGGCAAAATGGTATAAGTCTTTGTAATAGATTTCGTAAAGTCTGGCAAAAGCATGGGAATCGCCCTTTTTTGCCTGCTGTACGAAAATCCAGTCTGTTTTTGTCACGGGTGCCTCCAATCTGCACATTTGTGCGAATATACTGTATACAGTTCTCTGTGAAATCCCTCACAGCTAATAATTAGATTGATTTTGGTGTCAAAGTGTTGCATTTATTTCATTTTTTTATACTGTTTTTATTATGGCCTTAAGAAATGGTCTGCGTCAAGAAAAAAATCTTGACAGAGGCACTTTGGTATCGTATACTATACGAGTATGGCGTGTTTTGTCGTTCCATGCCCCGGTAACGAGAATACGCATGTAACAAGGAAAACAGCCGAACCAGTTTTGTATTGCAAAACCTAGTAAGCAAGAACTAAATAAGGAGGATTCCAAGGATGAAAAGTTTTATGGCAAGTCCATCCACAGTGGAAAGAAAATGGTATGTTGTAGACGCTGAAGGAAAAACTTTGGGACGTCTTGCATCAGAAGTTGCGAATGTATTAAGAGGTAAAAACAAACCAACTTACACACCGCACATTGACACAGGCGATTATGTAATCGTAGTAAATGCAGAGAAGATTCAGGTTACAGGTAAGAAACTGGATCAGAAGATTTACTATCATCACTCTGAATATGTAGGCGGAATGAAAGAAGCTACATTGAGAGAAATGATGCAGAAGAAACCGGAATTTGTAATTACTCACGCTGTAAAGGGTATGCTTCCAAAGGGACCTTTGGGACGCCAGATGCTTAAGAAACTGCACGTATATGCAGGACCGGAGCACAACCATGCAGCACAGAAACCGGAAACATTGGACATTTAATGAGGTGTAGAAAGGAGAGATAACATTGACTAGTTCAACATTTTACGGAACAGGAAGAAGAAAATCCAGTATCGCTCGTGTATACCTTACACCAGGTACCGGTAAAGTGACAATTAATAAAAAAGATATTGACGATTATTTTGGTCTTGAGACTTTGAAAATCATCGCTCGTCAGCCTTTGGAAGCTACAAACACTGCTGACAAGTACGATGTAAAAGTTACTGTTAAAGGTGGCGGTTTCACAGGTCAGGCAGGTGCTATCCGTCATGGTATCGCTCGTGCATTGAATGAAGCAGATGCTGATTTCAGACCGATTCTTAAAAAGGCCGGATTCCTTACTCGTGATTCACGTATGAAGGAAAGAAAGAAATACGGCTTGAAGAAAGCTCGTCGTGCACCACAGTTCTCCAAACGATAATTTATCGGAAACGAAGATATCAAGAGAAGCCCATTTTACAAGGGTTACAGAAGTTGTGGAATGCCGTCAGATGTGCTGGAATTTACATCGAATGCAACACATATGCAGCAGGTATGCAACAAAGATATTGATATGTATAGGACATTTTTCAGTAGAGATACTGGGGAATGTCCTTTTTGCGCGTTTCTACAAGCGGTGCATTTGCTGGAGAATATTGGATGGGAGTGCTTGCACTCGCAGACATATATTCGGCGGCAAATATAGCGCGTCAGCGCGAAATGAGCAAAATCACGGAGTGATTTGCGAATTGCACCGATTGCTTCTTAAATTCTATTAATTGCATCTACAAGCTCCTTTAAATCAAAGTGTGTATATACTTTCTCGGTTAATGTCATAGCACCGGAGTGTCCCACAATCTTTTCGATAATTGTCTGATTGACACCAGCTTCCGCTAATATGGAAATACAGGTATGCCTACAACAATGGGGCGTACGATTAATATTTAACTGTTCCATTAAAGGTTTAAAATAGCTATCCTAGTAGTTTCGGTATAGGAAATGATTTCCGTCCTCTGTGTGAAGTAGATATTCACATTTCGGGCAGGATTTATACCATGTTTTGTAGTATGGCAGAACCTTATCTGCTATCGGAACCTTTCGAATACCATTTTCTGTTTTACTACAGATAACATCAAGATATTGTTCTTCCAAATGAACATTTTCTTTTTTTAAATCCAGCAATTCTGAAACTCGAACTCCACTGTATAGAAGCATTAATACAATCTGATAATATTTATCTTCTTTTTGCTCCCAAATCATATCAATTTTGTTCTTTTCAAACTTGTTTCTGTCGCATTTGTTAGGATTACGATCCTTATACTGAGTGACATCCACGTAGCTGGAATAGTCTTTGTTGCAAATATCATTCTTCGAGGCATAGTCATATAGCTGATTGAATAAAACTTTGATTTTCTTTAGTGTGGGAAAATTCTTGCCACACGTATCAATGACAGTCTGTAAATCAACGTATAGAGGGTTAGGTTCTATTGATATTCAGGCAACAGCCAGAAGTGTGTTATTGGTAGCAAGACTTCGAGATAAACCTAATATTAGAATTATGGCACATGACAAATCTTCTTTAGCTCCAACTGGAGATGCAATCGGTTTTTAAATGACCGAAGACAGAGGAATGATTTGTATTGGTCCATATGACATTACAATTGATGAATTACTGATGGGGAATGAAGGACGAGGCAAAAAGAAACTTGATATTGCAGAAAACTTTATCAAAGAGTTCTTTGGGTTATCGAAGGAGATTGCATCTAATGATATTTTACAGGAAGCAGCGAAAAGAGGAATTAAAAGAAATACTCTTTTATCTGCTAAGAAGAAACTGGGAATTACTTCAGGAAAAAGTAAGTTAGATGATGGAACAAGTTTTTGGACATGGATTATGCCAGATGAAAGAGTTTAACAATCCGAATGTTTGGAAAAGCAGATTCTAAATTCTTATAAGAGTTTAGAGTCTGTATTTCTTAAAAGAACAGATTATTAAACTCTTTGTAGTTGTAAGAGTTAATATTGAACTCCTCGGAGAGCCACCACAGATTTGGTTTGCCAAAACTGCTAGGGGGTTATCATCTGTGGCAGAGCCAAGATGATAAGCATATGCTCCGAGAAAAATTTTTACAGATAAGAGAGGAGATTTGCTTATGGGGAATACGTCGTATACAGCACACATTAGCAACAAGAAAAGTGCTATCACAAGTAAGAGTAAATTGCTTGGAGTGGCAAAACACAATTTAAGAAAGTACAAATCGGATGATTATAGTAAAGACAATATTATGGTTTTGCGTGGAACAGATGATTTGCTTCAGGATGTGAAGAATGTTTATCATCAGGAATTTGATGAAGTGATAAAAGAATACAATGAAAAACAAAAGAGAGCAGACCGAAAGATTGATGATTATTTCGAACATGTTGCAGGGCTTGAACAGGATATGGCTGTTGAAATCATTTTCCAATGTGGAGATAAAGAGTTTTGGAGGGCACATGATGATGTTAATGACAAAATGTATTATGTATATAGTTTTTTGATTGGAAAGCTGGAGGAACTGTTGCCAGAATTTAAAATTGCAAATGCAGTAATTCATTTTGATGAAGCAAGTCCACATGTTCATGTGGTAGGAGTTCCGGTATGGGAAGGAGCAAAGAAAGGACTTAGGAAGAAGGTTTCGAAGAGAAACGTATTTACACCGGAAACCCTTTCAGTAATTTTACAGGATAAATTACGAGAAGAAGCTGGGATGTGCTTCAGATATCATACACATGAAAATTTATCAGAAAAAAGTCTTGGAAGAAATCATGATTTATCCGTAACAGAATATAAAGTAGCAAAAGAAACAGAGCATTTGGAGCAGATAAAGGAACAGGTGCATGATGCGGATATTGAGTTGCTTGCTTCTCAGATTGCTTATAAGGAACTGGAGCGTAGACAGACTAAGGAATTAAATGAGAAAACAGATGCCATTGTTAAGAAAAATGAGGCCATGGAGCAAGAATATACGGATAAGAAGGATAAACTGGAATGCGAGATTTCATATCTTGAGAGTAAGAGGAATATTGAGAAGTCATTGTCGGATATGGATAAGAGAGAATCACAGCGTATATCCAATGAATTGGAAGGAAAACGGTTAGAACTTCAATCTGTAAATCAAGAGATTGAATATACCACAGATAAAGCAAAAGAAACGGTAGTGTTGCTTGATAGAATCAAAGCATTTGTCTCATCATTCAGATTATTTGCACCTACAATTGAAGAATATGCTAATCAGGTGGAAGCGGATAAAACAATTGATGCCGGGAATTCATTTCGTGGAATCTTGTATGAAATCGGAAAACTGCTAGAGGCATTCAAAGAACTGATAAAAGAGGGATTGTGTTGGTTTCCAAGGCTTATGAGGTGGAATACTTCAAAAGGAGAGGTAGCACCTGTATTTGGAGATACAAGGGATGGATATAGCTATACTTCATTGGGATATATGAATGTGGAAACGAAGGAGATATATTCAAAAGAAGAAGTACAGTGTGAAATTAAAGGTTGTAATCGTACAGGTACTGTGGAACAGATGGATGCGAATGTCGAAGCTATGGTGAGAGATTTGCAGGAGATAATGAGGATAAGTGCGGAACAGAAGAGATTATGGGAAGCATATGAGGGAAGGTAAAGTGAAAATGGATGCTAACACTTGTAACAAAGTTATTATATGTTAGCATCCAAAATATAATCGTTTCTTCAAATAAACCATTGAAAAAATCCAATATAATGGTATAATTAAATAAAAAGTGTCCAATAATGAAAAAAATACGTTGCATAAAATGGAGATGGAAATATGAATTATACGGCAACTCAAATTGCAAAAAAATTAGACATTTCGAGATCATATTTATATTATTTAAAAGAGAATGGATTGATAGAAATTGAATTAAATGAAAAAGGAAGACCTATGTGGACGGAAGAGGTTTACGATAGGCTTAAAGAATATATAAAAAAAAATAATGTAGAGGAAAAGCCGGAAGTGCAAGAGCTTCCATATAAAACGACGAAAATAAATAATAGAAGATATTTAGGAAATAAATATAAGCTTTTGCCTTTTATTACAGAGGTAATTGAAAAAGAATGCGAAAATGTGAATACTGTAGCAGATATATTTGCGGGAACAGGTGCTGTAGCATCAGCTTTTACAGATAGAAAGATTATTACAAATGATATCATGTACAGTAATTATATATGTCATGTAGCTTGGTTTAGCAGTGAAGATTATTCTGAAGACAAAATAATAGATTTAATTGTTTATTATAATAATAGGGTTGTTGAACAGGATAATTATATGAGTGAAAATTTTGCAGATACGTATTTTTCGCTTGAGGATTGTAGAAAGATTGGTTTTATCAGACAGGATATAGAAGATAGATTTAAAAAGGGGGAAATTAATACAAGAGAAAGAGCGTTATTAATAACATCTTTGTTGTATGCAATGGATAAAATTGCTAATACATGCGGACATTATGATGCATATAGAAAGGGAGCAGAATTTGAAAAACATCTAGAACTATATGTACCACAGCCTGATGAAAACTTAAATGAAAATAATGTGTGTTATAACATGGATACAAATGAGCTTGTTCCAAATATTGAGGCGGATTTAGTATATATTGACCCACCATATAACTCTAGACAGTATTGTGATGCATATCATCTATTGGAAAATGTTGCTCGATGGGAAAAACCAAAAGTATTTGGAGTCGCAAGAAAGATGGATAGAACAGTGTTAAAGAGTGATTATTGCACAAAAAAAGCCACTGTGGCTTTTGAAAAATTAATTGATTCAATTCATGCTAAATATATTATGCTTTCATACAATAATATGGCGGAAAAAGGAAATGATAGATCTAATGCCAAAATAAGTGATGATGATATAATGCGAATACTTCAAAAAAAAGGAGAAGTTCAGGTATATACAGAGGATTATAAAGCATTTTCAACTGGAAAGTCCGATATAAAAGATAATCAAGAACGATTGTTTTTGTGTAAATGTTATGAAAGTGAAAAAGAAATAATTCCATCAGCGTTAAATTATACAGGAGGAAAGTATAAATTGCTTCCTCAAATACTACCTTTCTTCCCAAAGGATGCAGACAAGGTTGTTGATTTATTTTGTGGTGGTTGTAATGTTGGAATTAACGTGAATTGTAATAAAGTACAGTTCAATGACTCTAATGAATATTTAATGGGATTATTAGATACATTTAAACGATTATCTAAAGAAGAAATATTCATATGGATATACGAAACAATAGAAAAATATGATTTATCACTTGTAAGTAAGAATGGATATGAATACTATGGCTGTGAAAGTTCTAAAGGATTGGGGGCATATAACAAAGACGGATATAATAAGCTTAGAAATGATTTTAATAGTAAAAAAGAGCGGGATGATGAGTATTACTTAATGTTATATTTGTTGATTGTATATTCTTTCAACAATCAATTGCGATTTAACAGGAAAGGTGAGTTTAATTTGCCAGTAGGTAAAAGAGATTTTAATTTAAAAATGCAACAAAAATTAGAAGGATTTCTTGACAGAATAAAAAGCGGAGATTATGCATTTACAACAGGAGACTTTAGAGAAGTAAATATAGATGAATTTACTGATAAAAGTTTCTTTTATGTAGATCCGCCTTATTTGATAACATGTGCAACGTATAATGAGCAGGACGGCTGGAACGAGCAGGACGAATATGATTTGTTGGCGTATTTGGAAGAAGTGGATAAAAAAGGAATTCGATTTGCAGTATCTAATGTTCTCGAGAGTAAAGGTAAAAAGAATGAAATTCTTGCAGATTGGATAGAGAAACATAAAAAGTTTAAGGCTATATCATTAGATTATGATTATAAAAACTCAAATTATCATACCAAACGAGAAGGTGTTACAAAGGAAGTATTAGTTGTTAATTACTAGAAGAAGGAGATGTGCGTATGGCAAATGAAATAGGTTTCAAGAGTTATTGTTGGTCCATCGGTACAACAAGTTATAGAACTGATAATTTCAACATGAGTATAGAATTACAAATGAAGTTGTTACAACAATTCAGAAATCTTCCGGAAAACAAAGAAAAAATATGGACAGGTAATAATGCTTTTCAAGCGGAGTACTATGAATTTCTTAAAAAGAGCAGCTTTATTAAAGGAGATGCGCCTAGACCAGATAAAGATGCCAGAGAGAAAACATCTGGATTAAGGGATATAGGTTTATTGGATGATGAAAGAAATATTACGGCAGCGGGAGAAGCATTAATTAATATTTCTGAATCGGAAGATTTTTCTTCTGATAATTTGCTTGAAATACCAAAGGATAGCTTCTTATATTTTAAACAACTTCTTAAAACTTCCAATGATGTGGACGGTAATAAGGTTAGACCATTTGTAGTTTTTCTATATATTGTGAGCAAGGTGGAATATCTTACATATGATGAATTTACATATTTATTGCCTTTGTGTGTTAATAAAGAAACCACAGATATGATTATTAAATCAATTAAAGAATCACGAAAAGGGAAAATGAATTATGAAGATATTATTCTCTCTGTATTAATGAAAATGGATAATTATAAAACAGCATTGGCTATGTTGCAGGAAGAAGAAATATCAGAAGAATTAATATGTAATATTGGAATAAATCGTAAAAGTGCAAGGTATGATAAGCCATATTACGATTTATACAGGCTATTGAACATAATTGTTTTCTCAAAGGAAGATGTGGCGTTAGAGTTCTATGAGGCAACCAAGAAGCTAACAAATAGTAAGGTCGGAGGTGCCTGGAGAAAATATTTCTTTAATAGTAGTGCAAGAAGTGTAATTTCTAGAATGGGATTATCAGTCTTGAATGATGTTCCGATATTGAAAGCAGAGTCTACACAAGCATTCAATGAAGAGTTCTTCAAAATTATGCATTTGTTTAAGGCTAAAGCTACGTTATCAGATTATTTTGATTTAAATAGAAGATACTTTAAGATTACAGATATCGTTTTATTTGAAGATAATAAAGTTAAACTTGATGTTTTACCAAAATGTTATATTGAAAATATATCTGATAAATTGCTTGATATTGCATATAAGGAAACGGAGCTTATTTCTGAAAATGTAAATCTTGAAGATATACAGCCGTGCTTAAAGATTGATGCGTATAGCGTGTATCAGACATTAGGAAAATCATTAGGGAAAAGTATTACAGATAAGGAATCAGCTCGTCAGGTTATTAAGGACGAAAGATATGCTCGTTTTAATAAGCTAATAGATGAAAAATTTGATAAGGATACACTTATTACATTATTTACCCATTTTGAGAATAGAGACGATAATGAGATAAGAAGTTTAGTTACCGACAATGCTGATATACCGACTATTTTTGAGTATGTACTGGGGATTGCTTGGTATATAATTAGTGATAGAAAAGGCGATGTACTTAAATTTATGAACTTGTCACTGGAGGCGGATTTGTTGCCAAAGACTCATGCAGGCGGTGGAGAAGCAGATATTGTATGGAAGTATGAGAAATCAGAGTGGTATCCTCAACATACTTTGTTGCTGGAAGCAACTCTGGCAGATGGCTCTAATCAAAGAAGAATGGAGATGGAACCGGTATCAAGACATTTAGGGGATTATTGCTTGTTACATCCAGAAGATGAGGCATATTGTGTTTTTGTAACAACAAACCTAAATATAAATGTTGTATCTGATTTTAGAGCTAGAAGATTTATGCAGTACTACAATGCTGCAGGAACTGATTGCATAACCGGAATGAAGATATTGCCAATACAGACAACAGAATTAAAAACATTGCTTAGATTTGATGTAAGATATCCTCAAATATATAAGATGCTAGACAAGGCTTACAATAGTAGTGAAGCTCCAAAGGAATGGTATGAGAATAATATTGTGAGAGAAACTGGATTTTATAATGTCTAGGAAATGTAAATGGGAAAATAAAAACATTAGAAATGATGGGAAAGGAATATAATTATGGCAATTAATTTATCAAATTTAGGTAGTAAAACGAAAGGAAAGAAAATAAACCCCAGAGAAATATTCATGGCATTACCATATAAAAATAAAAAATTTGAATATCCTAGAGATGTTCAGAGTGAAGTATGGAAACAATGGTATGAGCAACGAAATAATCGAGATTGCATTCTGAAAATGAATACTGGTAGTGGAAAAACTGTTGTGGCTTTGCTTATTTTACAAAGTTGTTTAAATGAAAATAAAGGACCAGCTGTATATGTCGTTCCAGATTCGTATTTAGTTTCACAGGTTATAGAACAGGCAGCCCAGTTGGGAATTGCAACAACTACAGATGAAAAAAGTATTGATTTTTTACGTGGAAGAGCGATTTTAGTTATAAATGTTCATACGTTAGTAAATGGAAAAAGTAAATTTGGTATGAGAGAATACAATAATGTAGAATTCAAAAGCGTAATTATTGATGATGTTCATGCTTGTATAGCAACAGTTCAAAGCCAATTTAAAATTTACATAGATAGAAAAAATGATGCATATATGGATTTTGTTAAGTTGTTTATAAAAGAACTAAAGAGTCAAAGTGAAAGCAAGATAATGGATATTTTGTCAGAACAAAATCCTTATGGTAATATGTTGGTTCCGTTTTGGGTATGGCAAGATAATATATCAGATATTATAAAAATTATTAATGAGGCTAGAGCTAGTGATACAAACATTGATTTTTCGGCAGATTTGATTATAGATTCATTAAAACAATGCAGAGGCTATATAAGTGCTGAAGGAATTGAAATAGTTCCAAATTGTATTCCGATTCATAAAATAAAGAGTTTAGAAGAAGCAGAAAGAAGAATTTATTTAAGTGCTACGTTGCCGGATGATAGCATTTTTTCAACAACACTTGATATTGATTTGGAAAAGATAGGTACAATAATATGCCCAGAAAAAGCAAATGATATTGGAGAAAGATTGATAGTGGTACCAAAGTTAATAGATAGCAGTATTCAAGATTTTGAAATAAGAGATTATGCGGTAAAAATGTCAAAAAAAATAAATGTTGTCGTTTTATCACCATCATTAAAAAATGCGAGTGCGTGGGAAGATTTAGGCGGATTTATTATTAAGAGTAGTAATATGCAAGTTGGTATAAAAAAAATAAAGTCTTCATTGAATGGATTGTATGTGTTGTTAAATAAATATGATGGAATAGATTTGCCAGATGAAGCATGTAGAATGTTGATAATTGATGGATTACCTAACATTATGAATATGAATGATAGATACGAAAAAAGTATTGCCAATCAGAGTGATAGAATTCTGAAAGAAAGAATTCAAAAAATAGAACAGGGCATGGGAAGAGGAATTCGTTCAAGCTCAGATTATTGTATAGTGTATCTTATGGGAAATGAGTTGACAGACGCAATATATTCAAATAAAGCATATAATTATTTTAGTGAAGCTACAAAAGCGCAGTATTTATTATCTGAGGAAATTTGCGACAGTGCAGATAATTTTGAAGAAATAATTGAACTAACTGATAAGGTGCTTAATAGAGATCAAGAATGGGTGTCTTTATGTAAGGACAATGTAGCAGACATAGTTTATAGCAAAAATGTGAATTATAATAAACTGATTGTGGCAAACCGGAAAGCTTATAATTTATGCGAAGTTGGAAGAATACAAGAAGCTACAAGAATTATGTTAGAAGAAGCTAATCATATAGACGATTTAGTGCTTAAAGGATATTACGAGCAACAAAGGGCTGAGTATGTTAATATGTATGATAAAAAAGCAGCACAAGAATTAATGATATCTGCAAAATCTAAAAATAGGTATTTATTAAATCCGATAGTAGGTATTCAACAAAAAAAATTAATAAACAAACTAGTGAGTCAGTCTAGAGGAGTAGTAACATATATTGAAAAAAATAAGATGGAAGCAGATAGTAATTTGTATGTATTGCATACGAGAGAAATTTTAGATAATTTAGTTTTTGAAAAAGATACACATGAGGCTTTTGAGGAATCTATAAAAGAAGTATTAAATTTAATAGGTTTTAGTGCAAACAGACCAGAAAAGGAAACGGGAATTGGACCAGATGATTTTTGTATTGCGTCGGAAAAAGATTATTTAGTTATTGAATGTAAAAATGAAGCAGTTACGGATAAAATATGCAAACATGATTGTGAACAAATACTGGGTTCACGCAATTGGTTTAGAGAGATGTATCCTGCTAATTTCTCAGTACCAATATTAATTCATAATAGTTACATTTTTGATAAAGATTGCTTTCCAAGTGAAGATACAAGAATTATTACACCCGATTTATTAGAAAAACTCAAAAGTAATGTTCAGGATTTTTGTACAGCTCTTTGTAAAAAAGAAAATTATATGATTGAAGAAAAAATTGAAGGATTGATTAAATATTATAATTTAGAAGGGAGAAATTTTGTTAATAATTATACAAGAAAGTATAAAAAATAGAACTAATCTTGTATATCAGAAAAGTAATGAGGTGCATTGGGTAGTCCTGCGTATACAACACATATGCAACACTACCAACCACAAATTCCCTTATTTCAGGGCTTTTCTCGTTATCAAAACGTTAGTTTTTGGAAACAGGATTATTACAACATCGGGAACAGAATTGTTCCCGGTGTTCAGACTGTAGACAAAGTCCACGACAAATGTCGCGGATTTTTCTCGTATTAAAGCACTGAAAAGTGCGATTTTTTAGCGACTTTTCGGT